>Ga0153917_1000007_pt1 | contig 329582 bp, 301 predicted proteins | sample TSFL001MetaG_FD_104695 | JGI IMG/M metagenome (GOLD analysis project Ga0153917, IMG submission 104695) | Attine ant fungus gardens microbial communities from Florida, USA - TSFL001 MetaG | ecosystem: Host-associated > Fungi > Mycelium > Unclassified | place: USA: Florida, Paynes Creek Historic... | reverse complement strand
TCGTATTCAAACGGTTGTTGGTTAACGTTCCTGTTAACGGATTCGCATCCGTAGCACTTCCGGCGTAAAGTCCCACATTGGTTCCTGTTACACCTGAATAATAAGTCTTCGCGTTGTTACCGCTTCCGGCTCCTTGCTGAAGAACTTCCAACACGATGTTCGACTGACCGTCCCAATAGAAAGGATTGTCGAAGGTGAAGGTCTGCACTCCCTGGAAGGTATGCGTATGGTTTACTTTGGTGTAAACCGTTGCAAAGTTACCGGTATAGAATGTTGTGTTCGCGTAAGAAGTATTCGGACTCAACATCATTCTGATGGTATAACTCGGATTGCTTAAGCTTGCTCCTGAATCTATGGTTTCAAAAGAAAGGCTTGTGATATAACCCGCTCCTGTTACCCCCTGGGCCGTTAATTCAGCCGCACTGTAAATAAACTGTTGTTTAGAATAAACCGAGCTCTGAACAAAGGCTGACATCCCAAGATTAGCCGCTGTCGTTGTTTTGGCTGCTCCTATGGTTGCCTGGGCAGGTAAGGTTTTCAAAAGATCCAGTTTGGTGATCACATCCTTACATACATCTTGTGTAGTGGCAAGGGTCGGATTCGCTTTAGGCTGTGTCCCTGCAAATACCAGTACGGTTTTTATTACTTCACAGATACCTGTTGACTGGGTAGCCACAAGGGTATACAGCTGTTCGTTGGCTGTTGAGAACGTCCATCCGTTTACGGCATCACCGCTTACACCTGTGGAAGGCGTCCATACAAACGTATCATATCCTCCCTGGTTGGATGCTATGGTTACTAAAGAAGTAGCTGCGCCTTCACAAGACGTTGCCTTATCTGTTGACAATTCGAAAATCGGTTTAGGATCTATCGTTACCGGAATTTCAATGGCGGTTGATTCACATACTGCATTTCCGACAAAAACCGTGTTAGGACGAACTCTATCCGTAGTTGTATCTCCAGAAGAATTTCCCGATATATTGGTAGCACCACCTGTCATCGTAGATAAAAGTGAAGCTGCCGTAGTTTCATCGGCATAAGTGAAGGTTGTCATCGGAACCTGTGTTTTATGGTAACGCACTACTCCGGTTCCGTCCCAGTCACCAAAGTTTTCATTACTCCAGTTCGTCTGTACTACGATATTGCTCACACCATCCCAAGTGTAAGGAGTTGTGAACGTAAAAGTTTGCTCACCCGCAGTAAATGTCTGTAAAGTATTGGTATAAACCTGGGTTAGCAGGGCATTATCAATATGGGTCGTTGTGGCAGTGTTTTGTGTAGTTTTACCAATTGCCAAACTGAAATTTTGGCGATCAGCACCTGGTTCTACCACATCAAATTTTAAAGCTGAAATATTCCCGGCTCCCAATCCCATTGCTTTCAGCTCCGCAGCAGTAAAAATATACTGGTGCTTATAACCTCCCCAAGCATGATATAAGAAGATACCGCTATCTGAATCGGTCAGGTTACCTTCACCTACCTCAATAGGAGTATTCGGGGTTTCTTTTTTACTGCGCAACCAGAAGCTTCTGCTTTGAGCTACATCAGTTGCAGAAACGAAATTCGGTCCTTCAAATAATGATTGTGCATCATTTTCATTATCGTACCATGCTGCAACAGCAGTAGCATCAGTAACAACTGCAGAAAGTTTTGCTTTTTGCGGTCCGCAATATACTGCTGAAGTTGTATAAGAAGTAAAGTCTGAATAATCACAAATCGTTACCGCTTTATTTCCTTCATTCCAATCACTGAAATCGGTATTGGAACATTTAGCTCTTATGTATACCGTGTATTTTGCAGAAGCATCCAGACCGGTAATAATTGCTGAAACAGCACCAACTGCAGTAGTAGTGACAAAATCTGCGCCCGGTGTTCCAGGTGCCCCTGTTTTGCGGACTTCAATTTCATATGCTACTCCATTATTCAGATTGTCATTCCAGTTTACGGTAAACCCGTCTTTTGAAATTTTACTGATGGATACCTTGTTTATATCAACAGGTTTACAGAAAGGCGCATCTTCATAATATACATCATCAATATAGAAGGAAATATAATCACCGTCGTTCGCACCGTTCTCAAATGAAAAGGCAAAATAATCGTCGGTGGTAACAGGAAAATACACAATGTATTCTTTATATTGATCGGTTAAAGGAATACTCTTGATGAAGGTTTTCTTATTAGCCGTAAACTGATCTTCCATCGTATACACGGATAGAGTTCCTTCATCATCGTTAAATCCTTTTTTAGCCCAGAAACGCAAACGTTTCGTACCATTACCAAGATTATCCGTCTCAGGCGACACCAGCAAAAGATCTCCCTGGAAGTTAGGATCCGGAACATTATTGGTAAAAGAATTACCACGGTTTGCGTAGAAATATTTGTCTCCTGTATTCGGATCCCATCTTTCCACGTATCCTTCCCCGTTGTCGATCACGGTGTCGATAAGATTCCAGCAATAAGGGAACGTTGGATTCATCCAGTCTCCAATCTCTGAATTTTCAAAACCTTCAAAGAAGTTTCCGGTCATGATGCCACAAGGCGTTTTAAAATCAGCATATTTAAACCAATCTACATCCGGACCTGTTGCCGAACAGGAATATCTGAAAAACACATGGTAAATAGTCGATTCCGATAAACCGGTTAAATTAACCGAAGTAGTTCCTGCAGGAATGGTAATATTCGGTGCGGAACTTCCATCAGGATCCGTACCTGTTGAAAGAAACACTTCCATATCTACCGATGCCGGTACCGATAAATTGAGCGTAGCCGTACTTCCGGTAATATTGCTTATGGTTACATCTCCTGCATACAGACAGCTCGGTGGTTCAAATTTAAAAATCTGGTTGTTTAAAGGTTTGCTGTCAATATAATCAACTACGGAAGTACTTGTTACAGCAGGTGCCGTAAGATCGTAATCCAGGTTCAGATAGGAACCTGTGCCTCCTCCCGTAGGATCATTGATCCCGATTTTAGTATATGGGAAATCGGCGGTTCCGGTTTCGGTTCTGTAAACAAACTCAATAACATTTGTTGTTTCATAAAGTTTTACCTGAAACGATATGGCCGGATCCGGAGTCGGATTCCACCAGGTATCCGTAGCCCAAAGCCAGTTTAACCATTCAATGGTCAGTACGCGGTTCGGGGCAGTTCCCGTTAACTCATAACTGGCTTTTGAGGCCAGCTGCCCGTTAATGTAGCCTTCCCCTAAATTATAATCCCAAAACGGAGCTACAAAAGGTCTGTAGGTATCCCACTGATTGTTGGCATAACTCAGATCCCCGTAACTGACCGCGAACTGGGCGGTGGTGTCAAAGGTTATATAACCAAAAGCACTGAGCTTAAAATCTGTATATATCCTGTTCCCATACTGAAAATTAAAACCGATCGGAATGGACTGGCTTAAATCACCTGGGTTGGTTAATACAGAAGATACGCTTGTGGCAGCCCCCGAATTCGGAGTAAATGTTCCTATGGAATGGGAAAATCCATAAGAAGCAACCTGCGCATTACTCTTTAAAAAGCAAATACATGCCAAGAGAAATAAATAAATACGTATTCGTTCTTTCATATTTTTTTTGACTTTAAATACGTATTAAAATTAGATCTTTTTTTTTAATTTATTATTTTTTTTTATGAAAAAACTAATTTATCTCACACTTACCCGCTTTTTTGTTAAAATTAATCAATTCAAACTTTAAACAGGCGCAATCTGAACCGTTTTTGATTTTTTTAATTTTCTAAAAAAGAAAACGATCATTTCCGGAATGAAATGATCGTTAAAAAATTAAATAATCTGTATTTACATCTTCAGGATATCTGCTATTTCTTTAAATCCTCTTGCTTCTGCATGTGCCAATGCCGTAATTCCGTCCTTGTCCGGTATAGTAAGACGGGCGCCTGCATCTTTAAGCAGCCGTACAATCTGCTGATACCTTTCGCTTCCATCCCCAAGTACTACAGCTTCCATCAATGCGGTCCATCCCAAACGGTTGACATGATCAACCGGAAACCCTTTGGTAAATGCCAGCAACTTTACCGTTTCCACATGTCCCCGTTCGCATGCCGGTATCAGGGCCGTTCCGTTGTAGCGGTTATATATATCGAACCGGGCGCCATGCTGCAGGAATAATTTTACCAGTTCGGTTTGTCCGCTTGCTCCTGCGTATAAAAAAGGGCTGTCGAGATTTTCTGCCTGCTGGTTTACATCTGCACCGTACTTTACCAGCAATGCCGCCATTTCGGCATACTGTTTATTTGCTGCAATAAGCAGCAACGATCTTCCGCCTTCACCTGCGGCATTCACGTTTATCCCTTCTTCCAGACTTTTCAATACGCCCCGCACATCGTTCCTGTTAACCAATTCAATAATTCCTTTATGTTCCATCCTTTCTGATTTTTCACCGGTACCCGAGCTGCACGAAATGGTTGCAGCAAGGAGCATCGTTAATAAAAATAAATACTTCATCATTATTAAAAAACAATTGTTCCTTTATATATAAGAGAGCGGACATCGGAAACACGTGAAACGGCTTCAGCAGAACAGCTTGCCTCTACAAATACCATATCTGCCGCATCGCCTTCTTTCGGCCATTGCTGTTTCCCTTCATCATTTAAAGGTATTATCCCGTTTGTAGCCAGCTTCAGCATCCGCGACAGTTCCAGTTCCGTAGAATAGCCGTACAGCTGAGCTGCAAGATTTGCTTTTTGCAGGACACTGCCTGAGCCAAAGGTATTCCAGTGATCCACAATACTGTCGTTACCTGCCTGTACGCTTACTCCATGTTTCCATAACAGCGGAATGGGCATGACCACATTGCCGAACGGAATAGTGGAGACAATTCCAATCCGGGCATCGCCGAGTTTGTCTGCTACTTCTTCAAGTTTAGTCTTTTCCAGTTTTCCCAATATAAAACAGTGGCTTAAATACGTTTTTCCTTTTAATACAGGGTTTTCATTTACTTTATCAATAAGGTATTCAATCGTTTTCAAACCCGAATCGCCCGATTCATGCAGATGGATATCAATCCCCTTTCCATACTCCAGAGCAAGCCCAACGGTAAAATCCATTGTCTTTTCAATTGATCCGTCAATAGAATAAGGATCCAATCCCCCAATAAAATCAACACCCATCCTGGCTGCTTCTGTTAAATAGGGAGCGGATTCCGTATAAAACACACCATGCTGCGGAAAGGCAACCAGTTCAGTTCCAAACATATCCTTCCTGGTTTCCAGTACCTTCTGTAAACTCTTAAGTGAATCAAGTTTTGAAGTAGGTTCTATATTTACATGGCTTCTGGTGAAAGCAGTTCCTTTTGACTGCATTAACTCTATCAGTTTGCCCGCCCTGTAAGGCAGGTCCTTAAGCATTCCGGGAAGGATTTCCTGTTCAAGGGCAATCATGCCCTTTACTCCCCCGCTTCTTTTAGACACCGCTTTCCAGGGACCTCCATAATAGGTTTTATCCAGATGCATATGCATGTCTTTAAAAGAGGGAAGCATCAGCATACCCTGGGCATCAATTGCTTTGGCATCAGGGTTGTTGGCAGAAATTCTTTTTATTTTACCCTGTACGACTTCCATCATAAACAGTTCGGTTCTGGTAGCCACTACCACCTCATTTTCATATTCAAACCCTGTTTCAAGCCGGACGTTTTTCAGGAGATAATCGGCTTCCGTCCTGTCTCTTTTATTTTCTTCCCGATCCGATGGCCGGGCATTGAGCATTTCGGGAATCAATGCAAGTCCTGCAAGTCCCAGTACGGAATTTTTTAAAAAACCTTTTCGTGATATAGTTGAGTGATCCATTTGTACATTTAGTTAAGACATTTCAAAGATGCGGATCCGCACTATCACAAAGTTAATTTTCCAGCCTGTCATTTTCTTGGAATATTCCTTTCAATCCTTTTGTTATTTATCATTTTTCACGGAAAAGGCTCGGAGTCATACCTGTTTGACCTTTAAAAAAGTTGGAAAAGTATGCGTGATCGGTAAATCCCAGCCTGAAGGCGATTTCCTTAACCGACAGGTCGGTGGTCTGCAGTAACCTTTTTGCCTCGGTGCACACCCTTTGTTGTACAAGCTGCGTTGCAGATACCTTCAGGTGCTTTTTACAGAGGATGTTAAGGTAATTCGCTGATATGTTGAGTTTTTCCGCATAAAAGGCTACAAATTTCTGTTCTTTGTAAAATTCGTCTATAAGCATATTAAACCTCGCAAGTCTTGGATTGGACTGGTATACCTTGAATTCTGTAAAAACCTGCTCTGCTTCCCTGCTTACGATAGCGGCAATTACGGCAGCACGCGCATTTATAAGGCTTGCGAGTGAATGTTCTTTATTGAGTTCATCCCGGATGGCTTCAAATTCATACAGAAGCAGCTTAAACGCATCTTCTGTAAGGCAGATTACCGGATGATTCTGATAATTCGTAAAGGAAAACCTGAAATACGGTGCAAACTGCTCAAAGAAAGCACGTTCTACCATCAACTGATAACCAATAGTTCCCGTTTTTATATCCCATTTGTGCATTTGCCCCGGAAACAGCACATGGATCTGATGGTTTCCGATTTCGTAATCGGATGAATCAATATTATGAATGCCTTGTGCCCGATCAAACAGGACAATCATGAAGAAATCATGTTTATGGGGTTTTTCAATGAACCTTTCGCCATGGAGGTCGTGAAACAGGAGTTCTTCCCTGCCTGCTACCTGTGTTTTTCTAAATCCATGCATACCAATTACAGGTATACGCTTATTTTCCCCTTTTTCTTTATCCATATTGTTATTCCAGAAAAAAATGGATTCCTTATATGAAATTTATAAAAAAAAATCTGAATAAGAGTTCTTCTTATTCAGATTCCGTGCTTTTCCGCTCTTTTACAGAACAATTACTTATAAGGCTTATATTCCAGCCTGAATATAATAGGTTCTAATACTTCTACGTCCTTCCACTTTGTCTCGATCGTAACGGGAAGACCGTCCTCATTATATTCATATATCCATTTGGTTCCTCCTATAAATTCGGTCATATTGTTCTTTGAAACATTCTTTTCAAACGGGGCTGTATTTCCAAACTGGGGCAGCGGCTCCATCTGAAAAACACCTGCAAGACCGAAATCTGGTTTTGAATGGTTGTCGTATGTAAAGTTCCTTATGATTTCCCGGAGGCCTTTTCCTTTATTTTGAATACTGTCATCTTCTTCCACCCATATGGAGGATTGTACCGCATTATCCGTGCCCGCATAATTAAGGATGTAGTATTCTTCCTTATTTTTACCAAGAATTCCCTTTATTTTACCATTATCATAATAGGTGTAATCATTGAATCCGATCATGGTACCACGTTGAAAAGTTTCATCCCGTGCGATTCTGCCTGAACTGTCGTATATAATGGTAATATCATGATTGAACTGGGGAAATTTGTAATCGGTATATTTTATTGTTTTTATACGGCCTTCTTCATATTCAAAATCATAATCGGAGCGCGTTTTACTTACCGGGTCCGTCACTTCCCGTTTTAGCAGCTGGTTATGATCATTGTACTGGTATTCTGCTATCACGTTGTTATGATAGTCGTAGATCTTACTCACGAGAAATTTCTTCTGTGGCTGCACACCGGGGTTCTGTGAAGCGTTGTCATCATTTTTATTGCACGCAACAACGACAATTAGCAACAATAGTAATTTTTTCATAATTATGTCTTCTTTATAGTTAGCTATTCAATGCATATATAAAAATAACATTTTTTATTTCAAAAACACCTATGTATCAACAAATTATAAAATATCCACCTCTAAAAAAACATGCCAACGAAGGCTATTAAATGCCTTTACTGATTATATAAACAAAAAAAAGCGTAACTGAAACATTAGTCATTTCTGCATTATGCAGATACATCTGAACCGAAACCTATGTACCTGCTGTTTTATAAGTATTTTTAAAATAGTCTGAAAGAGCCCTTACATGTTCTTCATTCAACCGGTTTACATATTTCTGAAACATTGCTTCGGAGCTATGCCCCGTTGCAACAATAAGCAACGCAGTAGGAATTTTACCATAAAAGTTGGTTGCAAAACTTCTGCGCCCTATATGGCTTGTTACCGCTTTCCATTTGGGGATCACATCCAGTACGTTCCGGTGTCCCTGCCTGATGCTGGCCACAATCTCCTCACTGATCCCTACTTCCCTTGCTACTTCTTTAATATACTCGTTATACCTGATATGGGAAATCCTCGGCGGAAACGCGTTGTTGTTTTTCTTCAGTACATCTTCCACCATGGGGTGCAGCGGCAGTATGATGTGCTTTCCTGTCTTCCTTTGAACAAAGGAAAGGCATTTGCATTCGGCAATGGTTTGGATCATACTTTGTTCGAACCGCATGAAATCCGAAATACGCTGACCCGTATAGCAGCTGATGATCAACCAGTCGCGGGCCGCTTCAAGTTCTTCCGAAATGTGCGCTTCCTTAATCCTGACCAATTCTTCTTCTGAAAGGATAACGGCTGTCTGGTTTTTCCTGTATCGGGGAATCTCTACCTCGTTGATCGTTGTGCGGGTACCGTTTTTTTCAAGATGGTTGAGAATGGTCCTCATAAAACCTACTGAACGCGACAAGGTATGATCGCTGTAACTGGCTTCCTTACCAAACTCCATAAATTCCTTTATAAGAGAGGCGCTCACATCTTTCATCATAATATGCTCAGACCTGTATCCTTCAAAACGTTCAAACAGGTTAAGGAACACCCAATATCTTTTATAGGTAGAGCCTGTAAGCAGGTGTTTTCTTGCCGTTATGTAATTGTGCATGAAAAACAACAGGCTTTCTTTTACAAATCCGCTTTCTGTAAGGTTGCTCCTAACAAGGGATTTCAAATGCTTTACCTCAATTTCCTTCTCATTAGATTCTATACTTTTGAAATAGTGTGCTACATCAATTTTAATCCGATTTAATTTTCTGTAAAGATGTTTGTTTTTTTTTAGATATATGTTCTTCGGAGCTTCGCCTGATTCATCCCATTCATCGGGCTGTATCTGCAACGAAGTCGGAACATAGTTCGTAATACCATTTTTTTCTGAAATTTTTAATGTAATGTAGTAGTTATCATGTTTTTTGGCTTTTAGAATAAACGTAAATGATCTCATTAAAAATAAATAATTAATAATCAGTTAACTAAAAGAACGGTATTCTCCCCTAAAAGAATATTGTTGTGTACAAACTTAGGATATGGACAGCCGCTTCACAACTTTTCCACGTTAAAATAATGAACTTTAACTTTTAGAAAAACAGCTTCGCAGAATGTCTTTCCCACACAATTACAAAATGTTTTGTTTTATTCAAGGTCCTGCATCAAACCCCGGTACCCTCATTGGAAGCATACGGAATTTCTTACCTGAATCCATCTTGATGTATAATAAAAAAGCTCCCGGAGGAGCTTTTTTTATTGGTTTTAGAATCTTAAACAACTTTAAAATAGATGTGAGAATGTCATAACAGGCAGGAATTTTATGTACATCCTGCTTGTTTTAAAAACTTTTCTCACATATTTCCTTCAATTTTTCCAGTGCTTTGGGATAGGTATCATTAAAATATGGAATAAACTCCTCTGTAACATCTACATCAACCGTAAGCTTTGTTCCGTTTGAAGTTTCAGTAAAGGTATAGTTTTCATAACCCCCGGCCCATTTTTCTACAGCAGGTCCCTCTGTAATCTCATTTTCGCCATCCAGGATCCCGTAGTGGCGGATAGACACAAACCTGTTAGGTATATGTTCTGCGATTTCTGAAACCATTCCTTCTTTTTTACCTTCTTTGCTTGTACCTATGAAATAAATCTTATCTCCTTTATTCCAACCGCCTTCAAAAGTTGAAGTAGGATTAAAAGCGGCTGTCCACTGACTGTAGGTATCTTTACCCAGCATCATCGCGACGACTTTATCAGCGGCAGCATCAATTTCAATGGTATATTGTAACCTCTGCATCATGATATTTTTTCTTTAAATTAATAATCCATTACGTGAATACTTCAAATTTAATATATTGATGCGTTACTACACTTTTCATATGACAAGAAAAAATACCCCAGTGAAATAAATTAAGGTCAGCGCATCTATCTGATTCAGGCCTGATACCTTATAAAAAAGGCGGTCTTACCGAACCGCCTCATAATATTACTCCATTACCCTAATCGCCTTATAAAGATCGAAATCAGATGAGGATAACGAGTCTTTTACCGCTTTCTACTTCCCTATTCCAGACCGTTTCTATCTCTTTAATATGAAAGCTTACCGTTTCTATCTTTAACTTACCTGTTGCTGCAAGGCCGAACATTTCGGGAAGTATATCAGAAATAAACTGCTTCATTTCTTCCCTTGTCCAGCTTCCGAAACCGGAGCCCGAGATCTGTATGTCTGTGCTTCTTAAAATGGATGACGACAATGTGATGCTGTCACCGGCCATGCCTCCTATCGTAATATACCGCGTACGATGCGAATATCCGCCTTTTCCTTTTAAGGCATCGAGAATTAATTCTGCCGTATGCCCCCAAAGATAATCCAATACGATATCTACAGGATCTTGAAGGTTTATTTGCTTCAACCTGTTAATAAAATCGTCATCGGGCAGGTTCACCCGGATCACTTCATCAGCCCCGAGCGCCAGCAGCTCTTTAAGTACCTGCTCATTGCGACCTGTAGCAATTACTTTTTTTGCCCCGTAATGTTTTGCAAGCTGAACAGCGACCTTGCCTGTAACTCCGGTCGCCCCGTTTATAAGAACGGTTTCTCCCTTTTTAATCCCCGCCCTGAAGCGCAATGCCAGAGCCGATCCCATTACGGCATTCGGAAGTGCTGCTGCCGTTGCTATGTCCAAACCTTCCGGAACCTGTACGGCCTGGTCTTTTGCCACAACGGCCTTCTCGGCTATCATCCCGCTCAGCCCGATTGCGTATACAAGTGTCCCGTCTTCCAACGTTCCGACTCCGTCTCCTCCGACGACTTTTGGAGTCCATCCTTCGCTGCTTACCGAGTAATGCGTCCCGCTTGCCCGCATCTTATCCAGATTCTTCACTGCTGCTGCCTTTACGGAAATCAACAATTCTCCTTCATTCGGGATTCCCGGTTCTTCAAAGTCCTCCACATATTTAGGGTTCTCTCCTTTATTAAATACCACTGCTGCTTTCATACTGCTTATTTTATTACAAAATTACTGTACGGCCTTATCCTTAACGATAACAAATGTTATCAAATGCCTCATCACCTTTCTTTTGCAAGGCTGCTTTTAATGCGGCTTAAGTGCACCGTGGAAATCCCGAGATACGAAGCGATGTAATGCTGCGGAACCCTCTTTATAATCTCCGGTCTCTGCCTTGATAAATCAATATAGCGCTGCTTTGGGGTATCTTTGATGGAAGAAAAGAAATATTTCATATAGTCGAACGTACGTTCCAAAATCTTGTTGATGAACGCATCCCTTAAATGAGGAATTTCCTTTATCTCTTCCAAAATCCTGTTAAGATCGTCTTTACGGATCCACCATAAAACCCCGGCTTCGACCGTTTCTACAGTAGTGGGGCTTGGAATGTTTTTGATAAAGCTCTCCAGCGAACCAACGGTTTCATTTTCAAAGAAAAACTGTGAGGTTACTTCTTTCCCGTTGTTGTTGAACCAAACACGGATGCACCCTTTTTCAATGACAAACATCTTTTTGGAAACTTCCCCTTCGCTAAGCAATATTTTCCTGGGCGGCACTTCGATGCGGTGGAAGCAGGCTGTATATTCTTCCCATTTGTCATCGGCTATCGCAAGCCGGCTTTTGAACTGTTCAAACATACCTAGTTAATTATCATGGTGACGGTACTCAAAGATAATTATTTGCCTGCTGCTGCCAACGGCAAAGTTGACGTAAGCGCTTATCGTTCATAAAACGGTAAAACATAGACCCATAAGCCCATTTTAGCATAAAAAACCTTATCCGCGTTATGGATTAAGCAGATCCATCGCGTTTAACAATAGAAAATATTAACGAAAAAAAAATAAAGTTTTCCATTTCTAATCTAAAATTCCCCCACCTCCTATACCACTGTCATTCAATTGTTCAATTTTTCGTAATAAAACTTAAAAGGATATTATTTAGAATAATTTTAAATAGTTTTGTATAAAATTAATTAAGTCTAAATAAATATGATAAAATCTTATTTTAGCTTTAGAAAAATCATGCTGTTTGCCCCGATCTTTTTTGCACTTTCTTCAGCGGGTCAAACTTCCACGCCATGCAATATGCCGGGATTAACTGCCGGAGACACCGGTTGCGTAAACTTCCTTTACAATGGTGTTTCCACTACCTACACAACGGTGAGAGGAGCTGACGGAAACATCTGGCTGCAGCAAAACCTTGGAAGCTCACAGGTAGCGAAATCAATGACCGATGCCAGCAGTTACGGAGACCTTTTCCAGTGGGGACGGTGGAATGACGGCCACGAGGACCGAACGTCCGCTATATCCGCTGCGCCGACACCCAACGATCCTTCAGGAATATCTTCTTCTACCTCTTTCGTTACAGGTACATCAACAACAGCCTGGTGGAATTCGGGCAGCCTCACAGACAGCTGGTCTGCTGCTTCACCTTCCGGGGTTTCCTCAACCGACGGATGCGACCCCTGTAAGGCGCTCGGTAACGGATGGGTAATGCCGACTGAAACCGACTGGTCCGGAATCAAAACCGCCGAAGGTATAAGCAACCCCACTACAGCCTTTTCCAGCAACCTCCTGTTGCCTGCGTCAGGGTACAGAAGCTCTTCAACAGGAACATTTACGCATGTTGACCTGCGCGGTTACTTCTGGAGCTCCACGACTTCTACTACGGGAGCCAAATATTTCTACATAGGGACCACGATAGCCAACCCTTCAGCCGGAGCCATGCGCGGCCAGGCACATGCCGTAAGATGCATATACAAAGGAACGGTTGCAACGGTTGCTTCCGTTACCGTAAGCACCTTAGGCAATGTCCCGGAAGACATCACCGTTACCGGCGGAACCCTTGCGCTTACCGCTGCCGTAACCCCTTCTTCTGCGAACCAGAACGTCACCTGGAGCATTTCGTCCGGAAGTGCGGTAGCAACGGTGGATAATGCAGGACTTGTAACTGCCTTATCCGACGGTACTGCAGTGATCCGCGCTACTTCCGTTGCAGATACTTCCATATATGATGAGCTAACGGTAACCGTAAACACGGCAACCTCAACACCGTGTACGGCCGTACAGACTTTTCTTGAAGATTTTGAAACCTTTACCACCTTCCCCGAAAACTGCTGGACGTCCAATAAAAAAGCTCCTTACATCGATCTTAACAAGGATGCCAAAACAGGGAATCATTCTATTAACTTCTACAGCTTCTTTAATGCTGCAGATCCCGTTTACCTTGTATCTCCGGAAGTTTCCACCATAGACGGACAACACTTCCTTTCATTTGACATTACGGGTGTGGAAGCCAATGCTGTTACAACGACCCTTCAGGTCGGGACGCTTTCGGATCCAGCCGATTTCACTACATTTTCAGCTGTGGAAACCGCCTTCAACCCCACGGTAGGACCGCATGCTACAGCTGCTGTACCGGCCAACCCGGGTCATAAGTACCTTGCCATCAAATACACTCCGAATGCCCAGCACCAGGCGTTGTTTATCGATAATGTGGAATGGAGAACAGCCACGGCTGCTACTGGCGATTTCGATGTGCGCTCCGTAAAAATATATCCAAATCCTACTTCAGGACTGTTCTACATTGAAACCGAAGCTGCCGTAAAATCAATAGAGGTATACAATACAGCGGGGCAGCGGATACTCAAAACCAACCGCAAGGAAATAGACCTGTCCCAGGCCGCAAACGGGCTGTACATCGTCAATGTCCATACCCCAGGCGGTACGGTTGCATCGTACAGGCTCGTTAAAAAATAAGGAATTAGTTAACCATAATAAATCATCACCTACTGAAAAGGGTTTAGCAGCAGCTAAACCCTTTTTTTATAATGGTAAATACCTTAAACTATATCTTAAAAGAAAAAAACTTTACAAACAAAGGATTTAAAAAGAATTAAAACCATAGTTCCACCTGGGCTCGAACCAGGGAGTTTAACCCTTGCTTTTATTGGCTTCACAGAGTATCGTATTCAGGGTGCAACCGAATGTTACGCCTTTATTCTATATTTTTAATTTCTTTAAGTAAGGTTGTCAACTTTTTTTGCAGGATTTAATAACCCGACATTGCGCCAAACCTTTGTTGTATGCTGTTATTTTTTTCGTTTCAATCTTTTTTCAGCTCGTTTTGCTTCTTTTCGTTTTCGTTGCCATTCCCAAATTTTATTCTGAATAATTCCAAGACTAATTATTGAAAATCCTTTAGTAGGCTTCTTGAGTTCTTCAGGAATATTCCATTCAGAATTTTGTTTACTCCAATCAATTCTTTTTTCTCTGTCAGTTGGATTATACTTTAAGTTTGATTTATTAAATTCTTTGTTGTTAAACTTTTCTACAATTCTTTTAAGCAACAAAAAGATATCTTTTTCGTATTCCGAAATTTCACTTTCTGATTTCTCAAAGTAATAATCAGGTTCAGATGTCCAAAAAATAAGTGATGCAGTTCCTTTGTCACATTTTTTACTTTCAATTATCCATTTTAATATTTCTACACCATCATCCCAGTTATAATTTTCAGCAAGATAATATTGGTCTGTCGAATTTAGTTTTTCAAAAAGTTTAAAATTTGGTAAGTAATTTTCATCATCGCTATTGAATGAAAATTCAATAAAATTTTCACGGATAAATTTTTCTTTAGAAGGTAATATTATCATTTCGTTTTGTTTTCAGCGAGTTTCAAATATAATAGCATACAACTCTCAAATATATGCAATAAACGTTAGTAAATACTTGTAAACGTTTACAAATAGCTTTTGTTGATACTGTTTAATCTGATTATTAAACTTTCTAAATCAGATAGTGGTATTTTAGTAACAGTCTCCAAAACCTTAATGTATTTTTGCCATATTGCTTTAGCTGCAAAATTGAATAATTTTCTAAATCTACAAATATTATACTTTTGTTAGCACGTTTACTATTAACGATCTGATTCTTCATCTATCCTTTCACGAAGAATAATTCTATTAAGGGTTTTTAATCTCTCCTTTGCCCATTCTCGAACTGTTAAATTCCTGTGATTCAGTAATTCTTTTATTAACTCAATTTGCATTTCATAATATCCAATGGAAGAGCCAACCGAACTGAAACTACCCATATTTGCACTAAGTTCTCGTAAAAATCCTTCATCACTTCCAAACTCATTAATCATTTTCAATGCAAATGGATGCCATAATGATTTCCCCTCTTGGTTTTCGTAAATAGGCATCATATAAGCAATTCGTAACGCTCCCTTTGGTCTATTTAATTTACACCATTCAAAGATTAAATCATTGTTTCCTTTAAATAGTAATCCTCTCTCTCCCCAACTTCCATTGTGAGAGCCTAAAGTGAATTTAATGTTAAGGTACGCCGAACCAAGAATTCCTGTCGATATAACATTCCAAAATATTTCAAAGTATTCAGCAACTAATTCTAAACATAAATTCTTTAAATAAACATCAACAGAACTTATTCTTACACATGCAAATGCTTCTAATATTTGCTTGGATATTTCTTTGGCAAATGGCTCGTCCTTTTCTTCTTTCAGTATCTTAATTATTGAATTAGACCAATTATATTCATCCATAGTTCTAACTTTATCAATACCATTCAAAAAATTATCACTTATAATTAATTGCTTAATAAAAGTTTTGCACTTATTCCAAAGTTCCTGACTATTGTGGCAATATTGGCTGATGATGGCAATAGAAACCCATTTGCCTTGTAAATCATATTTAGCAATTTCATTACAGAAATCAATAACATCATTAGTGCTTAATTTATCTAAAGCTCTACCGTAAATAAAATTATTAAAGTAAACAATATAGGAAGGTTCTTTTCTTACAATTGGGAATAGTTTAAATATATCCTCCTTAGTAGGATTAGAAACTCTCATTAAATAAAAAGCGTGAAGATAAATTAAAGGGTCTTGTAACACTTCGTTCAATAAAGCACTTTTAATATCAACAGAAGAATCATAAATTAAACCACCTAAAGCATCTGAATTTTGATTTTCCTTTTTGACTTTTCTTAACTCCTCAATAAGTGATTTACCCAGTTCCAATTGATTGCCATATACTTTAGAGATATTAACGCCAAAGTTAAATCCTTGCCTTTGTTCTCCTTGAACAATATGTTTAAAATAGTTCTTAATCTCAATACCCTTACGATATAATTCTATGACAAATTCTGCTACTTTATTTGCAGAAACATCAATGTAATCTCCTTTTTCATCTTTTTCGTGTTCCCATTCAGGTTTGGACACGAACATTTTAAATTGATTTTCAATATCATTTGGTATAATGAATTTCAAGAGGTCTTTTACAATATTATTTTGTTCATCATAAAGTTCAGCATATTTTAATGTCCAATTTAATCCCCTAATTGCACCCTCCCAATAAATTAGAGTAGCTGAATATATCTTTTTTATAGCATCAGTAATTAAATCTACTTGATTGTGTGAAAACATTGTTCTAATTGAATTAGCTATTTGTTCCATAGCCAACGCTCTCAAATCATCATTTCTTAACGCAAATTCTGTGAGAGTTTCTATTGCATATTCCCAATACTCATATACTTCTTGCCAGTTTTTTGGTTGGTAATCAATAAATATTTTATTTGCGCCCTGTCTTTCTGCGCCACCCATTCTATGAAATCCTTCTCCTTTTAATGCACTTCCTAGTGCCAAGATTATTAGTCTATCGTAATCTTTTGATTTTTTTGAAAGTCCATATTTTAGTATTTCAATTCTTTCATTATAACCAACAACTGTTCCCGATAAATAAATATGAAATAATTGTAAGAATTGATTTGTTGAGTTATTACCAATACTTTCATTTTCAGCTACTGAGAAATCAAAAAGTGTTTTAGCAGCATTGTAAAATGCTTCTTCCCTGTATAATAGTTTTTCAATTGCCCATACTAAATGCCTTCTTCCTTTTTTAATTTCCTTCACTTGTTCAGTAGAATATTTTTCTACAAATGATCTTAAAGATTTTACTGTAATTTCAGGATTCACTTCAACGACTGAGCGGAAGAGGCGTGAACCCATTTCAGTATTTAGCACTTCCGCAGATACAAAAGGGCTTCCTTCTCCCCATAATTTTTGAACAACAGTTTTTGCTCTTGGAATTTGGTCAAGTGATTGTAATCTTAAGCAAAATTGCTCAAGTAATCCAACTTTAGCTAATTCTTCTGCAAACACTCTGGCTTTTGATAAATCAAATTTAAGTAGCCAATCAGCTGCCAAATTTGCTGCCAAAGGTTCGGGCTTGACATAATAACTATATCCTTTTCTATCCATAATTTCTCTTCTTTCTTTAAAGTCTATTATAGTAGAATAAAATTCAGCCGGTTCTATTTTATTATTACAAACGTGTTTGCAAATAGCTTCTTTTTGTTCAGTTGCTCTGTCTTGTTCAGCTTGCGGGGCAATTTCTTCAATTGAATGGTCAATAAAACCAAATTCCTTAAATATTGAACAAGCCTTAATTATAGAGTATTGCTCCCTGTCGAATTGGTTATGTCCGAATATTAGTTTTTCAATGAAGTTATTTAAAATTTTCTCTTTGGGTAAAGTTAGATTAATATTTTCGTGCCCATCCCTATCTACACTTTCACAAATATAATCTGCCATTTTTGGGTAGCCATCAGCTAATTCAATAAGCTTATCTACAACCCAGTCGGGGATTTTACCGCTATATTTATTTTTTATAATTAATTCAACAGTTTCTGTTTGTAATTTCTTGTCTATTTTATAAAAAATAGATTCACTCGTTTCAACAGAGTGGTCAATAGAAATTAATTTTAAATTACCACTACTTCTAATCATACCCGCAATTGAGTTGTGGATAGATTCATTGCAATTATCTAATATAATTAAGCCATAGTAATTAATATGATGAATAATAAAACTTATTACCTCATTCCCAAAGAATGCTAAATCAATATAAACAAGCATATTTGAAAACACTTTACCTTTTTCACTACCAGGTGAAAATGTTTCCATTATAAACCTTGATTTTCCAATCCCTGAATGACCAATAACTCTAACTACTTTTTCATTTGAAATCATGTCAATGATACTTTCAGAAAAAGATTTTAGTTCCGTTCCGGGAGAATAAAGTAATCTATTTTCTCTTTTTGATGTTTCGTTCCATTGTCCCCAAGTTCTTATACCAAAAGGCAATAGGATGTTGCAAAATTCTTTTACCAATGTAACAGCTGAAATAAATTCATTAACCCAAATCGAAATTTCGTTTGCTTCTAAAATTCTTACTTGACTATAAGTATATTTTTTACCAAGTTTATTGTTAGCATAGTCTATTGCTTCCTTTACTTTAGCAAATCTATTTTTTGTAGCAGTTTCGTTATAATCTTTTGATGTAAAAAAAACATATTGCCCAGCATTATCTAAAACGTCCTCAATTTGTTCTTTTAGTATTTTGTTTTTTTTATCATCTAGCTTGAAAAATTCATCATAATATCCTTTAGGGCTTAAATCCGTTGCCTTACATTGGTAAAGAGAGTATTTGTTATTAACCCATTTAGAACATTTCGTATCAGAGCATTTTACTCGACCATCCTCTCCTGCGTCGCCAACATTTATACGCAAAGGAACTACAATCTTTTCTACTCCTTCAAATTTTTGTTTTTCAGATTCTAAAAGAAGAAGCCTTAGTAACAGGGCAGATAGTTGAACATCTCCTAATCTCCCAATTTCATCATATGCAATTTGATTAAATATCATATTGTGTTTTATATTGGTATACGCTTACTGGTAATATTTTATTATAGGTAAATAAATAAAAGTCTTTTAACGCTAAATATAAGTATTAGCTTAACGTTCAGCTAAAATAGCCAAATAATCATAAATTCAATTAACAAAATTTAGATTTATAATGGAATCGGATATTAATCACCAATTACAGACAAAAGCTCCCGAGGGAGCTTTTATTAATAACTGAACTGATAACCTGATGTTTGTTTGCGTTCACCTCTGCAACATCTTGTAATACTTGACAAACCGATATCTAACTGCTTTGAAGCTTCCCTTGCAGAACTGAAAGCTGCTAACAATTGACCTTCTAAGTCATATTGATATACTATTTTAGAACGTCTATCTTCAACTTCTGGATATTCTGGAATATAAGACCATAAGAATCCTTTTGCTGACTTTAAACTACCTAAACAAGCATTGCTTATGGTTTTACGCGAAGCGTTTACAGCACCACCAGCTTTTTCTAACGTATCATATGTTGCTATTGGCTCAGGGTTGTTGAATTCAAACTGATAAATGGTCTTTTTAAAGCCTCCTATTTTATCTTGAATTATAGCCCGTTATACAGAATCTTTCCCAAGAAAGACAACAAGCTATTATGACAAACGACTGTTAACTATTCGGTTCATTTTATTAACTCATAATATTTTTCAAAATTAATTTCTTCCAAATAATCAGGCAGACTTGTTTTTGTCTTTACATTCGAAACAATTTCAAGTTTTTCTCCTTCTACTTTCCCAATTGTAGTTCTGTTCACAATTTCCTTTTTCGGTTTTTCGACAAATTCAATTTCTACAACATTAGGAATATTTTTCTTTTTTACATTAGCTATTTTGTTCTCTGTAATATACTTATCTCGTTTTTCACCTGGACTAAGCTGATACTTGATTCTTATTGAAGCAAGTTTGTCTAAATTGGGAATATCTGTGAAACGAATTTCAATATTATCCTTTTTATCAAAACTCATTGTTCTTTCTACATCCTCAATTCTTGCATCAAAATCATATATATATTCAATCTTAATTTTCCGGTTTTTTAGTTCTGAGTCTCTGTCCGTCCTGAATTTTAGTAAAAATCTTTCTTGTGGGTCGGAATTAAAGACTAATCTTGTATCTTCTTCCTCTACTTCATATTGACTTAAAAATGTATAGACATTTTTTTCTCTTTTCCATATTCCTTTAATTTCCTGCCAAGTAAAACAGCTCATATAGGGTCGCGAATAGAAACTAAAAGTTGAATCGGGAAAAATAGTTAAATCGCAAAATGAGCGTTCGTTAGAAAACTCACTAAAATCTTTATTATAATACGCTTTTGCATTATTTTCATAAACGATTGGCTTTTCTTGTGAGAAAAGATATTGCGTAAATAAAATAACAAGAATTATCCGGATTTTCATATTATCTTTCTTCTGTAGAGCTTCTTTAAATTGAAGGTTAACATTTATTTTCTATGAAACTAAAGATATAAAAGATTCATTATATCACTTAACTAAAACCATTTAATAATTATAACATCTTGTGAAAACAAATCATAGATAGCGAAAATTTATTATCAAGCTTTTTAAGGTGGTCTTACAGATACCATGCAACAATCATTTTATCCCATAAAAAAAGCCTCACATTTCTGTGAAGCTTTTTAAGTGGTCCCACCTGGGCCCAAGCCATATATTTCTTTAAGTAGGATTGTCAACTTTTTGCAAGATTTAGTAGCCCGTCATCTTGCCATACCATTGTTGCATCCCGTTTTTTATCTCAAATTTGGAAATGGGAAGCGATATGAAACCGAAAATTTTCTTCCATTTATTTCAACAGCTTGTTTCTCTTTCATTTTTGAAATAAGGCTTATAAATTCTTCAAAATTCACATTAGGTAAATACAAACTGTAAAGAGATTCATTTCTTTTAAGTGTTGATTCGCTTTCCAGATTTGGCCAATTCTTAGGCCATTGTACTGGTGTTTCCTGAGAATGGCTATAATCAGTGAGCATTACTTCAATGTTATCCGGCAACCAATCTAAAGCATTATTATCTTCAAAATTTTTAATATTATCATAGACTGTTAAGAACTCTTTGGGTGTTTGCTTACGTGCTTCACTTTCTTTAGTTTGAATATTGCCATAAACACTTATTTGTTTTAATGCATCAAAGTTTAATAGTAAGCTATTCATAGGTTGATCTGACGAGGTTGAAGCTTCTATAAATTCTGGTTGATTCATTAAAGTGTCTGTTATTCCAAATGTATTGATTATTTTTTGAGCTGTTTCCTGGTCGTTAGTAACTTCAAAATATTTCCATTTTTTATTTACAATCTTTTTATAGATAATTTGACCGTTGTAGTATAATGCAAAGGTCGGCACATCGGAACCAATAACCATAAGCCAGGGGTCGGTTTCAACCAAAACAATAATTGGTTTTCCATATTTTTCATTCCATTGTTGTGCAAAGGAATAATTCGTTAAAAGCAAGGTAATAAATCCTAAAAAATATTTTTTCATTTGTTTTTCTTTAAAATGGCATACAACGTTTCGAGGCATGGCGACAGTAGAGGAAATAAAGCAAAAAAATTCCGACTTTGCACCGAGACGAGCAAAAAGAATCTTTATCAGACAAATTTACAAAACAAAACGAATTACATTCGTTTTTGATTTTAGAAACTTATTTTGCTTCCTTCGCTTTAGAACACTTCAGCATATAAATTTGAATTAATAAAAAAGCGAGTATCAACCCGCTTTTATGTTATATCTTAACAAAATCATACGTACCAAATGGCAGGAACAATTGTGTTTTTGCTGGTGCCGGAAAATCAGGATCTATGTAATTTGGATCCAGCCCCTGTAATGCTTCCTCTGTAAATACGATACGTAAAACCTGTTGATTTTGCGCATTGGAATAAATATGCATGGTAAAATACAGAAAAGCAAAGGCATTGTTATCATTATCAGGTTCTTTATAATGCATATACAAACGTTGATTTGGTATAGTGCAACCAAGGCAATCCGGTGTATTATGTAATCTTGGCCCACTATAAATAGTATAATCCGTATTAGACAATCTTTGTTCTTGAACATCGTACAACGAATTTAAAACTTCAATCCCGTTTTTTACAATCCGGATACCCCCTATTAAAGCATCGGCTTTATACCGATTATCTCTTGTAAATGTTATAACATTAAATCGTAACTGTATGGTCATATTACCCGACATATACACCCAAGTACCGCCCTTGTAAATATTAAAAAAACCCTGGGTATCTCTAAAATAATACCCGCGTTCACCATACATTTGAGACGAATTAAATAAATCAACCATGGTATAGGGTTGCGCCTGTAAAAATTGTACAAATAAAAATGTGGTTATTATGTATATTTTTTTCATTATTTTCAATTTAAATTAGTATAGTTAACCTTACCGTTGTTTAAGGTAAGTTGTTGCCAGGGTCCATTAAAATATCCTCCATTTTTATCCAGAAAATAAATATTCATAAATTAGAATTAATAAAAAAACGAGTATTAGCCTGCTTTCATTTATATTTTAACAAAATCAAATGTGCCGTAACCTAAATACAGTTGTGTTTTGGTAGGTGGCAAGCTACTGTCATTGATACTAAAAAAGCTATCCGGATTTACCTGATCCGAAAGAAAAACTAGACGCAGCTTGGTAATGCCATTTTCTGCATAGGTGTGTATTAAAATATGTAAATTAAAATACGCATAATTATCATTATCAGGTTCGTTATAGGATAATGAGAATCTTTGCTCGGGATAGCTACACATATAACAGTTATTATAGTTTCCTACCCTGATGCCTAAACATATATTGTAATCTGCGGCTCTTGTATGGTTTTGTTCTAAAGTGGCTAAATCGTCATATATAACCACCCCGTTTTTTATTACTTTTAAAGCGCCTATTAAATCATCGTATTTATAAGTGGTATTAACATTTGGGAAATCCGCTGTAAAAGTACGTTTGTCAAATTCTAGAATATAAGTTGTTGTAGCATCCTGATACTGCCATGTACCAAGAAACTGGTTAAAATAACCTGTTGTATCTTTATAATAATAACCGTTTTCACTAAAACTTATTTGGGAAGGGGGATTAAATAGGTCCACCGTGGTGAATTGGGCAAAACTGTTTAAGGAAAACATGCTAAATAAGATTAATATATACTTTTTCATAATATTTAAAGTTTAAAGTCCATTATTTTCGGTTATATTTCCAGTACTGTCCAGATCTAAAAGCTTCCATGTACCGTCGAATTGTCCATTATTGGCATCCAATTTATAAAGGTTTATTGGGAGATTGTTTTTCTTTAAAATTGTTAATAAAGCCTTTTCATATTTCTTTGCTTTTACTTGATCAGTATCTGTTGAACTTACTATTTTTCCATATTCCTTTTCTAAAAATTGGTTAATTTCCCCCCACATTTTTTTGTCTTTCTTTATTGTAAGGAAAGCTTTACCATATTTTGTACCAAAGTTATCCAAAGTAGCATCATTAGGGAACATAATTACATAAAGGCTTGTAGGAGTCAACAATCCAAAAAACGATTCTGCCAACTGTTTCTTAATACTTGTATTTTCCTTACTTAAAAGGAATAGTGCGAGTATATCGCTATGTGAAAACATAGGTGGTGCTTTTATATAGCTACCGTTCAAAAGTACCTGTGCATTTGGATTTGTATGGGTATGTATGATTCCGGTATAATTTGAAATTGTTATAATAGGGTTTATGTTTAATGACCAGTTACTGGCAGCATTTACGTCTATCTCTGTTAGATTTGCCTTAGGGGTATATTCGTTATTTATTTTTTGTTTGCTGAAAGCATAGCCGTGTTCTCGGGTGTCTGTACTGTTGTTCAGAAGCGTTTGTAAGATAACCTTATTACTTGCCACAAGCTTTTTTAAGGTAGCTTTGTTAATATCCTGATTTCCTAAATTGGGATCAAAAATAAGATCACCAACTTTAACAAAATCAACTGGTAATTTAATAGGAGTTGTTTTAACAGGTAATGATCCTCCTGGGGGTGGATTTGGTGCTCCCGGTGGAGGTCCTGAAGAACCGTCGCCTCCTGAGCTGCCGCCACGATCTCCACAAGCTGAAAAATCTAATACAGTAATTGGTCCTTTAGCCCGCGTACTCGCATCTGAATTTTTACAATCAGTATCCCCCCATTCACGTCCACACTTTTTACATGATTGTGCAGGATAGGTAACTTCCTTAAGGCAATCCGATAAATTTAGAAACTCTGTATATAAGGAAGGGTATTCTTCATTAGCAGTTGCTGATATACTATATTGTATGTTATCGTAAATATTTTCAATCTCATTTAACGGAATTAGGCTTACGACATTCAATGTCGGATTTTGCCTGAACTCATTAAGAGTTGTTAAATCATATTTCAATAAGGAAACATAATAGTTCTGATAGTCACCCGAAGAATACATGAGGTTATAAACTATAGTATTACCAGATGCATCTCCTATATTTACCCGATAAGTTATAGTATGTGCTGTTTCGGACTCATATACCTGAATATGATCCAGGTCAATGTCAACATAAGGACCACTTTGATTTGAAGTTTTAAACAATGATTGTCCAATTTTAAATTCATTTTCAAAAATTGTATTCAAAGCAATATTATGTATATACCGCTCTTGCAATTCACTTTGATTAAGCACCAGAATTTTTCCTTTTAAAGTGTTTTCCGAATGATTTTGGTCTTTTGTCGCTTTTTCATAAATATCATCCTGCATACATCCAAGCATAAGGAATGATCCTATTAATAAGCAATAATTTTTTTTCATAAATGTCTTATTTTATTTTTTCGCAAACATACATTATTTTTTTTAACATAAAAAAACTACTATACAAAACAACTTTAACTTAAAAACACTAATAAACAACAATCATAACATCTTATTCATGTAACATATCATACCCAATACTGAATCACTTGCGCTTTTTGCTTAATGTAATTCTACATATTAGAAACAACACCTCTGGAATTTGTTTTGGCTTTACGTAAGTAGAAAAGCACTTTAAAACTGTCGTTTTGCATAATTTAAGGTATTAAGTTAAACAATGCGCAACAATGGTACACCTCAACAAAATCAAGGGCTACGAGAGATTATTTACACTAATAATCCATCTAACAGCAATGGGACACCTGATTTTTATGAATGGGACACCCGGAAAACGATTTTTTGTGAAGATTTTAATCGAACTTTGTATTCGAAAATGACGAAATACTTGATTTTCAAACACTTTATCCCATAAAAAAAGCCTCCCATTTCTGTGAAGCTTTTATTGTGGTCCCACCCAGGCTCGAACCAGGGAATCACCTGATTATGAGGACAGAAGCACATTTTTCCTTAAAATTACCGGGATTACTTAAAAAAAACATATTTTTCAATGTACTTTTCCACTATCCCCTGATTAAGGTTTGTAAACAAATTCAACTGTTGTAGGTTGTATTGTTCCATCTGGATATGGATCCGGCGTAACGGTTTTAGAATCCACCAACTCTCCATCTACATAAAGATTAAACACCTGCATTTTATTGGCTTTTCCAATATATGCCCATGCCGAAATATTTATGCATTTGCATTCAGAATTATCTGTTTCATTACCCTTTAAATAGTATACGTATTGGCCAGCAAATGGTAAATCAATATTTTCCCAATTCTCAACTCCTGTAGAATTGATAAATATACTTGCACGAGGAATGGAAAATTCACCTTTAATTTCAACTCTTATATCAAATTTCTCTGGTGCGTATGGGTGTTTATGACTTGAATCATCCGAAATACAGGATGAAATCATGAATGGCAATAACAATAACAACTTTTTCATAAAGTATAATTTTAGATATTTAAAATGTTCTTTTTATAACATGAAATATTTGAAAAACATCATTGATGCTAATTTGAAAAATCTTTACATCCTGGGTTTCTCGAGCTCAAAGTTAATTTCCCCGTATCAGCATCATAATTAGTAATATGCTTGTGATAGATTACCTTTTTTACGGAGAATCATTCTATATTTGGTTTTTCTGAATCCATCCAGCCACAGCTGCCTGCCAACTTCTCTTCCTAAAATTTCGGAACCACCAGGTGTCATTTATGTCCTCTCCCCATTCATACTATCATTTTCAGATTCAAACGCTAAATAATTTCCTTTTCAATTTTATCAAACTTAAATATAGCCTTCGGGAACTCACGATTTAGTTTAACATCATCCGTGTACTGATTGTCATTCAAACCACTCTCAGGCAAATAATCCATGTACTTCATTCGATTTCCATCATATCATAAACCAACAGTACCGAGACCACCGCTACGGTTCCTTATCCCCAGAAGCAATAATTTTACGAGCCATCAATGTTCTGATCTACCATTTATATCTACGAACCTTACTATGAACAGCATAAACAACAAACTCATAACCTTCCGCCTTTTCATCGTTCGAATAATTAAATTTCAGTCGTATATCATAAATCAGGTTGCACTTTAATTGCACTTTTGCTTCAAAAAGCATTGTTTTGATCTGCTCAAATATACTAAACGAAAACGACATAAAAAGACAAACCCCTTGAAAACAAGGGGTTTGAAGTGTGGTCCCACCTGGGCTCGAACCAGGGACCACCTGATTATGAGTCAGGTGCTCTAACCAACTGAGCTATAGGACCAGTGTCTGTTAGACGAGTGCAATATTACTACCAAAAGTTAACATTTGCAAGTGTTACGGCAATATTTTTAAAAATTTATTTTATCTCCTGGCACAGCTCAACCAATACTCCGTTGGTCCCTTTGGGATGCAGAAAGGCAACCAGTTTATTATCAGCTCCTTTTTTAGGTTCTTCGTTTAAAACGGTAAATCCTTCTTCTTTCAACCGTTTTATTTCGGCCACGATGTCTTCCACGTCAAAAGCGATGTGGTGGATGCCTTCGCCCTTTTTTTCAAGGAAACGCGCTATATGGGAATCAGGATTCGTTGCTTCGAGCAGCTCAATTTTATTGGGTCCGTTCATAAAGAAAGAAGTCTTCACACCTTCGCTCTCCACTTCCTCCTGTTTATAGGCGGGTGCTCCGAGCAGCTTCTCAAAAAGCATATTTGATGTTTCAAGGCTCTTAACTGCTATTCCGATATGTTCAATTTTACGCATACTATTTGTTTTATATCCCCACAAAGATAAAATTATCTCTTATAATATTTGTATTTTTGCCTCATGGAAACAAACAGACAAAAGAAAATGGGGGCTTTACTGCAAGCCGACCTGGTAGATATATTACAGGGCGAGGTTCGTAAAAACGGCATCTCCAACCTCATCATTACCGTATCGAAAGTAAGCATTACCACCGACCTATCCATCGCAAAGGTGTACCTGAGCATCTTTCCTACAGAACGTGGAGGGGAACTGCTTAAGGCTATACAGTCGAATGCGCCGCTTATCAAGCACGACCTTTCCCAACGCGTAAAAAACCAGCTGCGCAAGGTGCCCAACCTTATTTTTTACATAGACGACAGCCTGGACTATATCGAAAAGATCGACGATGCGCTGAAAGGAACGGAAAACCCTATTGAGAACCGCGACCTGTTGGCCCGCAGAAAGAAAAAATAGTCCTTGAACACTGTTTTCTACATAGCAAAACGTTACGCCTTCAGCAAAAGCAGAACGAAGGCCATCAACATCATCACCCGCATTTCCGCAATAGGCATCGTGGTCAGCAGTATGGCTTTGTTCGTTGTATTGTCGGTTTTCAGTGGCCTGGAACATTTTGCTCTTTCCTTTACCAACATCATTGATCCCGACCTCGTCATTTCCCCTTCCAAAGGTAAAACCATCACCGTTTCGCCTGCACAAAAACAGCAGCTCCAAAACCTTAAGGAAGTTGCCTCGTTTTCGGAAGTAGTGGAAGACCGCGTCATCTTCACCTTCGGCGACAAGCAGCTCGTGGCCCGCATAAAGGCCGTTGACAGCAACTACGTTAAAACCGTTGATATTGCAGCGCATATACCTTACGGAAAATGGGTACAGCCCAACTCAATGGATGCCGTCATGGGCAACGGTCTGGCAAACGAACTGTCCGCAGGTACCTACTCTAACGACAAACTTCTGCAGGTTCTGGCCATGAAACCCGGAAAAGGCATCATTACGACGGCTGAAGACGCCTATATAAAGCTTCCGTTATACACCTCGGGAATCTACAGCCTTAACAACGTGGAAACAGACCATAAATACATTTATACGGATATACGTATAGGGCGTGATCTGCTCGGGTTGAACCCCGACCAGGTATCCAAGATCGAATTCAGGCTTAAGGATCCCAACGATGAAAAAAGGGTTTCGGAATCTTTAAAGGAACTTTTCGGCAAGGATCTTACCGTAAAAAACCGCTCACAGCTCAACGACAGCCTGTACAAAATGCTAAAAACGGAAAGTCTGGCCATTTACCTTATCTTTACGCTCATCATCATCGTAACCCTGTTTTGCTTAACGGGTGCATTGATCATGATCATCCTTGAAAAGAAGGAGCATATTAAAACACTTTACGACATCGGTTTTACAAACCGCAACCTTAAAAAGATATTCCTTTACCAGGGACTTATCCTATCTGTCGGAGGAACTATAGCCGGCTTGTGCCTCGGAATTGCCGTCACCTTGCTGCAGCAGCATTTCGGATGGATCAAAATCAGTGAGGATTTCCCCTATCCCATCGTATTCAAATGGGAAAACGGACTCCTGGTGATGCTTACGATTATCATATTGGGAACGATTGCTTCCTATATCGCAGCAGGAAGAATCAAAATTTTAATGAAATAATAAAAAGTTTTGTTTTTTCTCAGAATTATTATATTTTTATTGACAATTAATTAACGCCTCATTTAATATGAAAAAGATCTTATTCTTTATAGCCATAACATCATTTTGCAGTTTCGGAATGATTTCGTGCTCTGATGATGAAACCGTAATTGAAAAACCGGATCCGAACCCGAACCCGAACATCAACAGCCAGCTTGTTGTAAAATCAGATAAAGCGAAAGCTGTAATGAATACTCCCGTAAAATTTACTGCGACAGATGCAGGAACACAAATTAAGGATGCTACCTTTTTTGTGGACGGGGAGCCTATCAAAGGGGACACTTATACTAAAAAGACCATCGGAACCATCAAGGTTCAGGCAAAAAGAGCCGGTTACCTTGACAGTGAACTTATCTCTGTACAATTTTACCAGCCTTAATAAATCAGATACTTACAGTACATAAAAAAACCAGTAGCTTTCGCTACTGGTTTTTTATTATAACCCTATACTGATTATTTAAAATCAGCATCTGAAACTCCTTCGTTCACTTTCAGTTCTGAAATTTTAAACTCGGCATTCCCTAACATAGGAACCGTAAAAGTATGTGCAAACTTCACTCCTTTTACTTCTTTATAATCTCCGTAAGAAGTCGTCATTTCCATCGTTTGTCCCTGAGCTTCCATTGTTTCTGAAGCTGCAACTTTCAATCCGCTGGCTACGCTGTAATAGGTTGTTGTTTTATCTTTTTTCAACACATATACCTCTTCTCCGTTAAAGTTTTCAATTCCTGTAAGGTTGAATGAAGCCGCATCTTTAAGGTCTGTTAATTCCTCAAACAATACAGCTGATTTCTGAGCTTCCTTGAGATCGTCTCCTTTAAGTTCCTGTTTTTGTCCCTGGGCAAGAACATATCCTGCTGAAGGTGTGATCACCTGCTTCATCAGTTCCATTCCCTGCATCTTCAAAGACGCAAGCAACTGTCCTTTTCCGGTTTGTTTCTGTGTCATGATCAGTTCCTGACCCTGCATAGCGCCTTTAGCCACAGAGTATACTGATTTTATTTCTTTCAGTTTTGCTTCCCCACCCAATGCTTTGATGTGGTTCTCGATAACTGTTTTTGAAGTAACACCTGCAGGAGCCGGTTTTTTGAACATTGGTTTCGCAACCGGGTTTCCATATCTGTCATAATAGTTTACAGGGTATCCCAAACGATCTAACGTTGGGGCAACATCAGCGCCCTTACCTACGATCACGATACGGATGTTATCCGCTTTAAAATATTTCCCGGCTACACGCTGAACATCTGCAGCCGTTACAGCCTGAATGTTTTTGATGTAGTTTTCAAAGAAATCTGCAGGAAGCCCCTGTGTTTTGGTTCTTAATGCAAAACTTGCAATTGTTCCCGGTTTTTGAGTTTCCATTACGAAGTTACCGATGTATTTCGCTTTGGCAAGATCCAGTTCTGCCTGGGTTACCGGCTGCGTTCTGATCTTACGGATTTCGTTCATGAATTCTACCACGGCAGAATCCGTTACAACGTTACGTACAGAAGCAGATGACTGGAATTTAGACGTATATTTACCCGATCCTAATGAAGAGTAAGCCCCATAAGTCCATCCATGTGCTTCACGAAGGTTCAGGAACAGGCGCCCTTCACCACCACCACCTAAAATCTGGTTTGCGATAAGTCCTGCAAAATAATCCTTGTCTGTTAGTTTTAAGTTTACGGTATTCACCAAAGCAATTTCAGACTGAACGGCATTCGGCATATCGATGAAATCGATCTGTGTTTTGATGACGTCGTTCGGTTCCGGGTATTTTGCTACCGGTGCAGAAGCTTTTTTCCAGTCTTTAAACAGTTTTTCCACCTGTTTTTTAACATCTTTGAACTTCACATCTCCCACTACTACAAGGTATGCGTTTTCCGGAACGAAATAACTGGCATAATTTTGCTTAACATCGTCCAATGTTACCTTATTAAGGGATTCTTCCGTTACAAACTCTCCGTTAGGGTGAGCCTTACCGAATAAAAGGGCATTCGTTACACGGCCTGCAACTGCAGATACCGACTTCTCGTCTGACTTTAACCCTTCGATAGCCTGTTTCTTGGATTTATCGAATTCTTCTTCAGAGAACAACGGTTTCAACGACCCTTCCGCCATAAGTTCAAGCAAACGGGAACTGTATTTTGACAAACCGCTTGCCGACGCCCCTGTATTCCAGAAGTTAATGTTGGCACCAAGGAAATCGATTTCGCTGTTGAAAGCATCTTTTGGTGTTTTAGCCGTTCCGTTTCCTACTACTGCGCTTGTAAGGCTTGAAACCCCGGCTTTTTCACCTTCTGCATAAGGAGGTGTATCAATCGTAAGCATATAGCTTACTCTCGGCAGTTTATGATCTTCTACCACCAATACCTTTAAGCCGTTCTTCAGAGTGAACTCCTGTGGCTTTTGAACATGCACAACCGGCATAGGTCCGGATTGTGGTTGTGGTCTTTTAATCTGAGCTTCTGCTGACAATACGAACAATACAGAAGCCGCTAATAAAAATATTTTTTTCATTTTAAATATTTCAGGTTTAAGATTTAAATATTATTCCGCAGCAGGAACATAGTCTAATAACAAACGGCTGTTTGGTTGTAAATATTTATTTGCAACTTCTTTGATTTTCTCACGCGTTACAGCTCTATACTTATCAACCTCCGTATTGATCATATTAACATCTTTATAAAGCATGTAGTTCGTCGCTAAATTCTCCGCAAGACTTTCCAGGTTGGAATTCTGGTTTACGTAAGAATTTTCAATGGTGTTCTGAAGCTTTTGAAAATCTCTTTCAGAGATAAGGTTTGTCTGTACCTTTTTGATTTCAGCATCAATATCCTCCTGAATCTGGTCTCTTGATACACCCTGCATAGGGATCGCTCCAAAAATACACATTCTGTAATCTTCCACTAAGTAAGGATGTGTAAAGGCCATAAGCTCAAGCGCCGTCTTTTTTTCGTCAACAAGCTTCTTATGCAAAGGAGATGACTTTCCTCCTGTGAGGTATGAAATCAACATATCCAATGCATACGTATCTTCACTTTTCACAGATGGAAAACGGTAAGCTGTAATGTACATCGGAAGCTGGATGTTATGATCTTCATAAGTAGCTTTGATCTCTGTTGTGATCGGATCTTCGGAAATGTTCACTTTGGCAACATCAGCTCCTTTTTTAATAGGGCTGAAATATTTGTCGATAAGCTTTTTCGTCTGAGCATAATCAATGTCTCCTGCTACTACCAGAACAGCATTGTTCGGCACGTAGAATTTTTTGAAGAAATCTTTAAATTCGTCAAGCGTAGCAGCATCAAGATGCTCCATAGACCCGATAGGCGCCCAACGGTAAGGATGCTTTTTGAAAAGATTTTCCTTTACGGCCCCCATAAAGTTACCATAAGGACTGTTGTCTACTCTAAGACGCTTCTCTTCCTTCACCACCTCATTCTGTGTATCCACACCGATCTGGTTGATGACAGGCTGCAACATACGTTCTGACTCCATCCACAATCCAAGTTCCAGGTTATTCGAAGGGAATACCTCGTAATAATACGTACGGTCTTCGGTAGTATTGGCATTGTTCTGACCTCCGTTAGACGTTACCATCTTGAACCACTCTCCGCGGCCGATATTCTCGGTACCTTCAAATAAAAGGTGCTCGAAAAAATGCGCAAATCCTGTACGCTCAGGGTTCTCGTTTTTAGAACCTACGTGATACAATACTGAAGTAACAACAACCGGAGCCGATTTATCCTGGTGCAAAACAACATGTAAACCGTTATCCAGTGTATATTCTTCAAATTCAACTTTCTGAGCTACCATTGCACTGCTCATTAAAAGTGCAGTAGCTAAAGCCGTTAAAGATTTTCTCATAACTGCGATATAAAATTAATTTGATTTTTGAATTAGTGTGCAATTTCGTGATTTTGTTACATTTAAATTTCTTTTATTTTAATAAAAAACAGCGTTCTGCATTAATTTTTTAAAAACGAACCACTTACATTTTTATTTTCGATATTTTTTGTATATTTGCAGTCTTAAAAATCAATTTTAATTTAATTGTTATGTACGCAATCGTAGAGATAGCAGGGCAACAATTCAAAGTTAGCAAAGACCAGAAAGTGTATGTACACCGTTTGGCTGCTGAAGAAGGAACAAATGTTACTTTTGACAAAGTTCTTTTGGTAGACAACTCGGGAACAGTAACTTTAGGCGCCCCAGCTATAACAGGAGCTTCAGTAGGAGCGAAAGTTTTGAAACACCTTCAAGGTGATAAAGTTATCGTTTTCAAGAAAAAAAGAAGAAAAGGATACAAAAAGAAAAACGGTCACAGACAGGCATTGACTCAAATCGTAATTGAGGGAATCAACATCTAATCTGCAACCAGAAAAGTATTAACAATTTAAAAACCAAACATCATGGCTCACAAGAAAGGTGTCGGTAGTTCTAAGAACGGTAGAGAATCTGAATCGAAACGTTTAGGCGTTAAGATTTATGGTGGTCAGGCGGCTATCGCTGGAAACATCATTGTTAGACAAAGAGGTTCAAAACATAACCCAGGTGAAAATGTTTACATGGGGAAAGATCATACTTTACATGCTAAGGTTGATGGAATCGTACAGTTCACAAAAAAGAGAGACAACAAGTCTTTCGTATCTGTAGTTCCTTTTGAAGCTTAATCTTCTTAGACTGAAAGAAAATGAAAAGCATCTCTGAAATGAGATGCTTTTTTTTATACCGGAACTTTTACTGTTTTAAATCCCTACGATGGAATGATACAGCTCTAACGCCTTTCCGTCGGTCAGCAGCGAGATAAACGTGCATATATTCAGCAAACGCAGATACAGGCTTTCGTTTTCATTGCGGTACTGTTCCGGCAATAATTTGAGAATCAGCTCGTCGTAATGCGTTGCCTTGCCGTTGAACTTGTTGTTTGCCGCTGCAATAAACTTCTCCAGCAACGTATGGAGCACCTTGTAGCCCACCACTTCCTTTTCAACCACTTCCTTACTTTCGTAAACGTTGGATATACTGATGTTGATGATGTCTTTCATCTGGGCTACGTAAGCGCATTTATCCGTGAGCGCAAACGGAAATTTCCCTTCCATAATCAACTCCTCATTTTCCATAAACACCCGTACCACATCGTTGATAAGGCTCCCGATTGCCAGTGCACGCAAGTAGCTTACGCGCTCCGCCTTTGTACGAAGCTGCGCGTACTTTACGGAATTTATATTGTTTTTAACGATCTTGATAAGGAATTCCAGGGCATGCTCTTCTGCAATCCATCCCAGGTTGATGCCGTCCTCAAAATCGATAATGGTATAACAGATATCATCCGCTGCCTCTACAAGGTAAGCCAGAGGATGGCGCAGGTAACGCAGGTACTGACCATCCCTTTTAATCAATCCCAGCGTAGTGACTACATCCGTAAAATCGGTTTTATCGGCCTGAAAAAAACCGTACTTCTTATCTGAAATATCATTCGTTGGCTTCTTTGGAAGGCTTTCCTTCGGATATTTCATAAACGCTCCCAGAGTTGCATATGAAATGCGCAACCCGCCTTCTGCTCCGGGCCTTGAGTCTGTTAATATGTGAAACCCGTTTGCATTCCCCTCAAAGTCAATTAGGTCCTGCCATTGGGCAGGTTCCAGATCCAGACGGAACTGCTCCCCGGCTCCATATCTGAAAAAATCTCCTATAGCCTTCTCACCGGAGTGTCCGAAAGGGGGATTTCCGATATCGTGGCACAGGCAGGCAGCAGCTACAATAGCCCCGAAATCGTTGATGGTATATCCAAGTTCCGGTAACTCCGGGTACTTCTTCATAATCTGCTCCCCTGCAAGCCTTCCTATAGACCTTCCCACTACACTGACCTCAAGACTGTGCGTAAGGCGTGTGTGGACAAAATCGGTTTTGGAATGCGGGATCACCTGCGTTTTATCCTGCAGGCTCCGGAACGGGTTTGAAAAGATGATACGGTCGTAATCTACTTCGAAACCAACCCGTGAAGGATTTTCGTCCTTACGGTTTCTAAGTTTGGTATCGCCATATTTTTTTAATGATAATAACTGCGGCCAGTTCATAATGGTATACGCCATGTTAAGACAATTGTTCGTTGATAATATTCTTTTTCACCTGTTTGTAGAAGTCGTCCTTTGCCTGCGCATAGGAAACATCGTACAAACGTTCTTTAGGATGATACTGGGACGGAATGGGAATCTGCAATGTATCATAAAGGTCATCAAGCAGCTCTTTTGCAGGCTTTTCGTAGGCTATCTGCCATTCAAACCTTCTTTTAAGTGCTTCGTCGATCATGTGTACCTGGTTGGTGGCAGCGATGAGGATGGATTTCTGGGGAAAATAATCCATAAGCTGGATAATGGCGTTTACCACCCTTTTCATTTCAGAGTTGTCCTTATTATCGTAATCACGGATCTGTCCCAGCGAGTCAAACTCGTCCAGCAGCAGTACCAGGCTTTCGTATTGCGACTCCTTAAACAGCTGGTCCAGGTTTTTGGCAGTTTCTCCTAATTTTGACGAAATGATGGTGGCAAGGTTTACGATCATGAGCTTTTTGTTAAGATGATTTGCAATCACTTTAGCCGTCATCGTCTTTCCGCAACCACTGTCTCCGTACAGCAACAACTTGTTCGAAACCGGTATCTTGTACTGGTCGAATAAATTTTTGAACTGCTGTTCGTTGAGAAAAGCCATAAGATGTTGTTTGATTTCAGGAGATGCGATAAAATCCTCAAATGAAACCTTACTTCTGTCAATATAATAAAAACTGCTCATCTAGATCGATTGTGTTTTCTTTAACCCTCTATATGCAAACCAAAGAGCGATGAGCATAAGAAAAGCCGCCAGGATAAACGGGGCTCCCGGGAATTCAAACGGAGCCTCTCCATGAGTGAAATAATAAAATGTACTCGTCATTACTAAAGGCCCGAAGGTTGCCGTAGCACTGTTCAAACTGGCCAATGTTCCCTGTATCTGACCCTGCTCGTTCGCCGGCACATGATTGGTGATTTCTGTCTGGATGGCAGGTCCCGCCAAACCACCTAAACAGTATGGGATAAGGAAAACCAGCACCATCCATTCCTGCGATGCTATGGCAATCAGGAACTGGCCCACCGCATTCAATGCAAAACCGATAAGAATGCTTTTACCGTTTCCTATCCTAGGATTTATAAAACGGACGAGCCCTCCCTGCACAATCGCCACAAGCAGTCCTACTACACCCAACGAAATTCCTACCATACGCTCATCCCAGTGATAACGGTACATGGTGTAAAAGCTCCAGTTGCCGTTAACGGCGTGGGAAGCAAAATACATAAAAAACATTGCCGCCACAAGGCCTATGATCGTAGGAAACTTCTTTAAGCGTGTAAGCGCCCCTATGGGGTTTGCAGCCTTCCATTCGAAGGCACGGCGTCTTTCAGGTGTCAGTGATTCGGGCAGTACAAAATACCCGTAAATAAAATTCACGAAGCACAGGATTGCTGCTGCATAAAACGGAACGCGGGAACCAAACTGTCCCAACAGTCCCCCGATCACGGGCCCTATGATAAATCCGATACCGAAAGCCGCACCTACAAGTCCAAAGTTCTTTGCTTTGTTTTCAGGTGTACTCACATCCGAAATATAAGCCATAGCGGTTGAAATACTTGCTCCTGTAATACCTGCTATAATCCTTCCAACAAAAAGCCAGGGTACATTGGGCGCCATTGCCAGCACCAGATAATCAACAGCAAAAGCCATAAGCGAAATAAGCAGGATAGGACGGCGTCCGAACTTATCGGATAAACTTCCCATAAGCGGGGCACAAATAAACTGCGTAAAGGCATAAGCAAAGGCCAGCCACCCACCCAAACGGGCCGCATCGCTGATATCGGAATGGTTCAATTCCTGCAATAATTTGGGAATTACGGGAATAATGATCCCGATACCGATGATATCGATGAGCATTGTAATAAATATAAAACCGATAGCGGCCGATTTCTTTGAACTCATAAAAATGTGTGGATTTGGATTTAAACAGCAAAACTACGAAAAACCAAGTGATTTATGCTTGGCTTAAGACAGTTTGATCTTCAATTAATCTTTAACAAAAAAGTCTTTCCGTTATGGAAAGACTTTTGAAATATAAAAACAATAAAATACTACAATTCTAATGCCTTTTTAGGATCGTTGTTCAATAACAACTCTACCGGATTTTCCAAAGCTTCTTTAACGGCAACAAGGAAACCAACCGACTCACGTCCGTCGATAATTCTGTGGTCGTAAGACAATGCTATGTACATCATAGGTGCAATGACCACCTGTCCGTTTACAGCAACAGGACGTTCGATGATGTTGTGCATTCCAAGGATTCCTGACTGAGGAGGGTTGATGATCGGAGTAGACAACATCGATCCGAATACCCCACCATTTGTAATAGTAAAAGTACCTCCGGTCATTTCATCCACCGTGATCTGCCCGTCGCGGGCTCTTGTAGCTAAACGCTTAATTTCAGCTTCTACTCCACGGAAAGAAAGCAGTTCTGCATTGCGGACTACCGGTACCATAAGACCTTTAGGTCCGGACACAGCGATAGAGATATCGGCAAAATCAAATTTAATCTGTTCCTGACCGTCGATCATGGAGTTCACGTCAGGGAATAATTCCAACGCACGGGTTACCGCTTTTGTAAAGAACGACATAAAACCTAAAGAAACATTGTGTTTCGCTTTAAATGCATCCTTGAACTCGCTTCTGATCTTGTTTACTTCTGTAAGGTTAACCTCATTAAATGTTGTTAACATTGCTGTAGTATTTTTGGCTTCCACCAAACGCTCAGCAACTTTACGGCGTAACATCGACATCTTTTTACGTTCTGTTCCGCGGGGTCCTCCTGTAGGAGTTCCCATAGAAGGAACCGCATTCATTGCGTCTTCCTTCGTAACGCGACCGTCTTTACCGGTTCCCTGAACAGAAGCCGCCTCTATATTTTTTTCGTCTAATATTTTTTTGGCAGCCGGTGAAGCAGTACCCGTAGCATAAGTTGCTGACGGAGCTGCCGCAGGCGCTGGCGCTGCCTTAACTTCTTCTTTTTTCTCTTCAGCTTTCGGAGCTTCCGCAGCCGGTGCATCACCTGACGGTTTTGCAGCACTTGTATCGATTAAACAAACTACCTGACCAACAGCCACGGTGTCCCCCTCTTCCGCTTTTAAAGTGATGATACCACTTGCTTCTGCAGGTAGTTCCAAAGTTGCCTTGTCAGAATCAACCTCGGCAATAGCCTGATCTTTTTCTACATAATCACCATCTTTTACTAACCACGTAGCAATTTCCACTTCAGAGATCGACTCTCCTGGCGAAGGAACTTTCATTTCTAAGATACTCATGAGTATATTAATTTAATATTGTTATTAAAAACTATTGTAAAATTATAAATTTTTATCGAAAACTTTTGCAATTGCATGAGCATATCGTGCTTTTGAACGAACAGATGAACCTGCAGCAGGTGCTGAAGCATCCGCAGGCGAAGCCAGACGGAACTTCACAAGGCTGAAGTTCATCAGCATGTACCCGTAAGCTCCCATGTTACGTGGTTCTTCCTGGGCCCATACATAATCGTCCACGTTAGGGTAGGACGCAATGATTTGCTGCAACCTTTCATTGTCTAACGGGAACAACTGCTCCAAACGTATGAACGCGATATCTGTTCTGCCTAGATTCGCTTTTTCTGCCTGCAGGTCGTAGTAAAATTTACCTGAAACAAAAACCAGCGTTTTAACATTCTCTTTCTGCTCCACTTTAGGGTCATCAAGAATAGTCTGGAAAGATCCGTTCACAAAATCTTCTTTAGGAGAAGTAGCTTCCGGATGGCGCAATAACGATTTCGGAGACATTACGATCAGTGGTTTCCTGAAGTCTGTAACCATCTGACGGCGCAGCATATGGAAATGGTTTGCAGGCGTGGTGCAGTTTGTTACATACATATTGCTGTAAGAACACAACTGCAGGTAACGCTCCAAACGTGCAGAAGAATGTTCTGCCCCCTGGTGCTCATATCCGTGCGGAAGCAGCATGACGATACCGTTCTGGCTGCTCCATTTATCTTCACCGGCCGATATATACTGGTCGATCATAATCTGGGCCCCGTTCGAGAAATCTCCGAACTGAGCTTCCCAGATGGTAAGAGCCTTAGGGTTGGCCATTGCATATCCGTATTCAAATCCTAAAACAGCGTATTCCGATAAATGCGAGTTGTAAATACGCATCTTCCCGTTCTGTGCCTTCAGGTTGTTCAGAGGGATGTATTCCTCCTCTGTATCCTCCACTTTAACTACAGCATGACGGTGCGAAAAGGTACCGCGCTGTACATCCTGTCCTGAGAAACGCACGTCGTATCCTTCAGAAATAAGGGTTCCGTATGCAAGAAGTTCTCCCATAGCCCAATCCAAACGGTCCGTTTCATAATACATGGTATAACGGTCCTTAATGAGTTTGGAAACTTTGCTGATGAATTTCCGGTCTTCCGGCAATGATGTTAAAAGGGGCGCTACATCATCAAGCAGTTCCGCGGATACTTTTGTATCATAAGTCTGTAACATGCGTGAACGGTCGGCAATATGATAGCCTTCCCATTCTTTTTGCATGAAAGGAATAACGGTGGCTTTTTCCGTAGCTTTAGCCTCAGTCAGATTTTCTTCTAGAATGGCTTTGTACTTATCTTCCAGCTGCAATACATAAGCCTCATCAATGACTTTGTTTTCCAACAGGCGCGCATTGTAGATGTTTCTGGCATTCTGATGCTTGGAAATGAGTTTATATAAAATAGGTTGTGTAAACTTTGGTTCATCTCCTTCGTTGTGTCCGTATTTACGGTATCCTACAAGGTCAATAAACACATCTTCCTTAAATTCCATACGGTAGGCCAAAGCAAACAACATCGCTTTAACAGCTGCCTCTGTATCATCTGCATTTACATGAACCACCGGCGAAGAAACCACTTTTGCCACATCGGTAGAATATACTCCCGAACGTGCATCTTTATAATTAGTCGTAAACCCGACCTGGTTATTCAATACAATATGGATGGTTCCAGAAGTCTGGTAGGCACGCAGCTTGGACATCTGAACGATTTCATATACAATACCCTGACCTGCTACTGCCGCATCACCATGAAGTGCTACGGGCAATACTTTGGAAAAGGCATCCGGAAAGTTCTTATCCTGCTTGGCTCGTGAAACCCCTTCAATTACAGCTCCTACCGTTTCAAGGTGGGAAGGGTTTGGAGCAAGGCTCAGATTGATGGATTTACCGGACATGGTTGTTTTGGTAGAATTGTATCCAAGGTGGTATTTCACGTCACCGTCAAACGACTCGTTTACATCCAGATAATCTTTTCCGTCAAATTCCGTAAAGATATTCCGGGCAGGTTTCTGCATGATGTTTGCAAGTATGTTTAAACGTCCGCGGTGGGCCATCCCCACTACAACTTCTTCAACTCCTGCATCGGCCGCAGCATCGATTAAAGCATCCATTGCAGGAATGGTAGATTCCAGTCCTTCCAATGAAAAACGCTTCTGCCCCACATACTTGGTATGAAAAAAGTTTTCAAAGGCTGCCGCCTCAACCAGTTTCTCCAAAATATGCTTTTGCTCATCAGTATTTAATTTTGCTTGATTTCCCTCAAAGTATCTGGCTACCCACTGTGCTTTCGATTCATTGGGGATATACATAAATTCCACTCCTGTTGTCGTACAATAAACCGCAACCAGATGGTCAATAATCTGCTGTAATGTACTTTTAGGCAACTGAACGCTCTTGGCAGCGTCAAAACGTGTCGACAGATCAGCAGCAGATAAACCGAATTTCTCTATGGACAGGTCCGGTATTTCAACCGTACGTTCCTTAAGGGGATTCGTCTTGGTTAATAAATGGCCGTGTGTACGGTACCCGTCAATCAGTTTTAATACCGCGAACTCTTTCTGGAGATTATCCATAGCCTGAGTCGACGTTCCTGCGCCGGCATAAGCATTGGATAATTGTTCAACAGGGCCATCATTAAATTCATTTGCAAAATCAAAACCCTGGAAAAAAGCTCTCCAACTTGGCTCTACACTGTCAGGACTTACCAAGTACTGATCGTATAATTCTGCAAAGAACTGAGTATGTGCCGCGTTCAAAAAGGAAAATCTATCCATAATATTGTCTAAAGACTCTTTTTCGTTAAAAAAATTTGCACAAAAATACGACAGTTTCTATTAATAATATAATATTTAAGCGAGTTTTATGCTTTAATTTTCACCAAAATACAACATTCTAAAGTATTAAAAAACAATAAAAATGCGGTTAACTTTAACAATATTATTTTTCAGCTTCATTTTGAGCTTCTTTTTTTACCATTTGATAAATTTTCCGGTTATTTTTTTCACTTTTAAAAAAATATTTTTTTGTGCATAATCTTAAAAAAACATTTTTGCGTTTTTAATTTGGCAAGTCTCCAAGTCACTTAGAATGATTATTTATATCTTAGCAGAAATTTCGGAAATATGAAAAGAATTGCATTTATCCTAACGTGTTGTTTCTTATCGGGTGTATCTGCTTTTGCCCAGGAAAATCAGGATTTCTATCAGCCCAGAAAAACTACTTTCTGGAGTGATGTACAATTTGGCGGAGGATTGGGACTGGGCTTTGGTAACGGCTATACAAATATTGCTGTATCTCCTATAGCTGTCAAACCTATTACGGAACAGTTTTCTGCAGGTGCCGGATTACAATTCAACTACCTGAAATCAAAAGGTTTTTACGAAAGCACTTCTTACGGAATCAATGTCCTCGGAATGTATAACCCCGTGGAATTCCTGCAGCTTTCTGCTGAAGTGGAACAATTAAGGGTAAACAACAACTGGTCCGATTATACAGACCCCTTTTATACACGCGGTACCTATAAAGAAAACTTCTGGAATACGGCTTTGTTCCTAGGAGTAGGATATACTTCCGGTAATGCCACCATCGGAGTACGGTACAACGTATTGTTTAACAAAAACGACCTGGTTTACAATCAGGCCTGGATGCCTTTTATAAGAGTTTATTTTTAAACAAAAAAGCCGAAAACTAATTTTCGGCTTTTTTTATACTGTGCGCTGCATCAGGGACAATGCAAATTCTTTAAGTTGTTCTTTGTGCGTATAAGGGATTTCCAATCGCTCCAGCGATTCCAGCCCCCTGCGCGTATATTCTTCAATAAGATCCCGCGTATCGTTCGTTGCATTGCTGCGTTCAAAGATCGCCTTTACAGCTTCAATCTTTTCCTGCCCGCCTTCTTTTGTAGCAAACCATCTGGCTAAAGACTCTTTATCATCTATCGTTGCGTTTTGCAAAGATCTGAGGTAAAGGTATGTTTTTTTATTTTCCAGGATATCCCCCCCTATCTGTTTTCCAAAAGAAGCGGTGTCTCCAAATGCATCCAGGTAATCATCCTGTAACTGAAAAGCAATTCCAAGATCACAACCAAAATCATAAATACCGCGCTTGTTTGACTCGCTTGTTTCCGCAACGATTGCCCCCATCTCCAACGCTGCTCCAACTAAAACTGCCGTTTTGTATTTAATCATTTTAAGATATTCGGGAACACTTACATCCGATCTTGTTTCAAAATTGATGTCAAGTTGCTGCCCTTCACAAACTTCAAGGGCCGTTTTACTGAATAATTTTGCAAGATCCTTAAAAATTGCAGGTTCATAATTTTCAAAATACTGATAAGCCAGGATAAGCATGGCATCACCTGAAAGAATTCCTGTATTCAGATCCCATTTTTCATGAACGGTTTCTTTCCCTCTTCTCAAAGGAGCTTCGTCCATGATATCATCATGGATCAAGGAAAAATTATGGAATAATTCTATTGCAACAGCTGCATGTATGCTTTTCTCTATCGTAGATCCAAAAACTTCAGCCGCAAACAAAGTTAATAAAGGCCGTAAACGCTTCCCTCCCAAATTCGCGATATAATCAATAGGTTCATAAAGTTGTCTGGGTTCCTTATCAAAATTGATATTATTTATATAATCTGCGACCGCATTTTTATAGTCAATAAAATTATTCATTGTTGATGGGTGATTTCTTCTGGTACAAATGTAAACTAAATTAATTGTTTAATTAAAATTTAAAAAAAAACTTTGGAAACTTTTTTGGTATTCAAAGTTTCCTTGTTAACTTTGCGGCAAAATTTAGACAATGGAATGAAAGAAATAATTTTAACTAAATCACTGGAACTCTTCACCAAAAACGGATTTAAGTCTGTTACGATGGATGATATAGCAACTGAACTCGGAATTTCCAAAAAGACCATCTATCAGCACTTTTCATCCAAGAACGAATTGGTCAAAGCTACGGTTGATTATGTTTTTGAATCGGCAACGGGGAAGATGAAGGATATTGCCGGAAATTGTGAAACCCCTATTCACGAACATTTTGCGATGAAAAATTGTGTCGGAGATCTTTTTGGATACAATATTCAGGCAAGTACGGTTTATCAGTTTAACAAATATTATCCGAAACTTGCCGAACGCATACAGAAGAAGAGACATGAAGATTATGATTTTACCATTCTCCGCAATCTAAGGGAGGGTGTAGCGCACGGTTATTACCGGAAAGACCTTGACATTGACTTTGTGGGGAAAATATTTTTCTCGAGTTCAACTGCTTTTTTCAACGACGAAATTTTCATGAACATGCAGAACACGCAATCTATAGATGAACTGAACTATAAGTTTCTGGAATATCATTTAAGAGGCATTGTTACACCGAAGGGATTAGAAATACTAGAACAATTATTAAACACCTATAAATAAATGAAATATAGAATATCCATCTTGTTTGCGTTATTAGGGTTTCTGGCTCAGGCTCAGGAACAGTTAACGCTTTCCGAAGCTGTAAATTACGCTCTTAAGAACAAAGCCGAAGCTGTAAAAGCACGCTTGGACGTAGAAAACAGCGAATATAAAATACAGGAAGTAAGAGCCGGGGCACTTCCTCAAATCAGTGCTTCCGGAGGACTTACATACAATGCCATCCTTCAGAAAAGTGCATTACCCGGGGACATGCTTGGAAGACCCGGCGAAGTTATTATGATTCCGTTCGGACAACCGTGGCAATCTACTGCAGCAATTTCATTGAATCAGGAAATCTTTAACCAGGCTGTTTTTACAGGATTAAAGGCTGCAAAAACCACCCGTGAATTTTACAAAATAAATGCGCAGCTAACCGACGAGCAGGTAATTGAAAAGGTAGCCAACAGCTATTATGAAGTATACAAAACAGATTCGCAATTGAAAACAATTGAAAAAACGATTGAAAACACTACCCGCGTAAGAAGTGTAATCAAAAGCCTTTTCGACAATGGCCTGGCAAAAAAAATCGACCTTGACAGAACCGATGTTACGTTAAACAACCTGAAAAGCAGCCGCCAACAATTGTTAAACGCCAAACAACTTCAGGAAAATTCCTTAAAATACCTTATAGGTATGGACATCAACAACAGCATCACCTTACCGGATGATACGTTTGAAGTAAGCAAACACATTCTTGTAGACGAAACGGCCAACATAGAAAACAGAACTGAAATAAAACTTTTAGAGAAACAAAGCGAATTGCTGGTTTTAAACAAAAAAGCTACTGAAGCTCAGGGAATGCCAAGTTTAAGCCTCAACGCAAATTACGGTTATCTCGGCCTGGGATCACAGTTCCCCTGGTTTGCAAAACCTGCCGACGGTGTTTACTGGTCTAATTATTCTGCAATAGGTCTAAACCTGTCTATACCTATTTTCAACGGAGGAATTGTCCGTTCGAAAGTAAAACAGGCGGAAATCGAAATACAGAGATTAGAAGCAGACAAACGCGATACCCGCTTAGCTTTGGACCTGTCGCTTCGAAATGCCATAACCCAGCTGAACAATTCCCTTATTACGCTGAATACCCAGAAAGAAAACGTAAATCTGGCTAAAGAGGTTTTAAGCAACATCGAAAATAATTACAAATTCGGACTGGCTACCCTGACCGACCTGCTGGATGCGGAAAATTCCCATACAGATGCTCAGAATAACTACACCAGCGCCTTATTAGATTATAAGTTAGCGGAAGTACAGCTAATCAAAGCAAAAGGAGAATTAAAGACATTAACAGACGAAACAGAATTAGAAAACTAAACCACCTTTTAAAATGAAAAAAATAATTATAACAGGTATCATCGTAATTGCAGCTTTAGCAGGAATTATGTACGTTTTAAATAAAAATAAAGCCCATAACGAATCCGAAACTGAAATTGTGGCACAACGCAACAGCGCTGTTAGTGTACGCTCAACCGTAGCTGATTTTAAAGAAGTGAACGGACAGTATATTTCAAACGGAACTTTCATACCTAAACAGGAAGTGAAGATTTCTGCTGAAACTCCGGGCTTGGTTTCAAGAGTACTTGTAAAAGAGGGGTCTTTTGTTTCGGCCGGACAAACTCTGGCTGTTATTAAAGCCGACCAGCAAAATGTGACGGTATCGAACGCGCAGGCAACTTATAATAATGCAAAGGCGGAAGTTTCACGTTTTGAAAGTGCCTACGCTACAGGAGGTGTAACAAAACAACAGTTAGATCAGGTAAAGCTGCAGCTTGAGAACGCCAAGAACAATTTAAGAAGCGCCCAGATTTCAGCAGGCGATGTAAACGTAAAAGCTTCTTTTTCCGGAATTGTCAATAAAAAGAACATTGAACCGGGATCTTATGTTAATCCAGGTATGGAGTTATTTGAAATCGTAAATGTATCTACTTTAAAATTAAAAGTAAATGTTGACGAAAAAAACATAGGTTCCCTTAAAATCGGACAATCTATAAAAGTGGAATCTCCTGTATTGGCAGGTAAGGAATTTACAGGTAAAATTTCATTTATCGCTCCTAAAGCAGATGAAAGCCTTAATTTCCCGGTAGAACTTGAAATTCAGAACAACGCATCAAACGACCTCAAAGCCGGAATGTACGGTAACGCCTACTTCGGAAACAGCCAGTTGTCCAACGTCCTTGTTATTCCGCGTACTGCCTTTGTGGGAAGTGTAAGCTCTAACCAGGTATTTGTTTATAAAGATGGAAAAGCTGTATTGACAAAGGTAACTTCGGGAAGAACTTTTGGGGATTATATCGAAATTTTATCCGGAATTGAAAAAGGAACTCAGGTTATTACTTCCGGTCAAATCAACCTTGCTGACGGAACAGCTGTAGAAATTATTAAATAATCAAGGACTCAAGTAAATGAAAATATCTGAAATATCAATCAAAAGGCCCAGTATTATTATCGTACTTTTTTCGTTATTAATATTTGGTGGTCTTGCGTCTTACTTCGGTTTGGGATATGAATTGATCCCGAAATTCGACGTAAACGTAATTACGGTTCAAACGATTTATCCGGGAGCAGCGCCTTCGGAAGTGGAAACATCCGTTACGAAAGTAATTGAAGACGCCGTTTCTTCCCTGGAAAACGTTAAGAAAATAGAATCAAAATCAATGGAAAGCGTTTCCGTTGTTATGATCACGCTGAACACAGGTGCAGACGTAAACTTCCTGCTTACGGATGCTCAAAGGAAAATTAATGCCGTCATCAATGATTTACCTGACGACGCTGAAACACCATCCTTAAGTAAATTCTCTTTGGATGATGTTGCCATCATGAACCTTTCCGTAACATCCAATTTAACGGAAAAGGAGCTATACGACCTTTTAGATCAGAAAATACAACCTATTTTTTCACGTATAACCGGGGTTGCAAAAGTAGATCTTGTAGGAGGTGAAGAACGTGAAATACAAGTAAGCATCAATCCTGAGAAATTATCCGGATACGGTTTAACCATCAGCCAGATCCAACAGATCCTTGCGTCTTCAAATATGGATTTCCCTACCGGTAACATTAAGACGCAGAGCAGCCAGACAACCATTCGTCTATCAGGTAAGTTCACCTCTTTAGACCAGATGCGCAACCTGCCGATTACAACGGCTTCAGGAGCTATGATCCGTTTAAGCGACATTGCAGATGTTCAGGACGGTATTAAGGACGTTGAAAAAATTGCCCGTTTAGACCAGAAAAATACCATCTTAATGCAGGTATTTAAACAATCTGATGCCAATGCAGTAGAGGTTTCTGACCTTGTAAAGAAAACCATTGAAACGGTTCAGAAAGATTATAAAGAACAAAAGGTGGAAGTTTCCATTGCCTCGGATTCCACAGATTATACCATTAGTGCAGCAGACCACGTTATGGTGGATTTGCTTATTGCGATCGCCCTTGTTGCATTCATTATGTTGTTCTTCCTTCACAGTTTGCGTGATGCAGGAATTGCAACTGCGGCTATTCCATTGTCGCTTATTGCAACCTTTATTGGGTTAAAACTGTTTGGCTATACGCTGAACCTGATGTCGTTACTGGGATTATCTCTTGTAGTGGGAATTCTCGTGGATGATGCCATTGTGGTTATTGAAAACATCCACCGCCACATGGAAATGGGAAAAAATAAGGTACGCGCCGCCTATGACGGAACAAAGGAGATTGGATTTACCGTTACAGCCATTACGCTTGTAATCGTGGTGGTATTCTTACCGATCGCTATGTCTTCAGGACTGGTTTCTGATATCTTACGTCAGTTCTGTGTTACAGTGGTAATAGCCACCTTATTGTCACTATTGGTATCTTTTACGTTGGTTCCATGGCTGTATTCCCGATTCGGTAAATTATCGCACATCAGCAAACACTCCTTCTTTGGAAAGATACTGCACGGTTTTGAATCAGGACTATCCAGACTTACAAACGGTATTTCAGGAATTCTTGAATGGTCTTTGAAAAACCGCAAAAACAAGATCATTACCCTCCTGCTTACCATGCTTTTATTCTTTGCATCAATAGGTTTGGTAGGAGCCGGATACATCGGAGGGGATTTCTTCCCCGGAAGTGATAAGGAAGAATTTTATCTTCAGTTCGAATTAAGCAAGGATGCTTCTATTGAGCAGACCAATCTTCTGACGCAGAAAGCGGAAGCTTACCTTTCGAAAAAACCGGAGATTGAAAAGATGATTACGACCGTAGGTCAGGCTTCTGACGGAATGATGACGACCTCCGGAACCAAATACAAGTCTGAAATACAGATTTACCTTAAAGACGGGCATAAAAAGATTGAATCCACCAAGGTATATTCTGCGAAGCTGAAACGCGAAATGGAAAATGTACTGGTTGGTGCGAAGATCAAAACGGTTGAAGTGGGAATCATGGGAGCTGAACAGGCACCGTTGATGCTGACCGTTATTGCATCTTCACAGGAAGACGCTTTGGAATACGCAACGAAAGCTGCGAAGCTTCTGGAAAAAATACCGGGATCAAGCCAGGTAAAATTAACCTCGGAGGACGGTAATCCCGAAGTCGTGGTAAAATTAGACCGCGACAAAATGAATGCTTTGGGATTAAACGTAGCTACAGTGGGTATGACGATGCAGACAGCTTACGCAGGAAATACGGACACGAAGTACCGTGCCGGAGATACGGAGTACGATATCAACATCCGTTATGACGAGATAGGGCGTGGAACGATTGAAGACGTTAGAAACCTGAAATTTATCAATTCAAAGGGACAATCGGTCACATTAGAGCAATTTGCAGATATCACCTACGGTTCAGGACCGACATTATTGGAACGTCGTGATAAATCACCATCTGTGTCCGTTCAGGCGCAGGTAGTAGGAAAAGCAGCCGGTACCATTGCCGATGAATGGGAAGCGGAATTTTCTAAATTAGAATTAAAGCCCGGAGTTGCGTTCAAATGGGGAGGAAATAAAGAGAACCAGGACGAAGGTTTCGGTACGCTTGGAATCGCCTTAATGGCATCTATCTTGTTGGTATATGCCGTAATGGTCATCCTTTACGACAGTTTCTCCAAACCGTTCATTATCTTGTTCTCCATTCCGTTATCGTTTATCGGAGCCTTATTATTCCTGGCGCTGACCAATGAAACATTAAACATCTTCACGATTCTGGGGATCATCATGTTGATCGGATTGGTAGCCAAGAATGCTATCATGCTCGTCGATTTTGCCAATCATAAAAAAGAGGCCGGCTACAGCACTTATGATGCACTGGTTGCAGCTAACCACGCCCGTTTCCGTCCGATCCTAATGACTACAATTGCAATGGTTATAGGTATGTTGCCTATTGCAATGGCACAGGGTGACGGAGCGGATATGAACCGTGGTCTGGCAATTGTAATCATCGGAGGTTTGCTATCCTCGTTGTTCCTTACCCTCATCATCGTTCCGGTTGTTTATTCCATCTTTGACGGAATCGGAAGAAGGTTCAGAAAAGGGAAGAAAACAGACTATGTTGAGCTTATGACAGCGGATTACGAAGAAAACGAAAACTTCGTCGACGAATACGGCGACAAAAAATAACAACAGAAATGACGGCTATATGCCGTCATTTTTTTATCAGTTAATTAACAGGAAGTTATATCTAAAAAAATCACTTTTAAGAGTTAATATTAAAATTTCTGCTATGAGTGATCCGGAGTTAGAAGACAGATGGAAAAAGATTGGGGAAGCGGTTAAACAGAAATACGAAAAATGGTTTGAAGATGACAAGGAATTTTTAAATTCCGGCCTTCAGAAATACATTTCCAAGCTCCGGTCGAAAACCGGAAGGACGATAAAAGATATTGAGCAGGAACTCAGAGACTGGCCCGAAAACGACAATCATTTATAAAAAAAGAGGTTCTTCCTCTTTTTTTATTTTATCATAATTTCTTATTTTTAAAAGAAATCTAAAAATTGTATTATGGGAGAGTATACCGTTGCTTCGTTTATCGAAAAAACACAACAAAACGAAAGGGAGCATGATTATTTTGAACTTGAAAAACCGCAGATGCTGGAGATAAACCTCAACAACCAGTTTGTATGGGCAAAAAACGGCAGTATGGTGGCCTACGTAGGCAACATTAAATTTGAACGCGAGGGCATGCTTTCCGGCGGATTGGGTAATCTTTTGAAAAAAACGTTGACCGGTGAAGGAGCCAAACTTATGAAGGCCAGCGGTACTGGTCGTTTATATGTGGCCGACTCAGGTAAAAAGGTTCAGGTTCTCCAATTGCAGAACGATTCCATCTGTGTAAACGGAAACGACATCCTGGCCCATGATCAAAATATTAAAAATGAAATTACCATGCTTAAAAGCATCGCCGGCATGATGTCGGGCGGACTCTTTCAGGTACGGTTAACAGGTACAGGTCATGTTGCTATTTCAACACATGGTGATCCGCTCACGCTACTTGTGAAACCTGGCGAGCCTGTCTTTACCGATCCGAACGCAACAGTAGCATGGTCCGGAAATTTAAAACCTGAGTTAAAAACCAGTGTGTCGTTTAAAAGTCTTTTAGGTCGTGGAAGCGGTGAAGAATTTCAAATGATGTTTCAGGGAGAAGGATGGGTACTTATACAGCCATACGAAGAAGTTTACTTTCAACAGAAATAATAAAAAAACCAGCTTATATAAGCTGGTTTTTTTATTCATTTATCCTAAGAAAGGATATCGGTAATCTGTATCAGGAACAAAATTCTCCTTTATCGTACGCGGAGAAACCCAACGAAGCAAATTGATCATGGAACCTGCCTTATCGTTGGTTCCGGAACCTCTTGCTCCACCAAATGGCTGTTGCCCTACTACGGCTCCTGTTGGCTTATCGTTGATATAGAAGTTTCCTGCTGCATTCTCAAGCGCTTTTGTAGCTGTTTCTATAACATAACGGCATCCTGAAAAAATAGCTCCGGTTAAAGCATACTGCGAAGTACCGTCTACCAATTTCAGGCTCTCTTCCCATTTTTCATCTTCATACACATAAACAGTCAATACCGGACCGAACAATTCGCGTTCCATTGTATCGTAATTAGGATTTGTTGTTACAATTACAGTTGGCTCAATAAACCATCCTTTTGATTTATCATAACCACCTCCGATTACAATATCCGCTTCATCAGATGTTTTAGCATCATCAATTGCCTTAGCAAGCTTGTCGAAAGAAGATTCTGAAATAACTGCAGATACGAAATTACTCATATCTTCAGGAGAGCCCATCTTAAATGAATTGAGATCTTCCGTCATATATTTTTTTACATCTTCCCATAAAGATGCCGGGATATAAGCACGGGAAGCCGCTGAACACTTTTGTCCCTGATACTCAAAAGCACCTCTAGACAAAGCCGTTGCTACTTCTTTCGCTTCTGAAGAAGGGTGTGCCCAAACGAAATCTTTTCCGCCTGTTTCCCCTACTATGCGAGGATATGTTTTGTATTTATGGATATTTTGTCCTATCGTTTTCCAGAAATCATTGAAAACTCCTGTTGAACCGGTAAAATGGATTCCGGCGAAATCAACAGAATCTAAAATAGTATTCGTGATCATCGCTGAATCTCCATAAATAACGTTGATAACACCGTCAGGTAATCCGGCTTTTTTGAATACCTCTACAATAACATTTGCAGAATAGATCTGCGTTGCCGCAGGTTTCCAAACAACTACGTTCCCCATCATGGCCACACAGGAAGGAAGATTTCCGGAAATAGCAGTAAAGTTGAACGGCGTAATGGCATATACAAATCCTTCCAACGGACGTTGTTCCACTCTGTTCCAGATTCCTTTTGAAGAAATTGGCTGTTGTTTGTAGATTTCAGTCATGTATTGTACGTTGAAGCGAAGGAAATCGATAAGTTCACAAGCCGAATCAATCTCTGCCTGATGAACTGTTTTTCCCTGAGCAATCATTGTTGCCGCATTAATCTTCGCTCTGTAAGGGCCTGCAATAAGCTCTGCTGCCTTAAGAAAAATAGAAGCACGGTGTTCCCATGACATCTGGGACCATTTTACACGGGCCTCCATAGCTGAATCAATTGCTTTTTGAATCAGTTCCTGATCAGCTGTATGATATACTCCTAAATGATGCTGGTGATCAAAAGGAGGAAACAAATTCTTTGTACGGCCTGTTCTGATTTCTTCACCACCAATGTACAATGGTATATCCACTGTAGAATGATAAAGTTCTTTAAAGGCGCGTTGTACCTGCTCGCGTTCCGGGGATCCCGGAGCATATGTTTTTACCGGCTCGTTTACAGCCACCGGAACATTGAAAAATCCTGTTGACATTGTTTTATAATTACTTTTTAATTAAATATATACGGTATACTCATGTGAAATAAAGGTATTTTAACATGAAAAATCTGTGAGGTAGAGAAATTAACGAAAGTAAAATACCCTTGCATACTCCCTATAAAACCTAAAAGATAAGAACCCGAGGAATACTCAAATACTTCATTAGGATTAACAATAGGCTTTTTTCCTATGACACCCTCGCCTTCCACTATTTCATCTTCGTTAAGCGCATCCTTTATAAGCCAGTACCTGCGTAATAACTGAACTACATCACTGCTCTGATTCTCTATACGGATTTCGTAGTTAAAAAAATTCACGAGATTATTAAGATGCATCCGTTGTCCAACATAATGCGCTTTTACAATAATCTTTATTCCACGTGTGATTTTTGAAACCATTTTCTAGAATTTATTCAAAATTACGAATTAATTTTTAATTGGTAATAAGTTTACTGTCGGCTTTACCTAAACCGATAACACGTTCATAACGATCAGAATCGTTCTTAAAGTATACCAGTACGTGGTACATATTTTCTGTTTCAAAATAATTTCCGTCAGGATTCAATTCTTCCAGGACTGTTCCGTCATTCTTTGCAATGACATACTTATAATTAGTAAACCCCTGCTTTACAAGAAGGGCTGTTTTATAATTATTGGATGCATCATCAAATTTCATCTCATAATCATTGGACAACTGGTAATCATTGAACATGCCTACAACAAACAGCTTCTGCGATTTATCCAGTCTGGGAAGTTTATAAGTAAAATAAACCCAGGCATAATCAGCCTCTACGTCAGCATTTTCCCTCATGATATTTCTTGGCTTAAAAGCTCCGTTCACATCCTGATAAAACGAATAGAAGTTGCTTTCCTTTAATGGACTTCTTTCATTTAAATAAATTTCATAAAGATCACCTCTTACACTTTTTGCTATATTGTTATTAGCGTTCCGGATGTCACTGTCATCAAAATACAGGAATTCGTTTCCGCCCCAAAAATTTGTTTCTTCATCATATTGGTATTTAAACTGGTTGCCAATGATGTACTGGGGTTTTAAATTGGTAAGGGCATTATACCACTGACCGTTTTGCAGGATGACCACATTGACATTTTTTTTCGGATTCTGCAAAACCATAGTTCCGAAATCAATATTCATATAAAGATTTTGTTTAGAAGCAGTTATCCTTAAATCTCTCGTTTTCTTTACTTCAACTCCAACCGACACAAGATCTTCGTATAAAACAAAACGACGGTCAAATAATTTTTCATCATTCGCATTATAAATTTCCAGTATGTAATTTCCGGAAATAAGAATTTTGGTATCGCGGTTCGGGAAGGACAATCTGTAATGCACAAAGGACTGCAGTGTATTAAAAGATGTTTCATAATTCCGGATACGGACATTTTGCATACCGCCTAAATATTCCGTTACCTTTAGATCAGACTGTTTCCAATCCCTCGTACAATGCACGATCTTATAGTAATAATCCGCTTCATTACCTATTAAGTCATCAAAAGCAAACTGGAAGGTCTCATTTAATCTGAAAATAGGGATCAACGACTCTGCCCCTTTATGGAATGCCACAGATTTGATGAAGTAAGGATCGGTTCCGGCAAAAAACTTTACAGAAAAAAAAAGAAAAAAGATTACGGGTATAACTTTTCGCATAGACTCATTTTTAGTAACCTTAAAGATACTAAGGATTTAGCATAAAAAAACACGAAAAAAGATTTTTCAGCATTTTTTGATATCCATATATAAAAATGTGTTACTTTGCATCTAATTAATAATAATTAAATCAAATATGAAGAAAATCGTTTTATCATTAGCATTAGCTGCAGGATTGGTTTTTACATCTTGTAAAAAAGATGCTGCACAGGATCAGTTAGAAACAAAAGTTGATTCTATTACAGAACAGGTTAAAGACACTCTGACTGAAGTTAAAGAAGAGGTTAAAGAAACTGTTGAATCTTTGGATGCTAAAATTAAAGAAGCTGAAGAAGAATTGAAAAAAGCTGTAACAGTTGAAGAGAAACAAGCTGCAACTAAAAAACTGAATGATGCAAAAGCAGCCTTAGCTACTTTAAAAGGAGAAGCGCTTTCTACAGCTGAAGAAGTAAAACAGGAAGCTAACGCCGCAGTGAAAAAAGCGGGAGAAACTGCTAAACAAACCACATCCGGAACTGCTAAGAAAGTAGAGAAAAAAGTGGAAAAAGCTAAAGAAGAAGTACAGAAAGAAGCTGTTAAAACAAAAGAAGAAATTCAACAGGCTGGTAAAAAAGCAGTAAATGAAGGAGAAGTACTTAAAAAACGTACTGGTCTATAAAACAAAAAACTCTGATATCACTATCAGAGTTTTTTATTTCTTATCTAATCTTGAATTATTTCACTAAAGAACCTCTCAATGTTAATTGAGCATTATTCAAAGAAATTCTTTGGAATCCTTTAGACTGACTAGCATTTAAAGAATACAATCCTTCAATATCTCCTTTTAAATTAGTTGTTAAAGAAATAGAAGAATCATCTGCATCCTTACCAGTTAATACATATTGCATAGTTCCAGTTGGATCTCCATAAGATAAATCTGTAATATTAAACTCTGCATCATCAGCAAAAGTATAATCTGTAGAATTCATTGAAGTAGTAAAACCACCCAATAATGTTCCTCCTTCTACTGTGAATGGTAAAGAAACACGTCCTTCTGTTCCTACCGGTTTAGATGTATCAACTTTAGTTAACAAAGTAACCCAAGTATTAGAATCTCCGATTGGAGTTGCAGCTCCACCATTATGAGAAACAAATTCGAAAGCAGCTACAATCGTACCGTCTGTTAATGTATATTCTTTAATAGGAGCATCCTGTCCAGAACCATTTACGTGAATAGCATAAATAGTGTTTGTTATTTCTGCCTGATCTTTATTTACTTGAATAAAATTCTCAGTTAACCCCGGTTCTGGTGTTGGTCCTGGTCCTGGTTTGTTGTCGTCATCACCACCACAAGAAGTTACCGTTACAGATCCTACAGCTACGAAAGCAATAGTAGCTAAAGATAAAAATACTTTTTTCATAATAGATTTATATTATTTTATTGTTAATTTACAATGCTAATTTAGGAATTTATTTTTAAAAAACAACCCTGTTAAAAAAAAAACTGCTTTTTAACACATTTAAATAAAGGTTAACATCGGATGAGTTTGGTTTAAAAACGTTATTTTTGGAATTCAAAAGTAAATATAAAGATTACACCTTAATATAAATGGAACATTTTGAAACCAACCCCTTGCTGGAACGTCTTCCGAAACATTTAAAACAATTTATCAAACCTCAGAACTATGAAGATTATACGCCGATTAATCAGGCAGTATGGAGGTATGTTATGCGTAAAAATGTGGATTATCTGTCCAAGGTAGCACATTCTTCCTATCTGGACGGCCTGCAAAAAACGGGAATTTCAATAGAAAGTATACCCAGTATGTACGGCATGAACCGTATTCTTACGGAAATAGGCTGGGCGGCAGTTGCTGTCGACGGTTTTATCCCGCCGAATGCCTTTATGGAATTCCAGGCATACAATGTTCTGGTCATCGCATCTGATATACGCCAGCTGGAAAATATTGAATATACCCCCGCTCCTGATATCATTCATGAAGGAGCCGGCCATGCTCCTATTATAGCCAATCCTGAGTATGCTGAATATTTAAGGAGATTCGGGGAAATAGGATGTAAAGCTATTTCATCAGCCCACGATTATGAAATTTACGAAGCGATCCGTGAACTATCAATATTGGAAGAAGCAGAAGGAACGCCCGAAGAAGAGCTTAAACGCATCCGGACTAAAGTAGAGGAACTTCAGTCCAAAACAACGGTTCCTTCCGAAATGGCTCTCATCAGAAATTTACACTGGTGGACTGTTGAATATGGGTTAATCGGCAGTTTGGACAATCCTAAAATCTACGGAGCAGGATTACTTTCTTCCATCGGGGAAAGCGAATGGTGTATGACGGACAAGGTTATCAAACTTCCCTACAGTATAGAGGCCGCTTATCAGGGATTCGACATTACCAAACCTCAGCCTCAGCTGTATGTGACAAAGGATTTTGCGCACCTGAGCATGGTACTGGAAGAATTTGCCAATAAAATGGCACTCCGCACCGGCGGTATTTCAGGAATAAAGAAGCTTATTGATTCCAAAGCATTAGGAACTATTGAACTCTCAACCGGTCTTCAGGTTTCAGGGATCTTTACAAATGTAATTGAGCACGAAGGAAAACCGGTTTACATACAGACTTCAGGAAAAACAGCCTTGGCCTATCGCGAAAAAGAATTGGTCAACCATGGAACCCATTATCATTCTGAAGGTTTCGGAAGTCCTGTCGGTCGTTTAAAGAACATCAATCTTACAATAGAGGACATGAGTCCGCGCGACCTGCAGGCATACAACATATATGAAGGAAAGCATGTAGAACTCGAATTTGAAGGCGGCATCAAGGTATCCGGAGAAATCATTACGGGATCAAGGAATTTAAGAGGAGAAATCATCCTCATCAGTTTTAAAAATTGTACCGTAACACATAACGATACAGTACTTTTTCAACCTGAATGGGGCATATACGACATGGCAGTCGGCAAAAAGGTCATTTCTGCCTTTTCAGGTCCGGCAGACATCAACAGTTTTGATATGATCACTCATGTCCCAAAAACCAAAACGATTAAGGCCCGTAAATCAGAAGAGCGCGAAGCTCTCGAAAAATTATATGCAGAAGTAAGAAGTTACCGTGAAGACCATCTTGATGAAAATTTAGATGCTATGCTGGATGAACTTGTACAGCATCACCCGAACGACTGGCTTTTAACTCTGGAGATTGTAGAGCTTTCCAAGAAAAAAGCATTGCCCGTTTATGAAAAAGCACTGGATCATCTTTTAAATGTAAAAGAAAAACGCCCTGAAGTTGCACATCTTATCACAAATGGTTTAAACTTATTGTAATTTTAGTTAAAAAGACTTTGTTTCGGCAAAGTCTTTTTTGTTTTTAACAGGAAATTAGTTTTTACTGCAATAAAACTCTATACAAAATTACTACATTTACGAAAACTTACTAAATACCATTCATTTATGAATTTAAAAAGATTTACGCTTGGGCTACTTATACTCCCTGCTTCTTTATGGGCTCAGATTGCCGATTTAAACCAGAAAATACCTAATGATCCCGATGTAAGGATCGGAAAGCTTGAAAACGGCTTAACTTATTACATCAGAAAAAATGGAAAACCCGAAAAAAAAGTCGATCTGAGACTGGTTTTAAATGCCGGATCCATATTGGAAACAGACAAACAGGTAGGTCTTGCTCACTTTATGGAACATATGGTGTTCAACGGAACCAAAACGTTTCCTAAAAACGAGCTGATAAATTATCTTCAGAGCATTGGTGTAAAGTTCGGCCAACATTTAAATGCCTACACCAGCTTTGATGAAACCGTATATTTTTTACCGATTCCGTCAGATGATCCCGTAAAACTTGATAAAGGATTCCAGATTCTGGAAGACTGGGCCTTTAACGCCAATCTCGAAACCAAGGATATCGATGATGAACGCGGTGTTGTCATTGAAGAATACCGTACCCGTTTAGGAGCAAGCGAGCGTATGATGAGAAATTACCTTCCGAAAATGCTTCACAATTCGCTTTATGCCAACCGCCTGCCTATCGGTACAAAGGAAAATCTCGAGACATTTAAACCGGAAGAAATCAGGCAGTTCTACAAAGACTGGTATCGTCCGAACCTTATGGCCGTGATTGTCGTTGGAGACATCAACGTAGATGAAATGGAAGCGAAGGTGAAACAACATTTCTCCAAGTACAAAAACCCTTCTAACGAAAAGCCGCGCAAAACATTCGACATTCCAAATCACAAGGAAACATTTGTATCAGTAAACACTGATAAGGAAGCGACGTCTGCCAATGTACAGATCTTCTACAAAGACAATGAAAAAGCAAAGCCTTCCACTACGATTGGTGATTATAAGCACGATCTTATCGAAGGTTTGTTTTCCCAAATGCTAAATGCTCGCTTAGAGGAATACACGAATAGCCCAACACCTCCTTTCGTATATGGTTACAGCTTCCATGGAAGTATGTTAGGGCGGGAAAAAGAAGCGTTCCAGTCTATGGCGATGACTGCAGAGGACAAACAGCTCGATGCAGTAAGAACATTAGCTATTGAAAATGAACGCGCCCGCAAATATGGTTTTACACAGTCGGAGCTTGATCGCGCCAAAACGGAATATCTTGCTTTTTACGAAAAAGCTTTTAATGATAAGGATAAAAATAATTCGTCCACTTACCTTGGCAGATATCAGAGTAATTTCCTTGAAGGCGAAGCCATCCCTTCTATTTCCTATGAATACAACCTCGTAAAGGAATTATTACCTGCCATTACCATTAAGGATGTAAACAATGTGATCCATTCCTATATTAAGGATGAGAACCGTGTTATTATCCTGACAGGTCCTCAAAAAGAGGGATTAAAAACACCTACTGAAAAAGATGTTCTTGCGGCACTTGATGTATCAAAAGTTGAAATCACTCCTTATAAGGATGCTGCTGTTGCAGAATCATTGGTACGAAATGAAATAAAACCCGGAAAAGTTGTTAACACAACCAAGAATGACAAATTAGGAACAACCACTCTTGTACTGTCAAACGGGGCCAAGGTAACTTACAAAAAGACCGATTTCAAAAACGATGAAATCCTGTTCAGCGCAAGAAGCTTTGGTGGATCAAACTTAACGGATACCAAAACCTACAAGACCACTTATTTAGCTGACGGTGCTGTTACACAGGCCGGAATTGCGGGTATGGATCAAAATGCCCTTGCTAAGTTCAACACAGGTAAATTATACCGCGTATCTCCGTTCGTAGGAGGAATTACGGAAGGTTTTTCAGGAAATTCAACTCCTAAAGATCTGGAATACCTGTTCCAGTCGGTATATGCTTATTTTACAGATCTGAACTATGATGAAAAAGCATATGAATCCGAAAAAAGCAAATCAAAATCATTCTATGCCAATATGATGTCTCAGCCGGAAGCGTACTTCCAGAAAGAAGTCTCCGATTTTATGTACGGACACAATGAGCGTTATATTTCATTCCCGCCAACTGAAAAAGACTGGGAAAATACAAGCTATAAAAAAGCATATGAACTGTTCAAAGAACGTTTTGCAGACGCAAGTGATTTCGAATTCTTCTTTGTTGGAAACGTAACCGATGAGCAGATGAAGTCGCTTTCTGAAAAATATCTGGCATCCCTGCCTTCGATAAACCGTAAGGAAAGCTATAAAGATTCCGGTACACGTGCCAAAACCGGCATTCACAAAAAAGAGGTATTTAAAGGAAATGATGACAAAGCAACCGTGAGAATATCCTATTCCGGAGAAACTACTTATTCAGCTAAGGAAAATCTGGCCATGGAAGCTTTAGGAGAAATTCTTACCATTAAACTCATAGAAGAACTTAGGGAAAAAGAAGGTGGTGTATACGGTGCCGGAGCACGCGGTAGTCTGAACAAATTACCTTACGGGTCTTATAATTTCTCTATTTCTTACCCTACGAATCCGGCAAGCGCAGACAAGCTAATTGAACTGACGTTAAAAGAGGTTGAAAAAATCCAGAAGAATGGTCCTGAAGCTAAAGATCTGGAAAAATTCAAAGAAGGCGAATTAACAGATTATACCAAAGCCTTGAAAGAAAACAGATACTGGCTCGAAGTAATGGTTAAGGCATTCAATGACCAGGAAGATCCGAACAAAGCACTGGAGTTTGAAAAAAACTTAAAAGCTTTAACAGTTAAAGATGTTCAGGATGTCGCAAACAAATATTTGAATAAAAACCGAATTATTGCCGTTCTAAAACCGGAAACTGCTAAAAAATAAATAAGGTTGATAAAAAAACCGATTGAAATTCAATCGGTTTTTTTTATTTATAACATACAGGAATAATTTCTCCATATGCCAGACAGTATCTTTCTACTTCTTCTTTGGTCAACTGTTTGGTATAATCTACTTCCTCTACTTTAAACCCTACCTGTCTTAGCTTATCAAAATAATCTCGGCCATAGACCCTCACATGATCATACTGGCCGAAAATACGGGAACGTTCTTCCTTATCTGTGATAGAATCATCCTCATAAGTTAACTGCCTGCTCAAATCCTGAGGAATCTGCACTATGGCCATCCCGCCAGGTTTTAAGATACGGAACAATTCTTCCATGGCTTTTGTATCATCCGGGATATGTTCCAAAACGTGATTGCATAATATTACATCATACACATCATCATTAAAAGGAAGATCACAGATATCCGCTTTCACATCTGCGAGTGGAGAATTCAGATCTGTGGTTGTATAATCCAGATTTGCTTGTTTTCTGAAGCGGCTGTAAAAAGCCTGCTCAGGAGCAAAATGCAACACCTTCAGCTGTTTCGAAAAAAAATCTGTTTCATTTTTCAGATAAAGCCATAACAATCTGTGTCGCTCTAAAGAAAGTGTACCTGGAGAAAGAACATTGGAACGTTGCTTTCCATATCCGTAAGGAAGAAAAGTGCGGAATGATCTTCCGTCTATGGGATCAGTAAATCTATTACCCTTCAGGAACAATGCAAGAACCGGCCTAACAAAATAACTCGCCCTGATCAAAACAGGACGAGGTATCGTATTTAATATTATTTTAAACGTTTTCTTCAACATTTTCTAAAGAACCAACGGCTGTTTACGGAACTCGTCTTCTTCATCCGATTCAATTCCTAAAGCTTTATAAATATAAGCAAAAGTAGACAGCAATTCCGGTTTTCCATCCACTAACGCGACATCGTGCTCAAAATGGGCAGAAGGCTTTCCGTCACGCGTCACAATGGTCCAGCCATCTTTGAGCTGTTTAATGTTCTTGGTTCCCATATTGATCATAGGCTCTATAGCAACAGTCATTCCTTCCATAAACAATTTCCCGCGCCCCTTCTTGCCGTAATTGGGCATTTCAGGCCCTTCATGCATTTTTTTTCCTAATCCGTGACCAACCAGCTCCCGTACCACAGAATAACCATGGCCCTCAGCATAACGCTGTATGGCAGATCCTACGTCTTCTACTCTGTTTCCTGATTTGAATTCTCTGATTCCTACATACAGGGATTCCTTCGTAATCTGTAAAAGTCTTTTAGTTTCTTCAGCCACATTGCCCACTTCAAATGTATAACAATGATCACCGTAATACTCATTTACAATAGCACCTAAATCGCATGAAACAACATCTCCGTCTTCCAGAGCGCGATTTGTAGGCAATCCGTGAACAATTTGTTCGTTAACAGAGGTCAGCAGCGTTGCCGGACATCCGTATAGCCCCAAAAACCCCGGAACACCTCCGTTATCTCTGATATATTGTTCCGCCCATTTATCTAACTGTAATGTAGTAACACCCGGTTTTATTTCTGTCGCCAACATTCCTAAAGTTTTAGAAACCAACAATGCGGCTTCACGCATAATTTCTATTTCTTCTCTAGTTTTAATTACGATCATCCTTTTTATTTTTAAAATGCAAATTTACGGATTAAAAATTATAAATATCATCCTGAAAAAAATAATCGGTCATTGTAATACCAAATAAAAACCCGGAATTCAGATTCCGGGTTTTTGGTGTAAACAAAATATGTTTTATTTTTTAATGATCTTTTTAGAAGCCATTCCTTCTTTCGTTTTTATATTAACGATATAGATACCAGCCGGGAGATCGGAAATATTTAGCTGAATCCCCGTCTGCTGATTAAGTTCATAAGTACGTAAAGTTCGTCCACCCAGATCTATAATGGCAACCTGCTCCATTCCTATATTTTCATCATTGGTTAGCATTACGATATCGCTTACAGGGTTTGGATACAGTTTAAACCTTTCTGAAACCACGTCATGAATTGCTAATTGGGTTGTACCTACGGCGGCAACTGTAAGATTATCATACATTACGGTACTGGCCGCTGTATTTCCGTTAAGGCAATACGTCATAAAACCTATCTCAACAGGTATTTCGGTTGCCAGAGACACTGTAGAAATCTCTTCCTTAATATTTAGGGAAGGTATTTGATAATTTACCTTATTCGTTGAGTAATCCAATTGATAATACACTTTCACCCAGGTGTTGTCAGGTAAAACCAAATCTGCAGGACTGCCTCCTTTTTGCCCGAGTTTAACTAAAAAAAGCCCCACCTGCCCCTGATTATTATACCTGGTTAATCCTGACAGAATTCTTGTTTTAGGATCATAGTTACATCCTGCAATAACGTTGTTTGCAGAGGACACAATATTTCTATGATTTGATAATGAGGAACCTTCCATACCGGTATAAAACTCATATTCAATCCTCAGAACATTATTCCCGTTTGTCCGGCCAGTCCATGCATTTGAAGGAAATCCCTTAAAAACGTAGCCTGCATTATTATTTTGAGCAGTTGTAGCTGTATTTGCAGAAATAACTGTAAGTATATTACCCTTTCCCGCTTCTGCATCAAACTTAAAATTTGATAGGTTTCCACCGGATAATGTGAGCGTCTTCCAACCTCCCTGACCGGCCACATTACCCGTCAGATCTGTTCCTACATTGCCTACGTTATAAGAATCGAAATTCTCATTAATCATTTGTTGTGCAAAAGTTACCTGCGCTCCAAAAAACAATGTTGTCAGTAGTAATTTTATTTTCATACACACATTTGTTAAATTCAGATAAAGATAACCTTTTTCTTAACATATAATTTAGACAAAAATAAAATTAACATATGGGGATTTATACTAAAGAATTCCCCGTCATTACTTCCGGTTGTGGGATTCCCATAAGTTTCAGTACCGTTGGCGCCACATCTCCTAAAATACCGTTATGGATGTCCTTGATATCTTTATCTATCAAGATAACAGGAACGGGGTTGGTTGTATGCGCCGTATTGGGACTACCGTCTTCGTTATACATGGTTTCACAGTTCCCGTGATCTGCAAGGATAATTACTGAATAATCATTTTCCACAGCTGCCCCAACGATCTGAGAGGTGCAGATATCGACCGTTTCACATGCTTTAATTGCGGCTTCCATACTACCTGTATGTCCCACCATATCTCCATTTGCAAAATTGATTACGATAAAATCGGCCTCTCTTTTCTGCAGTTCGGGTATGAGGGCATCCTTTAAATCGTAAGCACTCATTTCCGGCTTCAGGTCATAAGTAGCAACTTTGGGTGACGGACATAAAATACGGGACTCCCCCATAAAAGGCTCCTCCCTTCCTCCCGAAAAGAAAAAAGTTACATGCGGATATTTTTCTGTTTCGGCCATACGCAGCTGTCTTTTACCTGCGTGCTCCAGTATTTCCCCCAACGTATTGCTTACGTTATCTTTATTATAAACAACATGAACATTTTCGTAGCTTTCATCATAATTTGTAAGTGTAATATAATAAAGATCCAGCTTCTCCATTCCGTACTCGGGAAGGCTGGTCTGAGAAAGTACTTCTGTCAACTGCCGACCCCTGTCGGTTCTGAAATTAAAGAAAATTACCACGTCACCGTTCTCAATTCTAGTTACAGGATGATTATGTTCATCTACCATGACAATCGGCTCTATAAACTCATCGGTGACATCGTTCTTATAGCTGTCAGATATGCTCAATACGGCATTTCTTGAAGGCATTCCGATTCCCTTCACCAGCAGATCATAACCTTTCTTCACCCGTTCCCAACGCTTATCACGATCCATAGCAAAATAACGGCCGATTACCGTGGCCAGCCTTCCTGTAGACTGTTCCATGTGTTTTACGAGAGCTTCTATATGTGCAGCTCCTGATTTCGGATCTACATCGCGACCATCCGTGAACGCATGTACGAAAACATCTTTCAGTCCCTTTTCATCTGCCGCATCAAGCAGTCCGAATAAATGATTAATATGGGAATGAACACCACCGTCCGAAACCAGACCCAGAAAATGCACCGGCTTATTGTTGCTTTTTGCATAATCAAATGCAGTCTGTAAAACCGGCTCCGAGCTTAAAGTTTTATTCTGTACGGCAATGTTTATCTTTGCCAGATCCTGATAAACCACTCGCCCTGCACCAAGGTTCATATGCCCCACTTCGGAATTCCCCATTTGTCCTTCCGGAAGCCCGACATTCAGTCCGTCGGTACGTAACTGTGCAAAAGGATATTTTTTATATAGCCCGTCGATAAAAGGTGTTTGGGCATGAGCAATTGCAGATACTTTCGGATCAGGAGAATTCCCCCAACCGTCCAAAATCATTAGTAAAACTTTCTTATTCATAATGGATGTAAATGATGTACAAATTTACTTCATAATTACAGAAAAATACCGTTTTCTTTAACATTTTAATAAAAATAAATGTTAAATACGTTTCACAAATATTAAATTAACATCCTCATTTGTAATAAAGTTATTATATTTACGTTAGAGAATTAAAACCTAATATATAAGAACAGATGAATTTTAAATTATTGCCAATTATGATGGTGGGTCTTTTGTCCTTTAAACCAATGACAATAAATGATCCAAATGGAGACAACAATGGGAATGGAAATGGTAAAAAAGTTACAGTTGTAAATAAGTCTTCTACTATAAAATCTAAAGAAATCGCAGCCGTAACTTCAAAAAATTCAAAAACTTCAGAAAACGCTACTTTAAGTACATTTGATAAAATGGTTTTATCGGAGTATCTTGATTTAGATGAAAAAAGCTTCACAAAGCCTGAGCTTGAAAGTTTTAAAACCGCATTTAAAGGTTATTACAAACTGAAACAGGAGGGAAAAATAAAGAAAGACCTCTTAACCATTATTGATTTTACAAAGTCATCTACGGAACGTAGAATGTGGGTCATTAACATGGACACGCAGGAAGTAGTATTCCAAACTGTGGTTTCTCACGGAAGAAACAGCGGCAAAGAATATGCCACCGATTTTTCCAATGCGCCGGAATCTTACAAAAGCAGCCTTGGATTCTATGCAACTGCCGAAACCTATAACGGCCAGCATGGATTGTCACTGAGGCTAGATGGTCTTGAAAAAGGCATCAACAACAATGCCCGGGCGCGCGATATCGTGATTCATGCAGCAGATTATGCGGACGAAAGCATGGGGAAAAACCAGGGATATCTTGGAAGAAGCCTGGGATGTCCTGCATTACCCAACGAAGTTGCCCATAAAATAATCAACCTTATCAAAGAAGAAAGCTGCGTGTTTATTTACCACGCAGACAAAAAAGATTATTTTGCAAAATCGGAATTATTGAACTAATCTTTTATAAAGTAAATTATCCAGAGAGTAAACGTCGTCAAGTACCCTTACTTTAGCTGTTGAATCGATCACAGCAGTAAAATAAACCTGATGTACGTTTACTTTTTTATTCAACCGGATATTCCGGGTTTTCTCCTTACTTACAATTGTATCAATATTGCTTCTTGAAATTGCCACCCCTTCTATCTTAAAGATGGTTTCGGCAAGGTCGAAAGGATCCTGAACACGGACACAGCCAGAACTCAATGCACGTTGCGTTTCCGCAAAGCGGTTGCGGTTGTTTGTATCGTGCAGGTAGACCATATGCTTATTAGGGAAGTCAAATTTAATCTGCCCCAGTGAGTTCAACCTGCCTGTCTCCTGCACATAACGGTATGAACCATAATTAACCGGATTCCAACTATCGGGCGCTATCTGTTTGCCGGTTTTCTTATCAAAAATAGTCAACCTGTTTGATGCAAAATACCCGCGGTTCGCAGAAGCTTTCGGAACCAGGTCGTTTTTAAGTATTGTGGGCGGAACCGTCCATTTGGGATTGATGATAATGCCGCTGAAAGAAGATGACAATACAGGCGTTCTGCGCTCCTTTTTACCTATGATGACTTTATGTGTTTCCACAATGTTTCCGTTCTCTACTACTTTCAACCTGTATTCCGGGAGGTTGATCCAGACGTAATTTTTCCCCAGATCAGGTTCCAGCCATTTGGAACGTTCCAGATTTACCCATATTTTTTTACGCATAAATCCTTCATCTGAAAGCGTATCCTCAGAAACAACCGGCACATATTTTTCAAAGGCTTTTTTATAAGCCAGGTAAAGCTCCCCTTTCGGCTTTACACCTTCCAGCGTGCGATACACGGACTTCTCTTTTAACGAGTTGTGCAATAAGGAATCATAGTTGATTACAGGGATATAGGGCTCCCAGTCTCCATAAAGTTTTTTAGGATTTACCTTACCCGAAGCCAGCTGTGCAGAAAGACGGAAAAAATTTTCACTGAAATCCAGATCGGCCTTTTTTAGTTCTGCAATACTTAACCTTTCATACCGGTTATGGATATTGATAAGTCTTGCAAGTGGGTATCTTTCCGGTAAAACACCGTCATACCTGCTGTCGATGATAGCGGAAATAAGTTCGCTACGGTTGAGGCTGTCCTGCCATACCGTCGCAAAATTGTTCTTTTCATAAAAATCAGAGACACTTTCCTTTTTTCCAAAAAACAATTGCTTCTCTACCCTTAATATCTTTTCAGAATTTCTCACATGCAGTACCTTTTCCGGTTCATTACATGCAGAAAACAACAACGCCCCAACAATTATTTTTTTCCAATTCATTTTGCACAAACAGTTAATCTTCTTTCGCTACAAATTTAAACATAATTCTGTGCGAACCAATGCGCGGAATAATGACTTCCTGAACATTTAACTGATAGCCGTTTTTCTTATAGAAAGGGATTGCTGCTTCCCGCGCGAAGCACCAGATCATCACGCTGCCTTTTCTGGATATGTTCTCTTCTGCAAAATGCAACAGGCGTCGGCCTATGTGCCGGTGCTGGTGTTCCGGTAAAACAGACAGCCCAGTTAGCCTGTATACGGGGTGTACCTTATATACTTCTGTATTTTTGAGCATCATCGTAGCTGCCCCCACAAGTTCATTATTCAAAAAAGCTCCGAAATGCTTGGTACCTTCATCTAAATCACCTTCAAAATAACAAGCTTCGATCGGTTGTCCAATTTTCAATACCTGATGGCGGATTGCTACCACATCCTGTGGTTTTATCTGTTTGAATGTTAGCATAGCTAATTGATATTTTTAAACAAGATACTAATTTAACCTCATCTTTTTCACAATTTATATTTAATTTTATACGGACTAAACAACTCAGCAATAATGAAGAAAATACTCCTATTAGGATCAGGTGAATTAGGCAAAGAATTTGTAATTGCAGCACAGCGGTTAGGCATTTATGTAATAGCCGCAGACAGCTATGAAAATGCACCGGCTATGCAGGTAGCACATGAATATGAAGTTCTCAATATGCTAGACGGAGATGCTTTAGACCGTATTGTAGCCAAACACCGTCCTGATTTTATTGTTCCGGAAATAGAAGCCATACGTACCGAACGTTTCTACGATTATGAAAAACAAGGTATAACAGTGGTTCCTTCTGCAAAAGCTGCCAATTTTACAATGAACAGAAAAGCCATACGCGATCTGGCAGCCACAGACTTAGGATTAAAGACTGCACGATACCGTTATGCAAAAAACGCGGAGGAATTAAAAGATGCTGTTGAACTGGTAGGAATGCCGTGTATTGTAAAACCTTTGATGTCTTCATCAGGAAAAGGACAATCTACCATAAAAACGACCGAAGATATTGAAAAAGCATGGAACTATGCCGTAGAAGGATCGCGCGGTGATGTAATTGAGGTAATTGTGGAAGCTTTTGTGAATTTCAATTCCGAAATCACCTTATTAACCGTTACACAAAACCACAACCAGCCTACGCTGTTCTGCCCTCCGATCGGCCATCGCCAGGAACGCGGGGATTATCAGGAAAGCTGGCAGCCTGCGCATATATCTCAGGAACAGTTAGCGGAAGCACAGTCCATGGCAAAGAAGGTAACGGAAGCCCTTGGAGGCGCCGGTATATTCGGTGTCGAATTCTTCCTTGCAGATGACGGTGTCTATTTTTCCGAGTTATCGCCTCGCCCGCATGATACAGGTATGGTAACGCTTGCGAACACTCAGAATTTCAACGAATTTGAACTGCATCTTCGCGCCATTTTGTCTTTACCTGTTGAGGAAATCACATTGGAGCGGAATGGAGCCAGCGCCGTTATTTTAGCAGGTGGAGAGAGTCCAAATCCGACTTTTTCAGGTATTGAACATGTGGCAGGGAAGTCCAAGACAGATTTACGCCTGTTCGGAAAGCCAACATCACGTCCGTACAGGAGGATGGGTGTTGTTTTAACCTACGACAGTACGGATACCCCCATTGAATCAGTTGTAGAACATGCAAAGGAAAAAGCAAAATTAATATCGGTAAACTTATAATGTATGGAAAATCTCTTAATACAGAATATAACAAAGCACGTTCAATTAACAAAGGAAGAAGAACATCTTGTTTTAACTGCGTTCTCCGAAGCACAATACAAAGCAAAAACTGTTTTAATTAAACCGGGCGATGAAGCGCATTTTACATATTTTGTATTAAAAGGCATCCTGCGCAGTTATACGATAGACGACAACGGCAACGCCCATATTCTGAGTTTTGCCACACCGGGTTGGTGGGTAACAGACATGTACAGCTACCTAACGGGAAAACAGGCGATCATGTACATTGATGTTATTGAAGACTGCGAAGTCCTTATCATCCAGAAAAAGGAAGTGGAACGTCTGTATAACGAAGTTCCGAAACTGGAACGGTTCTTCCGCATCCTTACCGAAAACAACCTCATTGCCAATCAACAGCGCGTACTGGATAAAATGTCTCTGACCGCCGAAGAACGGTATGAAAAGTTCTCAAAGAAATATCATGAGGTACTCCACTGCCTTCCTCAGAAATATATTGCATCGTATATAGGAGTAACTCCCGAATTTTTCAGTAAGATGAAAAGTAAACTGCTGAGAAAAAAATAACAAAAAGAGCTTAACAAATCCCTGTTAAGCTCTTTTTTATTTCTTAATTTAGGTTAACGTCTGATTTAAAGGTGTATACTAACTTTGTATTATCAAACTGAAAAACAGAAAGACATGGCAAATTATATTATTCACACAGCAGATTCCAGAGGGTATGCAGACCACGGATGGTTAAAATCATACCACACCTTTTCATTCGCAGGATACTTCGATGAAAAACGCGTTCATTTCGGAGCACTCCGTGTATTAAACGATGATTTTGTTGCAGCCGGGATGGGTTTCGGGAAACACCCACATGAAAACATGGAAATCGTTTCTATCCCGCTGGAAGGAAAACTACAGCATGAAGACAGTACAGGAGCAAAAGGCATCATTTCAAAAGGGGAAATTCAGTTTATGAGCGCAGGTACCGGAGTAGTACACAGCGAGATGAACGGAAGCCCTTCTGAAGCCGTTAAATTCCTTCAGATATGGATCATTCCAAACAAAATGAACATAACCCCGCGCTACGGTCAGATGGAGTATCAGTTAAATGAAAATGAGATCAAAACGCTGATTCAGCCCGAAACTCAGGAAGGTACCCTTCGTTTACAACAGAATGCCTGGTTTAAGATGGCGCGTTTCAATGCGGGCCAACAGCTAAACGTAAACCTTGAAGACCCTTCAAACAATGGGATTTACCTTTTCCTTCTAAATGGATCCATTAGCGTTGACGGAAATGAACTGAGAACCAGAGATGCTATCGGTATCTGGGATACCGAACAGGTAAGCATAACCATAAACGATAACAGTGAATTTCTTTTAATAGAGGTTCCGATGAACTTAAACTAATTATTAAAAATTAAGATTATGAAAAAATGGACAATCGATCCAACGCACAGCGAAATTGGATTTAAAGTAAAACACATGATGTTCACAAACGTTAAAGGATTCTTTAACGATTATACGGCCGATATTGCTTTTAATGACGACCTAAAAGATGGAGATTTACAGTTCGAAGCTAAAATCAATTCGATCTTTACCAATAATACTGACCGTGACAACCACCTGAAAAGTGCAGATTTTTTCGATGCGGAGCAATTTCCTTCCCTGAAATTCAAATCCACCCAAATCAGCGGAAGTGGGTCCGACTATGAGATAAAAGGTGATCTTACCATTAAAGGCATTACACATCCGGTAACCCTGAAGGGGGAATTCAGCGGATTAATGTCTGATCCGTGGGGTAATACGAAAGTAGGTTTAAATCTTGCAGGTAAAATTAACCGTAAAGATTTCGGATTAACTTACAACGCCGCCCTGGAAACGGGAGGAGTCCTTGTAGGGGAAGATGTGCAGTTAAATGCTGAAGTACAACTTGTAGAACAAAAATAACGCATTTTATTTGTTTTTGTAAAGTACAATCTTTCAACAGATTGTACTTTTTTTATGCCTGCAGTTTTATTAAATTGCAAAAAAAAACAGAAATGAGGCGTAAAACAATCATTATTTTATCCATCATATTGGGAATCACCGCCCAATCATGCAGAAAAGAAAACAAAGCTATGACTTCCGGACAAGAAAACCCCTTAATTGCTGAATGGAATACTCCGTTTGAGGTTCCGCCATTTGACAAAATCAAGAATAGTGATTTCAAACCAGCACTGCTTGAAGGAATAAAAGATCACGAAAAAGAGATCAAGGATATTGTTGACACCAAAGCAAAACCTACTTTCGAAAACGTCATCGTAGCAATTGAAAATTCGGGAGATCTTCTGAACAGGGTAACAACGGTTCTTTACAATCTAACCAGTGCCGATACAAACGATGAGCTTCAGAAACTTGCACAGGAAATGGCTCCTGTTCTCTCTGAACACTCAGATAACATCTACCTCAACGAAGCTCTTTTTAAGAAAGTAAAGTCCGTGTACGATGAATACCAGGTGGGACAACCCGAAACAATGAACCTTACTCCTGAGCAACGTATGCTGCTTGATGAAACCTATAAGAAATTCGTTCGCAGCGGAGCAAACCTCTCAAAGGAAAATAAGGAAAAACTCAAAAAATTCAACAGCGAATTATCGGTATTATCATTAAAATATGGAGATAACCTTTTGAATGAAACCAATAATTACGAACTGGTTATCGATAAAAAGGAGAACCTCAAGGGATTACCTTCCGAGTTAATAGAAGCCGCAGCAGAGGATGCAAAAGCTAAAGGCAAAGCAGGTAAATGGGTATTTACACTAAGCAACTCAAGCGTAATGCCTTTTCTTCAATATGCAGATAACCGGGAACTACGTCAAACCATCTGGAATGCATACCAATTAAGAGGTAATCAGAACAACGGGAACGACAACAAGGCCAATGTGCTTAAAATTGCAAACTTACGTATGCAGAAAGCACAGTTGCTGGGATATAAAAACCACGCAGAGTATGTGTTGGAAGAAAGTATGGCAAAAACTCCGGATGCTGTAACCAACCTGTTACTGAAACTTTGGGAACCCGCTTTAAACAAGGCCAAAACCGAAGCTTCCGATATACAGGAACTCATGCGCAAAGAAGGGATTAACGAAGATGTAACTCCTGCTGACTGGCGTTATTATTCTGAAAAGATCCGCAAAGAACGCTACAGCCTTGACGAACAGGAACTGAAACCTTATTTAAGTCTTGAAAATGTACGTAAAGGAATCTTTGACGTTACACAAAAACTATACGGACTCACCTATAAAGAACTTACGAACGTTCCTAAGTACAATCAGGATGTTACCGTATGGGAAGTATTTGATAAAGACAAAAAAACGCTGGGTCTCCTGTATATGGATATGCACCCAAGGGCATCAAAACGCGGTGGTGCATGGATGACATCGTACCGCGACCAGCAAATGGAACAAGGTAAACGCAAAGTGCCGGTTATTTCCATTGTATGTAATTTTACCAAACCTACTGCAACAGCACCTTCATTGCTTACATTTGATGAAACCACCACTTTTTTCCATGAATTCGGACATGCCTTACACGGGCTACTGTCCAATGTACATTACAGAAGCCTGGCAGGAACAAACGTTCCGAGGGATTTTGTGGAGCTGCCTTCCCAGATCATGGAAAACTGGGCTGCTGAACCTGAGGTTCTGAAAATGTACGCCAAACACTACAAAACAGGAGAAACCATACCTGATGCCCTCATTGAAAAAATGAAGAAAGCCGGAACCTTTGACCAGGGATTCGCTACAACTGAATATCTGGCTGCAGCCTTACTTGACATGAAGTACCATACTGCAACTGAAGAAATAAAAGATGATGTCAACACCTTCGAACTGAATGCCATGAAGGATGCAGGACTAATCGAATCCATCATACCAAGATATCGCTCTACTTATTTCAGCCATATTTTTGCAGGCGGATATGACGCCGGTTATTACAGTTATATCTGGAGTGCAGTGCTGGATACAGACGCATTTGAAGCATTTAAAACATCAGGTCTGTTCAATTCGGAAAAAGCCCTTATGTTCCGCAAATACATCCTTGAAAAGGGAGGAACGGAAGATCCGGCCGGACTCTACAGAAAGTTCCGTGGTGCCGATCCTAAAATCGAACCTTTACTCAAAAAAAGAGGTCTAAACAACCAATAAAAAAAACTCCCGGGATCCGGGAGTTTTTTATTTTAAACAGAACCTTAGTTCTTATTTGATATTTTTCAGGTTGATGATCTCCTGTTCTGTAAGGAAACGCCATTGACCACGGGTAAGTCCCCATTTTGTAAGTCCGGCAAACATAACGCGGTCTAATTTGATAACGTTGTATCCCAGTTTTTCGAAAACCAGGCGAACAATCTTTACATTAGATGATTTAAGCTTGATCCCTACCTCACTCTTTGGATTATTTTCTACGTATGAAACTTCTTCGACCCATACTTTATGTTCGTTAATGTAAACACCCGACTGAATTTTTTCAAGATCTTCAAATTTCAGGTTTTTATCCAGCGATACCTGATACAGCTTGGATGAATGTTGGGCCGCATTGGTAAATTTCTGGATCATGTCATTATCATTGGTGTATAAAATAAGCCCTACGGTCGTTTTATCCATACGTCCAACCGGTTTTAAGTAAGAGGTTGAAGCATTGCGTACAAGGCTGTAAGCATTGGATAATTCTTCATCTTCAGAAGCTCCGAAACCTTTTGGCTTGTTTAAAAGCACGTAGACCTTTTTTTCCGGAGACAACAATACACCGTCAAAAACCACTTTATCTTTAGGTTGTACCTTATATCCCATTTCGGTCACTACTTCCCCATTTACTGAAACATTTCCCGACTGGATGTAAAGATCCGCATCCCTTCTTGAACAGACACCGGAATTCGCAATGTATTTATTAAGACGGATTGTGTCGTCCTTAATAGCGGTATTCTTTACCGGTCGTGAAGGCCGGTCGGTTTTTTTAAAAGGACGTTCCTCTTTTTTAAACGGTTTTTCAAATCTTGAACTTCCGGGTTTTGATCCCGATGGTCTGCCCTTATCATTTGAACCTCCCTTAAAAGGACCCTTTTTATTGTTTCTGTTGCCGTTATTTCCGTCTCGCGTACTCATTGAAAAAATTTTTACAAAGATAAGAGAATAATTAGCATCTTTACATTAAGAATATAAAATGCAAAGCTATGATGAAAAATAAGTGGGTGATTTTAATCCTTATACAGGTAATTGTAAGTTTGGTTTCGGGAATCCTGTTATCAAAGATGTCCCTCATCGGCCGCATCGGTGTTTCAACCGTGTACAGCGAATACGGGTTCATGAAGCACTGGTACAAGGGGTTCGCAGTTGTTCTCTTAATCCAGCTGCTGCTCATGGCAATTTTATGGACCGTAAAACGTTCGGCCTCCTATAAAAATTTCAGCATCGTAAACCTTATACTCATTATTACAGGGCTTATTGGCCTTCTTTATACGTTTTACGATTTTACTTCTACCAGCCACAAATACATGAACAGTCAGTTTCATTGGGGTGGTTACCTGGTATGGATAGGTTGGTTTATAACCTGTTTCTTTTTCTTTTTTGCAAGAGTAAAACCCAGGCCGGCAATACCCGTTAATGAACCGCAGCGTAACGAAACAGATACGAACCAACTTTAAAAACTTCCTCATCAGGAAGTTTTTATTTTAAAGGTAAGGTACTACCATTTTCTTCCCGTTTATAATGACATTCGGATCAATAAGAACAATGGAAAGCACCCCGAGAAGAATAATAAGCTTCAACAGAATATGCAGTTTCTTGTAATCGGTCTGAACCTTTGCCTGATATAAAAAAATCAGGAATGCAATAAGCAATCCGCTGCTGATGTAAAAATAGTACTGCATGTACCCAATTTCATAATAGGTAATCAGCGCGAAGGCAGGGATCAGGGTAAGCATCACCAATAAAGTAATGAGGTATTTTGAACTATCTGTTCCGAAACGAACCGGAACTGTCTGGTAATTGTTGGCAAAGTCCCCCTTAAGGTTTTCAAGATCTTTAACGAGCTCGCGTATAAGCAGGATCAGGTAGAGATAAAATCCATGAGCAAAGATACCCCAGCTGAAATTTTGAAAATGCATTAAAATACCGAAAAAGGGAAGCAATACAAGAAAGGAAGCCGTAATATTCCCGATGATCGGATACTTTTTAAGTTTATGGGAATAAAACCACAAAACAAAAATATAGACTGCATAAAAGGCTGCAGCACGCCACGAAACAATCCATGCGGTGGCAACACTTAAAAAATTCAATAAAAAATAGATACGGAACTGTGTGGTCCTGCTCACCTTCCGATCAATATATGATTTATACGGACGGTTGATGAGGTCCTTTTCGTCATCGTAGAAATTGTTAATGATATAACCCGAAGCAATGGCAAGCGCACTGCTTAAAATGATTAAAAACAGGCTCACATCTGTAATAACAGCAATGGCTCTCGATTGAGAGCCAAAAATAAAGATTGCGGACAGGTACTGTGCCAGTACAACTACCGCTATATTGTATCCACGAACAACGGAAAAAATACTTAAGAACTTAAGCAGCATCCATTTCAGTTTCCGTGTTACCTTCATATTTAAAAACGATATACCAGTTCCAGTTTATAATCTTTTAAGACTTCTTTTGCTTTCTCATAATCAGGTGCAAACCCCAGAATATATCCACCACCGCCTGATCCGCATAATTTCAGGTAATAGTCGTTACTGTCTATTCCCTGCTGCCATACATTGTGGAACTTTTCCGGGATCATGGGTTTAAAATGATTCAGGGCAATCTTTGAAAGCTGCTTTGTATTGCTGTATAACGTTTTAAAGTCTCCTTTAAGAAAATTCTCCACACACAGGTCCGTGTACTTGGTAAACTGTGACTTCATCATCGTACGAAAGCCTTCATTCTTCAGGTTATCCATGAAAATATTGATCATTGGAGCCGTTTCCCCAACCATTTCAGAGTCGATAAGGAAAACACCTCCGGTTCCACCCTTCTTCTGTGTTGGGATTCCGGTAGGCTCGATATGGTCCTTTGAATTAATAAGGATGGGCAGGCTCAGATAACTGTTTAAAGGATCCAGGCCTGAAGAGGTCCCGTGAAAGAACGACTCCATGCGTCCGAAGATCTTTTTTAAGGTTAAAAGCTTCTCACGGTTCAGGTTTTCAAGTACCGTAATCTTATCCGTTGCATATTTATCATATATAGCTGCAACCAATGCGCCACTGCTTCCCACACCATATCCCTGCGGTATACTGGAATCGAAATGCATACCTGCTTCCACATCTTTGTTCAAAGCTTCCAGATCAAACTGAACCAGTTCCGGTTCGTTGATTGTAAGCTGATTCAGGTAAGAGGCGAAAGCCTTTAAACTCTGGTTCGATTTCTTCGCAATCTCACTTTGGTTTTCATCAATTTTCAACGCCCCGTTGTAAAAGTTGTACGGAATGGCCAATCCTTTGGAGTCCTTTATGATTCCATATTCGCCAAACAACAGGATTTTTGAGTAAAACAGAGGCCCTTTCATATCATTTTATTTTGTATAACAAATGTAGCAATAAATTCAATAGGTTAGCCTATTATTTATGGATTCCGTAAACACAATGACGGCACCCGTTTTTACAGCATCTTCCTTTAAGGAAATGATAGAGTTCTGTAAAAACAAAAAAACCGTTTTCCATATAGAAATGCAGACCTTCCACCAACTCAGAAGGACGTTTCGGAAATTTTTGCGTTTGCGCCAGCTTCATCATATCGTCAAACTTCTTCAGACAGTCATTGCAAAGACATCCATGCTGCGTTTTCTCATATAGAAATTTTACCGTTTCGTCGAGCAGCTGAATTTTCTGGCAGTCACAATTCTGAATATCATCGGCATTGCAAACGATCGTTTTATGACAATGCGTACATCTTTCCTTGTTCATCTAAGATCCCCTAATTAACTTTATTACTTGATATCTTCTACTCCATACCCCATTTCATCATGGATGAACTGCCCGTTCTGACAATACGATGCCAGTTCATTTTCGATAAATTCATGAACTGCATGCTTATATCCAGACGGATACAGTACATGAACGTTGGCTCCTGCATCCAGTGTAAAACATACCGGAATTTCGGTTGCTATCCTGAATTCCCATAACTTCTGTATAATTTCAAGAGTATTGGGCTTCATTAGGATATAATACGGCATCGAAGTCATCATCATGGCATGCAGCGTAAGCGCTTCACTTTCAACAAGGCCTATAAATTTTGATAGATCACCTGACTTCAGTATTTCTTTTAACAAGGCAAGGTTGCCATGTGCCTGTGCAAACCGGTTTTCCGCATAAGGATGGCCATGCATCAATTCATGTCCAACAGTACTTGAAACTTGTTTTTCCCCTTTATCTACAAGCAGGATGGTATCCTGATAATCATGAAAAACTTCATGAACCTTATCAGGGAAAGGAATTCCATACAGATCTGTACTTCCGTATATGCTGTCGTTTCGCCCCCATACTACAATGTTTCCTTTAATGCTTCTGCATGCGCTTCCTGATCCCAGCCGTGCAAGCAATGAAGCCTTATGTTCATAGTATGTTTCGGGCTGCCCCGGATAAAGGTCTTTCTCCAGAGCCATGATACCGGCAGATAGCGCCGCCATACCTGACGCAGATGAAGCAATCCCCGAACTATGAGGAAACGTATTACGGGTATCAATCGTAAAATGATAGTCGTATATATACGGGCATAGTTCCTCTATGCGTTCGAAATATTTCTGTATTTTAGGCCGGAATGATTCCTTTGGTTGTCCTTCAAATAGTAAATCAAACGAGATATCCCGTTTATCCTTAGGCTCCACAACGAGTTTTGTAATTGTTTTGGAGTTTTTCAGCGTAAAGCTCAATGAAGGATTTGCCGGAATCTGATTTTCCTTTTTACCCCAATATTTCACAAGAGCAATGTTGCTTGGTGCCGAAAAAACATATTCCTTCTTTTCTGCTAACCGTAAAAAATGTTGTGTTTTAAATAGAGCTGTATCCATCATATCTTTTTAATATTTAGCTGCAATAGCCTGTGCTGCAAGAAAACCTGTGGTCCACGCATTTTGAAAATTAAATCCACCGGTAATGGCATCAATGTTTAGTATTTCTCCTGTAAAATACAAATTGTCATTCGGTTTGCTTTCCATTGTTTTAAAGTTCACTTCTTTCAGATCTACTCCCCCTGCCGTTACAAACTCATCCTTGAACGTACTTTTTCCATTAACTTCAAACGTTGCCTGAGTTAACTGTTCAGCCAATTTCACCAGTTGTTTTTTACCAATATCGGCCCATTTTGCATCTTCAGAAATACCTGAAGCCAGTACGAGTTTTTCCCACAAACGGTTTGTTAATTCAAAAGGTGCCTTTTTCACGATGTTCTTCCTGGCCAGTTCCTGCTTAAATACCATCAATTCTTCAAGAACCTCGTCGAAAGTCTGCTCATTAAGCCAGTTAATTCCGATTGAAAATTTATAATTGAGATCAAAAAGTTCGCGTGCTCCCCAGGCTGAAAGCCTTAAAACCGCAGGACCGCTCATTCCCCAATGGGTAATAAGCAAAGGACCATTGGCTTTTAGGGAAGTATTTTTAACCTTCATGGTTACCATAGGCGCCGAAACTCCCATCAGGTCCTGAATACGATCATCTTTTACATTAAAAGTAAACAAGGACGGAACCGGAGGTACGATCGTATGTCCTAAAACCGATACCAGCTCCCAGATTTTGGGGTTGCTTCCTGTTGCCATAATAAGCTGTGTACATTCGAAATCCCCATTGGAAGTTTCGAGCAACCATTTATTTCCGTTTCGTTTCACGACATGCTGAACCACGGTCTGCTTCACAATCTTTACACCCGCTGTGTCTGCTTCCTTTAGAAAACAGTCGATAATGGTTTGTGAACTGTTGCTTTCGGGAAACACCCTTCCATCTTCTTCTATTTTAAGAGCTACTCCACGATGTTCAAACCACTCCATAATATCTCCGGTACAAAAAGTATGAAAAGGCCCTCTCAGTTCCCGTTCCCCGCGTGGATAAAATTTTGTAAGAATATTGGGAATAAAGCATGCATGGGTTACATTGCAACGACCTCCACCTGAAATCTTGACCTTACTCAAAACTTCCTTTCCGCGTTCCAGAATGGCAATGCGGATATCCGGTACCTGTTGCGCCAGCTGAATGGCACTGAAAAAACCAGATGCCCCACCTCCGACTATAATCACATCAAAACAGTGCATATATTTCTACAATTATTTTCTACAAACTGTGGATAAGCAAGATACATCCCGTTACCTATAAAGCTAAAAACCAGAACTTAACAAAAATGGAACAGTTTATGCATTGCTATTTTGCATCTTGCAAAGATAATGAACAACGTACTTCAGATGAAATTTATTATGAAATATAAAAGTTTAGCCTTACTCATTTGCGGACTGGCAATTGTATCTTGTAAAACGGCAAAAACAAATACCGCCAATGATTCCTCTAAAAAACATCATAAGATGGAAATTTTTGGAAAAGAGAAGAAAGAAATTTATTATACAGAACAAATCAAAAATGATTTTCGTTCTGTAACGGAAAATGTGCAATATAAATTTCTGCAATCTTATCAAGCCACGGAAAAGCAATATTCCATCTTATTTTTTACCCAAGGATTCAATGGAGAGGAAATCCATGTAAAAAATGAAGAAGGCACCTTGTTTAAAGGCAGTGTATTGACCAATAAGAAAACCGGTCTTGCCAAAAACATGCGCATAGTGAATACAGAAGTTACAAGTATTTACGATAAGTCTGCAAAGAAAACCATTTACATCAACAGCGATAAAGCCAGCAAATATAAATTCATATATGTAATGAAAGGTAATAAGGAAGATGAAAAGCCCTATAAAATTACCTTCAGCGATAAACTGCGGCCCGAAAAATAACAATCTGCCACCAATTTAACAACAAACATCCCTGTCAGGCGTCACCTTTGGTGATGCCTTGTCGTTTACAGGATCATCTGCTTATAGGGAACAATCGTGGTGTATCCTTTTTTCTTAAAATAGGCTGAAGGATCTTCCAAACTGGCTACCATTACAAAATCACCTCCCCATCCTCCGAGGCTTTTAACCAAACCGCTGAAATCGGGAAACAAATGTTCCTGAACAGGTTTCATTTCAAGTACTTTTGCCAGATTCTGTTCATATTTCTTAAAAAACGTAATAAACCATTCCAGATCATTAATCAGAAGTACTTCATCCGTGAGACGGGAAACTTCTATAACCTCTTCCGTAAGGTTTTTCCGTTTCTTTTTAAAGTTCGCTATTGCTTCCTTGCTGTCACGCTTCTGATTCAGGTACACAAACCAGATATTGTCTTTAAACTGAGGGTTAAATATTACTTCTTCAACAACCGGCATCCCGCTATTCAGTTGATAAGTTACCGGTGTGTTATGCTGTGCACAGGCAATATCATAGCCACTTCCCCCAAAAGATCTATGAAGCAGAGTAAAGGCATCGATTTCAAACCATTGTGCGATATTATTGATTAAAGTAGAAGAAGTACCCAGCCCCCAGTTTCTCGGAAATGTGAGTTCTGTTTCCACAATAAAGCCACCCTTGTCCAATATACGTGCATTAAGCAGATGAGCTTCATGAAGAATTTCAGTAAGGGTCGACCTTATTTTATCACCTTTTACCTTATTATTCCTGATGATGTCCTCAACTGAAATGTCATCGTTATACCAGACCGTCCCGTCTGCATCATAACTTTTCCATGAAACTACCGCACTTTTAATAGGAAACACCTTTAAATATTGTCCAAATCTGGTAGGAAGCGCAAAAACCTTTGCGCCCTCCAGTACATAATATTCGCCCAATATGAACAATTTCCCGTTGCTGTAAAATTCCATATGATCTAGTTGCGTAATGTATTTACAAAATCTACCACGGCACTGTGCGATACCGTCTTTTCTTCAAAGTGCTTTAAAACGGCTGCTTTTTCGTCAGACGAGGCGTGGAGCTGGTTCAGGATGTTCATAAGGTGCATTTTCATATGCCCTTTCTGAATTCCTGTAGTCGTTAGGGATTTCACTGCTGCAAAGTTCTGAGCTAATCCCGCAACAGCGATGATTTTCATAAGGTCGTCGGAATTGGGTTTTCCCAAAAGTTCCATAGCAAATTTCACCATCGGGTGCAAATTGGTTAAGCCCCCTACTGTTCCCAGGGCCAGTGGTAAATCCATCCAGAAACGGAATTTCCCATCGGTAATTTCTGCATGGGATAGTGATGCATATTTTCCTTCTTTTGCTGCAAATGCGTGAACACCCGCCTCTACAGCACGAAAATCATTTCCGGTAGCCAATACTACGGCATCCACCCCGTTCATGATTCCTTTATTGTGCGTAACGGCACGGTAAGGTTCGATTTCCGCTATACGTACAGCCTGTATAAATTTTTCCGCAAACTCATAAGGATTCTTAATTTCCTTGGAAACTAAATCTTCCACCTTACAGGAAACTTCTGCCCGTACCAGGCAATTCGGTACATAATTCGATAAGATGGCCATGATAATCTGGAAGGAATCGCGTTCCGTTTCCGTAAACAGACCGGATACTGCTGATTCTTCCCGCAAAACATTTGCAAATTCTTCAAGACAAGAGTTGATGAAGTTTGCCCCCATGCTGTCTTTGGTATCGAAAGTAGCATGCAGCTGGTAATAATCTTTTAATTCAGATGTTTTGTCAACAAGTTCAATAGCCAGGATACCCCCACCGCGCTTCTCCATGTTTTTTGTTATTTCCGCTGTACGGCTGCGGAATTCAGGCTGCAGCTTTTCAACAAAACGGACCAGTTTTTCCACCGGGCCGCCGAACATAAAATGAACATTTCCTATTTTCTCGGTAGAAAGTACCGTAGCAGTAAAACCTCCCCTTTTCGACCAGAACTTTGCCGCATTTGCAGCTGCAGCCACAACGGAACTTTCTTCAATTACCATAGGTAACGTATACATTTTTCCATTAATGACGAAATTGGGAGCAGTGCCTAAAGGCAGGTAAAAGTTGGTAATGGTATTTTCTATAAACTCGTCGTGCAGCTTTTGCAGCTTTTCATCACTATTCCAATACGACTTCAACAAATGGACAATGTCGCGGTTTCCGTTAAAATAATTTTCAACCAACCACTCTATTTTCTGTTCCTTCGTAAATTTGGAATAACCATTTATGATTCCCATTCCTTCTTAATTTTATTTTCGGCAAAGATAGTTATTCTGTGCAATTTCTAAATTTAGAAAATTATGAAGTTGAAAATCAAAAAAAAGAATTAATTTGCTGTCCTCAATTTTCACCTGTACCAATGAAGAATGTTTTCTTACTCGCAAGTTTGGTTTTAACTCCGGTTTTAACGGTTAAGGCACAACAAAAAATAGAAGTTTCGAATTTATGGAACGGCACATTCAAAGCACAGCAATTAAACGCGTTAAATACGCTGCATACAAAAAACCAATACAGCGTACTGGACTTCAATCAACAAAAACGCACGTTTTCAATTGATGCATTCGATTTTACCACGCTTCAGAAGGTACAGACGCTGTTTGACAGCTCGGCACATCCCGAGATAAAGGAAATATCGGATTATCAAATCAACAAAACGGATGATAAAATCCTTATCGCAACGAATAACAACCCTATATACCGCCATTCATTCACATCGGTTTACTATCTTTACGACATTACGGCGAAATCCCTTACCAGAATCAGTCCTAATGCTATACAGGAACCCTTGCTGAATAAGGACGGTTCCAAAATTGCCTATGCATTTGAAAACAACCTGTACATCTTTGATGTTAAAAGCGGGAAAACAACGCAGATAACGAACGACGGGAAGAAAAATGCAATTATAAACGGTATTACGGACTGGGTATATGAAGAAGAGTTTGCATTCGTCAGAGCATTCGACTGGAATGCGGATGGTTCAAAACTGGCCTTCATCAAATTCGATGAAAGCGATGTGCCTGTTTTTTCAATGGACATCTACGGAAATGAGCTTTATCCTCAGCAACAGGTATTCAAATATCCCAAAGCAGGTGAACACAATGCCAAGGTAAGTCTGCACATTTACGATGCCGGTAAGGCTTCCTTAAAAAATGTAGCGCTTGATTCTCAGACAGATTATTACATTCCGCGCATCAAATTCACAAACAATGCGAACGTGCTGAGCATACAAACCCTTAACCGCCATCAGAATCAGTTAAACTTAGTGTTTGTAGATGCTGCTTCAGGAAAAACCTCTTCAATCCTGAAAGAAACAGATAAAGCCTATGTAGACGTGACGGATAACCTGACGTTCCTTAACGACAACAGTTTTATCTGGACCAGTGAAAAAAACGGCTACAACCATATTTACCATTACAACAACGACGGAAGCCTTCGCAACCAGGTGACTTCCGGTTCATGGGAAGTTACTGATTTTTACGGATACAACAAGGAAAACGAAACCGTTTATTATCAATCTGTTGAGAACGGATCTACGAAACGCGATGTCTACAGTATAAAACTGAACGGTAAGAACAAGAAACAGCTTTCTACAATAAGCGGGACTAATGAGGCCACGTTCAGTCCTGACTACAAATATTTCATCAACAACCATTCTTCCAGTACAAAAGCACCTTCCTACACGCTTATTGAAACAACATCAGGCAAACAGCTCAAGGAAATTCTGAGCAATAAGGCACTTGAAGAAAAACTGCTAAAGTATGAACTCCCTAAAAAGGAGTACACTACTTTTAAGAACGGATCGGGCAATGATTTGAATGCGTACATCATCAGACCTAAAGATTTTAATCCGCAGCAAAAGTATCCTGTTTTAATGTACCAGTACTCAGGGCCGGGATCACAGCAGGTAGCCGATAAATGGTTTGACTCTAACGATTACTGGCATTTTATGCTGGCTCAGAAAGGATATATCATCGTTTGCGTTGATGGAAGAGGCACCGGATTCAAAGGAGCTGAATTTAAAAAGGTCACACAGAAGGAATTAGGAAAATATGAAGTTGAAGATCAGATTTTCGTAGCCCGGCAACTGGCAAAAGAACCTTTTATAGACCGTGCAAGGATCGGAATATGGGGATGGAGCTTTGGAGGATTTATGTCGAGCAACTGCCTGTTCCAGGGTAACGATGTATTCAAAACAGCCATAGCTGTAGCCCCGGTAACATCCTGGCGTTTCTATGACAGCGTTTATACCGAACGTTTTATGACCACTCCTCAGGAAAATGCTTCGGGGTATGATGAAAATTCGCCGCTTACACATGCTGCGAAACTCAAAGGAAATTTCCTGCTGGTACATGGAACGGCCGACGACAATGTACACGTTCAGAATTCAATGGTTTTAATAGATAAACTCGTTCGTCTTAACAAAGATTTCGACTGGCTCATCTATCCCGATAAAAATCATGGAATCTATGGAGGTAAGACGCGTGAACAGCTTTATACCAAAATGACGGATTACATTTTAGAAAAATTATAATATTTTACTATTTTTGACATCCTTAACATCCAATTAAGAAAAACTAAACAAAATCTAAATATGACAACTGAAGAACGACAGTTAGAAGCAATACATAATTTCGAAGGAAAATACCCTAAGCAGTTATGGCACCTTTTTATGGTGGAAATGTGGGAACGTTTCTGCTTCTACGGTATGCGCGGGGTTTTAGCTCTTTTTATGGTTGACCAGCTGGGATTGAATGACGCTCAATCAAACCTGAAATACGGAGCCATCCAGGCTTTCGTATACGCCTTTACCTTTGTTGGTGGTATTTTTGCCGATAAAATACTCGGTTTTAAAAAATCCCTTGTTTTCGGAGGTATCATCATGATTGCAGGTAACCTCCTTATCGGGATCAACCCGCATGATTTCTTTTATTACGGTATTTCGTTAACAATCATAGGTACAGGTTTTTTCAAACCCAACATCTCTTCGATGGTTGGGGAACTTTACCGGGAAGGGGATCCTCGTCGTGATGCGGGATTCAGCCTGTTTTATTCCGGTATCAACATCGGTGCGCTTTTAGGAGGTATTGTCTGTGTTTACCTGGGTAAGCAGTATGGCTGGAACCTGGCCTTTCTTGCCGCAGCCACCGTTATGGTTATAGGGGTATTGTTCTTCCTGTTCATCCGCAAGGAATTAGGGCCCATCGGGAATTCTCCACTTGAAAACCTTTCCCCATCTCAAAGAAAAACACGTGAAATAGCGGTATATATAGGGGCTCTTGTATGTGTTCCTTTTATCTTTATCATGATCCACAATACCAGCTATACCGACATCTTCATGTTTACCGTGGGACCTTTAGCTGTTTTATATTATCTTTTTCAACTTACGAAAATAAAGGAGTCTGCAGGAAAACAAAAATTTGTCGCCGCCTTCATTATGATCGCATTTTCTATTTTGTTCTTCGCTATTTTTGAACAGGCAGGAGGTTCACTTGCTTTATTTGCAAACAATAATGTGACCCCGAGCTTATTCGGTATAAATATAGATCCGAACATTGTAAACAACAGTGCGAACTCTCTATATGTCATTGTTTTTGCGCCGCTTTTAGGCCTTGTATGGTTGTGGATGGCTAAAAATAAAATTGAGCCCAATACGGTAATCAAATTCGGACTTGCATTTTTATTGCTTGCCGGCGCATATTATATATTCTATTCCCTTCGCTTTTTTGCCAACGAACAGGGTATGACCTCTTTGGAAATTTTTGCCCTTGCTTATTTCGTCGTAACGGTTGCAGAATTATGCTTATCTCCGATCGGGTTGTCCATGGTTACGAAACTATCTCCTAAACACCTGGCAGGGATGATGATGGGGCTCTGGTTCCTTGCTTCTGCTTACGGACAGTATCTCGCAGGAATTCTGGGTGCAGGTATGTCCGATCCAAGCCCTACGGCTTCACTTACAGATAAGTTAATGGCCTATACAGACGGATACCAGCAGCTTGCTGTTTACTCACTAATTGCAGGTGTGGTTCTGGTACTGGTTTCCCCGCTGATCCGCAGATTGATGCATGAAGTGAAATAATTTATTATTCACCAACTGCTTTATAGATACAAAGCGACTTCACAGTCGCTTTTTTTATTGTGATTCATGATAATGCTGTTAGTTCATTTTTTAACCCTAGTTAAGATATAATATGTCTCAGGAACAGAACCCTTCGTTTTTTAAAACGATCACCTCATTTAACAAAACTTTCTGGCTGGCCAGTTTCATGGAATTGATGGAACGCTGGGCCTGGTACGGGATTTTCGGCCTTTTAGGATTATATCTCGTGGCTTCGACTGATGCACACGGATTGGGATTCAACCACATCCAGAAAGGAAGCATCATGGGAAATGTAACCGCCATACTTTACCTGCTTCCGCTCTTTTTTGGAGTAATTGCAGACCGTATCGGATACAAACTTTCATTGATTATAGCTTACATCCTCATGATTGCAGGCTATTACCTTATGGGAGAAGTGAATACGTACTGGAGTATGTACATGGTTTTCCTTCTTGTTGCTGTTGGTGCCGCATTCTTTAAACCCGTTGCATCAGCTATTATTGCGCGCAATACAGATGAGACTACGGGAACCATGGGTTTCGGTATTTTCTATATGATGGTTAACATCGGCGGATTTATAGGACCTGCCATGTCTTCATACCTTAGAACGGAATACGGATGGAAGATCATTTTTATCCAGGCTGCCATCGTAATCGGGATCAACCTTCTCTTCGTTTTGTTGTTCTATAAAGAACCGAAAAGAGAAAAAGCCGAAAAAGAACCGATAACGACCGAGATGAAAAAGGCTGTTTTAAACATCATCGAAGCACTCAAAGATAAAAGACTCAGCATTTTACTGGTCCTTATGATCGGGTTCTGGACCATGTTCAACCAGCTTTTCTATACACTTCCAAATTTCATTGCAGACTGGGTCGATTCCAGCTTCATCAGCAACTGGATCAACGAGCATATTCCTTTTATGGCAAAAACGTTAACGGAAGACGGTCAGGTAAAACCCGAATGGTTTACCAACATTGATGCCCTTATGATCATTTTACTTCAGGTATCGGTTTCGTATTTTGTAATCAAAATGCGCCATATACATGCTATACTCAGAGGGGCTATTATTGCAACGATCGGGGTATGTCTGACGTTCTATTTTCATAATGTATGGTTCGCCATTATCGGAACCATCATCTTTGCCATCGGGGAAATGATGTCGAGCCCTACACTTTCTTCCTTTATTGCCATCATTACACCGAAAGGAAAAGAAGGTCTTTATCAGGGTACCTATTTTTTACCTGTGGCAGCGGGAAACTGGGTAACCGGATTTATAGCAGGTGATCTGTACCAGAAATGGTCCGATAAGTTATCGCTGCTTCAAACCGAAATGACCAAACGCAAGATTCAGATGCCTGAAGTAATCAGTAAGGAACAATATATCGAAGAAGCTTCTAAAGCACTTAAAATGTCCATTTCCGCTTTTGAAAAGCAGTTCCATCTGAAACAGGATCATATTGAATGGGCGACTGTAGGCCAAAAGGTAAACGAATTTGCAGCATCAAAGGGAATTGATGTTTCAACTATACAGCTACCTTTCTCCAAAGGGGAATACTTTACATTGGCCGAGCAGAAATTAGGCATGAGCCACTGGGATATGACCCAGATGCTCTGGGATACCTACCAGCCTAATAAATTATGGCTTGTGATCTTCGGAATTGGTATGATTTCTGTTATAGCTTTGTTAATTTACGATAAGATGGTTATCAAACCCTTAGAAGTTAAGAAATAAACACCTTCTGTTATCATTCTATTCTGAAAATTTAAAATCAATTTATTCAACATATATGAACACGAACATTTCCACCGATTTTTACAAATCAAATGTTTTAGGACAACGATCGGGCTTATTTGTACTTTTCTTTACAGAAATGTGGGAGCGTTTTTCTTTTTACGGGATGCGCGTCCTTTTAATTCAGTTTTTAACAGCTGCTGTCCTCAAAGGAGGTTGGGCATGGAGTGCCGAACAGGCGGGTGCCTTATACGGAACCTATGCCATGATGCTTTACCTTACCCCCATTTTAGGAGGTATTATTGCCGACAAATACATCGGGTCACGCAAAGCTGTTATCATTGGGGCAATTATTATGACTATCGGGCATGCCGCTATGGCTTTTGATACACAAATCATGTTCTTTATCGGTTTAACCTGCCTGGTCATCGGTACCGGTTTCTTTAAACCGAACATGCCGTCTATTTTAGGCGAGATGTACAAAGACCTGCCTGAAAAGAAGGACGGGGCTTATACCATCTTTTATATGGGGGTGAATGCCGGAGCCTTTTTCGGGATGATGCTTTGCGGCTACATTGCGGAAACACAAGGGTGGCATTGGGGATTCGGTCTGGCCGGAATCTTTATGTTACTCGGAACCCTTCAGTTTACCTTTGCAAAACCCTTAATGGGCAACCTCGGAATTTTGGATAAAACTGCAGAGGCAATAGAAGCTAAGGCTGCAGCTGAAACAGACAAACGGAACCCATTTACTTCAAAAGACTATATATTAATGGGAATTGTAGCCGTTGTAGGCTTTTTATACGCCTTTAACGACCCATTGTCCAAAAACGGTATCATCGATATTTTTGCATCGCTGGATCTGCCTTTCCTGCGCGGTCAGTATCTGATGATCATCATAGCACTTGCCATCTTCATCTATATGATCGTTTCCCGCATACTGCGCTATGATAAAGTGGTGCGCGACCGTATGTTTGCTGTTGTATTGCTTGCCTTCTTCCTCATCTTCTTTTTCATGAGCTTTGAACAGGGCGCCACTTCGCTTGTTTTGGTTGCAAGGGATTACATCGACAGAAGCCTTACAGGCACTGCCTTAACAACCTTTAATATCATAAATGCTTTATTAACCATTGTTCCGCTGGCCATTATTTCATGGGTATTGGTAAAACTTGCACAGGTTACCTGGAAGAAGATTGCACTTTCAAACATCGTGCTGATCCTTTGTTTCGTTATGATATGGGGCGCTGCCTTATGGATGCTCAAAAACGAATTCTCAAAAGAAGCTTCTGAAATCACGGTTTCATGGTTCTCTACGCTGAACTCCTTCTTTATTATTGCCCTGGCTTCTACCGTATCGAAATTATGGGAATCAAAATACAACCCGTCGGCGGCCTTTAAATATGGGTTCGGGCTGATCCTGGTAGCCATCGGCTTCCTTATTATTGGTTTGGGATCGTGGGGAATTGGCGAAGGTGTAAAAATATCCATGGCATTCCTTGTATTAACCTATTTATTTCATACACTTGGAGAACTCTTTATTTCACCAGTCGGGCTGTCTTACGTTTCGAAACTTGTTCCAGGCCGTATGCTGGCATTCATGTTTGGGATATGGTATCTGGCAATTGCCATTGCACAGAAAGTGGCCGCTGTTTTAGGCGGACAGGTAGAAGCCATCCAGCAGGAATATTCCCTTAGCCATTTCTTTTTCCTGTTTACAGCCATTCCGGCAGGAGCAGGTTTGCTTGTAATGGTATTAAACCCGCTCATTAAAAAATTAATGCACGGAATTAAATAATTTGGTTATCTTTCAGACTCTAAAAATTTAAATTTATATAAATGGCAAGTGATACGCACTTAATTGAGCAGGTAGAAAAACAAGGAACGGTCTTCGGACACCCGAAAGCATTATTCCTATTGTTCTTTACTGAAATGTGGGAACGTTTCAGTTATTACGGAATGCGGGGTATCCTGATTCTTTATATGGTAAAGATGTGGTCTGAAAACGGATTGAACATACCGGAAGATAAGGCTTCTTTAATTTACGGATTCTTTACCGGCTTTGTATACTTTACCCCTCTTATCGGTGGGTATTTAGCCGACAAATACATCGGGCAGCGAAAAGCGATCACAATTGGGGGGATTACCATGATGTGTGGACAATTTGTTCTGTTTGCTTTTAACTCGCATATAGGACTGGCAGTTGGACTTGTTCTTCTTATAATAGGAAACGGTTTTTTTAAGCCTAATATCTCTACTCTGGTAGGGCGTTTATACCGTGATAATGATGACCGCAGAGATTCTGCATTTTCTATCTTTTACATGGGAATAAACGTCGGAGCCTTTATTGCTCCCCTTGTATGTGGAACACTTGCAGAAAGCTGGTTTGCCGTTAAAGATTCATCGGGTGCTATACTTTCCTATGGATTTAAATACGGATTCCTTGCCGCAGCTATCGGGATGCTTATTGGTCAGATTGCCTTTAATCTGATGGCTAAAAAATATTTAGTGGGAATTGGATTATATCCTGCAGGAAAAGGCGAAAGTAAAGAAAATACGGAAAATAAGGAGCAGGCGAATGCCCCATTAACAAAAATTGAAAAGCAACGTATTGCTGTTATCGGAATTCTTACCTTCTTTGTTATTTTCTTCTGGGCCGGTTTTGAACAGGCTGGATCTTCCCTGACACTTTATACAGATAAATTTATTAACAGGAATTTATTTGGATGGGAAATCCCGACCTCGTATTTCCAATCTGTAAACCCGCTCTTCATCGTAGCATTGGGACCGGTATTTGCCTGGTTCTGGACATCAAAACTTGGAAGGTCGCTTACTACGCCGGTAAAAATGTCGTTAGGTATGATTTTACTGGGAATAGGTTTTATTATAATGTACTTCGCTACATTCTCAGTCGAAGTAAATTCAATAGGAGGACAGGAACAAGTGGTTAAAAAAGCAGCCCTTTCATTTTTAGTTCTAACCTATTTTTTCCATACTATTGGTGAATTGTGTTTATCTCCCGTAGGTTTATCGGTAGTTACAAAATTAGCCCCAGCCAAACTGGCTTCCCTGTTAATGGGGGCATGGATGTTGTCTTCTTTCTTTGCGAATATCATCGGCGGATTTATTGCAGCCTATGTTGAGAAGTTGGGAGCCGGTACAATATTCATTTCCATTGCCATGTTCGTTATAACATTAGGTCTTCTTATGCTCTTATTAAGCAGAAAACTCGGACAAATGATGCACGGTGTAAAATAATCCGGTATACTTTTTGAAAATATTAAATCCGATAGTTTTTACTATCGGATTTTTATATATTTACCTAACTAATTTACAAACAATGAAAAAAAGTATCTTTTTGGTATTATTTACCTTAGTTTCGATAGTTACCCAGGCCCAGGAAGTAAAATGGATGACTATGAAAGATGCTGTGGCAGCACAGAAAAAAAATAAAAAACCAATTTTTATCGACGCTTATACCGTATGGTGCGGTCCCTGCAAAATGCTCGATAAGAATACGTTCTCAGATCCTAAAGTAGCTAAAGTTTTAAACGAAAAATACAACCCGGTTAAATTCAATGCTGAAGGTGATGAAGAAATACAGTTTGGAGGTAAACTATACAAAAATCCAGGCTATCAGGAGGCAAGAAAAAACTCCCGTAACGGATTCCACGAATTTGCTGCTTTCATAGGCGTTCAGGCTTATCCCGATATGTTTATCCTGGACAGTGAAGGAAAAAAAGTAAAAGAGATCCTCGGGTATCACACTGCCGAAGACCTGCTTCCTCAGTTATAAGAAAGTATATAAGCTCCCTTAGTACGCATATCGTAATAAGGGATTTTTTTTGCCTTGAGATAAGCTATATAGAATTCTCCTAAATCCTTACGGTTGCTTGGGTGCAGGATGATTATTTTAGGCTGTACCTGTTCTATGAGCCGTTCTATATTAACCATTGCATTTTGTGAAATCACTACCTTGTCGAAAAATCTGGACGAATATACACCCAAATTATCTATGACAAGCCAGGATTCGGTACCTAACTTAAATGCATTGTCAATTTCCCTTTTTTTATGCAGTTTCGCCTTATGCTTTAACACATAGTTTCCGATACTCTGGGAAACGAATGTACCTTCTTCCCCCCACTGAACTACGGACATTCCGCTCCGGTGTAAAAAAACGAGGTTCTCCGTATCGCTCAACAGCAGAAATTCCTTACTGTTTCTTATTTTCAACGCTTTTTGTACGGAATCAACCTGAAACAACAACAGAAGAGCCAGCAGCACAAAGATTTTACGGATGTTCTTTTTGTAAAGATACCAGAACAGGCCAAAAAACATCACCGATAATAACAGGGCCTGCATGAAATCGAAATGCACTGAAAAGGTTTTTACTGTAAAATAGTCCGATATCTTCTGCAGGCTCTCAAAACAAAAGAGCGCTATTCCTTTTAAGGTCCCCGTAAAAAGAGAGGCAGTATCTACAGATATAAACGAAATCACCAACTGCACAAACCATGCAACCAGCAGTAGCGAGGTCAGCGGTATTGCTACGATATTTCCTACCAGGAACAGCAACGGAATCTGTTTAAAATAAAAGATACTCAAAGGCAACACTCCCAGCTGCGCCACAAGCGATACCCCGACAAGCTGGGAAAAATAATTGATAAGCTTATTTTTAAATGTAAAATAGGGCTGTATAAAGGGATAACAGTACACAATGGAGTAAACGGCCAGGTAGCTGAGTTGGAATCCAACGTCAAAAAGGTAATTGGGATTGACCAGAAGAATCAGGAACATACTTCCAAACAAAAGATTCAGGGTAACGGAACGGGCTCCCAGATAATTTCCCAGCAACAGCATAAAACACATCAGGACAGCGCGCAGTACCGACCCGGAAAGACCAGCCATAAGGCTGAAAACGATAAGGAAAAGAACAAGTAACGGTGTTATTACTTTTTGCGGTATGCGCAGCTGTTTAAGCATATACGTAATTGTTCCGAACAACAGCACCACATGCATACCCGAGACAGCCAGTACATGAAGGATTCCCAATTCCTTAAACTGTGTCTGCAGATCATCGTCCAGACGGGTTTTAATTCCGAACAACAGCGCTTCTGCAAACCCCTTCACCTTAGTTTCATAGCCGAGAACAGAAAATCTGTCCGTGATTTTATCTCGGAAACCCGATATCCTTTTATTCAGCGTATGCTGTACTCCGGCTTCTATAGCAGGATACCAGGCAGTAATCTGGTAATAAATCCTTTTTCTGGAAAGATAATCCCGGTAATCAAACCCATGAGGGTTCTTTAATCCCGGAATTTCTGCAATACGGCCTACCACCCTGTACACCGTGCCTGTTTCCGGCACATCTCCGTTTAACGGGAAATATCCTAGAACTTTCACATGCTTTGGAGAAGCAGCTAAAGTTCCATAAAAACGATGGTTACGGGCGGAAGATTTTAATACCTCATCTACACGTACCGTAAATATCTTTTGTTCCGGATTCCGTATTTTGACGGGTTGGTTGTATAAAAGAAAAACCAAACATCCCAGCGAAGAAAAAGCAGTATAAAGAAAAAGCAGGAAACAAAGATTTTGGTTCCGGTCGAATGCCTTTTTCGTTGTACGGATGCAGATAAAAAATAACAAAACGGTAGACAATCCAAATACAGTATAAGCCGCGCCAGGAGGCCACCTGTAATTTAGGCCAAAAAAAATCCCACTGACATATGAAAATGCAATGGGATAAATTGGATATTTCATTACCTTTTTCATCAAATTAAAGGTATGAAATTTTTGAATATTAAATAACTAACTATAATACTTGTCTGTCGTAAACGCGATTTATCTGTACAAATCCTTTACTGTAATAAGCTTCCTTTGTAGAATTGATGGAAACTCCCTTAGACGTAGCTGAATGAATGAATTTTACATCATCTCCTTCTACTTCTATAACAATTCCTACATGATTAATGACTCTGGATCCTCCGTTTTTGAAGAAAATCAAATCCCCTGGTTTGGCTTCGGATTTTGAAACGCGTTCACCACGTGATGCCATTTCCTTTGAAGTACGGGGCAAATCGATATCGAACTGATTAAAGGCTGTTTTCACAAAACCGGAACAATCCATCCCGGTACGAGACATTCCACCCCATTGGTAACGTATCCCCTGATAATCGTTCGCTACGTTTAATAATTGTTCCGTCAGATAGCAGTATTTCGGCTTTTCAGACTTCTTGGAAGTTTTGTTTTCCAGTTCGTCGTCAACGGCATTCATTTTTTTGTTGATTTCCGCAAGGGTTAATTCCTCCTGCGTTTTCTGTGGCTTTAAGGATGTTCTAGTGACAGTCGTTACTTTGCGGGTCTGCGCCGAAACTTCTGTGCTTAAACATACAGTAAATAGGGTTACTAACGTTAAAGCAATGTTCTTCATTAATGGTATATTTTCAAATAATTTATATCTGCTATCGTGGTTAACACAAATATAGACTTTTTAAATTTCTAAACTCTCCTAAAAAGTTCTTAAAGTTTTCTTAATGATGTTGATAACTCTTTCGCTTGCACCTCCTCCACCGAGTTTTTCACTTAGTTCATGGTACTTAAACAACATTTTATCCCTGCCGGAATTGTTAATAACTTTATCAAATTCAATACGGATATTGAGACTATTGCATTCATTTTGGATTAATTCTGTGACTACAGGCTCATCCATAATAAGGTTTACCAGCGAAATATACTTCAATTTGATGATGCGTTTGGCAATCTCATACGAAAAGGAATTGGCCTTATAAACTACGACCTGTGGCACTTTGAACAGGGCCGTTTCCAAAGTAGCCGTACCAGACGTTACCAGGGCGGCATACGCATTATTAAGCAGGTTGTAGGTGTCGTTGGATATAAACTTTACATTTTCCTGCCTTATAAACGGTTCATAGAAATCATATTCAAGGCTTGGGGCACCTGCTATGACAAACTGGTATTGCGGATAGGCATCAACGATTCTTAACATTTCTGACAACAATCGCGATATTTCCTGTTTCCTGCTTCCCGGAAGAAGTGCAATTACCGGACGTTCGTCCAGTTGGTGAACCTTTCTGAAATCGTTGGCTTTGTATTGTTTGAAATAGGCAATCTCATCAAGCAAGGGATGTCCTACATAATGTACCTTGTAGTGGTGCTTCTTTTCGTAAAAATCCTTTTCGAAAGGCAATATCACATACATATGGTTGATATCCCTTTTAATCGCTTTGATACGTCCCTCTTTCCATGCCCAGATCTGCGGCGATATGTAATAATGAGTATCGAACCCCTTTTCCTTGGCCCATTTGGCAATGCGCATATTGAACCCGGGATAATCTATAAAAATGAGCACATCCGGTTTAAAAGCCATGATGTCCTTTTTACAGAATGCAATATTTCTGAAAATCGTACGCAGGTTTGCCGCAACTTCTACAAATCCCATAAAAGCCAGGTCGCGGTAATGCTTTACAAGCGTACCTCCGGCCTGCTGCATAAGATCACCTCCCCAAAAACGTACTTCCGCATCGGGTTCTTCCTTAAACAGGGCTTTGAGTAAATTGGCTCCGTGGAGATCGCCCGAAGCTTCTCCTGCAATGATGTAATACTTCATTATCCAAAAACGATATACAGCGCAATGATTAAAAATGAGAAAATAACACCGCGGGCGCTGAAATAATTATCACGGTTCAGAAACAGGTAAAACAACCCAATGTTTGGGATGGCTCCAACCGAAAAAGCCTTTGAAGCAACATCACTGTAGTTAAAAATGGCCAGATCCTGAAAAGGGTTCATCTTGGTAAAAAGGGCAAAAAACAGGCATCCGAAAACAAAAGACACCATGAGGGCACAAACCGTACCCAATATAAATTTCATAAATTTTTCCATTATAATTCCCATGTATTTAATTGCTGCATGGCATGATAAGCCGTAAGATCGAACTGCACAGGTACAACCGAAACGTATCCGTGTGCCAAAGCCCATTCATCTGTATCTTCACCTTTATCGTGGTTCACGAAAGTCCCTGTAAGCCAGTAGTATTTTTTCCCATGTGGATTTGTACGCTCATCAAATTTTTCCACCCACGTTGCTTTGGCCTGTCGGCATATCTTTATGCCTTTGATCTCCTTTTCTGAAAGTTTGGGAAAATTCACGTTGAGCACCACTCCATCAGGCAATCCGTTCTTCAGGGTCTGTTGCGTTATCAGTTTCACAAAATTTCTAACAGGTTCAAAATCGGCATTCCAGCTAAAATCGGACAAGGAAAAACCTATTGCGGGAATTCCGCTCATTCCGGCTTCCACTGCTGCCGACATAGTACCGGAATAGATGACGTTCGAAGCAGAATTTGCCCCGTGATTGATACCTGATACGCAGATATCGGGTTTCGCTTTGATGATCTGATCAATGGCAATCTTAACGCAGTCTACCGGGGTACCCGAGCATGCATACTCCTTAATCCCGTCATTATCAATATAAACCCGTTCCAAAAACAAGGTATTGTTTACCGTAATGGCATGTCCCATGGCTGACTGTGGACTATCCGGAGCTACTACAATAACGTTTCCGAGTTCTTTCATGATGCTTATCAAAGTCCGAACTCCCGGAGCGGTGATACCGTCATCGTTCGTAACTAAAATCAATGGTTTCTTCATTGCATGCGTATTTATATATCTGTTCCGTTTGTTGCGGATACTTTCTTAAACAGGTAATAACCGTAAAAGTAATAATTTTAATTTACTTCCTTTTCAAATCCTCCGGAACACCGGAACACTTAACAAAATTTTATTTTTCAATTAGCATAACATATAGATACTTTTTAAGTATTTTAGATGAAAATTTATTGATGAATGCTATCTGGCAATTTATGAAGAGAAATTATAAAGTACTATTGATTGTTGTAGCACTTGCTGCAGCATTATGGAGTTTTGTACCGTTTAAAAAAACGAGCGATCCCGATCCCGACAAGGAAGCATTCCTTATGGGTGTTCTGAATTTCGTTTTACAGAATGCGCATTATCATCCAGTAGAAATCGACGACACGTTTTCTAAAAAAGTTTATGTAAATTATTTAAAGATTATTGACGGGAATAAACGTTTTTTCCTGCAGTCCGATATAGATAAATTCAAAAAGCACGAGACTTCGATTGATGACGAGTTCAAATCCCAGCGCATCGATTTCTTTAACGAAACCTATCCGGTTTTTGAAGAACGCATCAAGGACGCACAGGTATATTACAAGGCGATCCTGTCAAAACCTTTTGATTTCACCAAAAAGGAAACGCTCAATACCGATTATGAAAAACAGCCCTTTGCCGCTACCAAGGAAGAATTGAAGGAGCGCTGGCGGAAACAGCTTAAACTGAGTGTTCTTTCTGGAATTGAAGACAAGGTAAAACTTCAGGAAAACGATTCTTTGAACAAGGAACCAAAGAAATCGTTTGCAGAACTTGAAAAGGAATCTAGGGAAACAACACTGAAGTCGTTAAACGAATATTTCGAATTCTTCAAGGAAATATCACGAGAAGAATGGCTTTCATACTACATCAACATCCTGTTGGAGCAGTTTGACCCGCATACCAATTATTTTGCACCCGACGATAAACAGAAATTCGATGAAAGCATGGCTGGAGCCATGGAAGGTATCGGTGCACAGCTACGTAAAAAAGATCAGAATACGGAAATTACGGAAATAATTCCGGGAGGACCTGCCATGAAACAGGGCGAACTGGAAAACGGAGACATCGTTCTAAAAGTAGCCCAGGGAGATGAACAACCCGTAGACATTGCCGGAATGCGTCTTGAAAAGGTAGTTAAACTTATTAAAGGTAAAAAAGGAACCGTTGTAAATCTTACCGTACGTAAAGTGGACGGCACGGTTAAGGTTATTTCTATTACACGTGATAAATTTGAAATAGAAGAAACGTTCGCAAAATCATCCATTATTGAAACACCTCAGGGTAAATTCGGAATCATACACCTTCCTAAATTCTACATCAGTTTTGAGAACAGGGATAACCGCGATGCCTTCAAAGATGTTGCAAAAGAAGTCGAATACCTGAAACAACAAAAAGTAGAAGGAATCATTATGGACCTGCGTAACAACGGAGGAGGATCGCTTCAAACCGTTGTTGATATGGTAGGTTTGTTCATTCCTCAGGGACCGGTAGTACAGGTAAAGGCCCGAACAGGAGAAAACGAGGTATTGTACGACCGTGACAACAAGATACAATGGGAAGGCCCACTTGTGGTTTTGATCAACAACTATTCCGCTTCGGCATCAGAAATTTTCGCAGCAGCTATTCAGGACTATAACCGGGGGCTTGTGCTGGGATCCAAACATTCATACGGAAAAGGAACGGTACAGAACATGCTGGACCTGAACCGATTTGGAAACAAACAGATCGGAGACCTGGGGGGTATGAAATTTACAAGCCAGAAGTTTTACCGGGTGAACGGAGGTTCAACACAGATGAAAGGAGTAGAAAGCGATGTAGTACTCCCGGATAGATTTCTTTATGTGGATACGGGTGAACGCGATAATGATACCGCCATGCAATGGGACAAGATTGCAAAAGCAAACTTCAAACCTTTTAACAACAATTTTGCTCCGGTCATCGCAAACAGCAAAGTGCGCATTGCAGCAAACAGGGAGTTCCAGCTTATTGACGAAAGCGCTAAATGGGTGAAAGCCCAGCAGGACGACAATGTTTATTCGCTGCAATATGATGAGTATATGGCCAAATCTAAACAGCTTGAAGCGCAGTCTAAAAAATTCAACGCTTTAAAGGATTATAAAAACACCTTAACCTTTAAATCGCTGCCACATGACGAAGCTCTCATCAAAAACGATACTGTTTTACAGAACAAGCGCAAACGCTGGTTTAAAAGCCTTAACAATGATGTTTACGTAGAAGAAGCAGTAAACGTATTGAAAGACATTAATTCCACTAAAAAACAATAACGTGTTTAAGAAATTTGTTTCGGCAAACAGAAAAGCGCTCCAAAAATTTAAGGAAAATTCTTGGGGCGTTTTTTCATTAGCTTTTATCGCATTCCTAAGCCTAATGGCTCTTTTGGCCTATGTGGTGGCGCCCGACAATACCCTCAACGCCAATAACGGCGATGTATCCATAAGTACACGTGAGCCTGGATTTTCGGTTACCACCATCAACATACCGCTTAAAGAAAAAAGTCACAGCCTTACCGAATATTTTACAGGCAGGGAAATCAGCGAGCAGTTCATTCCCGTGCTGTCGTATGAATTTAAAAACGACACCTTATTTTACAGAGAATATTCACGCGATCCCGCTACCGCGCAAACCCGGTTTGTTCTTAAAAGCGTATTTCCGCAAACAGATGAACACTATATAGCGGAACATTACATCAAAACAAAAAAATATTGGCTTGGTACCGATAACCAGGGCCGTGATTATTTGAGCAGGCTCATCATTGGAGCGCGCGTTTCACTTTCAATAGGTTTTGTCGCGGTATTCATTTCCCTCCTTATCGGAATCTCCTTAGGAGCAATTGCCGGCTATTACGGCGGAAAGGCAGATGCTTTTATTTTATGGCTTATAAACGTTATCTGGTCCATCCCCACCCTTTTGCTTGTCATAGCTATTACGCTGGCGTTAGGAAAAGGGTTCTGGCAGGTATTTATCGCAGTGGGACTTACCATGTGGGTAGAGGTAGCCAGGGTTGTTCGGGGACAGGTAATGAGCGTGAAGCAGATGCAGTATGTTACCGCTGCAAGAGCTTTGGGTTTTTCTGACAGCCGCATTATTTTTAAGCACATCATTCCCAACATCCTTGCTCCCGTAATCGTTATTTCTGCAGCCAATTTCGCATCGGCCATCCTTGTTGAAAGCGGCCTGAGCTTTTTGGGGCTTGGTGCCCAGGTACCCGTTCCGAGCTGGGGGGGAATGATAAAGGAACACTACAATTACATAATACTCGGAAAACCTTATCTGGCGCTCATACCGGGAATTGCCATGTGCCTTGTTGTGGTAGCTTTCATGATGATCGGAAACGCTTTAAGAGATGCGCTTGACGTTAAAAGTTAAAAAAAAATATCTATATAAAAAAAGCATGTGTTTACATGCTTTTTTTTATCCGTTACTGTATCACATACTTTTTAAGATCGTACCGGTCTCCTTTGAAGATATTCAGATCCACTTTTGTTTCCACTCCGTTTACAGTTCCTTTATCTGTGAATTGCCAGAAGTCCCATTCTTCGTTCATCTTCTCGCTGAAAAGGCTGTATTTGGCAATCCAGATCCTGTATCCCGGGAAACGGTTCTTCAAATGGTCATTGTAAAAACTCGATCCCGAATAAATGATGGGTTTAACTCCGTAATGCTTTTCAACAAGATCAAGCCAGTTCTGCAATCCATCGCACATTTTTTCTGTCGACTGGGTCTTAGGCAGTTCCTCAACATCAAGTACAGGAAAAAAATCTCCGGGCTCCAGGGGTGTATTTTTTATAAAGTTATAAGCCTGTTGTGTACTGTTCTCATCAGGACGGTAATAATGATAAGCCCCGCGTACCAGCAAACGGCTTTTGGATTTCTTCCAGTTATGATCAAACTTGACATCCACGCCATCTACGCCCATCGTAGACCTTAGGAACACATAATCAATGGCGAATTTCTGATAGAGGGAGTCTATTTCCTTCCATTCTATATCGGACTGGTAATGCGAAACATCAAATCCGAAAAGGTGGTTGTTGTGCTTGTCCAGTATTTCAATAGCCCTGAAATCATGCACGGTAACCTCCTTACTGCCTTCTTCCTTAAAAATCCGCTCGTAAAGGTCAGTAAAAAAGTATCCGATCCCGTCGCGGTAATGAAATACTGCAAAGCATATAATAAGAAGACCGTAGGCCAGAACATGCCATTTCCAGGCGGCCGTACGCGTTTTTCTGCGTGCCGTTTTCTTCCTTACCGGTTTTCTGGATCTGGGCGCTGCCATTACTTGCTTAAGATGTTGAATGCACAAATTACGTTTATATTTTTTTAGCGGGCAACTACATTTTTTAAATTAATTTTGCGGCAAAAGGAAAATACAATGATCACGTTACAGAACAACTTCCTGAAGGCAAGCATCACACCGCACGGAGCAGAATTACGGAGCCTTCTGACTGCTGACGGAAAGGAAATCCTTTGGCAGGCAGATGCCATTTACTGGGCAAAAACAAGTCCAGTACTATTCCCCGTCGTCGGAGCCCTAAAAGATGGCTTCTATACTTACAACAATGAAAATTATAAGATGCCCCGTCATGGATTCGCACGTGATATGCTATTTGAACATGAGTTTTTAAGCGATACGTCTATACGGTTTACACTCAAAAGCAATGAAGAGACCAGAAAAATCTACCCGTTTGACTTTATTTTAAGAATCGAATATCTGTTGAAAGACAATAACCTCACGTGTTGTTATACAGTAGAAAATCCTGGTGCTGTCCCGCTTTATTTTTCAGTCGGCGCCCATCCGGCCTTTCTTTTGGGAACCACGAAAGAAGATTTTGAAGGATACGGATTAGACTTTCCCGACGATGATGAGCTCAGCTGTTCTGTACTTCACAACGGATTAACGGGCAACGGGACAAAAACATTAAAACTGCAAAACAGGGTGCTTCCCCTGCGCTACGATCTGTTTTATGAAGATGCCCTTGTAATGAAATCCATGAAAAGTAACGAAATCCATCTCAGGAACAGAAAAGATGGTTTTGTTATGAAATTCCGGTTTGAAGGTTTTCCTTATTTCGGTATCTGGTCAGCGCCCGATGCCAACTTCATATGCCTTGAACCCTGGTGTGGTATTGCAGATTCCGTTGACCACACGAATAATATAGAGGAAAAAGAAGGGATCATTTTGTTAAATACGAAGGAAACGTTCACCAGAAATTGGTCGGTCGTTATCGGACAATAATGTGGAAACAGCGCGAATGCCGTTCTTTCACAAAATATATTTTACCTGCCGACTGATACTCCTTTAACACCGATTCAAGATGTTTTTCAAGTTTAGCATTACTTCCCAGCCTGTGATTGAACCTCACATAGGAAATATCGAATGCTGCACCGTAGCTGTGTGAGCTGTCATTTGAAGAAGCATTGGAATTAACTCTTCTCAAACGGTTCTGATCAGCCATAGTGCGTGTAAGCGAAGTAATAACAAAGTAATTCTGTCCTGCTTTTTTTACGAAATCCCGGGCCATGGCGTTGAGTACGGTACGTCCTTTAGGAACCAGGAAGGCATGACTGTGTGTGAGCTTGTCAATGCGGTAACCGTATCCCCTTTGCGTAATGGTCACCAGCTTTCCATTTGCCTTGAGCTTGCTGAGGTGCGTTTTATCCTTTACCAGTCCCAGATTATGTGCCTTGGCTGCATTGAGGTGAGTGGTGTATTCTTTCGTCGGGGGTATTACCTTTCGGTTCTGGGCATTTCCTAAAACAACAACAATAAGTAAAAGTAAGGTCGGAATAAAACGGTTCATCAATTTTCTTTAATTGAAACAAAAATAGCATATATAATACATAACGACAAAATTAAGCGTTAAGTATGCATTATTTTATTTGACTCCTGCCATTTTATAATCAAAGATTTCCCTTAAAAATGTTTTCTTTCTGTCATGAGGAAGGTTTTCTATCGATTTCAATACGATGTTACGGCAACTGTACGCCAGATCAGAATGAAAAATAAGCAGATAATAAAGGTTAAAATGAATCTCGTTGATTGACAAGCTGGAAAGATACTTGAACAGGAATTCTTCTATAATCTCATTTTTGTCTTCACCGTTATCTATTTCCATATTATAACCCAGAAATTTAAAAACGGTATTGACATGGAATACGTATTCGTCAATCACGTTCTCGTTGAACGGAATTTCTTTTTCGTAAGAAAAAAGGTCTGTAAGCTGCAGGTTTTTAATGGTATGATGTGTTTCCTTGAAATTCATAATACCCGTAAATACGTTCGAAACCTGATATTTAAGCTTCATTGCATCACCGGCATTTACCGGAACGATAAAATCACCCTCATATTTTATCTTCTTATGGGAATTGTTCTCCAGCTTAAACTTTTTCAGACTGTCGATAAGGTAGATAAAATAAGGCTCGAGAGACTGCCGTATATTGATTTTTACCTGAAGCTGCAATATCTGCGACTGCCTTTTGTTGAAATCGTACTGTATATAGAATGCCATAAAAGTAAATACAACACTGCATACCCCGATAATGGGGGCCGTAGTTCCGCCTATGGCATCTCCAAGCTCGTTTTTACCGGTTAGGTCAATAATCCAGCTTTTATGCGTAAACAGGAATGCGAGCAACGGAACCATCACCACCATGATGAGTGCCATTACCATTCCCATAAAAACGACGCCTCTTTTCATCTTTCTTATTTTAACCTAAAGATAGAAATTTTAAAAAGACCGCAAAACCCTTATTTTTTTCAAGGGCATCAAAAACAAGTTAAAGCTTTTTGGTTTATTTTTATGTGAAAGTTAAAAAAAATTAATCCACCTTACCATGAAGTCCATAAGATCGTTCATCTCTCTTTGTTTTTTAGCATACTGTTCCTTTATCTCAGCCCAGCAGCCCGGTTCCGGATCACTAAAAACCGACCTAAAAAACATAACCTACAAGGTCACCTCTGCCAATGACTCTGTAAAACTCGACATTTATCAGCCGGCAAATCCTAAAGGAGAAAAGAAACCTGTGGTTCTTTACATCCATGGCGGAGGCTGGGCCAAAGGTGATAAGGATTTTACATCATATTATTATACGACCAGTTTAAAGGATACATTGCAGGCAAACGGCTATGCCTTCGTAAGCATCAATTACCGCCTTGTAGACAAACAACATAACCTGTCCGATCAGATAAGCGACTGCCGGGATGCACTGAAATGGATTATCGATCATGCCGACACCTATCATTTCGACGTGGACAACATCGGTTTATTCGGGGAATCAGCAGGAGCTCATCTGGCCCTCATGCTGGCATATACCGACAAACCCGATACTTACTCTGATTTCAGGGCAAGATACATAGTGGACAATTTCGGCCCCACCGACCTTAATAAAGTTTTAAAAACGAACGCCAGTGTTGTTACCAAGGTTGTTTACAAACTGCTGTTACCGGAATTGTACAATCTGCGCGAAAAGCTCGTAAAGGCCATGACCACTTACGACATCAACACCCAGAAAGAGCAGGCCATGGCTGTTGCTTCCTACTATTCTCCCATCACTTATATAGATACAGCCCATAAAATTCCCACTCTCATGCTTCACGGCACCAAGGATTTCATCGTCCCCATCAAACAATCAAAAAAACTTCAAAAAGCACTTGACAAACACGAAATAGAAAACGAACTCGTTAAAGTACGGAAAGGTGATCACGGATTCCAGAATATTTCCAAACCGGAACTGCAGAAACTTCTGCACACCACCTACCTGTTTATCCGGCAGCATACAGGAAATACCATATAGCTGCGTTTTAGCCATTTCACCGTTTAAATACCGTTTTCCCCTCCTTTATCGTTTCCAGCACCCTCAGATCCCTTAATTTCTGCGGAGCCATAGTAAACGGATTCTGATCAAGAATAACAAGATCTGCGAGCTTTCCGGCCTTTAAGGATCCTTTGGTATGCTCTTCATGATACTGATAAGCTGCATTGATGGTGATCGCCTTAAAGGCATCACGTACGCTGATACGCTGATCAGGCCCAAGTACCCGGCCCGTCCGTGTTGTCCTGTTTACTGCTGCATAGATCCCCGTAAACAGATCCGGAGGGGTTACCGGTGCATCATGGTGGATGCTGAATATTATTTCCGAATCCAGAGCAGCCTTAGCCGGACTCAGAAAAGCTGCGCGCTGCGGACCAAAAACACTTTCATAATGCCAGTCACCCCACAGATACACATGGGAAGAGAAATACGAAGGCATAACCCCCGCTTTCTTTATGGCTGCAATATGGTCGGGCCGGCTGTTCTGTACATGAATAAGGGTAGCGCGTAATTCCGGGCGGTATACCTTTTCTTCCCTGAGCTTTTCAATGACACGCAATGCCTGGTCAATGGCTGCATCACCATTTACATGCAGCTGCGCCGTAATCCCTTCAGAAAACACCGTTTTAAGATCGTTGTAAAGCGTTTCATCAGAAAAGATCGGAAACCCTTTGTAATCCTTCCCCTTTCCTTCTGGAGGTATCAGGTAGGGTTGAGTGAGCCAGGCCGTCTTTCCCTGAGGGGAGCCGTCATCAGAAAACTTGAACCCTCCAAATTTAAGTCTATTGCGGTAATGCATATAATCCGGAACAAAGCTTTTCCATGTCTTTTTATTAGCTTCAAAATCTGGAAAATAAACCACGTCTGCTTTGAGTAAGTTTTTGTCGGCAGCCTCTTTCAAAAGCGAGAGTCCTACACCCATGGTCCGCCCATCACAAATGGTGGTTTGCCCGTAACTGAGCCATTCATCCTGTGCTGTGAGAAAATCTTTTAACTGTTGTGGAATACCATCAGTCTCTTTGGGTTTAGGCAAAAGTGAAGTGAGCTTCATAAGCGCGCTGAAACTCGCATTTTCTTCAAGTTTACCGTTGAGCCTGTTATCCTTATCGCGTCCATAGTGTCCTCCCTCAGGATCTTTGACGTCTTCCGGAATTTCCAACAACCGTAGCATAGCGGTGTTCACTACGCTGGCATGCCCAGAGGCGTGGATAGCAATAATGGGATGTGTAATGCTTACGGAGTCCAGCTCAGCTCGCGTCGGATGCCTGTGCTCCTTCATGATGGCGTCATCATAACCGTTAGCCAATACAGGCGTATCATTGCCCACTGTCCTGGCTATATAATTCCGAAGCGCCTGCTGCAGCTCGGGTATGCTGTTTACGGTTCCGTAAGGTGAAGGTGACAGGTCCGCAGCATGCAGCATACCCGCCCGGGAAGTAATGTGTCCATGCGCATCGATAAAGCCCGGCATCAATACCTTTGATCCGAGTTCGACCTTTCTGGTATTACGTCCCGTAAAACGCAGGGCTTCTTCCCTGGATCCTACATACAGAATCTTTCCGTCTTTAACGGCAAGGGCTTCAGCTTCAAGAAAAGTATCTTCCATCGTAAGTACCTTACCCATAAAAACCGTATCTGCGGTTTCTTTAGGATTACTGCATCCATACAAGGCAAGCAGCAATCCGACTGTCATTATTCCTTTTTTCCACATACACAACATATTAGCTTTCTATTAAATATACGAATTATCCGGGATTCTTTTATGATGCTGAAGGATTACTTTAAACTGTTTAAAAAAGCGAAGGTTGTATGATATTTTTAAACCCCTAACATATTATTAGGAAAGACATCAAATAAAAAAGCCTCAACTTTCGTTGAGACTTTTTGTGCGGGTGATAGGACTCGAACCTACACACCTTGCGGCACCAGATCCTAAGTCTGGCGTGTCTACCAATTTCACCACACCCGCGGCTTGGAAAGAACTAATATTGTTCCTTTAAGACGTTGCAAATATACGAACGGTTTTTTAATCTGCAAGAAAAAATCATATTTTTTTTATCATTATATTTGTTCTAGCAACAAGAATTATTCAATTCAGATAATGGAAATAATCAAATCGTACGTTCAGAAAAACAAGGAACGTTTTATTAATGAGTTAGTTGACTTGTTAAAAATACCCTCAGTCAGTGCAGACAGCGCCTATTCACAGGATGTCTTAAATACTGCAAATAAAGTGAAATTTTTTTTAGAGCAGGCGGGTTGCGACACGGTGGAGATCTGTGAAACGCCGGGTTACCCTATCGTTTACGGTGAAAAAACGATTGACCCGGAACTTCCTACGGTGCTCGTTTACGGACATTACGATGTACAGCCGGCTGATCCGATTGAACTGTGGGATTCTCCTCCTTTTGAACCTGTAATTAAAAAGACGGAACTTCATCCCGACGGGGCCATCTTTGCCCGTGGTGCATGCGACGACAAAGGGCAGATGTTCATGCATGTAAAGGCGCTTGAGCTTATGATGCAGACAAATACGCTTCCGTGTAACGTAAAGTTTATGATTGAAGGTGAAGAAGAAGTCGGTTCTGCATCACTTGCCTGGTTTGTGGAACGCAACCAGGAGAAACTTAAAAACGACGTGATCCTTATTTCCGATACAGGAATGATATCGAATACCCAGCCTTCTATTACGACCGGGTTAAGAGGACTCAGCTATGTGGAAGTAGAAGTCACAGGACCTAACCGTGATCTTCACTCGGGTCTATATGGAGGTGCCGTAGCCAATCCAATCAATATCCTTACGAAGATGATCGCTTCGCTACATGATGAAAACAACCGAATCACCATTCCGGGCTTTTATGATAAGGTACAAGAGCTTTCGCGCGAGGAACGTGACGAAATGGCCAAACGACCTTTTTCACTAGACGAGTACAAGAAAGCCCTCGATATAACAGAGATCTACGGAGAAGCGGGTTATACTACCAACGAACGCAATTCGATCCGTCCTACGCTTGATGTAAATGGAATCTGGGGCGGTTATACAGGCGAAGGCGCCAAAACAGTCATCCCTTCTAAAGCATTTGCGAAGATTTCCATGCGGCTTGTTCCGAACCAGGACTGGGAAGAAATTACAGAACTGTTCAAAAAACATTTTGAAAGCATTGCTCCGGCTGCCGTAAAGGTGGTGGTAAAACCTCACCATGGCGGACAAGGATATGTAACACCTATCGACTCAATCGGATACCAGGCTGCCGCAAAAGCCTACGGTGAAACATTCGGTGTGGCTCCGATACCGGTGCGCTCAGGAGGATCCATACCTATCGTGGCCCTCTTTGAAAAAGAACTCAAATCAAAAACGATCATGATGGGATTCGGACTGGATTCGGATGCCATCCATTCTCCTAACGAGCATTACGGCATCTTCAACTACCTTAAGGGAATTGAAACCATACCGTTATTCTATAAGTATTTTACGGAACTATCCCGTTAAAAATGCAAAAACCACTTCAAATGAAGTGGTTTTTTTATATTGTATAACTGTCGGGTTATTTAGCAGCCTTTACCGTATCTTTTGCGACAGCAGTACTATCTGCAGAAACTGCAGGAGCTGCAGCAAGAGTATCTACCTTCACGATCGGACGCTCAGAAGTTGAAACTTCCTCTTCCATTACCTGTGTTGTATTGGTTTGAGGTTTTGGCTCATAAACCGAATTTTGACAGCTTCTGTATAGGAAGAAAATCAATACTATTCCCAACATCAAAGGAATTAAACTGAACTTGAACGAATTTCCGCTCGTATCTTTACCGTTATGACTCATGATTAAACTTTTTATTATCAATTCTTATAAACGTGGCAAATATACTATCTTTTTTCAGCTTAATCATCAAATGAAACCTAAAATTTATGATGCCGGTTGCGGATTGTATGTACAGTATGTGTCCTTTTTCAGTTCCGCACGCTTACAGCCACTTTCCGGTCGGTTACGCGAAGTTCTTCCGATGCGTCAGCCGGATGTTTTGCAAATTCAGATCCGTACCCTTCAGCACCCGCAATCTGTTTTCCAAATCCTTTGTCTTCAAGAAATTTCTTAACGGCCTTAGCGCGGTCCTCAGAAAGCTTCTTGTTTACTGCCTCATTACCCGTTTTATCGGTGTAACCGCCTATCTTAATCTTGGCATCGGGAAATGCCGCCAGGATCTTGGCAAGATTCTCAAGCTGTGGTTGGGATTCCGGTAATACCTGCGCCGTGCCAGTAGCAAAATTCAAACGATCAAAATCAAACCATACATTTTTAAGTTCGTTTTCGGTCATCCTTTTATAATTTCCCTGTTTTAGAAAATCCACAAGCTTTTCTTCGATCCCTCCTGCATAAGCATTCAGAGACAAATCTTCATTTACAACAACCTCGCGTTGTTCAGCAGCAGGCGGAACTTCCGTATTTACCGTATCCGTTATCCGTGTGACCGTAGTTTTTTCAATTACCGTTTCTTTTGTACAGCTTCTGTACAACAGGAAGAACAACACAAGCGCCAGCAATAACGGTATCAGAATATATTTAAACATACTTCCCCCTTTTTTATTTTCATTTTGATGTGTAGTATATCCTTTAAACTGATCTTTCCGATTGTGGTTGACTACTTCGTTTATATCTGCATATTCCCTTTCTTCATGATGTCCGGAAGCAGGTTCGTTCGTATGGGAATCTGCTATTCCAACAACCCCCATACCGGCAGGCAGCAACCCTTTTAAGTGGGCCAGATTTACTGAAAGCATATTCTTCAATGACGTCCCTTCAAAATCTACGTCGAGCTTTTTGAAATAATCCATAATCCCGAGAAAGGACGTCCTTAGTACCGTCTCAGAAGAAACCTGAGAAATGTCTGCTTGTTGTGAAATATCATCCTGCAGCTGCTGTTTGTCGCTTCCGAGAAAATCGTCCATAATCACCCCGAAATGGTGCAGTTTATAGTCGAAGTCTTCACCTGAATTTCTGAATACGCCCCTCACTTCCGAAAACATGCTCCTTAAATAGGCATCATCTTTATGGTGGATTTTCAGAAGAAGGGCCGGTATGGCCAAGTCAAATGCCTTATCCATCTTGGCTTCCGACTCATTGGTACTGCTCGCCAAACCTGCTATGAGGTCGGGAGAAATATCCTGTTTGATTTGATTTACTAACGAATTTTCCATAACAATTAGATTTTACACTTACTTAAAGATACACCTAATTATTTATTTTTCAAAAAGTTAGAACAACTACTTATTCTTTTCTTCAATCCAAAGACTTAGATATTTCATGGCCAGCTGGCTGTTCTGCCACAGTATTTTCTGAACGAACAGAGTCTCTCTGTGCATTTCAGGATCTTCCAGTACACGGCTGATTACGTCCTTTAACATACCGTTCCATCTTGTTAAAGAAAAAAGTTTGTTTATGAGCTCTTTCCCATTCACCACACTTTGCTTCCACAAATATGCATCATTATAGAGGGTTGCCACAGCGTCCGCAAACTCTTCATCGCTTTCTGCTATTAGCCCGCCCCACAGAACGGAATCCATTCCTTCACTTCCTACCTTTGTAGTAACATTGGGCAGCCCGTTGCGGTAGCCGTCCACAAATTTTCCTTTAAGTCCTGCCCCAAACGGTATAGGAGCTGCCAGAACGCGGTAGCGACGCATGGTTGCCCCTACATCTGCGGCTTTGCCCTTTATAATGAATCCCTGCTTCTTATTCTGCAACTGCATTACTTTTTGAGAAGCATAGGCTCCGTATACATGAAGTTCCACCTCTGGAAGCCGGCTTTTAATAAGAGGCCAAATCCTTTTTAACTGTCGTACCGTCTGATAATTAGGTTCATGGATAAAATTCCCTATGAACATAAGGTGGCAACGATCTTCAAAAACCGGAAGGGAATACAGATGATTATCAGTCATCCCTTCTTCTATGAACGGCAGGTACAACAACTGTTTTTCCGGAATCCTGAAATGATTGATAAGCAGGTCGTATTCGTGCTCTGAAATAACAATTGTTATATCACATCTGTAGATTGAAGACAGTTCTCGACGACAATCGGACGTATCAAAATCCGTCGCCGAATTATGCTTAAATGCCTCCATTCTGGCCCTGCGAACAAAATGAAGATCTTCCGCATCAAGAACGGAAACAACATCAGGACATGATTCCCGTACCCGCCAGCTGAACTGTTCTTCTGTCATAAAACGATCATACATCACGACATCTGGTTTTAATCCCTTTGCAAAATCGTTGAACATTTCATCGTTTAGAACGATTGAATGCTCAATAACTCCAAGGTCTGATAAAGGAAAAGAACTCTCGGACCTGGATGCAGCACAGGCAAAATGGACATCACCAAACTGCTTCAACTGAGCTATGAGCTGCAACATACGCCAACCGGCTGCAGAAGAGGTTGGTTCGGGCCACACAAGGCCAATGATTAATATGGTCGGTTTCATAAAACTGTTCTGAGGTATTCTGTTAAAACGGAACTTTCATTTTAATTTGTAAATTTGCAAAAAAAATCTGGTTTATGCTGGGACTTAAATTACGCACCGATCCGCGTTGGGCAAATATCGCGGAAAGCAATCTGGAAGAAATCCTAACAGACCATGCCTGGTGTGAGCAGAAGGCTGCTACTAACGCCATTACGATCATTACCTATAATTCGGAACATGAAGATCTTGTTACTTCCATGACCGAGATCGCCATAGAGGAAATGGAGCACTTTAAGATGGTACACGACATCATTAAACAGCGTGGCTACACTTTAGGACGCGAGCGCAGGGATGATTATGTAAACCAGCTTTTCAGGTTCATGAAAAAAGACGGATCAAGGAATGATGCATTTGTAGACCGGTTGTTGTTCGCCGCTATGATTGAAGCCAGAAGCTGTGAAAGGTTCCGGGTATTATCGGAAAATATAAAGGATGAAGAGCTTGCAAAATTTTACCGCGAACTCATGATTTCTGAAGCCGGACATTATACTACGTTTCTAAAATTTGCAAAAAAGTATACAGAACGTGTAGATGTGGATAAACGCTGGAAAGAATGGCTGGATTTTGAAGGGCAGCTTATACAGAACTACGGTAAGAAAGAGACGGTACACGGATAAAAAACACCTTTAAAGGTGTTTTTTAAGTTTATTGATCGAATTGAACAGAATCAGCAAGTACCTCCTTTTCGTTAAACTTATACCAGGTTCCGTATTTGCTCCATGAAGAATATTTCGTAAAGCTTTTTCCTACTTCGCTTATGACACCGTTTTGGTGGTACAGCACGGTTACGGAATACGGATAATAGTACTTTTCCACCCTGAAAAGGGTATCGTTAATGTAATATTTCCAAACCCCTTTTTCCCTGCCCTTGCGGTCATATTGCCCTTTAACGATTGTTCTGTCCCCAACAGAAATATATTTCCATTTTCCTACAGGTACACCGTTTTTTTCCCTGTTTATGCTACAGGAAAACAACAACAAGGAAAGTAATATATACAAAAGTATTTTCATTTTTGTTTATTTCGTACTGCCGATAGTGCATTTTATAAAAATAAGAAAGCTTATTGAAATAAAAAAGCAATACGAAAATGTATTGCTTTTTTAATTATCTATTATGGAAAATGTAAAGATCATCTTATGGCGAACAGGTAGTCCGTGCAAATAGGCCGGTTCGAACTTATTAATTTTACGAAAAAAGCGCCTGGTATAATTTTTTAAGGCTTTTGATACTGGTTCTTCATAAACAAAATCTTTAACCGTACCGTCTTCTTCTATAAAATAGACCAAAGTAAAATCACCTATATTTTCAATCCTTAAATGCGCATTTATATCCTCTGCAAATTCATCATGTAACTTTTTTATGCCGCCTTTTCCAGGATATCTCGGATCCAGCAATATGTCGTCCCCGAAATAAGGATTAAGATATTCAAATTTAACATCATAATGATAAGGTGCGCCTGTTCCGGAAACTTCAAAAACAGGTAAATTATTCAGACTTTTTTCAACGATTTTTGAAAGACCATAAATATCGTTCCGCACTTCACTCTTGTAAACAGATCCTTTTTCATCAATATGAAACCTGATATCCAACACAAAAGAAGCTGCGGGCACCTTACGGAGTTCTCGCTCTGAAACCGCGAGATTTGATTTAAAATCTGCAACAAAGTCACTTTCAGATATTCCGGGAAGGGCATTATTCTGGGCAATTCCCCTTATACTGAACAAAATAAAGAAAATGAATAAGATTAATTTATCTTCTTTCATTTATCAGATTCACTGTTAAGGTCACATAAGAATAAACAGGTTTCCCGTCTATCTTTCCGGGAACCCATTGGTCACTTGATTCAATAGCCTTTTTTATATCATCGTTACAAAGATCGGTTCCAGCTTTAGCAAAATCTACTTTTACTACTTTACCTTTATCACTTATAAGTATATCAATGATAACTGTCGCCTCTTTTCCTTTAAATTTACCTCTTTTACAATGTTTGGTTGCAGATTCAATTTTTTTCAATATCACATCATATCCTCCGCGATAACTTGCCAATACATCCACATCTCTGTAAACATCGATTTCTCTTGTAATAACTCTCGGGGTTTTAGCTTCTGTCTGGGCATTTCCCATAAGGGTAAAGAAAAATGCCAGGACTAAATAAGTAATTTTAAACTTCATAGTGTATAATTTGGGGCAAAAATACGTTTTCTAATTAATATCATAATAGTTTAGATTACCAATTCTTTATTATTTTTGTAAAAAAAGCTATTGAAATCGTTTAACTACAAAAACACTAAAATAAGTTTTACCGACATCGGAAAAGGACATGCCGTGGTGTTGCTTCATGGCTTTTTAGAGGATCAGACCATCTGGAATAATATTTCTTCGTTCTTATCAAAGAAATTCCGGGTACTTTGTATTGATCTGCTGGGCCATGGAGAGAGCGACTGTTACGGCTACATCCACACCATGGAAGACCAGGCCGATATGCTTTTTGCTCTGCTGACGGAATTACGGCTGAGAAAAATTTCGCTTGCCGGACATTCCATGGGAGGATATGTAGCATTGGCCTTTGCAGAATTATATCCGGAGCATGTTCGATCGCTCATCCTACTTAATTCATCAGCACAGGCCGACTCGGAGGAAAGAAAACAAAACAGAAACCGGGCAATTGATGTCGTGAAAAAAAACAGCAGTGCCTTTGTCCGCATGGCTACTCAAAACCTGTTCGATACAGAGGCGCACAAACTCTATGCGGAACAAATCTCAAACTTTACAGCTCAGGCCTTGAAAACCTCATTGCAGGGAATTATCGCATCTTTAGAGGGTATGAAGATCAGGATGGACAGGGAAGCCCTTCTACATTTCGGACCTTATCCTAAACTTATTATTGCAAGCGAGAACGATACGATCATTCCTCTAAAGGATATTCAGGAGCAGATCGCAGGTACAGATGTGGCTTTTAAGATCATAAAAGGGGGCCATGTATCTCTTATAGAGCAGGAAGCTTCTGTTACAGATACAATGTTATCATTTTTGAAGAAGAACGGTTAATTTACTTTTTCTTCAAAGGCAATCCCGGCATTCAAAACTTCTGCAAGCAACTGTACCAATTCTGCTTTAAAGTCATTTAGTACTTCATCGTCGATAAATTCCTTTAAATTTCCATCCTGCTTTAATCCGAACATCAGATACCCTTTTTTACGGTTTTTAAAAGAATAAATTCCGGCCTGTATAGGCAAATGAGTCTGAGTCCGGTACATGAGCCCGTAAATGAGCAATTGAATCGCTTTTTCGAACTTCAAATCCTGCGTGAGCCCTTTTATATCTTTAACCTGTACTTGGTTAAGCTCTACCTTTCCTGTTTTATAATCAATAATCCTTAAAATGCCGTTTCGTATTTCGACTCTGTCGGCTATTCCGGATAGCACAACAGGGTAAGGCAGGAGGCTGTCTTTAATGGTAGTTTCCAGCTTTTGTTCCAGACCTATGATTTCCACTTCGTCGCCAGCTTCCAACTGTTCTTTTTCCATTTTAAGAAAATGGTAAACATTGCGTTTGGCCACTTCAAAGGCCAGCAGGTTTTTCCCTTGTTTATCTGCTACATCGGAATAAATAAGGTGAAATTGTTCGACCACCTTCTTTTCACTGTTCTGCATCATTTCATCTACCATTTCCTTTGTAAGTCTTTTTCCTGTATAAGGTTCATAAAGGAGCTCCAGACTTTCATGAATAATGGTACCTAATGTATTCAGTGCAATATTTTCTTCTACTTCATCTATTTCGCGAATCCCCAGTACCCGTTGCATATAAAACTGTATAGGGTTCCGCATATAGTTTCCGATTGCAGAAGGAGAAAATCCTTTTCCGGATGCAATTTCCCTGAGGCGATGAAGAAGCTGTTCTGATTTTTCAACTACCATGGGTTCCCTGGCAGTTTCTGATGTTTTGGCAAAATAATTACGCATAGTGACAGCGTGATTGGGATTAGCATCAAGCAACAACTGTGTAACGAACCTGCTTTTTTCTCCGGCATCCAAACCTTCTGAATCAGAATTATAAAGAAGATAAATATTCTTCGCTCTTTTCAGTAAATGATAAAAATGATAAGTATAAATGGCATCTTTTTCTTTAAAGGTAGGCAATCCCAATTCCATTTTCACATCGTGTGGTATGAAAGAGTTTATTGCTTTTCCCGCAGGCAGTTTTCCCTCGTTGAGAGAAGTAATGATCACATTATCAAAATCAAGTACCCGGCTTTCCAGAACTCCCATAACCTGTAAACCTTCCAAAGGTTCCCCCTCAAATGAAACTTCAGCCATATCGGCCACCTGCCTGTAAATAGAGAACAATTGTTGCGGAGTTTCAATAACACTGTATTTCTCCTGATAATTCCTGATATGGTTCAACACCTGATAAAAGGCATACAGGAAAGTCAATGACACATCATCTCCGGAATCGCGCAGATAGCTGCGTAAGTTTATGACAATAGCTTCCAGTCTGTCCAGTATACTCCGGATATCATCGGTCCATACATCTGTGATCAATTGCATAAGTTCCGTTCCCTCCTTCAGGGAATCCAATAAATCCATCTGAAAAAAAGAAAGATTGCGCCTGTTGATCTCGTCTACAATTTTCTTAGATCCGGCTCGGTACTCTACCAGTGTATGAGAGAGTACATCAAGTACTTCCTTATGGTAAAAAACAGCTCTTTTTCCTCTGTTCAATGCGTGTATATGCATTTTAAAAAGTTTCATAAAAAACAACTGTACCGGGTTAGACCTGCTGTCATAGCTCATGGTAACATTTAAGGATGTCACGCTTTCCGGCATTGCATATAATACAGGTATCAAAAGATTTTCTTCTGCAAGTACTACGGCAGTATCCTGTAATTTTTCGTCCTGTTGCTGCAGTTTGTCCACAATTGTTCCAACAATCTTTGCCTGACCAACTGATTTAGGAGTACTGATAATTTCAATATTTTTCCTTTGTCCGAATTCCTTTACCATCCATTCATACGGATGGGACTTGTAATACGACCAGGTTTGTTTGATCCTCCTTGCAAAATATCCTGCACCATGATCGGGATCATTGAAAAAATTTTCGTCCGTATCCCAATAAACCTGCGCCTGACCGTTTTTGAGCAGTTTTTGAATAATATGTTCCTCTGCCTCGTTTAGGGCATTAAACCCCGTAAAAAAAACCTTAAGATCCGCTTTTTCTTTTAAATAATCATCCAGCTTACGTACCGCTTCCTTATAGACAAGTCCCTGGTATCCGGTATTTTTTTCCTTCATGCGCTTGTTAAAAGCATTGTAATAAGCAGGTAATTGGTCCCAAAAGGAAAGATAATCCTTTATAAGCCGGGTATGATCTTCCGTTTTAACCGACCAGTGATTTATATCATCTATATCTTTCAGATAACCGAAAACATAGTCCGGTTTAAGCAGGTAACGGTCTATCTCATTAAAATCCTGCAACAACATCTTGGCCCAGTTACCAAACTGTTCAAAATCCTGTTGCGCTTCTTTGGGCGTCAGTTCTTTATATACCTCATAAAACTCGAAAAGCTGTTCTATACCTGTAAGGGTATCCATTTGTGCAATGTTCCCGATAAAATCTTCAATACTTATGATTTCAGGAGCAAAGAACGTACTATCTGAAAGATCTTTGAATGTCTCGAGCAGGAACAGCCTGGCCCTTTTATTTGGCAATACAATAAGGATTCCGGTAAAATCCAGACCATATTCATTTATTAACTGCTGTGCAACCTTATGTAAAAAAGAAAACTTCTTCATGGAGTAAAAATAAAAAAACGCCCCGACAAATCGGGGCGTTTTGTGTTTATTTACTGCTTAAATTATTTTATTAATTTAATTTCAGTACGACGGTTATTCGCACGTCCTGCTGCAGTTTTGTTATCATCAATTGGTCTCTTAGAACCAAATCCTTCAGCAGTTAAGCGGCTAGCAGAAATTCCTTTAGTGATCAAGTAATCTCTTACTGCATTAGCGCGGTCATTTGACAATGGATCATTGATTTTATCAGTACCTGTGCTGTCTGTATGACCTTCGATTGCAAATTTAGCATTCGGGAACTGGTTCATAACTTTAGCCATATTATCCAATACTGCGAATGATTTTTCTTGGAAAGTTGACTTACCAGTGTTGAACAAGATTGTTTTACCGTATTCGTTCAACTGTTTGATATGCTCTTCCTTAACTTCAGGACATCCTCTGTTTGAAGCAGGTCCAGGAACTTCAGGACATTCGTCATCTTTATCATATACTCCGTCTCCGTCTGTATCAGGCCAAGGACATCCGTTGTTAGCTTTAGGACCAGCTACTTCAGGACACTCGTCATCTTTATCAGGAATTCCGTCTCCATCAGTATCAGGACATCCGTTGAATTGTTTTAATCCTGGCTCATCCGGACAAGCATCTTCATGATTAGGGATTCCGTCTCCGTCAGAATCAGGACATCCGTTCATTGCAGCATCTCCGAATTCGTTAGGACACTGATCTAAATGGTCAGGGATTCCGTCTCCATCAGAATCAGGACATCCGTTGAATTGTTTTAAACCAGCTTCTTCCGGACACTCATCGTATTTATCTAAAATACCGTCTCCGTCAGTATCTTTTCCACCAAAACGGAAAGTAACTCCTGCCACATGTTGTAAGTGAGAAGGTACAGAAACATCTTGTGCTCTTACTACATTGTCATCTTCAAATTGTTTTTTATATGTAGATGAAACATTTAAACCGATATTTTCAGAAAGCCAGAACGTTATTCCAAGCCCCCCGTTAACATTTCCTGAAGATGCCTTTCCTAAGAAAGTATACCCCCCACCTACGTGAACAGCAGGATCAAACCATTTTGAACCGATAAGACCACCGATGCTGTATCTGAACTGACCGTCAACACCGTAGTACATCAAATCAGTCGCATCGATTCTTCTCTGTCCTTCTAAACCACCTTCTACAGGCATAACCATTTTTTTCACTTTGTTTACAGATCCTGTAATACCAAATGATAGGTTTGCTCCTAAGTAGCGAGATACATTCAACACAGATGCAGATGGTAAAATACTCCAGTTATCAGTTTGGAAGTACTGACCAAATCTATCTGCAAAGTCCGTTGCAACACTTGAACGTCCACCGTCAATTGCATTAACCCCCACAGAGATTGCCCATGGTTGGTCAGCATTTTGAGCCTGAGTGGCCGAACCTGCCAACAATAAAGCAGCAGCAAATACTTTTAATTGTTTCATAACTATCAACTTTTTTACTTTTACGTAAGATTTCGACAAAAATAACTTGTTTTAAACGAATATACAAAATATTTTGAAGAAAGATTTAACATTATTATAAGATTTTTTTATATAATTCCCAGTTCTTTTCCTACTTCGGTGAATGCTTCAATTGCCTTGTCCAGGTGTTCCTGTGTATGTGCAGCTGATAATTGTACCCGAATCCGGGCTTTTTCCTTTGGAACTACAGGGAAGAAGAATCCTGTTACGTAGATTCCCTTTTCAAGCAACCTGTCGGCCATTACCTGGGAAAGTTTGGCATCGTAAAGCATTACGGGAACAATAGCGGAATCTCCGTCGATAATATCCAGGCCGGCATTTTTCATTCCCTTTTTGAAATAGTTTGTATTCCATTCGAGTTTATCCCTGAGCGATGTATCTCTTTTCAACAATTCAAACACCTTTAAAGAAGCCCCAACAATTACCGGAGACAGTGAATTCGAGAAGAGATAAGGACGTGAACGTTGACGCAATATCTCTATAATCTCCTTCTTAGCGGTGGTATACCCCCCCATAGCTCCTCCTAAAGCCTTTCCAAGAGTACCGGTGATGATGTCTACACGTCCCATTACATTCTTAGCTTCAAGCGTTCCCTTTCCAGAAGCACCGATGAAACCAGCTGCATGGCATTCGTCTACCATAACCATAGCATCGTATTTATCTGCCAGGTCACAGATTTTATCAAGCGGAGCTACCAGCCCATCCATAGAAAAAACACCATCTGTAACAATAAGCTTAAAGCGACGTCCATCGGCAACTGCCTGCTGCAGCTGTTTTTCCAAATCGGCCATATCGCTATTTTCATAACGATAGCGAGCAGCTTTACACAAACGCACCCCGTCAATAATGGAAGCATGGTTAAGGCTGTCGGAAATTATGCAGTCTTCAGCTCCAAGCAAAGGTTCAAATACACCTCCGTTGGCGTCAAATGCAGCTGCATATAAAATAGTATCTTCTGTTCCGTAGAAATCGGCAATTTCCTGTTCCAGCTGTTTATGAATATCCTGAGTTCCGCATATAAAGCGCACAGAAGACATCCCGAAACCATGAGAATCCAAAGCATCTTTAGCCGCCTGAATCACTTCCGGATGAGATGACAGCCCCAGATAATTATTCGCACAAAAATTAAGCACCGTTTCTCCCGTATTGATCGTGATTTCGGCTCCCTGAGGTGATGTAATGATGCGTTCCTTTTTATACAAGCCGTTTTCTTTTATCGTATCGATCTCGGTCTGTAAGAACTCTTTAATTGATCCGTACATAGGTAATCTGTTTTATTTCGATTTATATTGAGTTGTTACAAATGTATTATTTTTAAATCTTCCTGAATATATAACAACATTTTTTTTACCACGTGCAATCCCATTTCCTCTATCGCAGCAGCATAATCATTCACCTGTTTTACATGAATCGGTTTTTCTTTACCGGTTTTATAATCTACGATCCATGCCTCATTTCCTTTTACAACGACCCTGTCCGGCTTGATATTCGTGAAGGATTTATGCAAGATAGGCCGTTCATTGTAAATCAGGTGTTCTTTTGTAAAAAACATCTCAAGCTCCTGATGTGAAACGATTTCCCTGATCTTTTGCGTTATTTCCGTTTGCTGGCTAAAAGGAAACTCTCCTCTAGATACCGCACTTTTTACCACGCGTTCCACATCCTCCATTGTGAAGATCCGCGACAGGAGCTCGTGAATAAGATTCCCTTTTTCAATAGCCTTCTGTTGTTTGGTATCCCACATTAAAGCTTCCCTTTTTGCAATCTTTATGACGGAAGGACTTATAGGTTTTTCAACCGCTTCAATAATTAACGGGCGTACTTCTTCTGTGTTCTTTTCTGACACTCTTACCGGCTTCCCAAAATCGTAACTTAAGACCTCTTCCGAAAACAGCCCTAAAAACTCAAGATATCTCACAAAAAAAGAAGCAAGTGTATTCGGAAGATTACCCGATTTCACCTTTTTATAATTACTTATAACGTATAACTGTTCTTCTGCGCGGGTGAGCGCAACGTACAACACATTTAGGTTATCCAACAATTCTTCCTGTTTTTTCTGTTCATAAAGACGTTGAGCTGTTTCCCCATACATTTTAACATCGTTCTTAAGATCAACCAATGCTTTCGGAATGGCAAACTGCGGCTGATCTTCCAGATCAATCCATATTTTGTCGCGAGATCTTGAGAAATCGTCATCGGCAAAAGGATAAATAACCACCGGAAACTCAAGTCCCTTCGACTTATGAACTGTCATCAGTCGCACCGCATCTTCCTTTTCCGGAGACGGGATGCTTAATTTATGGAAATTCTGTTCCCAATACAACAGGAAATCAGCAATGGTTGACTGGCTTTTTACAGTACGTTCCAACACCAGGTCCAGGAAATACTGAACATACGCTTCTGTTTTCTTTACAGGAATAAATGCCTGAATCAGCATTTCAGCCGCTACGTACAGGTTGCTTCTGCGGACTGCATCAAAATCAACATCTATTCCATAGCTATTGAGAAACCGCTCAAAATAGTTTTCTTCATTTATTTCGATCCCGTCCGCAATAACATCATGAACAGGAATACCTTCAACAACATATCTCCCCACATAATATAAAATAAATGCCTTGGCTTCCCTGTCTGAATTGTTTTTCAAAAAACGGAAGAGATTCAGTAAAAGCTGTACTTCTACGGCATTATTGATCAACAGGGTTTCAGAAGATAAAATACGGATTCCGTTTTTAGTAAGGTAATCTGCTACCTTTATACCGTCTTTACTTTTGCGCGTCAGCACCACGATGTCCCCCAATCCGAATCCCTGGGCAACTACCGTTTCAATAGTATGCAAAACCTGCTCCAGGTAAAGATCATCTTTTGTTATATCTTCTTCCGGCGAAACATCCTGATTAACAAACGATATGTTCACAAACCCTCCTTTTTTGGAATTGGAATACTGGAAAGAATGGTCCCGGTAAAGCGTGCCGTAACTTTCATTCTCGAATTCACCGGCAAGAAACCCGAAAATCCCGTTGTTAAATTTCACTACTTCCGAAAAGCTCCTGTAGTTGGTATCCAGGCTTATAGTTTCCTTCGAAGGATTCGAAAACGGATTGAGTTTGCCACTGAGCTCCATAAACTGTTCTGCTTTTCCGCCTCTCCAACGATAAATGGCCTGTTTTGGATCCCCGACAATCATAAGCGATCCGTGTTTGCCGTAAATGTCTTCTCCAGAGAGTGCATTATCTATGAGCGGAATAAGGTTTTGCCACTGCATTTCCGAAGTATCCTGAAACTCGTCAATAAAGAAATGCCGGTATTTTTCACCTAAACGTTCGTATATAAAGGGTGCCGGCTGATTTTTAAGTTCTTCATAAATGATGCTGTTGAATTGCGAAATGGACAGGATCTGCTGTTCATCCTGTATACGGTTGATCTCCGTACCGATAGAGTTGAGTAAAGACAGCGGAACCAGGTTCTTTAGAAAAGCCTCGTAAAAATAAATCTTTCCGAAACATCTGTAAATATGATGGGTTATAGTCAAGAGCCCGGGAATTAGCATCTCAATAGTATCTTTGTCCTTTGCCGTTTTATTAATCGCTATATCTTCAGAATTGTAATATTTTTTATTGGCATTATTAAAATTACCTTCGATTATACCAGACAAATGTTTCGGAAAATACCCTCCTTTAAATGATTTAAGATCTACATTATGCTCTGCCAGCAAATTCAATGCATTCTGTGCAAACCCGGAAGCTTCTCCCTGGAGTGTTACAAGTTGTTCCTCCAGCCATTTCTTAAGTCCTGTAAATTCTTTTATACCAACATCCTTGAACGCTTCCAGTTCCTGTTTATTATTTTCATTCAACAACAACCTTCCGATGTCCATCAGTTCATGGGTTATGTCCCAGCTTTTATCTTCATCAGCTTTTCCTATTGAAAAATCAATAAGCAGTTTGGTCAGCTCATCATCTACACCAGCCTTTGAAATAAGGGCATCAACAGCCTCCTGCAACAGAGCTTCCGTATCCAGAGACACTTCAAAATGGAACGGAAGATTAAGATCAAAAGCAAACGACCTGATCACCTTATGTGTAAACTTATCGATTGTAGAAATATCAAAACCTGCATAGTTGTGTATGATATTCTTTAGTATGCGTTTAGATTTTTCTCTTATATATGCTTCGGTAAACGATGTTTCCTGAACAATCTGCTCCAGTAACGCATATTCCTTTTGAGGAATTTCTTTCAGGGAAAAAGCATAAATGCAGGAAACGATGCGTGATTTCATTTCATTTACCGCCTTGTTCGTAAAAGTGATCGCCAACACATTCCGGTATGCATCGTCCTTATAGGAATACCCCAACAGTACTTTAAGGTACTCTTTTACAAGGGTATGAGTTTTACCGGCACCGGCCGAGGCATTAAATATGGTAAAGGCTTTTTTTTCCAAAATAATTTATAAAATTGTTAACAAAGAAGACATCCAATAATTTTTATTGTCGCCCTATTTTGTGTAAATTTGAAATAAAATTAATACTAATCTTTAAACTATTATAGTTATGGCTTTCGAATTACCAAAATTACCATATGCTTATGACGCTTTAGAGCCTCATATTGACGCACGTACAATGGAAATCCACTACTCTAAACACCACCAAGCATATACCACGAACCTAAACGCTGCAATTGCAGGAACTGATCTTGAAGGAAAATCAATTGAGGATATACTTGCTAATTTAGACCTAAACAATAAACCGGTACGCAATAACGGAGGTGGTTATTACAACCATAATTTATTCTGGGAGATCCTTGCACCTAATGCAGGCGGAACTCCAACAGGAGACTTAGCTGCAGCGATTAATGATGCTTTTGGTTCATTCGAAAATTTCAAAGATGCTTTTGCAAAAGCTGCAACTACCCAATTCGGATCAGGATGGGCATGGCTTTGCGTTAAAAACGGTAAACTTGAAGTTTGCGCTACTGCAAATCAGGACAATCCATTAATGAAAGGTATCGGATGTGAAGGAACTCCTGTTTTAGGACTGGATGTTTGGGAACACGCATACTATTTAAACTACCAAAACCGCAGACCTGATTACATCAATGCTTTTTTCAATGTCATCAACTGGGATGCTGTAGCTAAAAAATACGCTGCGGCCTTATAATAAAACATTTAAAAAATCGCTTTAACGGCGATTTTTTTTAGCTATGATTTTAGAAATAATCTATCACGACGAATACCTTGTCGCCATAAACAAACCTCACGACTTACTTGTTCATCGCTCCCCCATTGCCCGCAATGCGGAGGAATTTGCAGTACAACTCTTACGCGACCAGATCAACCAGAAAGTATATCCTGTTCACAGGCTGGACAGGAAAACATCGGGAGTTCTTCTCTTTGCTTTAGATAAACCCACCAACACGGAGCTGGTGAGACAGTTTACGCTTAAAACTACCTGTAAGAAATACTGGGCTATTGTAAGGGGCTATACCCCCGATGAAATCCTCATTGATTATCCTCTGTTCAAGGAAAACGGGAAGCTACAGGAAGCCGTTACAAAGGTAAGAACACTTGAACGCACTGAAATCGATCTACCCAACGGTAAACATGCCACATCCCGCTACAGCCTTATTGAGGCAGAACCACTTACCGGACGTATGCACCAGATCAGGAAGCATATGGCGCATATTTTTCATCCGATCATCGGCGACAGGCCTCATGGCTGTAACAAACAGAATAAATTATGGCTCGAAAATTTCGACATGAAAACCATGTTGCTACATGCACATTCCCTCATCATCGAACACCCTGTTACACGAGAAGAAACTATAATTAAAGCTCAAACTTCTCCTGTTTTTTCTGAGGTCTACAAAATGCTGAATTTTACCTGTTTAAAAAGAGAAATCTGATACAACGCGGACCATTACAGACTATTTATTTAATAATTTCGTTATCTTTACACGATAAACTGTTAATGAATGAAAGCTTACATCTCTGTTGACACAGAAACACGGAAATCCTTAGGAAAAGAAATTATTGCTTTAGGTATGGCTATGAGTACGGCCAACGTTGAACAATTTATATTTGTTGACAAATACCCGTTTGAGGCCGGCCAGGAGGCCGAACTTATGCAGAAAGCAATGAAGGAGATTGATTCCAGTAACTTCATCATTATTGAAGCTACGAAGGTAAACATCACTTCATGCATTGAACTTGGATATTCCAAGGCAAAGCGCAAGCCCATTGTTTACCTCCAAAAGGCTGAAGCTGAAACAAACGAACTGTTGTTCGCTCTGAGCAATTTTCATATTTTATATACAAGTCCAAAAGATTTGTTTGACCAGCTCAGTGAATTTCTGAAAAACGTACTGCCCCAAAATTAAGCTTTGAATATTCAAAGCTTTTTTTATATCCTCTCACAACAAGACTTGTACAGGACCTTTCCATACAAAAATGAAACTTAAGGAAAAGCCTGGCACAATCATCATTAATTTTAATATATTTGTTACATATAACAAGAAATTCTATGAAATTAAGTCAGTTTTCCCTTATAGCATTAGGCATTGCTTCGTTGATGGCCTGCAATAAAAATGATAAGATGACAGAAGAAAAGAAGATCATTGACAGTTTACAGCATGTTCAATTCGAGCCTGAACAGTTCGGAGATGTGCAGGTATTAAAATATGACATCCCGGGTTGGGAAAAACTCACCCTGAAGGAGAAAAAACTGGTGTACTACCTGGCTCAGGCGGGATATTCCGGGCGGGATATTTTCTGGGATCAGAATTACAGATACAACCTTAAAATACGGGCTGCACTGGAAAACATCTATAAAAATTACCAGGGTGATAAAAAAGATGAAAACTGGTTAAAGTTCGAAACTTATCTTAAACGGGTATGGTTTTCGAACGGTATTCATCATCATTATTCAAACGACAAGATAAAAACCGGTTTTTCGCAGGCATATTTTCAGAAACTTTTAAAGGATACAAAAACAAATCTTGATTCCAGTATTGTTGAAATATTATTCAACGAAGTGGACAGGAAAAAGGTCAATTTAAATGAAGCTAAAGGGCTGGTACAGGGATCGGCTGTAAATTTTTACGGAAAAGGTCTTACTGCTAAAGATGTAGAAAAATTTTATGGCAGTATGAAGATTGCAGACACCCTTCGTCCCCTTTCCACCGGTTTAAATTCTAAACTCATCCGATCAGAATCCGGAAAAATTGAAGAGCGGGTATGGAAGAGTGGAGGAATGTACGGGGCTGCCATTGATAAAATTATTTACTGGCTTGAAAAAGCAGTTGAAGTAGCTGAGAATAAACCTCAGTCCGATGCGCTTAAAATTCTCATTGAGTTTTACAGAACAGGTGATCTCAAAAAATGGGATGAGTACAATGTGGCATGGGTAAAAGCAACTGAAGGAAATATAGACTACATCAACGGTTTTATTGAAGTTTACAATGACCCGCTGGGGCATAAAGCTTCCTATGAATCAACGGTGCAGATCAAGGATTTTGATATGTCGGCAAAAATGGAAGTCATTTCCAAAAACGCACAGTGGTTTGAAGACCATTCCCCTCTATTACCGGAGCACAAGAAGAAAAATGTAGTAGGTATATCTTATAAAACGGTCATCGTTGCTGCTGAAAGCGGCGATACCTCTCCCGCTACTCCTATAGGTGTCAATTTACCCAATGCAGACTGGATACGTGCAGAACATGGATCAAAATCCATTTCTTTAGGGAACATTATCGAAGCCTACAACAAGGCAGGTGGCAGTGAAAAACTCAAAGAATTTGCCTTTAACGAAGAAGAAATTCAGCTGGCCCAACGTTACAGTGAACTTGCAGACAAGCTTCACACTGCATTGCATGAGGTGATCGGGCACGCATCCGGACAGCTCAATGCAGGTGTAGGAACGCCTAAAGAAACGTTGAAAAGCTATGCTTCAACCATGGAGGAAGGACGCGCTGACCTTGTCGCATTGTATTATCTATACGATCAGAAAATTCAGGATTTAGGATTAGTCGACGATTGGAAAAACCTGGGAAAAGCAGCGTATAATGATTATATCCGCAACGGATTGATGACCCAGCTTGTGCGCATTGAGCCGGGGCAGGATATTGAAGAAGCACATATGCGAAACCGCCAGTGGATTTCTGCCTGGGTTTATGAAAAAGGAAAAAGCAGCAACGTAATAGAAAAAATTGAAAAAAACGGGAAAACCTATTTCAAAATTAACGATTACGAAAAGTTACATGAATTATTCGGTCAGTTGCTGCGTGAAACACAACGCATAAAATCTGAAGGAGATTATGCGGCAGCAAAAACACTGGTTGAAACTTATGGGGTTAAGGTTAACCAGAAACTTCATAGCGAAGTCCTAGCCCGAAGCAAAAAATTCAACTCGGCTCCTTACCGTGGATTTGTTAATCCGGTCTTGGTACCGGTGACCAACGAACAAGGGGAAATCACCGATATCGTGGTAACCTATCCTAAAACGTTTACAGAGCAAATGCTGTATTATTCTAAAAATTATAATTTCCTTCCTCTGGAAAATTAACATGAAAGCAACCTCTTAAGGTTGCTTTCATGTTAATGGATCAGATGGATGCTTACGTTTGCAAGTTCATTATCGGGAAACTTCCGGCTGTACGTTTCGTTAATCATCAGGCCTGCCCTTTCCACACATTGTTCAAATACATCAAGTTCCAGTATGAACTGATCTGAGAAACCATGCGTGGCATCATAGGCTGTAGCTGCTGTTTTTCCAAGATTTTCTGCTGTTTTTTCGGGAAGCAATGTATGAAGCTCAATAACCAGAAGTCCAAACTTCACAATATAAGGCTTCCATTTTTCCAGATGTTCCACCAGACTTTGCTCTACCCATTCATTTGGCAGGTATCGTCCTTTAAAGGCATAGGCTCCTGACGAAGTACTTTCAGGAAGGTTTTCGGTACGATCAGGTTGTTTCCACATGCGGTTATGATCCAGAAACGTACGCATATTAAGCAAATCATTCAGATTAATCGCATAATCTTCCTTAAGATCCCGCGCCAGTCTTTCCGGATCTCCAATATCTCCCCATATGACTTTAGCCCATATATCGTTTGCAATGAGGTTGGCCCTCGTTATTTTAAGTGCTTCCTGATTATAATCGGCACCCACCAAAAACAGAGGATGCGTTTCCAGATGTTTTCCTCGTAATGTACGGTGTTCAATGGTATCATATAAATGCTGCAAAAGTGCTCCGTTACCGCATCCCATGTCCAGTATACCTTTAGGCTGTTCTTCCAAAGGTCTGTTAAAAATATCGATAACAAGATCATCAAGTATTTTAAAATAGCCTGAATGGGCACCTCCACTACCCCAGACATTCATTGCACGGTCAACGTGAATTTCATGTATCCCGCCATCATCTGTCCTTATTTTTTCAGCATCTCCGAACAAAAGTTTTTTCATTTGACTTAACATCGGTAAATACGAAACAGTAACCCCATATGCAGTTGCCCTGCGCGCAAAAAAGAGCCCTTTATCTGTAAACTGGTAATTTGCTCCCCGTTTGGCAAACCATCCCAGGTAAGTAAGAAAATCCAGAAGGCGTTCAAAACTTTCGGGATCTTTATGAAATTCTTCCGCCTTAAAACTTGATTCCATAAAGTATTTATGGAACATGCCGCTCATTCCAAGCCTTACGATTGTAGGTCCGACCAGGCATCCTTCAATATAGCTTTTCAGCTGCTCGGTCCATTCAGTATACTCGGGAACCACCTCCTTATTAAAAAAAGCATCCGTTTCATACCTATCCAGCAGCGGAGCCAGCTTCAGAAAGGGTTCTTTTTCAAAAATCCTGTTGTGAAAAGATTGTGAAAACTGTAAAAGATCCAGGACATCATACAGCGCTTCGATATGACTCAAGGACCAGGTTAATTTATGTGTTTTTGCAACACAAACTTCAGGATGAACCTTATAAGTTAAAAAACCTTGTGATGCCAGAACCCGTAAGGCTACATTCAGATACCCCTTATTGGCCCCGAACCTGTTACTCAGCAAATCCAGGGTTGTATTTCCAGCATCATTAATAAAATGAAGCACATGTGCTTTATGCAGTTCTACAAGAACAGGCAATGTAACGATGCCATCCAGATGGCGAAAGATGGTTCCTCTTAAATCTTTTTTTTCCATAAGCTAAAAACCGCTTTAAAAGTGAAAGCATTGTTTACAAACGTCGGACATATGTAAACCGTACTGAAATTACCAAACTTTTCTGAAATTTTATTATTTTTAAGGAAATGATTAACATGCATAAAAAAGCTTTACTCATCATAGATGTACAGAACGATTTCCTCCCCGGTGGGGCTCTTGCTGTCCCGGATGGCGATGCGGTCGTACCCATTATAAATAGCATCCAACCGTATTTTGACCTTGTCGTCACCACTCAGGACTGGCACCCGGCCCACCATAAGAGCTTTGCAGCCAACCATCCGGGCAAGGAGGTTTTTGATACGATAGTCCTTAACGGACTGCCCCAGGTGCTCTGGCCTCCGCATTGTGTTCAGGGATCCTATGGCGCCGATTTTGCACCGGAACTCCTTTTAAATAAGGTTGCAGCTATTATAAGAAAGGGTATGGATGCCGAAACGGACAGTTACAGCGGCTTTTTTGACAACAACAAGCGAAACAGTACAGGTTTACTCGGTTTTTTAAAAGAACTTTTAATTGACGATGTGTACGTATGCGGTATTGCGGCAGATTATTGCGTTTATTATACCGCAAAGGATGCTGTTGAAAACGGGTTTAATACTTTTGTCATAGAAGATGCAACCAGGCCGATTTCGACAGAAGGATATACAGCAGCCAAAAAGATACTCACCGATAAAAATGTCCTTTTTCTCAGTAGCTCACAATTAAAAAAATAAAGTTACTTTTGCCGAAAATTTAATCATGAAACACTTTTTGACCTTTTTCCTTTCTTTTTTATTTATTCAGTATAGTGCTAACGCACAAACAAAAGCAATTCCACCTTATGAACCGGAACAATTTGTAAGGAACATTATACAGGAATTGGATATCCCGGATGACACATTCAACAAAATGCGGGGAAAAGACAATATGATCCGGTCAAAGCTTTTTTTAAACGAGAAAGGAGAAGTATTAAAGGTAACCGTTGAGGAGGATGAATGGAATCTTGCAGAGCTTCTGCTTCCAATCATCAAACAATTTCCTAATTTTACTCCGGCAATGATAGACGGAGTACCTAAAAGCAGCATGTACAATTTATCATTTGCTCTTAACGAATATACCTACTATAAAATTGTCCGCCAGACTGCTACTCCTGAGGTAGGAAAGGAAAAATTTATCAAAAAGATCTACAGTAATTTTTACATATCTGATATTGAAAAGAAAAAATTAGATATTGCTAAAACAAAAGAAACATATACTTTGATTATTGATTTTATCGTCGAAAAAGATGGTAGCTTGTCAAGCTTCAAAATGCGTGACAAAGAAATGGATTATTTTAAGTCAAGATTGGAGTCTGCAATAAAAAAAGCTTCTAAAAAATGGATTCCGGGAAAGATAAACGGGGAATCGGTTCGTACGAAAACTACTTTTACCCTGACATTAAATATTGATTTTCGCTCATTGAACATTTAAAAACTGTATTTTTGTCTACACTATTAATCTATAAATAATTATGAGTACACATTCGAATATACAAGAGGCACAAAAAGAAGCAAAACCAATTGCTCCGAAAGTACAGGAGCTGGTAGCTAATTCCAAATCGATTATATTAGGAACCATTGATGCAGAAGGAACCCCTAATTCAAGTTATGCCCCTTTTGTAAAAATCAATAATATTTTTTATATCCTGGTTTCATTTATGGCTCGTCATACAAGAAATCTCAGAGATCAGAAAAAAGTTTCCATGATGTTTATCGCCGATGAATCAGCTTCAAAACAGATTTATGCCCGCGAACGCCTTACGCTTGATGCTTCCACTACCCAGATCACGAGAGATTCTGAAGAATGGAATACCGTTATTGATGCATTAAAAGAGCGCCATGGAAAAGTGGTAGACGTTATTGCACCTATGGAAGACTTCATTATGATAGCGCTTCACCCTTCTAAAGGAGCGTATGTAAACGGATTCGGAAGTGCTTATTTTGTAAATGAGCACCTCGAAGTTATGGAACACAGAAACGACATTAACCACGGTACAAAGCAAGATTAACAATAAAAAACTCCTTTCTTTTGAAAGGAGTTTTTTATTGTTGTTTCCCGGAGCCTATTTCTCTAAGATGCGTAAACCGGAACCCTCTTTCATATTTGAGGCCATATCCCAACATACGGTCAAAACATGAATGTGAAAAAAGAACAATACCCGACAACTGCAATAGTTCACTGTTGATAAAAACCCCGGCAAGGTATAACGCTACACCAATCCCTTTATGATGGAATACATTGTACAGCGTGCCTCCCGTTTTCGGTCCCCGAACATACCCCAACATGGACAGATCGGGCACAAAAAACACAACCGGCAATACCCACCAGTTTATGCCAAACGTACCGAACATGTATATCCCCAGTATCAATAGTCCGAATTCCTCGAGTTTTAATACAACCTTCATCTCAGCTCATATAACAAAGGTTTACTCGGAGAAGCATCGTTCTCAAAGGAAGCAATCTGTATATTGAGAAAATAACTGCCGTCCTGTACAAAATCAGGCACAAAGATCATTTCTGTAATAGTCGCTTCAAAACGGGCATCTGCGTTTACGTTCATTACATCGCTAACGTTCCAAAACGCTTTGTGGGCAACCAGTAGGCCCCCGTCTTTTTCTTTATCCACACTGGGCAGATCGATAAGAAAATGCACAACTCCGCATTCCCTTATATATATTGCTGCTTCCTCTGAAAGATACGCAGGATTGGTATGGGAATAATTTTTATGCTTCTTTGATTCTGAATTCGGAAGGGTTCTCACAATTAACGCTTCAGGTTGTTTTCCGTTAAGCGCTCTTTCCACCTGGTCTTTTGTAATGATAAAATCACCCTCCTTTTCCATAGGCTCAACCGATATGAGTTCCGCCATGAAGAAGAACTTCTTCAGTGTATCATTGATGGAGTAGAAATCTCTCGTAATATGTCCCAGACATTCGGTATGAGTACCGTGCGCATGCGGATTGAAAAAGACATTATTGAAATTTGTAGAGGATTTTCCTGAACGTACGCTTCCCACAAAATCCCCCATTACCACCGGATTTATCTCCGGTTTGTCCAGATACCAGGCAATCGGATTTTTTTCATTACCTTCAATAGGCAGTGAAATATCGATAGGACGTGATAAATCGGTTTCGTAAATCGTACTACCGTACTGTATTGTTGTTTTCATAACATATTAATTAATCATAAAGAGGTCGGAAGCTATTCCGTCGCAAAAGAACTTCCCTTTTAAGGTGGTTTTTAATACATCTTCTTCTATAATAAGCTGACCGTTTTGCAGAAACACCTGTACATTTTCCAACAGGTAATTTAAATACTCTCTCCCGAAATCATTTCCTACCCGTTCCAGCGAAACGCCCCATACCGTGCGCAGGCCCGTCATGATGTATTCGTTATACCGGTCGTTAAGGGATAGTTCTTCGAGTTCACGCGGAAGTATTCCCTCATCAATATTCTTTATATAGAGCGCGTTGTTTGCAATATTCCAGGAGCGGCTTGTCCCATCAAAACTATGAGCAGAAGGACCTATTCCCAGATATTTTTTTCCTTGCCAGTAGGCCGAATTATTTTTTGAAAAACAACCGGGCTTTCCAAAATTCGATAATTCATAATGTATGAACCCGTAATGCTCCAGTGTTTCAACCAGCTTCATAAAATGCTCATGAGCAACGGCATCATCAGGCGCTGGTATACTGCCCTTTGAAATGAGCTTAAACAAGGCCGTTTTGGGTTCTACCGTCAAAGCATAAGAAGATATGTGTGAAATGCCCGTTGACAAAGCCTTCTGTATATTTGACTGCCATCTTTCGAGGCTCATTCCCGGAATCCCGTAAATAAGGTCTATGGAAATATTATCAAAATAATTAGTGGCTGTTTCAAGACAAATCCATGCTTCATCTGCATTATGTGCCCTGTTCATCATACGAAGGTCTTCATCATAAAAAGACTGAATTCCTATACTTAACCGGTTAATCCGGGAAGAAGCCAGTTCCACGATACGTTCAGGCATTAAATCATCAGGATTGGCTTCCAGCGTAATTTCAGGACTTTCAGCCACATCAAACAATTCGTAAATCCGGTCCAGCAGCATTTCGATCTCATCATTAGTCAGAATACTGGGTGTTCCTCCTCCAAAATATATGGTTTCAACGGGTTCCTTTACTTCCTCTTTCCTCAAAGACATTTCCTTCATAAGAGCAAGAATCATCTCGCTTCTTTTCTTAAGTGATGTAGAAAAATGAAAATCACAGTAGTAACACGCCTGCCTGCAAAAGGGAATGTGAACATAAATACCCGCCATTACTTCTTATTTATCCGTTCCTGATTCTGAACAACAAACGCCTCCCAGCCCGAATACGATTTACCCGTTACAGGTTTTCCGGAATTAAAATAATGGCATACCGCTGCTGCCAGTCCATCTGTAGAGTCAAGATTTTTGGGTAGTTCCTTCAATCCGAGCAACTGTTGCAGCATCCGTGCGACCTGTTCTTTACTGGCATTTCCGTTTCCGGTAATCGCCATCTTGATTTTTTTAGGCTCGTATTCCGTAATGGGGATCTGGCGCGATAACCCTGCCGCCATAGCGACTCCCTGGGCACGACCCAGTTTCAGCATGGATTGTACGTTTTTACCGAAAAAAGGCGCTTCTATAGCTATTTCATCCGGATGATAGGTATCAATTAACTCAATAGTCCTCTCAAAAATACGGCGTAATTTCATATAATGATCGTCGAATTTACTCAACTGTAATTCATTCAGCTGCATAAATTCCATTTTGTTACCCAATACGCGGATCAGTCCAAAACCCATAATGGTAGTCCCCGGGTCAACCCCTAATATAATACGTTCTGTTGCCAATTAATTCTTGTTCGTTACTGAATTCTGATGTTTTTTTGATTCCTTTGCACTATGAAATCCCACTCTTCCAAAATTAAACAATTCTTATTACTTCTGCTGAAATTAATCATAGTGGGAACGGCTTTTTATTTCATGTACAGCCAGATGAACAAAAAGGAATTAAACTGGAGCCTGTTTTCCCATGTATTGGGAACACCGAAATCCGGAATGCTTTTTACGGCACTTCTTATCCTTACCTTTTTAAACAGGTTCCTGGAAATACTCAAATGGAAAAATCTGGCAAAGGTACTGGGGCCAATCAGTACATGGGAAAGCACTAAACAGGTGTTAACAGGCATCACTTTTGGTATTGTAACACCCAACGGAATAGGTGAATATGCAGGAAAAGCATGGTTCTATCCCCGCTCTGAGGCAGGAAAGGTGGTTTTTCTAAATATTGTCTGCAACGGAATCCAGGTTCTTTTTGCTGTATTTTTCGGGCTTCTGGGCACCTTGTATGTCAACCTGTTGCATCGATTTATCCCGGGCTATTATCTGGTACTTTTTTTTGGTGTTTTAGCTATAGCAGTCTTTATTCTTTTCTATATCAAAGATTTTCAAATTAAAGGGCTTTCACTTCAGAACTTTTTCAGTTCCCTGAATAAAATTCCTGCCGGAATACATCAGAAGAACATACTGCTGGCATTATTGCGCTATCTGGTGCTTCTACACCAGTACTTTATCCTTTATAAACTTTTTCAGGTTGACATTCCTTATATGGTACTTATGGCTGTGGTTGCCTGCATCTATCTGCTGGCTTCGTCACTTCCGAATTTTCAGGCTCTTGATTTTGCTTTAAAAGGGGGCATAGCGGTTTACCTGCTTGGATTTTTTGGTGTGGAAGGCTGGGTGGTTCCTATTGTAGCCACTTGTATCTGGCTGCTGAACCTTGTAATCCCTGTATCAATAGGAAGTATATTGTTATTATTGTTTAATCCGAAGAAGAAACAATCTTTACATTCAGATGAAACTGCGTTGTAACGGGTACTCCCCTTTTAGTAGCTGGCTGTACTGCAGAAAGCCTGCCCAGATGCTTTTCCATGATGCTGTCCATCATAAATTTAGGCATGAGCTTTTCATTGATTTCTTCTGTTTCAAAGGTAAATTTACTTTTCGAAGTCAGCGTAACAAGGAACCTTACAGAGTCAATGGTAGACAATTGAACCAGTGAATCGTTTTTTAAAATACCCAGCACTTCAAAATTTAACCGGTCGAAGAAGCATACCTTTCTTTTTTCAGCATCTCTGACTGTATCACATGATGCATACTCCGGGTAATCATCCACCTTACTCCAGTCGATTGCATGTAATTCACGACGAAGCAATTCCTGCGAATCCGGCACCTCTTTAGGCACAAAATTACACGATACGGCTAAGATTGAAAAAAAAAGAAAAGCCCAACAATTCTTCATGAAAAATTAAATCGTAAATTTAAATAGCAAAAATACAAAAAATAACTATGGAATATTTAATCCTGACCTTAAGTTTATTATTCGTTCTGGGAGGTATAGCAGGAAGTATACTACCCGCATTGCCCGGTCCGCCATTAAGCTGGATCGGCGTACTGATTTTGTACACTACTCCCGGAATCATCTGGAATTACTGGCTGCTTGGCATTACATTTGTCATCACCATCATCATTGCGATCCTGGATTATGTAATTCCGGCTCAGGGAACTAAGCGTTTCGGAGGAAGCAGATACGGCATCTGGGGTACGAACATCGGGCTTATAATAGGTATTTTTGCACCTATTCCTTTCGGATTCATTATAGGGCCTTTTATAGGTGCCCTCATAGGGGAACTTATTTTTGATCAAAGCAACATCAACAGGGCGTTTAAAGCAGCAACAGGATCCTTTATCGGGTTCCTTGCATCATCCTTTGTAAAATTCGTTTATTGCATCGTTTTACTTGGAATCTATATCCACATCGTCTGGAGCAACAGCTCTATATGGTTTTAAAGCTTTTAAATATTCATTTTAAATATTCATTTTAAATGTGGTCTTTAAATGCTCTATAAGCAAGTCTGCGAGCTGCATATTATAAGAAACAACATTGACCGCAATAAAATAATTACTCTTTTTGAAGAACAATGTGCGGTAATGATTGACAAAACCTTCATCTGCCATTTCCATCGTAACTTCGATCCCGTTTTCGTTATTAAAAAAAATATTCCGGATGGTTCCATTCTGAGCTGCCACTTCCTTTTTGATCATTTCGAGATGATCTCCTTTATCTTTTGGATCTATCTTTTGTAATACCACATTGTAATATGCCTTTTTGTCTGCCGCCTCGTAAAAGAACTCTTCTGTTTTGTTCTGGGCATTAACGGAACTTTTAAAAAGCCCGCAATTACAGGAAAATTCAAAATAGTCCGTTTCCATCTTATAGACGTTAAGAGAATCCATGTAAACCTTCAGTTCTTCTTTTGAAGCCCACAACGGTTTTTCTGAATTACGTGTATCTCCTCTTCTAATAATGAGGGGTAATACAAACTTAGACCGGACCACTTTCCCTTTATGTACGGCCGGATTCCATGCCGGCATTGTCTTTAAGACACGAATGGCCTCGCCACCTATTCCGGACTCATCATTCAAAACCACAATATTGGAAAATGTACCGTCTTTTTCAATTATGAAACTCAGTCTTGTCGGGTATTTTTCTGTAACGTCTCCTAAATCCGCAGACTGGAATTTGTCTGCAAAATTCTTCATGAATTCCGCAATACCTTCCTTAGGAGTTGCCTGCTGCTCTACAAATGACAATGCGGGCTCCTGCCCATATATCAATCCTGTAAAGCATATAAAAAGTAGGAACAGTATATTTTTCATAATCGTTAGCTGAGAAGGTATACCATACAAATCTAAACAAACAAAAGTAAATATGTTAATATTTTAAAGGAAAGATAATAAAATTAAAAAAGCCCTCCGATTGGAAAGCTTTTCATTGGTCTAACTACTAAACCAGGTACTTGCGTACCTAAACAACACAACTATTGTTGATTCTGGGCGAGAATCTCGCGGTCTGGACGGGACTCGAACCCGCGACCCCATGCGTGACAGGCATGTATTCTAACCAACTGAACTACCAAACCAGAATATTTTAGGGCACAAAAGCCCCTCGTAACCGAAGGGCTATTGCATCTTGGCGGTCTGGACGGGACTCGAACCCGCGACCCCATGCGTGACAGGCATGTATTCTAACCAACTGAACTACCAAACCAAGATAATATTGTATTTCAAAGAAATCTAAACTCGCAAAACACTAAGAATATTTCTTAACTTCTTTGCGGTCTGGACGGGACTCGAACCCGCGACCCCATGCGTGACAGGCATGTATTCTAACCAACTGAACTACCAAACCATCGCTGAACAAGCATTGCTGCTTCATTATTTCAACGGTGCAAATATACGACCATTTCCTTACGGTGCAAATATTTTTAAAAAAAATATCTCGTTTTTTTCAGCCCGATTTACAGTTGTCTTTTTATCAGTTGATTACAAAATAAAAAAAATCGGATCCTAAAATCCGATTTTTAAATATTTTTACAGCAGGTTTGATACTGCATCTACATATGTCTGTTTAGGCGCTACTCCTACCTGACGCCCTACCACTTCTCCGTTTTGGAAAATCAGTACCGTAGGGATGTTTCTTACACCGTATTGAGAAGCAAAATCCTGATTAGCATCTACGTCTACTTTACCTACGACAACCTTTCCATCAAAATCATGAGCCAGTTCTTCAATTGTAGGCCCCAACATTTTACAAGGTCCACACCATTCTGCCCAAAAATCCACTACTACAGGTTTGTCTGATTTCAATACTACCTCTTCGAAAGTAGCATCTGTTATTTCTAATGCCATAATTTTATTTTTAATTAATAAGTAATATACAAATTTATATTTTTTTTTAATTGTTACAAGTTCCCTTCCATAACTAATATCTATTAATAGATAAACATTGCTAATTCAGGCGGAATGATACCTGCATGCGCTCCAGTTCTTCCAGCAGGTCTGACGATATTTCAATCCGTGTATTCTTACTCGGCATCTCAATAAGGTTTTTCCGCATATATTGTGTTTCCGGAACATCAAGGTCGGGTTCCCGCTGATCAAGCTCTACGCTGTCTGTATCAGGATCCGGTTCTTCCACCAGTTTTTGCACTACTTCCGTCTGCAGCCTGTTCTGTACTTCTTCCAGTTCAAAAATTTCAAAAACCACCGATTTGGTTCCCGGGTTGTTGTCCATGACCAGTCTTATTTTTTCAATCTGCATTTCCTTAAGCTGACGCACATCCATCTGGATGATGAGTTTTTTTGCAAAAGCAGGAATTACTTCGTTTAGCAATTTCAACTCTACAAACTGCATTTTAGGCTCCGTACGTTCGTTCGTATCTTTCTTCATCCACCCTTCTTTTACAAACACCTTAAAATAAACAAATGTATTGTTAAGTAAAAAATGCCGGTATTTCAGGTAATCCTCATTGAACATGCGCATTTCGATACTTTCATCATATCCTTCAATTGTGAACATGGCCCAGTCCTTGCCCTTTGCTGATGTCCGGAACTGCACGTTCGAGATCATACCTCCAAAGGTAAGGGTTCTTCCCACCATAGCCTCCAGCTGCTTCAGGTGTTCCAAGCGGGCATTACAGAAATATTTCAGTTCAAACTTAAAATCATCCAGCGGATGTCCCGATATGTATATACCTACCACATCTTTTTCCTTTGCCAGTTTCTCCATCGTAGTCCATTCCTCCGCCTGGGGAATCACGGGTTCGGGAATCTGCACTTCGCTGCTTTCTCCAAACAGACTCACCTGAGAAGAATTGGCATTATCCTGGTATTTCGCACCGTATTTCATGGCTTTTTCCAAAAAGGTAATACTGTCCGTATCCGTCTGGAAATACTGCGCACGATGGGTATCTGCAAAACAGTCAAAGCCTCCCGCCAGCGCAAGGTTTTCAAAAGCTTTCTTATTGGCAGACCGCAGGTCAATACGCTTGGCCAGATCAAATATCGACTTGTACTTCCCATTCTGCCGGTTATCTATAACCGTATTTACGGCTCCTTCACCTACTCCTTTGATAGCCCCCATACCAAAACGAATCTGATAGTTTTCGTTTACCGCGAATTTGTAATGCGATTCGTTTACGTCAGGACCTAATACATCAAGCCCCATACGGCGGCATTCCTCCATAAAAAAAGTTACCTGCTTAATATCGTTCATGTTGTTGGAAAGTACGGCAGCCATGTATTCTGCCGGATAATGGGCTTTCAGATAAGCCGTCTGGTAAGCTACCCAGGCATAACACGTTGAATGGGATTTATTGAATGCATAAGATGCAAACGCCTCCCAGTCTTTCCATATCTTTTCCAACACTTTGGCATCATGTCCTTTTTCAGCTGCCTGCGAAACAAACTTAGGCTTCATTTTATCCAGCACCTCCTTTTGTTTTTTCCCCATCGCCTTCCGCAAAACGTCGGCTTCACCTTTGGTAAACCCTGCAAGTTTCTGCGACAAAAGCATTACCTGCTCCTGATAAACCGTGATACCGTAAGTTTCCTTTAAATATTCCTCACAGGCATCCAGGTCATAAGTAATGGGTTCCTCGCCGTTTTTACGACGAACGAATGAAGGTATATATTCAATAGGTCCCGGGCGGTACAGCGCATTCATCGCAATAAGGTCAGCAAAAACCGTAGGGCGCAGATCTTTCATATATTTCTGCATCCCGGGCGACTCATACTGAAATACCCCGACAGTTTCCCCGCGCTGAAACAGCTCATAGGTTTTTACATCATCAATAGGAATTTCTTCCGGATCGATTTCAACTCCGGTCCGCTGTTTTATGATGGCAATGGTATCCTTAATAAGCGTAAGGGTCTTTAGACCAAGGAAATCCATTTTAAGCAAACCCGCACTTTCTGCCACAGAGTTGTCAAACTGTGTTACATAAAGGTCGGAATCCTTGGCTGTTTGTACCGGCACGAAATTCGTGATATCATCAGGTGTGATAATAACGCCGCAGGCATGGATCCCTGTATTGCGCATAGAGCCCTCAATAATTTTAGCCTGTTGAATGGTTTCGGAAAGCAGGTCCTTCTGATTTGCTACCTGAATAAGTTCTTTTATAGCATCGAATTCTTCCGAACGCAATGCTTTTTTGATCACGTCTTCAGGTTCCGATAAAAACCTGCGCAAATTCCATTTACTCGGCATCATCGTAGGAATCATTTTAGCAATTCGCTCTGATTCGTACAAAGGCAGATCCAATACGCGCGCCGCATCCTTTATAGCTGATTTTGTCGCCATTTTACCATACGTGATGATCTGCGCCACCTGATTGGAACCATATTTATTGATTACATAATCCATAACACGGCCACGCCCTTCATCATCGAAATCAATATCAATATCGGGCATGGAAACCCGGTCCGGGTTCAGGAACCTCTCAAAAAGCAGATCGTATTTTATAGGATCAAGGTTCGTTATGCCTAAACAATAGGCTACAGCAGAACCAGCCGCCGAACCACGTCCGGGTCCGACCGAAACCCCCATTCCGCGGGCAGCAGCAATAAAATCCTGTACAATAAGGAAATACCCGGGGTATCCGGAATTTTCGATCGTCTTCAGTTCAAAGTCCAGCCGTTCCGTTACTATTTCATTTACTTCTGCGTACCTGCGTTTCGCTCCTTCATAGGTAAGGTATCGCAGATAAGCATTTTCCCCCCTCTTTCCTCCGTCCAAATCATCTTCTTCCTTCACAAACTCTTCGGGAATATCAAATTTAGGCAACAGGATATCCCGGTATAAAGAATAAGGTTCTACCTTATCCACCAGCTCCTGTATATTTATAACCGCTTCCGGCAGATCTTCAAAAAGCTGTTTCATCTCGGCCTGGGTCTTGTAATAATATTCCTGATTAGGCAATCCGTAACGGTATCCACGACCACGGCCTATAGGAGTCGCCTGTTTTTCCCCGTCCTTTACACATAATAAGATATCATGAGCGTTCGCATCCGACTTTTCCAGATAATAGGTATTGTTTGTTGCAACCAGCTTAACCCCATATTTTCTCGAAAAGGCTATGAGCGTTTTATTAACCCGGTCTTCATCTTCCTGCCCGTGCTTCATGATTTCAAGATAAAAATCCTCCCCGAAATGTTCTTTCCACCACAACAGGGCATCTTCGGCCTGCTTTTCCCCGACATTCAATATCTTGCTCGGAATTTCCCCGAACAGGTTTCCCGACAGTACCATCACATCTTCCTTATATTGAAGCAGCAACTGCTTATCAATACGCGGAACATAATAAAATCCTTTAATGGACGCTATAGATGCCAGCTTTGCCAGATTGTGGTATCCTCGTTTGTTTTTCGCCAACAGTACCACCTGGTACCCGTTGTCCTTTTTTGATCTATCCAGATGATTCTCACAAACAAAGAACTCGCAGCCTACTATAGGCTTTATTTCCCTTCCTACCGGTTCCTCTCCATTGGCAACAGCTGTTTCATTTGCCGCCTTCACTCCCTTATTGTGGTCCAGGACTGCACTTACGAACTTAAAGGCCCCCATCATATTTCCATGATCGGTCATTGCAATCGCCGACATGTTCTCTGCAGCCGTTTTCTTTATCATGGCACCTATATCTATAGTAGACTGCAGTACCGAAAACTGTGTATGGTTATGAAGATGGGCAAAAACAGCCTTTTCATAAGCGTTCTTTACTTCATCTGTAATTTCGACTGAAACTTCCTGCTGGAAAACTCCGGAAGATTCCAACTGCTTACGAATTTCCTCGGAAGCCTTTTTTAGATTGATGTGTTTAAGTCCAATTAACTGAAAAGGCTGCGGATTCCGTTCTTTAAAGAATTCAAGGTATCCTGCCGCTTGTTGGAGTTCCTGTTCAGGAAACACGTTTTTGCGGATAAGTTCAAAGAAACACCGTGTGGTTGCTTCAACGTCTGCGGTTGCATTATGTGCCTCTCCGAAAGGGACACCGAACAGGTATTCATGTAATTCCGTTAAGGTAGGAAGCTTATAGCGCCCCCCTCTACCACCGGGTAGTTTTAGCAGTTCGGCGGTTACTTCTGTACAGGTGTCCAGTACAGACATGGTACTTAACGGGGATGCTACCGCAGCACGATGAAATTCAGCCCCCATAATGTTCAGGTCAAATCCTACGTTCTGACCTACCACGAACTTAGCCTTGCTCAACGCGGTATTAAACTTTTGCAGCACGAACGATATATCCACTCCTTTTTCTGAAGCCAGTAAGGTGGAAATACCGTGAATACGCTCCGAATCATAAGGAATATCGAACCCTTCCGGTTTAACCAGGAAATCCTCATGTTCCATAAGCTGTCCCATTTCATCGTGCAACTGCCAGGCAATCTGGATACAGCGCGGCCAGTTATCCACATCGGTTATAGGCGCGTTCCAGTCTTTTGGTAATCCTGTAGTTTCGGTATCGAAAATTATGTACATAAAAAACTATCTAAAGAAAAATTTTCATCTCTTACAAAGTTACAATAAAAAAAGGTCGCCTCAAGGGAGGGCGACCTAACGATATGTTAAACAAAAGAATGTTTCTGTTGTTAAGGAGCCGGTTCCGGTACCGGAACTGGTGCAGGTGCTTCAGATAAAGGAATCTGGAAAAATACTCCCCGGTTAAAGTTAACTGTAGGGGTATTTGGAAGTGGTGTGGCATTGGCCACCATTTCAGTCATAAATACTCCTGAAATTGTACCAGGCACCTGTTTTTCAACCGGATCTATTTTAATGTATCCGGATCCTGTTGTAGAAGAAGTACTGTAGCGGTATGTTACATCGTCCACTACTTTGGAATACGTTGCCACATTGAAATTCGATTTGCCAAGAATATATTCGCCTCCCATTTCGTAATTGTCAACGTACAAGGTTATATTCTCGTCATTTGTTGCACCAACAATAACCAGATCTCCATCTTTTACAAAAGCCTGCATCTTAGTAGCACGCCAGAATGAATATCCTTTTGTAGCTTCAAAAGCCGGGGTGTTTACGGAAAGTTCTTCTTCACAAGAAGCAAATGAGAGCGCTACTAATGCAATCAAAAAATATTTTTTCATATCGATCTTAGATTCTGAATTCAATGTTATCAAACAAAAATAAAATTTTTTATTTATGTCGAATCATTTTTTTTTAATAATTATTTAACTTTTATCAAGTTTTAACAAATTCATCGTTATTTTTAATCGATTATAATTCGTCAAAACAAAAAAAATAGTAATTTTGCAGCTTAAATTAATAACCAGAGGTCGGGAACCTCTATTAAATCATTAATTATGTCTGTAAAAATTAGATTACAAAGACACGGAAAAAAAGGAAAACCTTTTTACTGGGTAGTAGCTGCTGATGCACGTGCTAAAAGAGATGGTAAATTCTTGGAAAAAATCGGAACTTACAATCCAAACACCAACCCTGCAACTATTGACTTAAATGTTGATGCTGCTGCGAAATGGTTGTTCAACGGTGCGCAACCTACAGATACTGCCAAAGCGATCTTATCTTATAAAGGTGCTTTATTGAAACACCACCTTAACGGAGGAGTTCGTAAAGGAGCTTTAACACAAGAGCAGGCTGATGCAAAATTTGCTGCTTGGGTAGAAGAAAAAGAAAACAAAATCAACTCTAAAGTTTCCGGATTGGCTGACAACAAAGCTGCTTCTAAAGCTGCTGCTCTGAAAGCCGAAAAAGAAGTAAATGCAAAACGTGTTGCTGCTGCACAGGAAGCTAAAGCTGCTGCTGAAGCTGCAACTGCTGAAGAAGCTGCTCCTGAAACTGAAGAAAGTACAGAAGAAACTGAAGCATAATTCAAAAGCGGTTTTTAATGCGTAAAAAAGATTGTTTTTATTTAGGAAAAATCGCTAAGAAATTTAGTTTCAAAGGCGAAGTCTTGGTTTATTTAGACACAGACGAGCCTGAAATGTATACAGAATTGGAATCAATGTTCGTTGACATCAACGGACATTTGGTTCCTTTTTTTATTGAAAAAGCATCACTGCACAAAGAAAAATTCTTAAGAACGAAGTTCGAAGACATAGATTCTGAAAGTGATGCCGATGATATCGTCGGAAAAGACGTTTACCTTCCTCTTACAGCCCTTCCGAAATTAGAGGGTAACAAGTTTTACTATCATGAAGTTATCGGGTTCGATGCCGTTGACCAGCGTCTGGGAAACTTCGGAACTATTGTAAAGATAAGCGATAATGGCGTACAGGCCCTTTTTGAAATTCAGAAAGGCGAAGCCCTCATCCTTGTCCCCCTCATTGACGCCTTCATCGTTGAAGTAAACCGCGGCAACAAATCCATATTGTTTAATACCCCCGAAGGACTTATTGATTTATACCTCTAAGTTTTAAACCTTATTTAAAAATCTTATTTTTGAAGAAAATTTCTTCAGATGTTTTCATTTAAACAGTTTACCATACAGCAGGATCACTGTGCTATGAAAGTGGGTACCGACGGTGTTCTGCTCGGAGCATGGACCCCCGTTTCACACAACCCTTCTTCCATCCTTGATATTGGTGCCGGTACGGGACTATTATCACTTATGCTGGCCCAGCGCAGTTCTGCGGAACAGATCGACGCTGTCGAGATCGACGACGGGGCATATGAACAATGTGTCGAAAACTTTGAAGCCAGCAACTGGAATGACCGGCTGTTCTGCTACCATGCTTCTATAGAAGACTTTACAGATGAAATGTTTGAGGAAGGAGAAGAATACGACCTTATTGTTTCAAACCCTCCCTTTTATTCTGAAAATTACACTTCGGGCGATCATAAAAGAGATCAGGCCCGCTTTCAGGAATCCCTTCCGTTTGAGGAGCTTATTGAATGCGCACAGGCTTTGCTATCTGATGAAGGAGTTTTTGCCGTTATCATTCCATATAAAGAAGAGGCCCGTTTTACTGACCTGGCAGCATCAGTTAATCTGTTCCCGTTCAGGATAACGCGTATGAAAGGAACACCTGCAACAGAAATAAAACGGAGCCTGATGGCGTTCTCAAGGTCAGATCAGCCAGCCGATACAGATGAACTCGTCATAGAAGAAGAGCGTCATGCGTATACTCAAGCCTATAAAAATCTGACCAAAGATTTTTATCTCCGATTTTAAAGCAGCTTTCAGGCTGTTTTTTTTATTTCTATCTTTTTTCGAAACAATCAACTCTCATTCTATAAAAACAAATAATAAAAGAAAAATAATCTTTTTATTTATAAAAAATAGAATATTTACACTTAAAAAATCCCATTAAAACACTTTATTTAGATTTTTTTTCATTAAAAAACTTGCGTATTATTTTTTTTAGATACATCTTTGCATCATAAAATCAACACATTAATAAAAAATGAATAATTCAGTAATCAAAATGATGCAAATGACGATGATGCAAATGATGCATCCGACTCTATATACCCATTAACTAATTATTCATAAACAGAATAAGTCCTTTGGGTAAAAGCTCAAAGGACTTTTTTATTATACAGACATGTTACAGCAACTCATCATTTCCACCCCTCACCACAAAGACATTCCCTTATCCTTCCGGATTTTCGGAAGAGCTCTGGGAACAGCCCCCGTGGTCCTTATCAACCACGCATTAACCGGCAACAGCAATGCGGCCGGTGAAAATGGTTGGTGGACCATGCTTATCGGAGATGATAAAACGATTGATACGCTTAAGTTCTCAGTTATTGCTTTTGACATACCGGGAAACGGTCAAAACGGTTTCTTTATTGATGCTTACGAGAATTTCAGTACCCGAACTGTTGCACAACTATTCTGGGAAGGATTAGATTTACTGAACATCCAACGGGTGTTCGCAATCATAGGAGGAAGCCTTGGAGGGGCTATTGCATGGGAAATGGCTTTTTTAAAACCTGAAAGCATTGAAAAGATCATTCCTGTAGCCTGTAACTACAGAGCTTCGGACTGGCTTATTGCGAATGTAAAGGTACAGGAAGCCATCTTGAAAAATTCTTCAAATGCCCTTGAGGATGCCCGAATGCATGCGATGTTACTGTACCGTACACCGGAATCGTTCCAGATTAAATTCAATGTGGAAAAAAATCCGGAAACACGGAAATACAAAGTCGAAGAATGGCTTGATTATCATGGAAAAACACTAGGCAAACGTTATCAGCTGCAGTCATACCGTTTGATGAACCATTTACTCAAAACAATCGGTGACGGGTGGAAAAAGGAAGATTTTGATGCTTTCTTGGGTAGAACCCGGACAAAGATTCATATAATAGCCGTGAACTCGGACTATATGTTCACTAAAAAAGAGCAGTTCGAAACATTTGAAGAAATTGCAAACGTTTACGAGCATGTAAGTTTTGAAACTATTGATTCCATTCATGGCCACGATGCATTCCTTATAGAGCATCAGCAGTTAGCACAGTTAACCCAACCTTATTTCAAAGTAAATTAAAATGAAAATATTAAAATTCGGAGGAAAATCTTTAGCCTTTGACGCAACATTCCAACAGGTCGTAGACATCATTAAAGACAAATCTCAAAAGGAACGTATTACCGTAGTGGTCTCTGCGATAGGATCCACCACTGATCATCTCGAAGAAATTCTTGAAACGGCAAAGGAAAGTACGGATTACCTTGTGCTCTTTGAAAATTTCAAGGAGCAACCTCAGCATTCTACGGTTGATCTACAACCGGAATTCCACCTGCTTCAGAAGATCTTTGAAGGCGTGAACCTGCTTGGTGACTACAGCCTAAAAATCAAGGATCATGTGCTGGCACAGGGCGAGATTATTTCAGGAAAAGTACTTACGCATCGCTTAAACAGCGAAAAGGTAAAAGCGGTTTTTACTGACAGCCGGGGATTGTTCATAACAGATAACCGTTTTGGAAACGCACAGCCTATTGATCAATTGTCCAAAACGCGGACTCAGCAGCATTTCCGTGAACTGGCAGATGATGTGACCCCGATTGTGACCGGCTTTATCGGAGCCACCGTTCATAATGAGACCACCACACTTGGTAGAAACGGAAGCAATTACTCCGCCTCTTTACTCGCCAATTACCTCAACGCAGAAGAACTGCAAAACTATACTCATGTTGACGGTATTTTTACGGCCAATCCTGAATGGGTACGAAACGCCAAGAAGATTGACGCGCTTCATTTTAATGAAGCCAACGAACTTGCCAATTTCGGAGCTTCGATCCTACACGCCAAAACCATTATTCCGCTTTTAGAGAAGAACATTCCGCTCCGCATTCTCAACACGTTCAAGCCTTCAGAGGAAGGTACCCTTATTTCATCGGTACCTACACGCGAAGGAATCAAGTCGCTTTCGGTTTTAAACGAAGTCGCTCTTGTAAATTTTGAGGGTCGCGGCCTGCTCGGAAAAGTCGGGGTTGATGCGCGGATCTTCAACGCTTTATCAGAGCGCAACATAAGCGTCAGCGTTATTTCGCAGGGCTCTTCGGAAAGAGGTATCGGATTCGTAGTTGATAAAAACCGGGCTACGGAGGCTGTCCTGGTTCTGGAAAAAGAATTCGAAAATGACTTCTACACCAAGGATGTGAACAGGATTTCGGTAAACGACGACGTATCGGTCATTTCCATCATCGGGCAGGATTTAAGTACCTTCCATAAACCTTACAATGCTTTAATTCACAACAAAATAGTCCCCATCCTCTTCAACAATACCGTGACTGGAAAGAACGTAAGCATCGTCGTAAGAAAAGAGGAAACTAAAAGGGCCCTTAATGTCATTCACGGCCAGATATTCGGTGTTTCCAAAAAAATCAACCTGGCCATTTTCGGCCACGGTCTGGTAGGAGGTACCTTGATTGACCAGATCATCCTGTCCGCAAAAAAAATCGAAGTCAAGAAGAACATACGGCTCAATATATTTGCGATTGGGAATTCCAAGAAAATCTATCTGAATGAAGAAGGGATTTCGGAAAACTGGAAAACGGACGTCTCAGAAAAAGGGCACTCTTACAATATTGAAGACGTCATCCGGTATGCCAACGAGAATCACCTTGAAAATCTTATCGCCATCGACAACACCGCATCTAAATCGTTTATAGAACAATATCCCGTTCTCATAAAAGGAGGTTTTGATCTTATCTCTTCCAATAAAATTGCCAATACGGTCAGCTACGACTTTTACAAAAGCCTTCGGCAGACTCTAAAGGACAATCATAAGGAATACCTGTATGAAACCAACGTGGGAGCCGGTTTGCCTCTAATAGACACCATCAAGCTCCTGCATTTATCAGGGGAAAACATTACAAAAATAAAAGGAGTGTTCTCCGGTACGCTGAGTTACCTGTTTAACCATTTCTCAGTGGAAAACCGTCCTTTTTCGCAGGTACTCAACGAAACCATAAAAAAAGGTTTTACGGAACCTGATCCCAGGGAGGATCTTTCCGGGCAGGATGTAGGAAGAAAGCTGCTTATTCTGGCGAGGGAACTGGAACTTGAGAATGAGTTCAGCGAGATAAAAATAGAGAACCTGATACCGGAGGACCTGCAACATCTGGATGTTTCTTCTTTTCTCAGCAACCTTGGTTCTTTAGATGGTTTATTCGAACAGATAAAGGAGCAGCAACAGGCGCAGCACGTGCTTCGTTACGTAGGAGAACTTTCAGGAGACTTACAGCAAAGCAAGGGGGTACTGGAAACCAAGCTCGTATCGGTTCCTTCTGATTCTGCCCTTGGTCAGCTGAAAGGATCTGATTCCCTGTTTGAAATCTTTACAGAATCCTATGGTGAAAACCCCATCATCATTCAGGGTGCCGGAGCCGGCGCCAATGTGACGGCCAGAGGAGTATTTGGTGATATTTTACGTTTATCTGAAAAAAAATAACATGAACAGTTCTTACACACATGATGAAACCGTTGCGGTACGTACCCAACTAAACCGGTCTGAATTTCTGGAGCATTCTGTACCGCTTTACCTTACTTCAAGTTTTGTATTTACTGATTCGGAAGATATGAGAAGTTCTTTTGCAGAAGAAAAAGAACGGAATATCTATTCGCGTTTCAGTAATCCGAATACAACAGAACTGGTAGACAAAATGACTTTGCTGGAGCAGGCTGAAGACGGGCTCGCTTTTGCTACAGGCATGGCGGCCGTATACAATACGCTGGCTGCGCTGCTGAATGCGGGCGACCATATTGTTTCGGCCAGCAGTATTTTCGGTTCCACCCATACCCTGTTTACGAAGTACTTCCCCAAGTGGAATATTACAACAACGTATTTCAACTGCGGCGAACCGGAAAGTATTGAAGATAAAATCCTTCCCAACACAAGGATCCTGTTCGCCGAAACCCCTACCAATCCGGGAGTTGAAATACTGGATCTTGAATATCTGGGAACCATTGCGCGCAAACATAACCTCATTCTTGTGATTGACAATTCGTTTGCAACACCTGTCATTCAGAAGCCCATTGTTTATGGTGCAGATGTTGTCGTACATTCTGCAACCAAATTAATAGACGGACAGGGACGCGTATTGGGAGGCATTGCAGTGGGGAAAGCAGATCTTATCAGGGAAATTTATCTTTTTTCCAGAAATACAGGTCCTTCTTTGGCCCCGTTTAATGCCTGGATATTGTCAAAAAGCCTCGAGACCTTGTCCCTAAGAGTAGAAAAGCATTCAGAGAACGCGCTAAAGGTAGCAGAATTCCTCGAAAGCCATCCTAAGGTCGCTTCCGTAAAATACCCTTTTCTTCCTTCTCATCCACAATATGAGATTGCACGAAAGCAGATGAAATACGGAGGAAACATTATCTCATTTGAACTTAAGGGGGGTAAAGAAGCGGGAAAAAGATTTATCGATTCCGTAACATTATGTTCTATTTCTGCCAATCTGGGCGATACAAGAACCATTGTGACACATCCGGCATCGTCCACCCACAGCAAACTAACCGACGAGGAACTCAGAGAGGCTAACTTAACGGAAGGACTTATTAGGATCTCCGTAGGACTGGAAAACATCAGCGACATTCTAAAGGACTTGGCAAAAAGTATTTAATATATTTTATTTTCATGTTAATTTTTTGTTTATATTTATTAATTAACACAAAAAATGAAATACCATGAAAAAATTATTACTTACTGCAGCCTTGCTGGGGGCTTTGTTCTCCGCAAACGCACAAACAACCATCTTCGAGGACAATTTTGATTCGTATACGGATTTTGCCATCACAGGAGTTGGAAACTGGACATTGACGGACGGCGATCTGTCTACAACGTATGGCTTTACCGGACTTACATTTGCAAATTCCGGAGTTGCGAAGTCCTTTATGGTTTTCAATTCCAAACAGACGAAATCTCAACAGACGGGACAGGTAACCCCTATTACCCCTACGGCAGATTCAGACTGGACAGCAAGATCGGGAGATAAAATGATGGTTGCGTTCGCTTCGGACAAAGCGGTTAACAATGACTGGATGATAACACCTCAGATTACACTGGGAAGTACGGGAAATGTATTAAAGTTCTGGGCTAAATCATGCGACAAGACTTTTGGAAACGAACGGTTCAAGGTAGGGATATCCACAACCGGAACAGCGCCTGCAAACTTTACGTTCATCTCTGCGTCGCCGTATGTTACGAATCCTGCCACTGCACAATGGGTGGAATATACCTTTAACCTTGATCCCAATTATAATGACAAAGCGGTTTACATAGCCATCAACTGTGTATCGGACGACCAGTTCGGTTTTGCTATCGATGACTTTAAAGTTACAACAACCGGAACGGTGTCAGCGGAAGAGTTCTTTGAAGAACACTTCAACCTATACCCTAATCCAACAACGGATGTATTGAACATTACATCTAAAAACGGATTGGAACCAAAAGAAATAACAATTACCGATTTAACCGGAAGAAAAGTTAAATCATTAAAAAATACCATTACTGTTAACGTTTCGGACTTAGCTTCGGGTACGTATTTAATAGATATTATGACAAGTTCAGGTAAAGCATCAACCAAATTTGTAAAAAAATAACATCTATTAAATAACAAAACTCTTAAAACTTAGTCCTTAAAAAGACTAAGTTTTTTTTATGCCCTTTAGGCAGTTAACGGCTAAATAAAAATGTGCAAGATGAATGTACTTGAAAAGGTTGATAATGCCGATATTAAAGAAATTATAAAAACCAGGACACTTGTTCTTGACGGCGCCATGGGTACCATGCTTCAACAGTACCGGTTTTCAGAAGAAGATTTCAGAGGTGAGCTGTTGAAAGACTTTCCGCATCCGTTGAAGGGTAACAACGACCTATTGTCGCTTACCCAGCCGGAAGCGGTGAAGGAAGTACACCGGAAGTACCTTCGGGCAGGTGCAGATATTATTGAAACCAATACATTTTCGGGTACGACAATCGGAATGGCCGACTATCATCTGGAAGATTATGTATACCGTCTCAATTATGAATCTGCCAGAATTGCCCGGCAGGTATGTGATGAATTCAAAATCCTCACCCCTGAAAAGCCCCGTTTCGTAGCGGGTTCTATCGGACCTACCAACAGAACCGCTTCCATGTCCCCGGATGTCAACAATCCGGGCTACAGGGCCATAACGTTCGATGATTTAAAAACTGCTTACAGGCAACAGGTGGAGGCCCTCATTGACGGAGGGTGCGATCTTTTGCTTGTAGAAACCATATTTGATACGCTTAACGCCAAGGCCGCTTTATTTGCTATTGAAGAAGTAAAGGAAGACCGGAATATCGACATTCCCATCATGGTTTCGGGTACCATTACCGATGCTTCGGGAAGAACCCTTTCCGGACAGACTGTTGAAGCATTCCTGATTTCCATTTCGCACATTCCCTTATTAAGTATCGGGTTCAACTGTGCACTGGGAGCAGAACAGCTGAAACCTTATCTTAAGCAATTAGGGCAGCACGCCCAAGTAAGCATATCGGCACATCCTAATGCGGGATTGCCCAATGCGTTCGGAGAATATGATCAGTCGCCTGAAGAAATGCAGCAACTCATAGCGGATTTCCTCAAAGAAGACCTTGTTCAGATCATAGGTGGCTGCTGTGGAACGAATCCCGATCACATCAGGCTTATTGCAGAGGCAGTGGATAAATCAAATGCACTGAGGCAGACTAAAACCAAACAGCAAACGAAACACCATCCTGTTCTTGCGTTATCCGGACTGGAACCTTTGTTCGTAACACCGGAATCTAATTTCATCAATATAGGGGAACGTACAAATGTAACGGGATCCCGGAAATTCCTGCGCCTTATTAAGGAGGAAAAATTTGAAGAAGCTCTTCAGATTGCCCGCATACAGGTAGAAAACGGAGCGCTTATTATCGACATCAACATGGACGAAGGAATGCTTGATGGGAAACAGGCTATGGTGAACTTTCTGAACCTCGTTGCTTCCGAACCCGATATCGCAAGAGTACCTATTATGATTGATAGTTCTAAATGGGAAATCATTGAAGCCGGACTTAAAACCATACAGGGAAAAGGAGTTGTAAATTCCATCAGCCTAAAAGAAGGGGAAGAACTTTTCATTCATCATGCCACGTTAATTAAACGGTATGGGGCTGCAGTGGTGGTCATGGCCTTCGATGAAGAAGGGCAGGCAGATACGCTTCAAAGACGTATCGACATCTGCAGACGTTCGTATGAAATCCTTGTAAACCGTGTCGGGTTCCCCCCACAGGACATTATTTTCGATCCTAATATCTTTCCTGTTGCAACGGGAATGGAAGAGCACAACAACAATGCCCTTGACTTTTTTCTGGCTGCGAGATGGATAAGAGAAAACCTTCCTTTTGCAAACGTTTCAGGAGGGGTAAGCAACGTTTCCTTTTCATTCAGGGGAAACGACAAGGTAAGGGAAGCCATGCATTCTGCCTTTCTTTATCATGCCATCCAGAATGGAATGAACATGGGAATTGTAAATCCCGAATTACTGGAGATTTATGATGAAATAGATCCTAAGCTTCTGGAGTATGTCGAAGATGTACTGCTTAACAGAAGAGTGGATGCTACGGAACGCCTGCTTGATTTCGCCGAACATCTTAAAGGAGAAGTCAAAAATTCGGAAAAGAAAGTTTCGGAGTGGCGTTCTTTATCTTTGCAGGACAGGCTTACACATTCCCTTGTAAAAGGAATTGAAGAATTTATTCATGAAGATGTTGAAGAAGCGAGACTGAGCGTGCAAAAGCCCATCGAAGTCATTGAACAGCACCTCATGAACGGCATGAACGTGGTAGGCGACCTGTTTGGTTCAGGTAAAATGTTCCTTCCGCAGGTTGTTAAATCTGCCCGCGTTATGAAAAAAGCCGTGGCTTACCTTCTGCCCTTTATTGAAGAAGAAAAAAAGAAAAGCGGCATCACAAAAAACAACACAGCCGGAAAAGTCCTTATGGCTACGGTACGCGGTGATGTACATGACATCGGAAAAAACATCGTAGCCGTTGTACTGGCATGTAATAATTTTGAAATCATAGACCTGGGTGTGATGGTACCGCCCGAAAAGATTATTGAAACAGCATTGAAAGAGCAGGTAGACGTTATTGGACTCAGCGGCCTTATAACTCCTTCCCTTGATGAAATGGTACATTTAGCCAGGGAACTGGAAAAAGCAGGAAGCAAAATTCCTGTTATGATTGGAGGAGCCACTACATCCCGGGCTCATACTGCAGTAAAAATTGCTCCTGAATATAAAGAAGCGGTCGTACATGTAAATGATGCATCCCGCGCTGTAACGGTGATCAACAATCTGCTGCAACCGGAAAAACAAAAGGTTTATAAAGAAGACATTCGTGCGGAATACGAAAAACTTCGTTATGATTTCCTTACACGCGCCAAGGACAAGAACTTTTTACCGATTCAGAATGCAAGAAAGAACAAGTTTAAAATCAACTGGGAAGAAGAAATAATAAGAAAACCCAATTTTATAGGCAAACAACAGGTGAAAGCAGACCTCGAAGTACTGATTCCCTATATTGACTGGACGCCTTTTTTCAGATCCTGGCAGCTTTTTGGAAAATATCCCGATATCTTACGTGATGAAATCGTTGGAGAACAGGCTACCATTCTTTTTGAAGAAGCACAGCAAATGCTACAACTCATTGTAAAAGAAAAATGGTTCGAGGCAAAGGGTATTATAGGTATTTTCCCTGCCCGCCAGGTTTATGACGACGATATTGAACTCACAGATGAAAACGGCAATTACCTGGCTACATTGCTAACGCTCAGGCAACAGGCGCAGAAATCAGGCATTGTTCCTAATATCGCCCTTGCAGATTTCATTGCACCTAAATCCAGCAATACAGACGATTATATTGGTTTGTTTTGTGTTTCCACCGGTTTTGGAGTCGATGAAAAGGCCCGGTCTTTTGAAGAACAACAGGACGATTACAGTTCCATACTTGTAAAAGCACTGGGAGACCGTTTTGCTGAAGCTTTTGCAGAATACCTGCATGAAAAGGTCCGCAAGGAAATCTGGGGATATGCATCTGATGAAGATCTGGCTAATGAGGAACTCATAAAAGAATCCTATAAAGGGATCAGACCTGCTCCCGGATATCCCGCATGCCCTGATCATCTTGAAAAAGACACTATTTGGGATGTGCTGGATGTAGAAAACGAAATCGGCGTTAGTTTAACGGAAAGCCTTGCCATGTGGCCGGCAGCATCTGTTTCGGGCTATTATTTCGCTAGTTCGCACAGCAAATATTTCGGTGTAGGAAAAATAAAATCCGACCAGGTGCAAGATTACGCAAAACGCAGAGGTATTCCTGTTGAACTTGCTGAAAAGTGGCTCAGTCCGAATATATCCGAATAAACTGAAAAAATATCAAAATACGCCGGAGAAGACTTTAGGGTATGACCTCCAGAGCGTTTAAACAAATAAAGATGAAAGTTACAGAACATATTGAGAAAGCCAACGGGCAAGCCCTTTTTTCATTCGAGATTTTACCCCCGCTCAAAGGACAGAACATCCAAAGTATTTTTGACGCAATTGATCCGCTGATGGAGTTCAAGCCTCCCTTTATTGACGTCACCTATCACCGTGAAGAATATACCTACAAGGAAGTTGCAGATGGCCTGCTTGAAAAAAAGATTGTAAAAAAAAGGCCCGGAACGGTGGGGATCTGTGCAGCGATCCAGAATAAATATGCAGTTGACGCCATACCCCATATACTTTGCGGCGGTTTTACTAAAGAAGATACGGAAAACTTCCTCATTGACCTTGACTTTCTGGGTATTCAAAACGTGGTAGCACTGCGCGGTGATGCTGTAAAAAGTGAAATTTACTTCAAACCGGAAAAAAACGGACACCGTTATGCGACAGAGCTTGTTACACAGATTGCCGAGCTTAACAGGGGTATTTACCTTGATGACGAACTGGAGAATACTTCGAATACCGATTTCTGTATCGGGGTAGCCGGATATCCTGAGAAACACATGGAAGCACCGAATTTTGATACCGATCTCAAATATCTTAAACAAAAGATCGCAAACGGGGCCGACTACATCATCACCCAGATGTTTTTTGACAACTCAAAATATTTCGAGTTTGTCGAAAAATGCAGAAATGCCGGTATAAATGTTCCGATCATACCGGGAATAAAGCCCCTTACCACTAAAAGTCAGCTCAATATGATCCCACATCGCTTCAAAGTCGATTTTCCGGATCAGCTGGTACTTGAAGCCTTAAAGGCCAAAGACAATGCAGCCGTAAAGGAAGTAGGCATTGAATGGTGTATTGAACAAAGCAAAGAACTCAAGGCAGCCGGAGTTCCTATCATCCATTATTATTCCATGGGGAAGTCGGAAACCATCAAAAGGATCGCCCAGGAGGTTTTCTAATAAAAGGAGCCCGATCAAATGATCGGGCTCCTTTTATTTTTAACATTATTTAAAATAATTCATATGTCAGCTTATGGCACCCTAATGCCCTACTTTTATTTCACAATAATAAATGATCCCGGTCAGAAATGCAAAGTGAAAAAATAAAAGGGCAAGGTGCTGTAGGAAATGTTCATAACCGTTTTTTTAAGAACCGGTATGAAGTTTCTGTTTATCAGGATGACTATGAAGAAAACATTGCCAAAACACATATTATGGAGGTTTTTCCCAAAACCATCGTGAACACCGTTAAGGGCAACAGCCTTCCTTTTCTCTACTCTATGAACCCGTACCAGGGGTGTGAACATGGCTGTGCTTATTGTTATGCACGCCCCACGCATCAATATTGGGGATACAGCGCCGGTGTTGATTTTGAACGTATCATTCTTGTTAAAAAAAATGCTCCTGAACTACTGGAACAGGTATTCAGAAAAAAGGGGTACCAACCATCTGTTATCCAACTTTCGGGCAATACCGACTGCTACCAGCCTATTGAACGAAAGCTTCAGCTGACGCGCAAACTGCTACAGCTTTGCCTGGAATACCGGCATCCTGTAAGCATCATTACAAAAAATGCACTTGTTTTACGCGACCTGGATATTTTAAAACCCATGGCCGAAAAGAATCTCGTAAACGTTTCCCTAAGTATTCCGACAGTAAACGAAGACTTAAGAAAGGTGATGGAGCCCAGAACCTCATCGGTAAAAAACAAACTGCAGGCTTTGAAAACACTTTCGGGAAACGGGATTCCAACACATGTTATGGTAGCACCCATCATACCCGGGCTCAACAGTATGGAGATCCTGGCTGTTTTGAAAACAGTTGCCGCTCACGGTGCCCGAAGCTTCGGTTATACACTCGTAGGGCTCAATGACGAAGTGGAACCTGTATTTAAAGATTGGCTCACGGTTCATTTTCCTGACAGGAGAGAAAAAATTTTAAATCAGATTGCGTCTCTGCATAATGGAAATCTGGCACAAAAGAACATTGCCAAAAGGAATAGTGGAAACGGAAATTTTGCAGAAATGATTCACAATACCTTTAAGATCGGAGGGAAAAAATTCTTCCCCGATGCTTCCTTTCCTAAACTTTCTACCATATTGTTTGATGGTACCAGAGGGGAACAGCTTCGTTTATTCTAAAACTGTCCCGGCAGGAATCGTGTCATATGTATATTGGAACAGAAAACTTTAGGACTATAAGTTTCTGTAATTAATCTTGTAATTCGGTCAAATATGGCTATTTTTGTTTTTCAACTAAACATATTTTTATGAAACCGGATTTATTTCAGGCGCCAGATTATTACTTATTAGACGACTTACTTACAGAAGAACATAAATTGGTACGGGACGCCGCCCGTGCATGGGTAAAAAAAGAGGTATCACCCATAATTGAAGAATATGCACAACGTGCCGAATTTCCTCACCAGATCGTAAAAGGATTGGGAGAAATCGGAGGTTTTGGACCTTACATTCCCGTGGAATATGGCGGAGCCGGTTTAGACCAGATTTCCTACGGACTTATCATGCAGGAAATTGAGCGCGGAGATTCGGGAGTCCGTTCTACTTCTTCCGTTCAGTCTTCTTTGGTAATGTACCCTATCTGGAAATACGGAAACGAAGAACAACGCATGAAGTACCTGCCGAAACTGTCAACGGGGGAAATGATCGGCTGCTTCGGTTTAACGGAGCCCGATTACGGATCGAATCCGGCAGGAATGGTAACCAACTTTAAAGATATGGGAGACCATTACTTGTTAAACGGGGCTAAAATGTGGATTTCCAATGCACCTTTCGCGGACATAGCGGTTGTGTGGGCTAAAAATGAAGAAGGACGTATCCACGGACTTATCGTTGAACGTGGAATGGAAGGATTTACAACTCCCGAGACCCATAACAAATGGTCCTTAAGAGCATCCGCTACTGGGGAACTCATCTTTGATAATGTGAAGGTTCCGAAAGAGAATCTTTTACCCAATAAATCAGGATTAGGCGCACCGCTTGGATGTCTTGATTCGGCACGCTACGGAATCGCATGGGGAGCAATAGGTGCTGCCATGGATTGTTATGATACGGCATTGCGTTATTCAAAAGAACGCATCCAGTTCGACAAACCGATTGGTGCTACGCAGCTGCAACAGAAAAAACTTGCCGAAATGATTACGGAAATCACAAAAGCACAGTTGCTTACATGGCGTCTGGGAGTTTTGCGCAATGAAGGAAAAGCCACTTCAGCTCAGATTTCCATGGCGAAGCGTAACAATGTGGATATGGCCTTAACCATTGCACGAGATGCCCGTCAGATGCTGGGAGGAATGGGGATCACCGGTGAATATTCCATTATGCGCCATATGATGAACCTTGAATCAGTGGTTACTTATGAAGGAACACATGATATTCATCTATTGATTACAGGTATGGACATCACAGGATTTCCTGCATTTAAATAAAATAAAAGCCGCTGAAATCAGCGGCTTTTTATATGATAACTTTAGATTACCCTATTTTCTGATGAGTTTTTGAACGAGCCCTTCCGATGTTTTAACAAGGTACACCCCTGCAGGATAAGATGCAACATTTATACTTTGCAGATTTTTTCCCTGATGTATAAGCCTTCCATTAAGGTCAAACACCATCACATCTGCTGTTCTGTTAAAATAAACGATGTCCCCTGTAGCCGGATTTGGAAAAATATTGAAGGTCTTAACATCCTCAATTATAAAATCTTCATTTGATAATTTGGATATGTTCACTTCAAATATGGTCAGCGTACCACTGATTTCATTGGCCACTACCACATAAGGTTTCGAGGTAGGCGAATTTTGCGGTGCTATATAGATGATTCCTTCAGCACCGTTGTCCCCTCCATATTTAGAAGTACTTCTGGTATTCTTATAATCAACAAACGTCACATTCTGCGGATCGGTCACATTGTAAACCATGACCCCTCCTACACGCTCCAATGCTATAAATGCAAAGGTTTGTCCTGATATGGTAGCAGTCGTTACACCTTCAGGTTCCGGTCCTTTCGCACGGCTTCTGTTCTTTGGATTATTAGATTCATGGTCTGAATTAAAAATGGCAGGGAAATGCTCGGCAGTATACATTTCAAAATCATCTCCACTATCAAATACAATCTGTCTGGTATTGGCATTGAATATGGAGAAAGACCTTGCTCCTAAACTTCTTATCCCTTCAAAAGCACCATCATTATCAGTATCCCCGTTAAGGTTCGTAGCTCTGAATCTCCCGAGGTTATATGGTTGTTTAAGAATTTCAGCATTTGGAAAAACAACGGGGTCCAACACATAATTTGCAGAATTTACCGCAACACGTTCCACAAAGGTTCCATATTCTTTTTCATCTCCTTCATTGGCTGTTATAATAAAAGGAGTACCATTAACTTCATAAGTCGCAATGGCATCCGGAATATAGTAAGCTTCAACCGGCCAGTTGGCGATCAGTACTTCTCCGCTATTATCAGAAGCATCAAATCCGTTTCCTACGACATTCATATCCTTTGTTCCCAAAGCCCATATCGATTTAATGGAAGGTGTTTCAAGGTTGATTTCCGCAATTGCGTTATTCTCCTGTAGGGAAACCCATGCTTTTTTGGAATCAGCACTTATGGCAATATATTCTGGTTCCAGATCCTGAGAAAGCGTGCTGCCGGCTTTTGTTTTACGAACACCTGAAGCTATCAGCTTCGCTTCCTGGGCATTGAATCCGGTAAAATCCAGAGTCGTTACATGGTTCTGGCTCAGCCCCTTTATACCTGCGCTGATGTCGATAATGGAAACCGATCCCTCCGGATCTACGGTATAGCTTGTATTAGGTTGTCCTTCATTAGCAGTAAGAACCTTTTTACCATCTGGCGTGAAACTGATATTATCAGGTAATGCCCCTACGGTCAGCTGTTTTTGAAAAATACCATCCGTATCGAAAAAAACTACTGAACCGTTTAATGTTTCATCTGCATTTGGCGAAGCAACGGCTACGATTCCGTTCTTTACAGCAACACTTGTAATTCCTCCATAAGAATTCATATCGACAGATTTGATCACTTTTGGCGCCAATGGATTTGAAAAATCAATAATATCCAGATAACCGGCTATTGCACTTGAAGAAAACAAGCGCTGTGTCTGCGGGTCATGCACCACGATTTCAGTAGAACTGGAATTAGATCCTGAAGGATCGAAGCTTCCGATATAGTCCAGCGTAATTTCATTAGAAGGTACCGGAGCCAGTCTGTCGTTATCTTTAATATAAACGGTGGCAAAACTGTTGCCGCTAACCGTTACGCCATTTGCATTTTCAAGGCTTAAAACAAAATATTCAGCCTGTTGCTCTTCAATCTTATCATCGTTGATAGGAATTGATATTATATGTGAGGTCCCACCTGAAGGATTCAGATGAATGGTCTGTGATGCAAGGGTAAAATCATTGGCATCGGCCGTACTAAAAGGTGTCCCTTTCACAACCAAATCAACGGAACCCGTACCTGGATTTTCTATATTAAGAACAAGATCGAGGGTTCCTGCATCTTCATTAACGACGATGAAGTTAGATGCAAATCCAACTTTTGGCTGTGGCACAGGAGTTGTTCCAACAGCATAAGCATCCAGCGTAAAATTGTCGAAACGGTTGTTTCCTCCCGTACCTCCCGTTCCCTGCGCAAACTCAACCTTTAACTTGAAATTTGCATTATTATCGGTCGCTGAAATCCCGGAAAAATCGAGAGTCTGAAGTGTAGGGTCGCCATCTACAGGACTGATCGTCTGAAATACCGTATAGGTTGTCCCATCGGTAGAATAAGACCATGTTTGCGCACCTGCCCCCTGTCCTGAACGGCGTGTTGTAAATTTAACGACTGCATTTTCATATCCTGTGGTAGGAAGGCTGAACACAAGGCTTCCTCCTATCGGATTGTTAAAGCGCAGATGTGTTCCCGCAACATCGCTGTTGCGTGCATTGTAGTTGCTGACATCAAAATTCTGTCCTGTGCCGTTTGCATAAGCGAAATCGGTAGTTGTTCCCAAAGTATACGCAATAGATGCTCCTGAAACCAGGGAAACATTAGAGGACGTAATCGTCTGAACCGATGTAGGATCATTGAAATTCCAATAGTGCAGCAGCGTTTGCCCCTGCATATTTACAGCAAAAAAGAGTAATCCTGATGCAAAAATACTTTTAGTAGTTTTTTTCATTTTTATAAACTGATTGATGCCGTAAAACTCTTAAAATTTACGAAACAACAGTTTAAGGGGATACTATCAAAAAGTTAGGAGATCATTAGATTTTAAATCCGAATGTTAACATAAAAAAAGCTGTGGTATTCCACAGCTGTTAATTTTCCGGTTGATCATTGCCTTTTTCTGCGATGTAAATATTATGGTATTTTATATACCAGAGCCACAGACCTATAAAGGACAGAAAAATAACAAGCAATGTCTGATCTGTTTTTTTCCATTTATCAAATAAATTGCTGCTCCATATCACAAATAAAGCACTTAATGATGCTGCAATGTGTACAAGCTGGATCACAATATAAATACTGTATTTCTCATTCAGATGAAAAGCAATATCATGAAAAAAGAAAATAGCCAACAGATAACCAACTATTAAAACGGTTAGAACAATGATCATCCATTTGATGTATTTAAGTAGTGTTTTCATTTTTTCCTGACTTTACAATCGCACAAAAGTAATTAATATATCGTTGCAATGAACATAATGAACAAAATTTACATTTTCACTAAATGATTATCTAAATTTAAGGTGTTTAAACCATAATATCCAATTCCATCTTACTTTAATTTAAAGCATTTATATAAAGTTAAATTATTTTTACAGAACGCAATAACTCGTATTTTTGAAGAAATTTTTCTAATGAATATTCAGCACATTAACCATTTCATAAAAGAAGAACGCTTATCGCTTCTGAACCATCCTCTCTATACAAAAATCAAGCAACCATCCGACCTTCATCTGTTTTTAGAAGGCCATGTATATGCAGTCTGGGACTTTATGTCGCTACTTAAGGCACTGCAGCAACGGCTTACCTGCACTACAACACCCTGGTTTGCATCGGAAAACCCGGAAACAAGATACCTCATCAATGAGATTGTGCTGGCTGAAGAGTCGGATACCGCATTTGACGGAAGAAGGTTGAGCCATTTTGAAATGTACACTGAGGCAATGGATAAATGTGGGGCAGATACGTCCGGAATTTTTTCGTTTACTGAAGCGGTTAAAGCAGATGATATTTTCTCTGTCATTGAAAAATCGAACCTTCACCCAAAAATCAAGGCGTTTTTAAATTTCACGTTTACGACCATCCAAAACGGAAAAACTCATGAAATTGCAGCGGCCTTCACATTCGGGCGTGAAGACCTGATACCGAATATGTTCAGTGAAATATTAAGAGAGCTTAAAACCCGGTTCCCTGAAACTGATTTAAGAGAACTTATCTACTACTTCGAGCGTCATATTGAGCTGGATGCCGACGAGCACGGTCCAATGGCCTTTAAAATGATTGATGATCTTTGTGGAAATGATCCCGTTAAGTGGGACGAAGTAGCCGAAACATCCAGAAAAGCTTTACAGTTCCGAAGTGGTTTATGGGATGCCATCCTGGAATCTTTTCAATAAAAAACGAAGCTTACGCTTCGTTTTTACAATAAAATAAATCCAATAAAATATTTAAAACTATTGCTCAATAATAAGTCTATTGATATTTGTTTAAATATAGTTAAAAAAAACTATATTTAAACAATAAATATAAAAAAAATTAAACTTCCGGCGCCAGTTCTATCCTTAAACCGTCTATTTCAGGTGTAATGGCAATCTGGCATCCCAGTCTGCTGTTTTCCTTAACATTAAACGCCTCCCAGAGCATCGCATCCTCATCCGGATTTTTTTCAGGTAATGTGACCTCTTGTTCATTCAATACGTAGCATTGGCACGAAGCACACATGGCCATTCCTCCGCATATCCCAATAGTACCTTCTTCTGCCAGTTCATAGGCCCTTACCAGTTCCATAATGTTCATGTTCATATCAGTAGGGGCATCAACGGTATGTGAATCACCGTTCCTGTCTATAATGGTTATCTTTACATCATTCATGAGTTGTAATTTTTGCAAAGATACTAATTCGGCAGGTCATAAGAAAAATGAAAACAATTTTAAAAAGCGGTTGTAACAATCTGTTCATTCGATTACTAATTCTATAAAATCAAAAAATGAATGCACACGAAATAGATTACGAAATTTTCGGAGAGGAAATGCAGTTTGTTGAAATTGAACTGGACCCTCAGGAAACAGTCATTGCAGAAGCCGGAAGCTTCATGATGATGGACGACGGTATACAGATGCAGACCATATTCGGCGACGGCAGCCAGCAATCAGGAGGATTGTTGGGAAAGGTGGTAAACGCCGGAAAAAGATGGCTTACAGGTGAAGGTTTGTTTATGACAACGTTTACGAATATGAATTACGGAAAAAAGAAGGTGGCATTTGCTTCTCCTTATCCGGGAAAAATTATAGCTCTTGACCTTCGTTATCTCAACGGTAAGTTCATCTGCCAGAAAGATGCATTTCTTTGCGCAGCCAAAGGAGTGTCTGTAGGTATTGAGTTCAACCGTAAAATCGGAACAGGGTTGTTCGGAGGGGAAGGTTTTATTATGCAGAAACTTCAGGGAGACGGAATGGCTTTCATTCATGCAGGAGGCACACTCCATAAAAGGGAACTGCAACCTAATGAAGTACTGAAAGTCGATACCGGCTGTATCGTAGGCTTTACAAGCGGTGTTGATTATGACATCCAGTTTGTCGGCGGGATCAAAAACACGCTTTTCGGAGGAGAAGGCCTGTTCTTTGCAACCCTTCGCGGACCCGGTACTGTATACGTACAGTCCCTACCCTTCAGCAGGCTTGCAGACCGCATCATTGCACATGCTCCGAGCGCAGGCGGTAAATCACAGGGAGAAGGAAGTATTCTGGGAGGATTAGGAAGAATGCTCGACGGAGATAATAATTAAAAAGCAGCTCGGTTGAGCTGCTTTTTTTATGTTACACCACTACGTCAAAAAACGCCGTAAGCTGTTCAAAAGAGTATTCCTGTGTATTGATATCCTTTATGATTCTTCCTTTTTCAAAACATACAATACGGTCGGAAATCTCAAAAGTATGATTCAAATCGTGACTTGAAACAAGTAAGGTTGTCTGTTTTGAGGCCGCGATATTTTTGAGGATCTTTTTCAAACGGATCTGTGTCGTCGGATCAAGATTTGCAAAAGGCTCATCTAATATGATGACCTTAGGGTTTCCGATAAAGGTACCGATGATTCCAACCTTTTTCTGGTTTCCTTTCGACAAATCCCGGATAAATTTATTTTTCCCCAGGATTTCATCATTAAAGAAATCTGCATATTCCAATATAAATGTGTCTACCTGTGCCTTCGTCTGGTTTCTTAATTCACCTAAAAAATAAAAATATTCTTCGCAAGTAAGATAACCGATAAGAAAGCTTTCATCAAGGAACGCCGTAGTGAAGGTTTTCCAATCCTCACTCTTGTTTACAATTACACCGTTGTTTTTAATTCCTCCCTCTGAAGGCTCTATCAGGTCGAGCAACAGGCTGAAGAACGTGGTTTTTCCCGCTCCGTTGTTTCCTACAAGGCCAAAACTCTGGCCGGTCGGAATTTCAAATCCCGGTAAATCAAGTACTAAGGTACCGTTATATGCTTTTTTTAAATTCTGAACTTGTATCATAACTATTTATATGCTTTTATTGTGGTGTATTTCTGAGTTTTATATAATTTTTCGATAAGGTTAAACATCGGCCTTTTTAGTAAGATACCTAATAAACCTATGGCGATAAATACGATCACGGTAATGTGAAACGGCAAAAAGATATTTAAAACGATATACAATACCATGGGAACAACGATTGTAGGCAAACTCAGCAACATGGTCTGGATGTTGAATGCTTTCGAATCTCCAAAGGCATTTTTATTGCTTGTAAGCTCTATTTTGGACCTTACATAAGCTCCCGTAAACAATGACATATAGCAGTTCCATCCGATATTGTAGCACCCAACGGCAACTATGGTGAGATACACCTTCCATCCGAAATAAATATAGAAACTTGCAAGGATCATTGAAATCAATGTGCCTAAAACCATAATAAGCCATTTAGATTCCAGATAGGTTCTGTAAGGAATATTCTGCGTCATCATCAACGGGTAATAACTGCTGTCCCAGCTTGGAACATATTGACCGAACATCAGCATAAAGCCTCCGGTAACCATAATGCCTGCAAGAACCATCATAGACGAACCTTCAAAAGCGTCGTTATTGAAGAACAGCAATCCGTAGCAAAGAAACAACAAACTCATATACAAAACAGTTTTGGTACGTTTGTTCCGGGTCAGGAGCTTTAAATCAAGTTTAAGAAACGGAGCCAGTACCCCGAAACGATTCAGGAAGTTCAGGTCATAATATTTGTATACTTCCTTCTTGTTCACCACATCACTCTCCAGCGACAGGTTCTTTATATAATAATTGTAACAGCTTATAAACAAACCGGCCAACAATAATGCTGTAAAAGCAACAGAATACATATTATCATAGAAAAATGAAAAGATCTGAGCAGTATACTCCGATATTTCAACATACCCCATATAATCTGCTCCCAGAAGCAATGCTGCAACGATTAAGAAGTAAACTGCAAATTTTGTAACATTGTTTAATAGCTGTACCAGATAACAGTTCGACAAAAGCAGAAAAGTATAAGACAGGGCAAATACCACATTCTGGGCTGCATCATATTTATAACTAAACAGCTGTATCAACACTGCTGCTCCAACAAGCACATCTACGAGATTAAAGAAAGACAGGGTAGACTTGAGAAGACCATAGCTGACGATTTTCTTTTTCCGCACATTCTGTATCAGCAACGGTTTAATATGCGCAGTAGGCATCTTCTGAAAGAAATAACGGATCATAAGAGTCGCTACCCAAATGTAAACAGCATATTTAAAAAAACCTTCTTTAGGTTCCATACCAGCCTTATCGGCGATTTTAAAAAAGCCGAAAGAGGACGTAACCGCTATGATCAGATAGCACAAGGCAAAATATCCCTTACCAAGCCCCATAAGTACCGTTTGTAATACATTTCCCTTGCGTTTAAAAGCGAGCCACTCTAAACGGGCCAATTGTTTAAAAGTCATATCTGTTTTTTATTTATAAGTATGCAGTATTGCCAAAACGTTACAAAAAAAGAGCATGTTCTCACATGCTCTTCCTAATTATTCTCATTGGATTAGTTAATTGCCTTTACAACCGCCTTTTCCGCTTCTTTTCTTGTTCCGTCGAAACCGTCAATCCCGGAGACCGTGGTATATTTCAGAACGTATTTTTTCCCTGGATTCAACCTGTTGTAAACAGACTGGCACATAAGGGTAGCTTCATGGAAACCACATAAAATGAGCTTTAGTTTTCCAGGATAGGTATTGATGTCGCCAATTGCATAAACTCCTTCAATATTCGTCTGGTAATCAAGTGCATTATTCACCTTTATGGCATTTTTTTCTATTTCCAGCCCCCAGCTTCCGATAGGTCCCAGTTTTGGTGTGAGCCCGAATAACGGGATAAAGTAATCCGTATGAATCTTCTGGAACGAGGTTCCTCCCTCATAGGACAGCGTTACCGCTTCAACATGCTCATTTCCGTGTATTTCGGTCACCTCAGCCGGTGTAATGAGGCTGATTTTTCCTTTTCTCTTTAACTCCTGCACTTTTTCAACAGAATCAAGTGCGCCGCGGAATTCATTCCGGCGATGCACCAACGTAACGCTTTTCGCTACATCGGCAAGGAAAATACTCCAGTCAAGGGCAGAATCCCCTCCCCCGCTGATCACGACATCTTTATTTCTGAACTGCTCCGGGTTCTTAACGAAATATTCCACGCCTTTGTCTTCATAAAAACCAAGGCCTTCAATAATCGGTTTCCGCGGTTCAAAACTACCCAGTCCACCTGCAATGGCGACAGCTTTTGCATGATGCCGCGTTCCTTTGTTCGTGGTAACGATAAAAGTCCCGTCTTCCAGTTTATCAATGGTTTCTGCTACCTCGTTAAGTGTAAAACCAGGTTCAAACTGCTTAATCTGCTCCATAAGGTTGTCGATAAGCTCGGCAGCTCCTACAGAAGGGTATCCCGGGATATCGAAAATGGGCTTTTTAGGATAAAGTTCGGTAAGCTGGCCACCGGGTTGTGGCAATCCATCGATTATATGGCAGCGCAATTTTAACAATCCAGCTTCGAACACGGCAAATAATCCCGTTGGTCCGGCACCGATTATCAGTATATCAGTTTCGATCATAAAAGTAAAATTTATATAAAATTAGATAGCCGTAAACATAAAAACAGTGATAAATGTCATACATCTACCACTGCCTGTATACAGTTTTATTTTATTCTTCGCTAATATTCTCGACCGTTTCGATTTCAGGGGCGTATTTTTTTATTGTCGTTTCCACACCTGCCTTCAACGTCATCTGGTTGACATTGCATAACGTACACGCTCCTTCAAGACGGACTTTTACGTGTTTATCATCTTCAATAGAGATAAGGGTGATATCGCCTCCGTCTGATTTTAAGAAAGGGCGGATTTCTTCCAAAGCCTTTTCTACATTTTGTCTTATATTTTCTGAAGCCATATAATAATGAATGATATCGAAACAATCGATGATTGATGAATTATTTTTTTACGGCAGAACATCCTGCCATGGTTGTAATTTTTACTGCTTCCGTAGGAGGAAGTGATTCGTTTCTTATTACCACCTGTTCTACTGTATTCCGTGCAATTTCAACAAACGCATCCGCTACGGGAGAGGCTTGCTGTAATGCTGCCGGGCGTCCGTAATCTCCGGCTTCCCTGATACTTTGAACAATTGGTACTTCCCCAAGAAACGGAACATCAAGATCGGAAGCCAGGTTTTTGGCTCCTTCCTGCCCGAAAATATAATATTTATTTTCAGGTAACTCTGCTGGTGTAAAATAAGCCATATTTTCTATGATTCCCAATACCGGTACATTGATACTCTCGGCCATAAACATGGAAACACCCTTTTTGGCATCAGCAAGTGCAACAGCCTGCGGCGTACTTACCACAACTGCGCCCGTAATGGGCAATGACTGAAGTAAGGACAGATGAATATCACCTGTTCCCGGTGGTAAATCTAATAAAAGGAAGTCCAGTTCACCCCAGTCTGCATCAAAGATCATCTGATTTAATGCCTTTGAAGCCATCGGTCCGCGCCAGATGACTGCCTGGTCCGGACTTGTAAAGAACCCTATGGACAAAAGTTCCACCCCGTAACTTACGATGGGTTTCATTTTGGATTTACCCGCGACATCTACCGAAATAGGCTTTGATTTTTCAACATCAAACATAATCGGCATGGAAGGTCCGTAAATATCGGCATCGAGAATTCCTACCTTAAAGCCCATATTAGCCAGCGTTACCGCCAGGTTTGCCGTAACCGTAGACTTACCCACTCCCCCTTTTCCGGAGGATACGGCAATAATGTTAGAAATTCCAGGAATAGATTTTCCTTTGATTTCAGGTTTTTCGGGGGTTTCTACCTTTATGTTAACCTTTACCTTTGCCTTATCATATATCTTCTCATGAATAACTTTCATGATGTCTACTTCAGCACGTTTTTTAATGTGTAAGGCAGGTGTTTGCAATGTAACATCTACAACTACTTCGTCTCCGAAGGTCATGACATTCTGCACTGCACCACTTTCCACCATATTTTTTCCTTCGCCGGCTACAGAAATGCTTTCAAGAGCGGCCAGTATTTCTTTTCTGTCTAGTTTCATTGAAATTATCTTAATGAAGCTGTTTAAAAAACTGTTCTTAAACAACTTATATAGAATTATTTTAAATTGCAAAGATAACACGAAAATCTCACACTTTAAAGTTAATGATTTGATAAATGTCTCCGTAGCTCTAACAATCATTAATATTTATAACCGCAATAGTTCATCTTTATAAGCAGACTTCCAATAAAAAAAACGTACATTTATAAAAAAGAAAAATTAAACAATATGGCACAGATTACATTTAAGGGAAATCCTGTTAATACAACCGGAAATTTGCCCGAAATAGGTTCAAAAGCTCCGGATTTCACATTAACAGCAGGTGATTTAAGCGAAATATCCTTAAACGATTTTAAAGGAAAAAATGTGGTACTCAACATCTTTCCAAGTGTTGACACCGGAATTTGCGCACAATCGGTACGTACATTTAACAAAGAGGTTTCTTCAGCCGACAATACTGTGGTTTTATGTATTTCCAAAGATCTTCCTTTTGCGCTGAACCGCTTTTGCGCAGCAGAAGGATTAACAAATGTAAAAACATTATCCGACTTTAAGGATGACGCCTTTGATAAAGCATATGGAGTTAAAATGGCAGATGGACCGTTAAACGGACTGTTAAGCCGTGCTGTGGTAGTGATTAATCCGGAAGGAAATGTTGTTTATAATGAGCAGGTTCCGGAAATCGGACAGGAACCCGATTACAACCACGCGCTCGGAGCACTCAAATAAATAAAAAAGTCATTCTATAAAGAATGACTTTTTTATTATTGTTATTTTGAGGAAACTTCAGGATCCCAGAAATGGTCTTTAAAATTTTTTACAACGTGGTCCTCTATTTCTATTCCTTCACTTTCGAGCAACTGCTGCATAAGGTTGGTACCCTGGAAATGATGCTTACCCGTTAAAAGTCCTTTTCTGTTCACAACCCGGTGGGCAGGAATGTTTTCGCCGTTAAAAGGAGCATTTAAAGCATATCCGACCATACGGGCAGATCTGGGGGCGCCTATCTTGCGGGCAATGGCTCCATAAGTGGTCACCCTGCCATATGGAATCTGCTTTACAACTTCATATACCCGTTTAAAGAAATCATGGTCGCTCATTATCCCAACAATTTACAAAGGTTAATAATTGCAATGGCTCCCGTGATACAGCCCATAATTTTATTGATGTTCTTCAGTATAAAATTTTCCTGAATATCGGTCTTTCTGAACAGGCGGATATAAAACAGGAACGTGAAAAACGTGCCCGTGAGCACTCCTATCGTAAGCAGGATATTGCTGATGTAGTTGATCTCGTACAGATTATTATTGATAGCCGATATGGTAATGAATACGTAATAAAATATCGGAAATATATTAATAAATGCCAGCAGCAGTCCCTGTGTAAACCGCTTCTTCCTTTCTTTTACAACAAGCCGTGGCTTTATTCCTTTTTTCTTCTTCGCTGAAAAAAAGTAAACCGTCAGAACCAGGAACACTACAAAACCTATTTCGCGCAGCATATTGGTTATAAAAATGCTGCTTTCTATGATCTTGGCAAAGAAGACGGCCAGATAGGTCTGCAAAGCAATGATGACAAAAGTACCCAGCATAAAGCTGTAGGCATGCTTAATCCCTTCCTCCTTGGAAATTTTAACTACGGTGGCATTGAGGATCCCGGGCAACAGGGTCCCGGCAACAGATGCCCCGATTCCTGTAAAGAAAGGAATTAAGTAGTTCATCTTTTTAGCGTTTTAGACGAAATTTAATATAAGTGATCGGCTTGTTTTGTTCCAGATACTGTGATTCGTAGAACGTTTGAATGGCGGTCACCACTTCAGGTGCACCTTCATTACGGTATACGTTGTGGTTTGCATAGAGTACTTCATGTCCGGCACCATGCAAAAGACCCAGGGTGTACCCGTGCATAAATTCGCTGTCGGTTTTGAGATTGATGACACCTTCCGGCTTTAGAATGCCGGCATAACGCACAAGGAATTCTTCGTTTGTTAAACGGTGTTTGGTTCTTTTGTATTTGATTTGCGGATCCGGGAATGTAATCCAGATTTCATCTACTTCATTCGAACCGAAACAATGTTCTATGAGTTCAATCTGCGTACGCAGGAAGGCTACGTTGTGAAGGTTTTCTTCAACTGCCGTTTTAGCACCACGCCAAAAACGCGACCCTTTGATGTCAACCCCTATAAAATTAGCATCAGGATAACGACGCGCCAGTTCTACCGAGTATTCTCCTTTTCCGCATCCAAGTTCCAGAACGATGGGATGATCATTTTTAAAAACTTCTTTATTCCAGTTTCCCTTTAAAGCGAACTCATTATTCACAACCTCCTCCCTTGAAGGCTGATATACATTCGAAAACGTTTCATTTTCTTTAAAACGCTTTAATTTATTCTTACTTCCCACTTTAATACATTTTGAGCAAAAATACAATAAATGGGCATGAAATACAGAAGGGTAAATAAAAAAAGCTGTTTATTTTTTAACAGCTTTTTCAATTGTAAAGGAAAACTCAGATCCGGATCCTATCTGGCTTTCTACATAAATATGTTCATTATGGGCTTCAATTATATGTTTCACAATGGATAATCCAAGTCCTGAACCCCCAATGTCTCTGGACCTGCTGGAATCGGTCCGGTAAAACCGCTCAAACAGACGCGAGATATGTTTCTTTTCAATCCCATAACCATTATCCGTAACGCGCACCAGAAGCTTTTTATCGGTAAGGCTTTCAATGGAAACTTCCGTTGTTCCGTTATCCCTTCCGTATTTTATGGAATTATCCACGAGATTCAGGATTACCTGATTGATTTTTTCCCGATCTCCGTTTACATAAATTGACCGGTAATGGTCCTTGTCGAACATCAGCGTGATATCCTTTTTATCGGCCTTCATCTCCAGCAGATCAAAAACACTCTGAAAAAGTTCAATGATGTCGAAAGTCTGTATATTCAGTTTAAGCTCGTTACTTTCGAGCTTGGTAATCATATCAAGATCATTTACAATCTCTATAAGCCGCTCAATCCCTTTATCGGCACGTTCAAGGTATTTTTTACGGATGTTTTTGTCCTTTACACCGCCTTCAAGCAACGTAGACACATACCCCTGAATGGTAAAAAGGGGCGTTTTGAGTTCGTGCGCCACATTCCCGATAAATTCCCTACGGTATTCTTCCTGCACCTTTAAAGACTCAATTTCCACCTTTTTGTTCGACGCAAACTTATTCACCTCGTACATAAGGGTCTGCATATCGGTTGTGACGGGTTGATTTCTCAATACGGATTCATCCAGAATAGTCACTTCTTTGTAGATCTTCTGGATATGGCGGTAAATAAAACGCTCTACCCTGTATTGAAGGACAAAAAAACTGAAGGCGAAAAACAGCAATATAAACGTTACGGTAAAGAACCAGTTTATATGAAAGAACAGCAATTGCAGCCCTATCAACAGCATCGAGCTGAACAAAGCAATAAAGGCAGTAGACTTTATTGCGAATTTATAGGACTTACGGTATTTTATACCCATTAAACCTCTAATTTATAACCTACACCTTTGATGGTTTTAAATAATTCATCTCCGATTTTTTCACGCAGCTTCCGGATGTGTACATCTATGGTTCTGCCTCCTACGATGACTTCATTACCCCATACTTTATCGAGAATTTCTTCTCTTTTAAATACTTTTCCCGGTTTTGAGGCTAAAAGATAGAATAATTCGAATTCCTTGCGCGGCAGTATGATTTCCTGCTTATCCTTGACGATCTTGTATTCTTCGCGGTTGATTTCAATATCTCCGATCTTCAGTACATCGTCAGCAGAAGTATCCTCTTTTACACGGCGCAGCAACGCTTTTACTTTGCTCACCAACAATTTCGGCTTGATCGGTTTGGTGATGTAATCATCTGCTCCCACATCGAACCCGGCCACCTGTGAATAATCTTCTCCGCGTGCAGTTAAAAAGGTAATGATGGTACTTTGAAGTTCCGGTAGCTTGCGCATCGCTTCGCAGGCTTCAATTCCATCCATCTCGGGCATCATTACATCCAGTATCACCAGATTCGGATGCTCCTTTTTTGCAACTGATATCGCTTCTTTTCCATTATGGGCCTTAATTACCTGGTATCCTTCCGATTCCAGATTAAAACCTACAATTTCCAATATATCGGCATCATCATCTACCAATAATATCTTGATATCCTTATTCTTCATCTTTTTTTTGTGTTGTTTCCGAGTGTAAAAATAAAGATAAATAAAAAACAAATACCCGCTTAACAATTATTTAATGTGGTAACAATTTGTTTACACAAACCCAACTTATTGATAAAATTACTGTAACACTTCAGTAATCTAAAGGTAGTTCCTTTGCCTCGAAAAATTAGAACACACACAAAATGAAATTAAATTTTTTAGCTGTTGCTTTATTATTTGGAGCTGCAGGTTATGCCCAGGAAGCACAAACCATCAAAGGGTATATTTATGATTCTTCGAACAATAATGCACCTTTGGCATATGCTACGGTGATGCTGCAAAACACCGAATTCGGGGCTAATACAGATGAAAACGGTTATTTCGAAATTGAATGTAACGAAGGTTCTTATTTACTTGAAGCCTCTTACACGGGTTATCAGACCTATGTGATGTCATACGAAACCGGTCATCCCCAGAATGTGTCCATCAACCTTATGGCTGAAAACGACGCTCTTGACGAAGTAGTGATCACGGTCAACAATAAAAAATCAACTGAATCGGCGCTTCTTAACGACCAGCGTAAATCCCTTGAAATCAAACAACAGATCGGTGCTCAGGAACTTTCAAGAAAAGGGGTTAGCGACGTTGCAGCGGCTGTAGCCAAAACATCAGGGGTAACCAAACAGGAAAGTACGGGAGGAATCTTTGTACGTGGTTTAGGAGACCGTTACAACAGCACCACCATGAACGGCCTTCCGGTTGTGTCCAACGATCCTGAAAAGAAAAACATTGAACTGGATCTGTTTTCAACAGATATCGTAGAATACATTTCCATAGACAAAACATATGTTGCCCGGAATTCGGGAGATTTCGCTGGAGGAAATGTCGATATTAATTCCAAAAAGCACACGGGTAAACCAACATTCGGCGTAACGATCGGCGGATCCGGAAACACGAATGCTCTTGGTGTTAAAGACTTTTTACTTCAGGAAGGAAGAAGCAAATTGGGCTTCAACAAAAATAACGAAATCCCGAACAACCCGCTTGGAGGTTATAATTTTGCCACCCCGCTTAAAACATACCGCGCGGTTCCGTTCGGATCCAACCTTGGTGTTAACGGAGGAGGTTCCATTCTTGTAGGGAACGAAGGGAAAATCAACCTTTTTGCTACCGCTTCATTTGAAAATGATTACGGTTACAGAGAAGGTATTGACAAACAGGTCAGCGCACAAAATGCCCGCCTTAAAGATTTCTTCCACAAGCGTTTCAGCTATGAGACCAAAACAACCGGGATGTTCAATGCTGATTATGAAATCAACAGCAAAAACAACATTGATTACAACTTTCTATTTGTAAACTCATCAACACAGACACATGATGATTACCGCGGATACATCCGTGACATTGCAGAAAGTAATACCGGAGGTATTCTTACCCGTAACAACTATACGGAGAACAGACTGATGGCACATCAGTTACTAGGAAAACATGAAGTTGCAGAAAACCAGAGCATTTCCTGGGGTATTTCTTACAACAGCATTAAAAGCTTCATGCCGGACAGAACACAGACCATTCTAAGATACCGTGAAGATGAAGGTGATTTTGTACTGGCTTCCAATTCCGCATCTGACAACCACCGTTACTTCCATGACCTGAATGAGAACGAAGTTGCTTTTAACGCTGCTTACGACTATAAATTCAACCCTAATGAAGACGGGACTTATAAAGGAAAACTGGTAATAGGGTACAACGGCAAGATGAAAAAACGTAAATTCAATGCACGTCAGTTTAATTTTGACATTGCATCGGATCAATTACAGATTGGCAGAGACAACAACAACCTGGATTTGTTCTTCAACCAACAGAATTTCGAACAGGGATTCTTCAGAATCAGTACGTTCCGCGGGGATAACAATCCTTTGGAACCTCAGTACTACAACGGAGATCTGGATGTTCACGCCGGTTTTGCAAATCTTGAATATCAGTTATCTTCTAAATTGTTCGCTGTTTTGGGAATCAGATACGAGCGTATCAGCCAGAACATCGAATGGAAAACCCAGCTTGACAATGTTGGGGGAAGCGATTTGTATGAAAAGAATGCTTTCTTACCAAGCCTTAACCTCAAATATGAGCTTACAGGTAACCAGAACCTTCGCTTTGCTGCATCAAAAACATATACAATGCCGCAGTTCAAAGAACGCGCTCCGTTTATTTATGAGGATGTTACGGAAATCAAATATGGAAATAAAGACCTTTACGCATCCGACAATTACAACTTAGACATCAAATGGGAACTATTCCCTCAGAGCGACGAAGTTGTTTCTGCAACGGTTTTCGGAAAATACATCAAAAATCCGATCAACGAAACAAATATTGCATCAGCAGCCAACGATATCTCCTTCCTGAACACAGGTGATTACGGTTATGCTGCCGGTATTGAGGTGGAATTACGCAAGAACCTTGTTTATTTTAACAACGATGACAACAACAAGTTATCTTTCGGATTAAATGCAGCGTATATGAAAACCGACCAGGAGCTGAATTCTGACAAGATTAAGGCAGAAACAGGGTTCAACACCTTATTTACCAATAAAAAGTCTGCTTTTACGGGAGCTTCTGAATTCCTTGGAAATGCCGATTTAACATATTTCAGATCATGGAAAGATAAAAACATCATGGCTACACTTGCTTACAACTACAATTCGGACAAGCTATATGCCATCGGTGTTGAACAGAAAGGGAATTTGGTAGACAAAGGTTTTGGGATGATGGATTTTATCTTCAAAACAAAATTCAACGAAAACTTCGGAATGGGAATATCTGCAAAGAACCTTCTGAATCCTAGTATTGACCGCGTACAGGAGAATATGGACAAAGATGTTACAGTGCGTTCATACAAGCTGGGATCTACTTTCAGTGTATCGTTAAATTACAATTTCTAAAAGCAAAAAGCGCAGAGAAATATATATTTAGATTAGAGTTAGTTAATGTAAAAAAAGAGCTTGATTTCATCCATCAAGCTCTTTTTTTATTTTCTAATTATGAACTGTTGCTGTTATTTTGCCTGACAGCTGCTTGTGCATTCCTGCGTTACAATAGGCAACCCCGTATTTTTGATTGCACCAAATCCTCCAACAACATCAATCATATTGTGAAATCCTCTTGCTTTAAGTATAGAAGCCGCAATCATGGAACGGTACCCCCCGGCACAATGCAGGTAGGTTGTTTTGTTTAAAGGAAAATCTGCTATATGTTCGTTGATGAAGTCCAGAGGGATATTCGGGACATCTGCAATGTGCCCCGCTTCATATTCTCCGGGTTTACGCACATCAATTACAGAGTCCTCACCGTTATTCATGAGGGTTTCAAGTGTACTTGCCGAAATTCTTTCGATACGGTCCGTTTCCATACCTGCATCAATCCATGTCCGGATACCGCCTTCCAGATACCCCAAGGTATTGTCGTAACCAACACGGGCCAGGCGTGTAACCGTTTCCTGTTCCCTTCCTTCCGGGGTAACCAATACGATAGGCTGACTGATATCGGTAATGAGCGAACCTACCCAAGGTGCAAATCCCCCGTCGATCCCTATAAAGATCGATCCCGGAATATGTGCTTTTCCAAAACTATCGGCATCCCGTACATCCAGAATCAAAGCTTCATCTGCAGCCTGTCTGAACTGTTGCGGTGTCAATGCCCTGTTACGTTCAATAATGGCATCCACCGATTCATAACCTTCCTTATTCAGGCGTACATTTTCGGGAAAATAAACCGGAGGCGGCAATAAACCGTCGGTGACTTCCTTTACAAATTCTTCAACGGTCATATCTGCACGTAATGCATAATTGCTCCGTTTCTGCTCTCCCAGTGTTCCGACTGTTTCCTTACTTAAATTCTTACCACATGCAGATCCTGCACCGTGCGCCGGATATACAATAACATCATCAGCCAAAGGCATAATTTTCGAACGCAGGCTCTCGTAAAGTGTAGCAGCGAGTTCCTCCTGTGTCATATGGGCAGCCTTCTGTGCAAGATCCGGGCGTCCGACATCTCCCAGAAACAAAGTATCCCCGCTGAAAATCGCATGATCTCTTCCGTTTTCGTCGCGCAAAAGATAAGTTGTACTCTCCATGGTATGCCCCGGCGTATGTAAGGCGATAATTGTAAGTTTTCCCAGTTTGAACTCCTCGCCGTCCTTTGCAATATGTGCTTTAAAGGCAGGTGATGCTGTAGGCCCGTAAATGATAGGAGCTCCCGTTTTCTCGGATAAGGTCAGATGCCCGCTTACGAAATCTGCATGGAAATGCGTTTCAAATATATATTTTATCGTTGCATTGCCTGCACCGGCTTTGTCAATATATTGCTGTACCTCGCGTAACGGGTCAATGATGGCCACTTCGCCTTCGCTTTCAATATAATAGGCGCCCTGCGCCAGACATCCTGTATAAATCTGTTCAATCTTCATAGCTCAATAATATCTAGTACAAAAGTACGAATTCTAAAATAAACAACATGTAACTCAGGTTACGTGCTTAAAACAGTTCCTTAAACATAATATACAGGGACATCACCAGGATAAACCATCCGAATATCTGGCGTAAACTTCCGTCGATAATTCTTTTGGAAAGCTTATTACCGATAAATAAACCAATAACCGAAACCGCGGAAAAAGACAGTACGATAGTCCAGTCGATCACATGTTGTCCCAGATCTCCCGTAAAGCCGACAAGACACTGAATCGCAATAATGGTCAGTGAGGTTCCTATCGCCTGCTTCATGGGAAGGTTGGCAAAAAATACCAGGACGGGGATGATGAGAAAGCCTCCTCCTGCACCTACCAATCCGGATACGGTTCCAATAAGGAGTCCCTGGGTAATAAGAGGTGTTGCAGAAGTAACGATTTTAGGTGTAGCCAGATTTTTCTGCCGCGGTTTGCGAATCATCTTGGAGGAAGCTGCAAACATCACAACCGAAAAAACAAGCATGATGAGCTTTGATTTGGAAACACTTACATTGTTGCTTAACGTAATGGCATCCGGAAGCAGCAGAAGCAATTGCGACCTTGTAAAGAATACAGCCAGAAGGGAGGGGATACCGAACAGCAGCACAATCTTATAATTGATGTTATGGTCCATGGCGTTCTTAACGCTTCCTACCGCCGAAGTACTTCCTACAATAAACAATGAATAAGCCGTCGCAATCAAAGGATCAATTCCGACAACATACACCAATATCGGCACGGTAAGTATGGAACCACCGCTGCCAATCAGTCCTAAAGTAATGCCGATAAACAGCGCTAAAATGAGTCCGATATATAAATGTATGTCCTGCATAATGTTGAAAAGGTGATGCAAAGTACAACATTATCGCTGGTTAACAAAACAGAAGTTTCACAGATTTTTCAAAAAATAACTTAGTACCTTTGATCTTATTTTGCGGATTATGAAAATTACCACAGATGAACTTTGCGCCGTTTTGAACGGCACTGCCAACACCCCGAATATTGAGATTGAAGTATCGGACATATCCATTGACAGCCGCTCTTTGCGCAATGCTCAGAACACGTTGTTTTTTGCTTTAAAAGGAGTGAACCACAACGCACATGAATACATTAAGGACCTTTATGAAAAAGGAGTGCGTTTTTTTGTAGTTTCCGAGGATGTTCCGGTATTGGAAGGAGCTGTTTTTCTAAAAGTAGACAACAGTTTGCATGCCTTACAGGATTTCGTTGCCTTTTACCGCAACACCTACCATTTTCCTGTTATAGGCATTACCGGAAGCAACGGCAAAACCATTGTAAAAGAATGGCTGAACCAGTTACTTTCACCTACTTTTAATATCATCAAAAGCCCTAAAAGTTATAATTCACAGGTAGGAGTTCCTCTTTCGGTTATAGCCATAAATGATGAACACAACCTGGGTATTTTCGAGGCCGGAATTTCGCAACCTAATGAAATGGTCTATCTTGAAAAAGTCATACGCCCCACCATCGGGGTATTGACGAATATAGGCTCTGCCCATAATGAAGGATTCTCTTCAAAAGAAGAAAAACTGAAAGAAAAATTAATCCTGTTTAAAGATGCTGAAGTGCTTATCAGCGAAAAAACAGAATTGATTTCGGGCCTTCGGCCCCCGAAGCCGAAATGGTTCAACTGGAGTTTTACTGAAGATGCCGATGTAATATTTCAGAAATCGGGAAATGCATTAACCGTAAGCTATCTGGGGGAAAAATTTACCGTACAGCTTCCGTTTACAGATCTGGCATCCATTGAAAATACCGCTACCTGCATTACTGTGCTGCTTTATATGGAAATCGGCACCGATTACATCATAAACGCAATACCGCAGCTGCACCAGGTACAGATGCGCCTGCAGATAAAAAAAGGAAATAACGACTGTTTATTAATTGACGACAGTTACAGCAGTGATTACCAATCGTTAAAAATAGCCCTCGATTTTCTGGAGCAACAAAAAACACATCAGCAAAAAACCGTAATTCTTTCAGATATTTTTCAAAGTGGTTTTCCTGCAGAAGTGCTTTACGACAAAGTAGGGCAGCTGCTTAAGCAGAACCATATAAACCGAGTTATAGGTATTGGGGAACGCATTTCAACCTATTTAACGAACATACATCAGTTCCAGAGTTATCCTGATACTGAAACCTTCCTAAGTGACTTCAACCTAAAGTCATTCCGCAACGAAACCCTCCTCATCAAAGGATCCCGCAGCTTCGAATTTGAAAAAATAGTAGCGGAGCTTGAAGAAAAAACACATGAAACGGTGTTGGAGATCAACCTTGATGCTATAAGCCACAACCTGAACTTCTACAAATCGAAACTCGATCCTTCAACAAAGATCATGGTCATGGTAAAAGCTTTCGGTTATGGAAACGGAAGTTACGAGATTGCCAAACTGCTCGCCCATCATCAGGTCGCCTATCTGGGAGTTGCATTTGCAGATGAAGGAGTAGAGTTACGGAAAGCGGGAATCAGAATACCCATTATCGTAATGAATCCTGAAAATTCGGCTTTTTCCACAATGATTGCCTATCAGTTAGAACCCGAAATTTATAATATTACCGAGCTTCAAACCTTTTTAAAGATTGCAGAAGCTCAGAACCTTTATGAATATCCCGTTCATTTAAAGCTTAATACGGGCATGAACCGGCTGGGATTTAACGAAAAGGATTTTCCGGAACTTATTACAATACTCGGACATACCAAAACAATACATATTGCAAGCATGTTCTCGCATCTGGCAACGAGCGACATGCCGGAAGAAAAAGCTTTTACATTAAACCAGATTCATACATTCCGGAAATGGGCTTCTTATTTAAAGGACGCCCTTAAAATAAATCCTGTTCTGCACATTTTGAATACTTCGGGAATTTACAATTTCAGCGAATATCAGATGGATATGGTACGATTGGGTGTGGGACTGTACGGTGCAGGGAACGATGAAACGGAAGATGCACAACTTCAAAACGTTGCTACACTAAAAACTGTTGTTCTCCAGATAAATGAAATAAAGGCAGGGGAAAGTGTGGGATATGGGCGAAGGTTCATTGCCGACAGGGACAGCAGGATTGCCACCATCCCGATCGGTTACGCCGACGGACTGCGGCGATCCTACGGAAATGGTAAAGGATCGGTACTTATCAACGGTAAGCGGGCCCCCATCATTGGTTCTATCTGTATGGATATGCTTATGGTGGATTGCACGGATATCGATATTAAAACTGGTGATGAAGTCATTATATTCGGAAATGACCTTCGGATTACGGAAGTAGCCAGAATATGGGAAACCATTCCTTATGAAGTAATGACGTCTATTTCCCAGCGTGTAAAACGAATTTTTTACAAAGAATAGAAAATATTAACAGAAAATTGTACTTTAGCTTAAACTAGAATTTAAACAAAGTTGTTATGGGATTTTTAAAAGAATTTAAAGAATTTGCCGTTAAAGGAAACGTTATCGATTTGGCTGTAGGGGTTGTAATCGGAGGGGCATTCGGAAAGATCGTCACTTCCCTTGTGGAGGATATCATTACCCCGGCAATACTTACACCTGCACTTGAGGCAGCCAACCTTCAGAATTTATCGGAACTTGTAATTCCGGGAACAGCCATTAAATACGGTAACTTTCTATCGGCCGCTCTTTCATTCATCATTGTGGCCTTCGCCCTTTTTATGATGATTAAGGGGATCAACAGATTGAAAAAGGCAGAACCGGCTCCGGCTCCTGAAGCTCCAAAAGGGCCTACACAGGAAGAGTTGCTGGCTGAAATCAGAGACCTTTTAAGAAAACAACAATAATGAAAAAACCACTCAAATGAGTGGTTTTTTATATTAATCGTTGAGCTTCAGAACAGCCATAAATGCCGACTGCGGAATTTCTACATTTCCAACCTGCCGCATACGCTTCTTTCCTGCTTTTTGTTTTTCCAATAATTTACGTTTACGCGAAATATCTCCTCCGTAACATTTTGCCGTCACATCCTTACGCAACGCCTTGATTGTTTCACGCGCAATGATTTTAGCACCGATAGCCGCCTGGATCGGAATATCGAATTGCTGGCGCGGAATCAGTTCCTTCAGTTTTTCACACATTTTCTTACCGATATGGTAGGCGTTGTCTTCATGTATCAATGCAGAAAGAGCATCTACATTCTGACCGTTCAGTAAAACATCTAAACGTACCAGTTTTGAAGTACGCATTCCTATTGGATGGTAATCAAATGAAGCATATCCTTTTGAAACCGTCTTTAAACGATCGTAAAAATCAAAAACGATTTCCGCCAAAGGCATATCGAAATTGAGTTCCACCCTTTCAGGAGTCAGATACGTCTGATTGGTGATCTGGCCACGCTTTTCAATACAAAGGCTCATTACCTGTCCTACAAAATCCGATTTTGTAATGATCGTTGCTTTAATGAACGGTTCTTCTACCCGGTCCAGCTTAGATGGCTCAGGTAAATCGGAAGGGTTGTTTACTATAAACGCGGTTTCAGGTTCTTTTTTGGTATAAGCAAAATAAGATACGTTAGGAACCGTAGTGATCACTGTCATGTTGAACTCCCGTTCCAAACGCTCCTGGATAATTTCCATATGCAGCATTCCCAGGAAACCACAACGGAAACCAAACCCCAACGCAGCAGAGCTTTCAGCCTGGAATACCAGTGACGCATCATTCAACTGCAATTTTTCCATTGAGGCACGTAAATCCTCATAATCTTCTGTATCCACAGGGTAAATTCCTGCAAAAACCATGGGTTTTACATCTTCGAAACCTGAAATCATCTTTTTTGTAGGGTTTACCGCATCTGTAACCGTATCCCCCACTTTTACTTCCTTAGCTTCCTTAATTCCCGAAATAAGATATCCTACGTCACCTGTAGAAATCTTTTGCTTCGGAACCTGGTTCAGTTTTAATGTTCCAATCTCATCTGCATAATATTCATTGCCCGTAGCCATGAACTTGATCTTCTGGTTCTTTTTAATTTCCCCGTTTAAAACACGGAAGATAACTTCAATTCCGCGGAAAGGGTTGTAGACAGAATCAAAAATAAGGGCCTGAAGAGGCTCATCCGGATCACCTGCAGGTGCGGGAATGCGTTCCACGATAGCTTCAAGGATCTTATCTACCCCAAACCCTGTTTTACCGGATGCATGAATGATGTCTTCATGCTTACAGCCCAATAATTCCACTATATCGTCACTCACTTCTTCCGGATTGGCAGAAGGAAGGTCCACTTTATTCAACACCGGGATAATTTCAAGATCATTTTCCAAAGCCAGATAAAGGTTTGAAATGGTTTGAGCCTGAATACTCTGTGCGGCATCCACAATTAACAATGCTCCTTCACAAGCCGCAATGGAACGGGAAACCTCATACGAAAAGTCTACGTGTCCCGGAGTATCGATAAGGTTCAGTATGTATTTTTCCCCCTTGTAATCAAACTCCATCTGAATCGCATGTGACTTGATCGTAATCCCCCGCTCGCGCTCCAAATCCATATTATCTAAAAGCTGCGCCTGTGCTTCACGCGCCGTAACAGTTTGTGTAGCATCCAATAAACGGTCGGCCAGTGTACTTTTTCCATGGTCGATGTGCGCGATAATACAAAAATTTCTAATATTCTTCATTGGCAATAAAATGTCAAAAAAATGTTTAAGCCCGGAGACCTGAAACCGGTAAGACACATACTCTGCGTTGCGTTTTCCATTCCTTGGTTCCGAAAACTATAATATGCAAATATAGTTTATTTTTTGCTGTATTTTTAAAGTATTTCACAGACCTCGTTTAAAAAAACAAATACGATGTTTTTGGCCTTATCGTTCCTGTTCATCATGTTAATTCCCTGCAAACCTTCCTGAGTATGATGCTTATTTCCTCTGCCTTGTTTACGGTCATAAAATGTCCGCCTCCTTTGACAACATAATCTGCTTTTACATATTTCAACGGCAGGATATGATCCTGATTTCCATGTATATGAAAAATATCTGCATCAGAACATGCCGTTTTCCATTTCAAAACGGCATCCAGTGCCCATCTCAGGAACAAAGGATCTGTATCCTTTAAAATAACGTCCAGAAGGGATTGCTCTCTTTTAACCGTATTCCGAAAAACCAGTCTGTCAAAGCATTTCTCTTCTTAAGCAAAGAAAGCGGAATTACCTTATGAACATTCAGCGGACCGATACACCGGTATAAAACAGGAAGTTCTTTTGCATTTGCTGCAGAAGCTATGAGAATTATTTTGCGGATACTTATTATTTTTGAAATTTCAACTGCTACCATCCCCCCAAATGACAGCCCGATAAAGATGGGGCTTTCCGTTGTTATAACGCCGGAGATTCTTAAAGCATATTTTTGAAGCGGCTCGTCCTTTTCGGGAAGGATCCAATCTACAAATTCTACCTGCAAATCTCCGAAATCAACCTCATCGAAAACCCTTCTATCAACTCCCAGACCGCTAAACACATATACTTTACTCATAGACTTCAGTTGGTAAATTTCATTCATATAATCAAAGTTACACTAAAGCATTACGTCTACAAATCTTTATATTTGCAATATGATTAAGAAGGAAACCATTGACGCTATTTTTGAGGCTGCCCGTGTGGAAGAGGTAATTGGCGATTTTGTCCAGTTAAAAAAATCTGGCAGCAACTACAAAGGATTAAGTCCGTTTGTAAACGAGAAAACACCTTCGTTTATGGTTTCGCCTGCCAAACAGATCTGGAAAGATTTCTCTTCAGGTAAGGGAGGTAACGCATTAAGCTTCATTATGGAGCACGAGCATTTTTCTTATCCTGAGGCATTGCGCTATCTGGCCAACAAATACCAGATCGAAATAGAGGAAACGGAACAGAGCGATGAAGAAAAACAGGCTCTTAACGAAAGGGAAAGTCTGTTTATCGTCAGTGAATATGCCAAGAAGTATTTCCATGAGGTGATGTTCAAAACGGATGAAGGACTTGCCATAGGCCATTCTTATTTTAAGGAACGAGGGTTTACCGAATCAACGATCGAAACCTTTCAGCTTGGCTACTGCCTTAATCAGTGGGATGCCTTCACCAATGAAGCCCTTTCAAAGGGATACCAGCTTGAATTCCTTGAAAAAACCGGGCTCACCATGGTGAAGGACGACAAAAAATTCGACCGCTTTAAAGGACGGGTCATGTTTCCTATCCAAAGCATGTCGGGACGTATTCTAGGATTTGGAGGACGCATTCTTACCAACGATAAAAAAGCCGCGAAATACCTGAATTCACCTGAAAGCGATATTTACCACAAAAGCAAGGTGCTTTACGGAATTTTTCAGGCCAAACAGGAAATCGCATCAAAGGACAACTGCTACCTTGTAGAAGGCTATACCGATGTGATCCAGATGCATCAATCGGGTATTAAGAATGTCGTGGCTTCTTCAGGGACAGCCCTGACTCCTGACCAGATCAGGCTCATCAACCGTCTGACCAAAAACATTACCGTACTGTTCGATGGCGATGCTGCGGGTATGCGGGCTTCGTTACGTGGAATTGACCTCATACTCGAGGCAGGTATGAACGTACGCGTGTGTACCTTTCCTGAGGGGGAAGATCCTGACAGTTTTGCAAAGAAGACCCCTATTGACGAACTTCAGCTTTATTTGAAGGAAACAGCTACCGATTTTATACGGTTCAAGGCCAACCTTCTCATGAAGGATGCCGCAAACGACCCGATAAAGAAAGCCGATGTGATACGTGACATCATGGTGTCTATTTCAAAAGTCCCTGATCATATCCAGCGCGAGGTATATGTTCAGGAATGTGCATCCATTATGGATATCTCTGAAGACGTATTATTCAATTCCCTGGCCCAGATAAGTAAAAAGGAATTACAGGAAATCAACAAAAAGTTTGTGCAGGAGCGTAAGATGGAAGTTGTAAAAACAGAAACAGATCCTTCCTCTAAAGAGAAAGTAGACGTTATGTTTCTTCTAGAGCGTAAAATAATTGAAATATTGCTCATTTACGGGCACTACGAGGAAGATTTTGAAGAATTCGAACTTACGGTAGAAGACGAGAAGGTTGTCACGAGTAAAAACCGTATCAGAAGGAAGGTTTTTGACAAGGTTTTTCTGAGTTTACAGGAAGATGAGATAGAGATGAGCAATCCGGCTTTCAAAGCAATTTTTAAGGACATCATCGCTTTTTACCATACCCATGAAAACTGGCATCTGGAAAATTACCTTGCACAGGTAGATCCCCAGCTTTCAGCAGAAATCACCTCCATTATCATGGATGAAGAGCGCTACAGCCTTCACAACTGGGAAAAACAGAACATCCTTGTAAAAGGAAAGGATGCCACCGTTCAGCAATATGTAACCGAAACCATTTTAACGCTGCGTTCTTACCTCATCTTTGAAATCATTGAAGATCTCAAAAATCAGATTCAGGCACAACCTGAAAACATCCGGGACCTGCTAACCGATGTTGTAGATTATAACCAGTTAAAGCATACTTTTTCACATCAGCTGGGCCGCGTTATGTCAAGATTCAGCTAAGTATCTGCTATGAAAACACAGTAGTTACTGCAAAAAATGCGACACCTATTACAAAAACGATGAGGCCGGCGAGCGACAGAACAAGGCCGGCAACTGCAAAGCTTTTATGCTTTCTGAACATTCCGACACAGGAGAACACGAGCCCCAACAGCCAGAGAATCTGCCCAAGAAAAGGAATCCAGAAACACAGTACAGCCAGTACTGCAAGTATAAATCCTGCTGTCCCCATTACGTTCCCCTGCTCATTACGATAAGGCTCCCGATACCCGTTGTACCGACTGTAGCTTTGAGTGTATTGTTTATCTTGTGTATTTTCTTCCATGATCATTATTTTATCCCGTTCCATTCATCAAAAAACTGTTGAAGAAACCCTTCCATATACCGGTGGCGCTCCGATGCTATTTTTTTACCGGAATCGGTATTCATAAGGTCTTTCAGCAATAACAGCTTTTCGTAAAAGTGGTTTATGGTATTGCCTGTATGCCTTTTGTACTCTTCCCTGGTCATATTCATCTTAGGTTTTTCCTGCGGATCATAGATGGTTCTGTTTTTAAAACCACCATATTGAAAAGCCCTTGCTATTCCGATGGCTCCTATAGCATCGAGCCTGTCGGCATCCTGAACCACTTCAAGCTCCTTTGAATGGAATTTGCGTTCAAAATTACCTCCCTTAAAAGAAATATTTTCGATAATAAGCACCACGTGTTTTTTCACATCTTCATGCAGCCCTATAGACGTCATAAATTCATAAGCTCTTTCGGGCCCAATTGCCTCATCACCGTTATGAAACTTGCTATCGGCAATATCGTGCAGCAGCGCCCCGAGAAGCACAACCAGTTCATCTGCCTTTTCCGTTTCTAACAGATGAAGGGCATTATGATATACCCTCTCAATGTGGAACCAGTCATGCCCGGCTTCCGCCCCTTCCAATTCCTTTTTAACGTAATGTATCGTCTGGTTTATATAATTCATCATTGCGATAAAAAAAGCTGATAAAAATATCAGCTTGTTATAATTATTTTACAGTTGCAGGATTTACCCATTTGAAAACATGTGATTCATCCGAAATTTTCATCCGGTCGGCCAGTTTAGCCATACGTTCCGGAAGTTTCATAAGATAATCCCTGGCCTTTTCTGCTTCATCGGTAAGGTTTGTTATCTTGTCAATTTCCCAGCGTTTGATGAGCTTGTTCAGAATGTCGACATAATCCATTGACGTATAGACACCAATTCGCTGTGCCGATTCAGAAAAATGATGAAAAGCGTCGCCGATAGCTCCTCCCGATTCCCGGATAAGGTTCGCCGGCATGGTAATCTTCTTCTTCATCATATAATGAAAAGCCTTCATCATCTCTGACGGATCTACCTGAAAAATGCGTTCAACAAATTCTGAATATGCATGGTGGTGGCGCATTTCATCCCCTGCGATGATTCTGCATATCTTTGACAGTTTATGGTCACCGTGCTTCTTAGCAAGTTGTGCTACACGGTTGTGCGATACATATGTAGCAAGTTCCTGGAAGCTTGTAAATACAAAGTTCTTATAAGGATCACGGTCGGTTCCCGGATCAAATCCGTCATTGATAAGGTGATGCGTCGTAATTTCTACTTCACGCATATTCACGCGTCCGGATAAATACAGGTACTTGTTCAATAAATCGCCATGGCGGTTTTCTTCACCCGTCCAGTGGCGGATCCATTTCGCCCATCCGTTTCCATCTCCATCTTCCCCACCTCTCTGGTCAACCCCTTCTACATCCATTAACCATGATTCATAAGTAGGAAGTGCTTCCTCGGTAATTGTATCTCCTACCAGCACCACCCAGAAATCATATGGCAGCTCCTTTGCATAAGCCTGCAGTTCACGAACTTCTTCAAGGAAGTTTTCGCTTCGCGAATCGGGTAACATATCAGAAGGCTGCCAGATCTTTTCTACAGGAATTAAATAATTCTGTACAAAAGTATCAATGTTCTTTTCCAAGAACTGCATTACTTCTAACCTTACATTTTGAATAGACATTTTTATATGTTTTGTACAGCTTAAAGCTGCGTTATTTTATTGAAGAAACTATTGACTGTTCCGTTTTTTCGAAAAGGGTCTTAAAATCATAATCCGAGACTTTCATAGCTTCATGAACTTCTACTGTGATCGCACTTCCCAACCCCATCGGAAACATCCCGAACCGGAACATTTTCCACGAATTGTTTATGGTTAAAGGTACCAGATAGGCATCCGGAGCAAACTTACACAGCATCTTTACCCCATTTTCGGAGAACCGCTTTGGCCTTCCGTCCTTAGAACGTGTTCCCTCGGGAAAAATGACCGCAGACCGGTTATACTTCTGTATGTATTCTCCAAGGCCCTTTATAGCCGGCAAAGCCTGCTTAGGGTCATTTCTGTCGATAAGAACAGAACCTCCGTGCTTTAAGTTAAACGACACACTGGGGATTCCCTTTCCCAGTTCTTTCTTACTTACGAATTTCGGATGCGTCTTCCTTAAAAACCATATGATCGACACAATATCGAACATCGACTGATGATTCGACACATAAATAATCGGTTTTCCTAAAGGCAAAAGTTCCCTTCCTTTAATATTGAAGGTCGTACCCAGTACATTCGCACTCCTCATAAGGAACCACTGTAAAAGGTCTACACTCATTTTATGAGCCTGATATCCAAAAACATTTAAACAAAACCACTGAACAGGATGAAACACCAACAGGGCCAGGCTTAAGAAAATATAATATATGATACTTAGTGGATAGGATAAAACTTTATGCACTTTTTGCCTTATTTATCGACAAATATACGACAAATAAAAAAAACCACCGTTTTTCGGTGGTTTTTTATACATTTTTTGTATTAAAATTAGCAATGTTCGTTATATGCCTCTTTTAAATTCTCAGCGATGATTTCAGCAGGATGTCCTTCAATATGGTGACGTTCCAGCATGTGCACCAATTCCCCGTTTTTGAATAACGCCATAGAAGGAGACGACGGAGGAAACGGAAACATTTTCTCACGTGCTGCATCAACAGCGTCTTTATCCACACCGGCGAAAACCGTTACAATATGATCAGGTTTTTTTGTGTTATCCAAACTCATACGTGCTCCCGGACGGGCGTTGCGCGCAGCACAACCGCAAACCGAATTCACAACTACTAAAGTTGTGCCCTCTTTTGCCAATGCGTTTTCTACTTCCTGTGATGTATATAATGCCTGAAAACCAGCTGAAGTCAATTCTTCCTGCATCGGTTTTACTATTTCTTCTGGATACATAGTTCAATGAATTAATGTTATTTTGCAAATTTAAGAAATTTAACGCAACAACAGAAGTTTCCTCTTTCTTAAACATTTGTTATTATTTTGATGGATCATTTTCTTCCTTGATTACTAAGGCTTCAGTATTTAGTTTACTCTGAATTAGAAGAATGGGATAAAAGAAACTGAGAATTCCGATATATTTGTACCATTAATTATCATAATGTATGAAAACACCTCCTTACTTAGAAAAAGGCGACAAGGTAGCCATTGTATGTACCGCGAGAAGTTTTTCTTCTGACGAGGCAATACAGGCCATAAGCCTTTTTGAATCATGGGGATTGCAAATTGAATTAGGAAGCACCATTGATGTAAACGTTCATCAGCTCGGAGGTACAGATGAACAACGTACCGAAGACCTGCAACGTATGCTTGACCGACCGGACATCAAAGCGGTTTGGATTGCCCGTGGCGGATACGGTACCGTGCGCATTATAGACAAAATCGATTTTTCATGTTTCCTTAAAAATCCCAAGTGGATCATAGGATTCAGCGACATCACCGTTCTGCATAGCCATATTCACAACCTAGGAGTAGCAACATTACATGCTATTATGCCGTATTCGGTTCCACGTTCAGCACCTGATGCCCGTGAGACCTTGTACAAAGCCCTTTTCAATAAGGATTATTCCTTCCGCATTGAAACCGACCCCGGAAACAGAAGGGGAACAGCAGAAGGATTGCTTATAGGAGGTAATCTTTCCATCATTTACAGCCTCCTGGGATCGGGATCGTCGTTGAATACAACCGGAAAGATCCTGTATCTCGAAGATCTGGATGAATATCTTTACCATATTGACCGTATGTTTTATAATTTAAAACGCAACGGCTATTTTGAAGGACTCAACGGTTTGATCATCGGCAGTATGACGGACATGCACGACAATCAGATTCCGTTCGGCTACGACGTAAAGCAGATTGTATTGGACATCACCAAAGAGTTCCACTTTCCTGTATGTTTTGAATTTCCTGCAGGCCATATTTCAGATAACCGGGCGCTGAAACTCGGAACTAAAGTGAGGCTGGAAGTGAATAAAGAAGAAACCACTTTGAATTATATATAAAAAATGGCAACTCATAACGACACGGGAAAAAACGGAGAAGAGCTTGCAAGGGCCTATCTGCAGCAAAACGGTTATGAGATAATGGAAACCAACTTCCGTTACGGGAAATCCGAAATTGACATCCTTGCACGGAAAGGCAGCACATTAGCCGTGGTTGAGGTAAAAACCCGGAGTTCCGATCTCTTCGGAGCTCCGGAACATTTTGTCAACACTAAAAAAATCAGGCTTATACTGGCAGCCGCCAACGCTTACATTATACAAAACAACCTTGATCTTGAAATCAGTCTTGATATCATTTCAATACTTATAAAACCCGGGATCCGCATAGAACATATTAAAAATGCCTATTTCCCCTTTTAATAAGTAAATATCTGATCAAGTTCCACGACTTCCTTCTTGTGCTGTAACTGCCTGGTTGCCTTTACAAGCTTCTGGGCCAGAACAGCAGTTGAAAGCGGACGGAACCTTTTAAACAACCCTATGGCATTTAAACAATTCAGCAATCTTATGGATACCTTTTCACCAAAACGATCTGATCCTTCCCTGATAAGACTTCCCGGCCGGAAAATAATGAGGTGATTAAAATTAAGTATTTCCAGGGCTTCTTCCAATGTCCCTTTCATCCGCGAATAAAAAACATAACTATCAGGGGATGCCCCGTACGAAGACACGAGAACACAGGTGGCCACCTTGTTCTTTTTTGCAATTTTGCCAAAAACATACGGAATATCAAAATCAATTTCCCATTGATTCTCCCTGGATCCTGCCTGTTTAAGGGTTGTGCCGAGACATGAAAAAAGAATATCTCCTGAAATCTCATCTGAAAAATTTTCCAGCTGATCAAAATCAACCATTACGACCTTTACTTTAGGATCTTCATAAACAACAGATCTTCTCACAAACAGTCTGATTTCAGTAAAATACGCATCATTTATCAATTGCTGCACCAGATCTTTACCTGTTGCGCCCGTTGCTCCGATCACTAAAGCTATCATATTGTTAATATTAGTTTAACAATGTACGATATTTTCTGATTTTTTCGTAATTTGTAAATAAAAAACATGAATTCTTTCAGAACAGAATCAGATTTACTTGGAGATTTACAAGTTCCTGAAAATGCTTATTACGGAGTACAAACACAGAGAGCCTTAAATAATTTTAAAATTTCCAATCACAAATTATCGCAATACCCACTATTTATTAAATCGCTGGCCATTGTAAAACTGGCAGCAGTAGAAGCCAATTTTGAACTGCGACTTATTGATGAGGAACGTAAAAATGCTATATCGGAGGCCTGTCTTGAGCTTTTGAAGGATCAGTTTTTTGAACAATTTCCAATCGACATGATCCAGGGAGGAGCGGGTACTTCGGTAAACATGAACGCCAATGAGGTCATTGCGAATATTGCACTTGAAAAACTGGGGCATCCTAAAGGATCCTACCAGTACTGTTCTCCCAACGATCATGTGAACCTGTCCCAATCTACAAACGATGCTTACCCTTCTGCCTTAAAGCTTGCGTTATACCAATCTTCCAAAAATGTCACAGATGCTTTGGAAAAGCTTTTCTTTGCATTTGATCGTAAATCAAAGGAATTTGAGCATGTGCTGAAGATGGGTCGTACCCAGCTTCAGGATGCCGTTCCCATGACATTGGGCCAGGAATTTGAAGCTTTTGCGGTTACGCTTAAAAAGGAAATCCCGTATCTTCAGGAACAGGCTTTTCAGTTTCTTGAAATCAATATGGGAGCGACAGCCATCGGAACCGGACTCAACGCTCCGAAAGGTTATGCACAGCTATGTACAGATAAGTTAGGACAATTACTTAACGAACCGGTAAGACTTGCTGAAAATCTTGTTGAAGCTACGTCGGATACCAGTGGTTTTGTAGCGTATGCAGGTGCTTTAAAAAAGCTTTCGATAAAACTTTCCAAGATATGCAACGATCTTCGTTTACTGGCATCAGGTCCAAGGACAGGATTATTCGAAATCAACCTGCCACCCAAACAACCGGGCTCATCCATCATGCCGGGGAAAGTCAATCCTGTTATTCCGGAAGTGGTTAACCAGGTTTGTTTTAAAGTGATCGGAAATGAGACTACGGTTTGCCTCGCAGCCGAAGCAGGTCAGCTACAGCTCAATGTTATGGAACCGATTATCGCATTGTCGTTATTTGATTCGATCGAAATCCTCACAAATGCCATGGATACCTTACGTATAGAATGTATTGAAGGCATTACCGCCAATGTAGCACATCTTAAGCAGGAAGTACAGAACAGCATCGGAATCGTAACTGCACTTAACCCTATCATCGGATATAAGAACAGTACAAAAATAGCCAAACAGGCTCTAGAAGAGAACCGGAGCGTTTACGATCTTATACTGGAACACAACATCCTAACGAAGGAACAACTTGACACCTATCTGAACCCGGAAAACATGTTGAGTTCCCACTAACAAAAAACAGAGCATAATGCTCTGTTTTTTGTTAAAAACTATATCCTACCTTAAAGTTCAGTGAGGTATTGTTAGAAGAAATCATTGAACTAAAAATCATGTCGTAATCTACTTCCAGCAATATCCGTCCTAATTTGAATCCTACTCCCGTATTCACCCCGCCATTTGCAGTATTAAAATTCATATCCAAAAATGCTGATGTAGCATCCGATGCAGTAATTTTTGAATTAAAGGGATGGTAATATCCAACTCCGGCTTTTCCATATACAAACATTCCTTTCTTTATTCTGAAATACTGCTTATAACCAAAACTTCCAAAAAATGCATGGTGCTCTACTTTAAAGTATGCTGTTTCTCTGATATAATCCGTTTCATATTCGCGTTCGAATTTTTCATACTTGACATTTAAATAGAATGCAGAAGGATTTTTGACCTTACTGTTCAAAACAAACTCCAGTTCGGGACTTATTGAAAAATAACTATCGTTCTGCGTTCTGGTTTTTGCACCGAACTTGAAAGCCAGCGAATGGATGGAATAGGTTGCAAAAACATTAAAAGAAAGCGTACTTTTTTTCTCTTGTATCAGGGTTTTCCCGTTTAACGATTCAAAGTATTCCTCTAAGTCACGGTTGTTGTATTTCAAAACTTCATAAGACCGGTTCTTAGGGTTCGTTGCATTGTTTTCCAATTGCTTCTGAAAAGCCTTGTTTTCTGCTATACGATTGCCCTCTTCTTTATACTTTTTATATTCAAGCGTATATAAATTATTGTCGGGATCTTCATATATAAAAGATGATACTCCGTTAGCAACGTACTGATACAGTTTATAATCACCATTAACCAACAACAGTAACAGATCATCCTTTTTCTCATAAGTAAAATCCGCTGAACGATTTAACTTATCAATACTATAGGACACAGATGCATCATAATCAAATATTTTTCTAACGAAAACCTGCGTACCTACTTTTAGACCTTTAAGATCGGCTATTGACACATTTGATACTTTCCCAGCACTTTTGGCAGTAATTTCCCGCGGCATATTGTAAATATCAACAAGTTCAATTTCCGCCTCTGTCGTTTTTCCAGAATGATCGATGTAATAACCTTGTTCAAATCTTTTCTGCCCTAATAGGGTTCCTACAGAAAGCAGGAGAAACAATATGTATATTTTCTTCATAAGTGATAATTTCAGATTAGTGTTTATTGTAATGCATTCCAACCACGTGCTTTAAGTGGTAATTTCGTATTTTCCCTGGTAATTAGATGTACCCCCTCGTTTTCCGGAACTATATGTCCGATGACTGTAAGATTAGGATTGCCTTTGATCTTATCAAAATCGCTTAATGCGATCGTAAACAACAGCTCATAATCTTCACCACCATTGATTGCAATAGTGGTGCTGTCCAGATTGAATTCTTCACAAACGTTTATAAATTGCGGATCGAGTGGTAGTTTTTCCTCAAAAAGATTACACCCTACATTTGAAGCTTTACAGATATGCAGAATTTCAGAAGAAATGCCATCTGAAACATCTATCATTGATGTCGGTTTCACGTCAAGTTTTTTAAGCAGTTCCTTTATATCGGTTCTTGCTTCCGGTTTTAACTGGCGTTCGATTATATATGAATAATCTTCCAGGTCGGGCTGGTTTTGCGGGTTTACAAGGTACACCTGCTTTTCGCGCTCCAGCACCTGTAGTCCCATATATGCCGCTCCCACATCGCCGGTTACTACGAGAAGGTCGTTTTCTTTTGCTCCTGAACGGTATACAACATCCTCCTTTTTAGCTTCCCCGATTGCTGTTATACTCATAAGCAAACCTGTCGTACTTGAAGTGGTATCTCCTCCGATGAGGTCAACATTATACGCGCTGCATGCCAGGCGGATCCCTTCATACAATTCCTCAATCGCTTCCAAAGGAAAACGGTTCGAAACCGCAAGAGAAACCGTAATCTGAGTTGGCAGAGCATTCATGGCGCATATATCCGAAATATTTACAACAACGGCTTTGTATCCCAGATGCTTCAGCGGCATATAGCTCAGATCAAAATGAACTCCTTCAACCAACAGATCGGTTGATATCAGAACATTGCTTGTTTTAAAATCCAATACTGCTGCATCATCTCCGATACCCTTCAGCGTAGATTTATGGCTTATGGAAAAATTCTTTGTAAGGTGGCTTATGAGTCCGAATTCCCCGAGCTGCCCCAAAGAAGTCTTACTTTGGTCTTTATTTTCTAACATATTTTTTTGGATTTCGTTTGCAAAAGTACAACCTCCCGGTCTAAAAAAAAAGACGGTTCCTAAAAACCGTCTTCAATAATTTATTGTTTTGTAGAATCAACCGTAGCTTTAGCAGAATCCTTCATCATCTGCTCCTGCTTTTCCATCATTCGGGCTTCTTCTTCCTGGTTCTGTTTATAGGCATTGAGGTAGCGGGCAAACAGTTTTTCATATGGCGCAATACGTTTATTCAAAGCCGACACCGTAACTGAATCTTTATGCATTTCACAATTATCAACGATACGGTACACAGTTTCAAAAGCAGCAATGATTTCATATCCGTATTCCCGTTGTTCAGTTGTCCCCATCCCTTTGTAGAACTCCAGTTCTTCGATGGACTTGTCAACCAGTTTGGAAGCAATTGCTGCTGCTTCTTTTGGCTTTCCTATGGCATAATACAAATCTGCAAAAGGCTCTACCGTGACATACAAACCGTAATAATCAATAGGAAAATTCGTCATGGCCATCTCAATTACTTTTTCCGCTTTATCCTTTTTACCTTCTTCAACCAGCTGTTCTGCCAGTCTGGTAAGGTTCACGCGGAAACTCATGCTGTTCTTACGTGTCTCAGGATCGTGGTAGATTTTCGTACTTCCAAAGTTACCCCAATACCATTTATTAACGGTATTGTACATCTTGTCGGTATCGATAGTTCCGATATACAGGGGATGGTTATTATACATACGTTCTGCCTTTACCGGTACCAGTTTGTAAACGAGCCCGTTGAGCTGTAAATAATCCTTCATATACAGAAAATCCTCATCTGTAATAGATCCACCCGTAAAATAAACAGGACGCTCCCAATTATTATTTGCGATAATGTCGTACATAATGAGACGCATACGGTACAACGCATTCGTTTTAACATCAATAGGAATTTCATTAACGATACGGTCAGCAAACTTTTCAGAAACAATTCCGTTTTTCAACACTTTTTCTTTATCCACTGCCAGACTGAATTTATTTGTCGGGATACGTGTCATCTGAGCTCCGGATTCGGTTTCCATCTTTGTTTCCGGACGACCTGAAGCGATAAATTCCATGACAGTGTTAACATCAAAACGTTCGTTAACAGTTGGGGCAATAGCTGCTACATAAAGATTTTCTCCTGCATACTGCTTATGACTGAAACGGATTTTTAAAGGATCCGATTCATAAGATTTTACCTTCATCTGGTCAATGTACCATTCTGCCTGTAACAAGGTTGTACAAACTACGCGCACATCGGTTCTGTAACCTTCAACTTCCTGAAGATACCATAGCGGGAAGGTATCATTATCTCCGATTGTAAAAATAATAGCATTTTTATCAAGAGAATCCAGGTAAGCACGACCTAAAGCCAAGGCGGTATATTTTTCGGAGCGATCGTGGTCGTCCCAGTTTTCCTTCGCCATAAGAACAGGAGAGGCCAGAAAAGCTACAGCCAGAACAGCCGGAAGTGCCACCTTTGCATTGACTTTTGATGCCATGAACTCATATACTGCATAAACTCCGTATCCAACCCATATGGCAAAAACCATAAACGATCCTACTACTGCATAATCCCGTTCCCGCGGTTCAAACGGACGTTCGTTAAGGAAAATTTTAAGGGCAAAACTCGTAAACAGGAATAATGCCAGCAACACATAAAATGTTTTAGGGTCTTTTCTGTAATGGAAAATGAAGCCCATTAATCCCAATATAAAAGGAATCATGAAATAAGTATTACGCCCTTTATTGTTAAGCATGTCGCTTGTAAGGTTATTCTGTGACCCAAGGCGGATCTCGTCCAGAAATTTGATGCCCGTAATCCAGTTTCCGTTCATACGGTCGTTATTTCCCTGTATATCGTTCTGACGCCCGGAAAAGTTCCACAAAAGATAACGCATATACATATATCCGAACTGATAGTTGAACATAAACGACATATTATCTGTAAACGACGGTTGTTCCACGTCGATGTATTCTCTCATCTGGCTCAGGTAGTAATCATACTCTTTTAAGGATATCCTTCCTGTCTGCACCCCTGTTTTCAACTGTCCCTCCATTTGCATGAGTTCAGGTTCCGATGCTACTTCCGGCTTCAGTTTAAATGAAACAGGCTTCGTATAACTCATATAATTAGCGGCCAATTCCGGTTCCCATAACCTGGGCAGGAAGCTTTTAAATCGGCTTGCATAATTAGGTTGTGAATCTTTATTATCATTGATAACCTTGTACGTACCTGTAGTATAATCACGTTCGTAATCTATGTTTCCGTCCTTGTAAGGTTTTGAAGGGTCCAGCGCGCTTCCATATTTTATAGTGAAAGAAGTATCATAAAACAACGAACGCTCTCCATACTGCTTCCTGTTGTAATAGTCCAACAGCTCGGCAGCATCCGAAGGCTTGTTTTCGTTGATCGGAATCTGCGTATTTGAACGGATAGGCAGCATCAGCCAGCATGAAAACCCGATAAAGATGAACAATACGGAAAGAATAAGCGTATTGGCAAAATGTTTCCCTTTCTCACGGGTAATCTTAAGTCCGAAAACAAAAAAGGCAACAAGCAATGCAAACGCAATGATGGTTCCGGAATTAAAAGGAAGACCTATAGAATTCACAAAAAAGATTTCCGACTTACCGAAAAAGATCATGGTATATGGTAAAAGAAAGCCGAATACCACAAGTAAAACAGCTACAACTGCAACATTGGCAATTATAAAGTTTTTAACTGTAACTTCCGGATATTTCTTAAAATAATAAAGATATCCGATAGAAGGTATGGCAAGCAAGGCCATAAAATGGACCCCAAATGACATTCCGATTACGAGTGAAATTAAAAGCAACCACTTGTTTCCTCTTGGTGTATCAATAGCATCTACCCAACGGAGGCCCAGCCACAACAACAATGCAAGCATAAATGTTGCAGCGGCATATACTTCCGTTTCAACAGCACTGAACCAGAAGGTATCTGAAAAAGTAAAGGTAAGTGCCCCTATAAAGCAACTTCCCAAAACAGCAATCACTGTATTGTTGGTAACGGGCTGTGTTCCCAGCTTAACAACTTTCATGAGTATGTTGGTTGAAGACCAGAACATGAATAAGATAGCGAAAGCACTTGTTAAAGCAGAAAGCATATTCACCATAGCGGCCACGTTTTCAGGAGACGTGGCAAACATAGACATAAATGCTCCCATCATTTGAAAAAGAGGGGCTCCTGGCGGGTGACCTACTTCAAGTTTAGCCGAGGTTGCTATGTATTCTCCGGCATCCCAAAAACTAACCGTAGGCTCAAGTGTTAATGTATAAACCGTTAGAGAAATTAAAAACGCTGCCCACCCCGAAAGGGTATTCCACTTTTTAAAATTGATTGTCAACATAATAGCTATTTTTGTCTTCTTTTTGTAAGAACTACAAAGAAAACGTTTTTTTTTTACTGAACAGTTTTTTTAGTGTTTTTTTAAAAAAAAACCCGCAATCTCTTGCGTTATTCTTTTTTTGTACTAAATTTGCACTCGCAATAACAAACCGATCAAGCAGGTTTAGGATTGCTGGATTACTGGTCTATGGTGTAATGGTAACACAGCTGATTTTGGTTCAGTCGTTCTAGGTTCGAGTCCTAGTAGACCAACTCTTTATTAAACAATACGCCTAAAAATATTATGGTCTATGGTGTAATGGTAACACAGCTGATTTTGGTTCAGTCGTTCTAGGTTCGAGTCCTAGTAGACCAACAAAAAGGAACATTCTTGCGAATGTTCCTTTTTGTTTACACCCCCTACGCACAATCTTTAACATTAATTTTACAGTGCTTCCGCAGTTATTTTTTAAAAGTTTAAAGTATCTTTGCCTTCCATATGTTAAAGATATTCAACATATCGACCCTATTGTTATTCGTGTGCTTCCTATTTGCACCCACGATCACTTTTGCCTTTAAGAAAGATGTAAAAAGCTACTCGTTAATCTTAAACGAAGAAGAAGAAACCCATTCCAAAGGCAAATCGAAAGGTAACAATACGCTTAATGAGGAAGAGCATAAGGAAATCCCTTACTACTCGTTTGAAAACTTCAGAATTTGCCTTCAGATGAAACCGCTCTATGTAGACGGTTCAAACATCGTGCATACCATCAAAGACGACCTTGTCTTTAAAATACCGTTACCACCTCCCGAACAGCTTCTATAATCAAATACTCATTGTCTGCCCGCATACGCTAAGCAGACAGGATTTATATGTTTATTAATTATAGAATTTATGAAAAAAAATATAACGGCAGAGTTATCTCAAAACTTTGCACCGGGTCTGGTTGTGTTCTTGGTTGCGCTTCCATTGTGTTTAGGTATTGCATTGGCTTCCGGAGCCCCTCCCTTATCAGGGATCATTGCGGGAATTGTTGGAGGAATCGTTATCGGCTCCATCAGCAACTCAAATATTTCCGTATCAGGACCGGCAGCGGGTTTAACAGCCATAGTTCTCACAGCCATTACCGATTTAGGCGCGTTTGAACTTTTTCTCTGTGCAGGAATCATTGCAGGAATTATACAGCTTGCGCTTGGCTTTATCAGAGCCGGAAGCATTTCCAATTATTTTCCGAACAATGTGATCGAAGGAATGCTGGCAGGTATCGGAATCATTATCATTTTAAAGCAGATTCCCCATGCATTAGGGTTTGACAAGGATTATGAAGGAAACGAATCCCTGTTCAGCGAAGGGCTAAACTTCGGATACTTCAATGAGTTATTCGCCGCCGTGCACCCCGGAGCCGTTCTTATCACACTGATATCTGTGGCCATCCTTTTAACCTGGGATCATGTCCGGGCGCTGAAAAAGATCAAAATGTTACCCGGAGCTCTTGTAGCTGTCATCACGGGAATACTCCTCAACGAATTGTTCAAATCATCAGGAAGCACTCTCGCGGTAGGCCCGGAGCACCTGGTAACCCTTCCGGTACCACAGACTTTATCTGAATTCGGAGACCTTATTACACTGCCCGACTTGAAAGGGTTCCTGAATCCTCAGGTATGGATCGCCGGAGCTACCATTGCCATCGTGGCATCCATTGAAACCCTTTTATGTATTGAAGCATCGGACAGATTGGACGTAAGGAGAAGGATCACGGACACGAACCTGGAATTAAAGGCCCAGGGAATCGGAAATCTGGTCAGCTCCTTTATTGGCGGGCTCCCGATGACATCGGTGGTCGTAAGAAGTTCGGCAAATGCGAATGCAGGTGCCACATCCAGGGCTTCAGCCATCATCCACGGCATCCTGTTGCTTTTATGTGTGGTTTCGATCCCGTTCCTGCTGAACCTTATCCCTTTTGCAACACTTGCCGCCGTACTTATCCTGGTTGGATACAAACTGGCAAAACCTGCTACATTCATGCATTTCTGGCACAATGGAAAATACCAGTTCATTCCATTCCTGGCTACCGTACTGGCTGTCGTTTTTACCGATCTGCTCAAAGGTGTTGGAATCGGACTTGTTATATCCATCATTTACATCCTGCAGGGAAATATGAAGAGAGCTTATTATTTAAGCCGTGAAACCCTTAACGATACGGATGAGTTTACTATAAGGCTTGCCGAAGAGGTTTCCTTCCTTAACAAGGCTGCCATAAAAAAGACGCTTAAAAATGTAAAACCCGGATCCAAAGTAACCCTGGACGCAAAGAACACATCGTACATCGCCACAGATGTTTTGGATATGATTCAGGATTTTGCCAACGTAAGAGCAAAAGAAGAAAACATACAGGTAGATCTTATCGGCTTCAAAACCTCCTATAAAGACTATGAAAACGACCAGGACTCACATATTCAGATTACCCACAGAAGAGCTATTTAATTAAAAAACTTAAAATAAAAAAAATGAAAGCACATACAGCAGAAACTTTAGCAACCATGACACCGGCTAAAGCTATTAATTTTCTAAAAGAAGGAAACATCCGTTTCATAAACAACCTTAAAGTAAACCGGAACCTGTTAAGTCAGGTAAATGAAACCAAAGACGGACAGTTTCCGTTTGCCATCATCTTAAGCTGTATGGACAGCCGTACCTCTTCTGAACTAGTATTCGACCAGGGAATCGGAGATATCTTCAGCCTTAGGGTTGCAGGAAACATCCTCACAGACGAAATGGTAGGAAGCATGGAATACGCATGTAAACATGTTGGAACCAAACTCATCCTGGTATTGGGCCACAGCAAATGCGGGGCTGCAACAGGCGCCTGTAAAGGAGGTGCCGACGGCAAACTTGGAGGGGTACTTAAAAAATTCGATGTTTCGATTAACGAAGTGAAGGAAGAGCTGCCTGATGTTGAACAGACTTCAAGTGAATTTGTAGAAGCGGTAACCCAGCATAATGTTATTCATACAATGGATGCCATCCTTGAACAAAGCAATGTTCTTAAAGAGCTTTTTGGAAGCGGCCAGATAGGTATAGCCGGAGCTTATTATAATGTAGATAACGGAGAAGTTGAATTCCTAAAAGAAGAATTACATAATTAGTTAATGCATTTTCAACAAATATAAAAACCGGTATTTATGCCGGTTTTTTTTATTTTCAATTCGTAACTTAGCAGCATCCAACTGAGAAAAGTCATGTGTAAAGATTTAAAAGAAAGCTTCAATAAAATCATTGAAGGAAACAAAGAATGGATCGAATTTGTCAAAAACGATTCATCGGGAAGATTTCAGCAATTGGCAAAAGGTCAGAACCCGGAAATTTTATGGATTGGCTGTGCCGACAGCCGTGTTCCGGCAAACGAACTTACAGGAACAAAACCCGGAGAAGTGTTTGTTCACAGGAATATTGCCAACGTATGTGTTCATTCAGATATGAACATGCTTTCCGTTTTAGATTATGCCGTGAATGTCTTAAAAGTAAAACACATCATTGTAGCTGGACACTACGGCTGCGGTGGAGTGGCAGCTTCTCTGAGCAGCTCTCAATATGGCATCATAGATAACTGGCTTGCCCATATTAAGGATGTATACCGTTTGCACGCGCAGGAAATCGATAATTTAAAAGATCAGCAACAGAAGGAGAATCGTCTGGTAGAACTCAATGTGCAGGAACAGGTACTGAACCTGTGCCGTACATCGATCGTGCAGAATGCATGGAAAAACGACCAGCCATTAGCTGTACACGGTATGGTCATCAACATTGCAACAGGAGCTCTCATTGACCTGAAACATACACATACAAGCAATGAAAGCATGACAAAAGTCTTCAAATTTGATTAATTAAAAAAGCCCTTAAGGGCTTTTTTAATTTCTTAACTGAACCAGTTTGGCAACGTATTTTCCTATTACGTCAAATTCAATATTCACTCTCGTTCCCACGCTGTATGTTTTGAACAATGTATGCTCAAGAGTATAAGGAATGATGGCTACACTAAAAGTATTTAAACCGGAAGCTACAACCGTAAGGCTCGTTCCGTCCACCGTAACGGACCCTTTTTCTATCGTAACATGTGAAGAGGAAGCCTCGTACTCAAAGCTGAAATAGGTACTCCCTCCTGCTTCTTCTATTCCGGTTATCACCGCAGTTCCATCAACATGTCCCTGTACAATATGACCATCCAGGCGCGCGTTCATAAGCATTCCCCTTTCCAGGTTTACAAGATCTCCTTCCCTCCATAACCCTATGGTCGTTACATCCAGCGTTTCTTTAATCGCCGTAACCTTATAAACATCTTCCTTAAGTTCTACCACCGTTAAACACACACCGTTATGCGCAACACTTTGATCTATTTTTAACATTGAGATAAACGAACTTTGTATATAAAGATGTACATTAGACTGTTCGTGTTCTATTTTACTTATAACTCCTAGAGTTTCAATAATACCGGTAAACATAACTGGAATAATTTTACTAAATTTGTAACAAAATTAGCAATAATTCACGCAACGCATGTTTAAAAAAGGTGAAAATATTATACTGGGCATCTCCATAGGCGATATGAACGGGGTGGGTCCTGAAGTAATTTTAAAGACGTTTGAAGACCCCCGTATGATGGAACTATGTACCCCGGTGGTTTTTGGTAATGCCAAGCTATTGTCCTTCATAAAGAAAGCGGCGAACTGCACTACCGCAATACACGGAATTGATTCTCTTGACCAGATACAGGTAGGAAAATTCAACATTTTAAATGTCTGGAAAGAAGGTGTAAACCTTGATTTCGGTATACTGGACGACGCAGTAGGTCAGTATGCAATAAAATCTTTTGTTTCAGCTACCCAGGCCCTTAAAGAAAACGAAATAGACGCGCTGGTTACGGCCCCTATCAATAAGTACAACATCCAGTCCGAAGAATTTAAATTTCCCGGACATACTGATTATCTGAACCAGGAACTAAATGGAAATGCTTTAATGTTTATGGTAAGCGAGGACCTGAAAGTAGGACTTTTGACTGATCACATTCCTTTACATTCGGTATCGGATACTATAACACCGGAACTCATCAAACAGAAAGTCCATACCATAAACAAATCACTAATACAGGATTTTAATGTGGTAAGACCCCGGATTGCATTACTGGGACTGAATCCGCATAGTGGTGATAACGGAATCATTGGAAATGAGGAACAAAACTTCATCATCAACACGGTTAAGGAACTTTTTGATGAAAACATTATCATTTACGGACCTTATTCTGCCGATGCCTTTTTCGGATCGGAACAGTACAAAGAATTTGATGCCGTTGTTGCCTGTTATCACGATCAGGGACTCATTCCTTTTAAAGCGATGAATTTCGGTCATGGAGTAAATTATACAGCCGGGCTCGACAAAATCCGGACCTCGCCGGACCATGGTACTGCCTATGACATAGCAGGTAAAGGAATTGCCGATTCTACATCTTTTAAAAATGCCGTTTACACAGCTTTAGATATTTACAAAAACAGAAACGAGTATATGCAAAGTACTGCGAACCCATTAAAGGTTTCGAATAATTAACAACAAAATTTTTCTCATAAGTATTTGTTATAAAATTATTTTTATATCTTTGCACGCTCAAATAGATGGTTTATGATGAATGAAAAAGATTTTTTAATTCAGTTTACTGGATTAAAATTAGGACAACATCCGTTTGAATACCATATCGGAAAAGATTTTTTTGATATGTTTGATTACAGTGAATTTAACAGTTCTGACATCAAGGTAGAAGTTCTTTTACTAAAAAAACAAACCATGTTGGAATTGGATTTTTCACACAAAGGAACAGTGAACGTTCCCTGTGATGTCACCAATGAAGATTTTGATCTTCCCGTTGAAGGAACTTTAAAGGTGTTGGTGAAGTTCGGCGAAGAATTCAACGATGAAAATGAAGACTTGCTGATCCTTCCTCACGGAGAATTTCAGTTAAGTGTAATGCAGTACATTTATGAAATGATTGTATTATCGGTTCCTTACAAACGTATTCATCCGGATATCGCTTCCGATTATGAAGTTGAAGGCGATGAAGACGATTTGGATTTTTTAGATGAAGACGATCTTGAAATGATTAACGAGGACGACTTTGCCGACGAAGATTTGGACCATGATGAATCAACAGATGATTCACCTGATAATAATAAAGAAACAGACCCGCGCTGGGATAAATTAAAACAACTATTAACGGATAAATAATATTGTAAGATGGCACATCCTAAGAGAAAAACCTCGAAAACAAGAAGAGATAAAAGAAGAACACACTACAAAGCGGTAGCTCCGACAATCGGAACATGCGCTGTAACTGGTGAAGCACACTTAATGCACAGAGCTTACTGGCATGAAGGTAAATTATACTACAGAGGACAAGTTTTAGTAGATAAAACGGAAGCTGTAGCTTAATTCTAAAAAATACAGAAAAGGCTCCCGCAATGCGGGAGCTTTTTCATTTAAAGCAAATTCAATTTTATTCAAAAAAGATCATTTTTAATCGAAAAATCGTATTAATTGCTATTTTTTTTGTAATTTTCACCACTTTTTGAACTTTTTTGAAAACGTAAAGCTCGTCCCTTATGACAAAGATTACAGCAGCCATAACAGCGGTTGGTAAATATGTACCCGATTTTGTATTGTCAAATCAGGTATTGGAAACAATGGTTGATACAAATGATGAATGGATCACTTCAAGAACAGGTATCAAAGAACGCCGTATCCTAAAGGATAAAGACAAAGGCACTTCCTATATGGCCGCAAAGGCAGCAGAAGATTTAATTGCGAAAACAGGATTGGATCCAAAGGAAATCGACCTTGTACTTATGGCTACCACAACACCCGATATGCCTGTAGCATCAACCGGTGTTTTTGTAGCGACACAAATAGGTGCCACCAATGCATTTTCTTATGACCTGCAGGCCGCCTGCTCCAGTTTTCTGTATGGTTTATCAACAGCAACCGCCTATATTGAATCGGGCCGCTATAAAAAAGTATTGCTTATAGGAGCCGACAAGATGTCATCCATCATTGATTATACCGATCGTGCAACCTGCATTATATTCGGAGACGGTGCCGGAGCCGTTTTACTGGAGCCCAATACAGAAGGCCTGGGCTTTCAGGACGAGATTTTACGAAGCGACGGTATCGGGCGCGAATTCTTAAAGATTGAAGCCGGAGGATCTTTACTCCCACCTTCTGAAGAAACAGTAAAAAACAAACAGCACTTCGTACATCAGGACGGCAAAACCGTTTTCAAATATGCCGTTTCCGGAATGGCAGATGTAAGCGAACAGATCATGAAGCGTAACAATCTTACGCATGCCGACATCAACTGGCTGGCCCCTCACCAGGCAAACAAGCGCATTATCGATGCTACTGCCCACAGAATGGGACTGGACGACGATAAGGTTCTGGTAAACATTCACCGCTACGGAAATACAACTTCCGCTACACTTCCACTACTGCTGAGCGATTTTGAAAATCAGTTAAAAAAAGGCGACAACATCATCCTGGCTTCTTTCGGAGGCGGATTTACGTGGGGCGCTATTTATCTGAAATGGGCATATACAAACAAATAAAATAAACAACAATAAATTTTAGGATTATCATGGATATTAAAGAAATTCAGAATTTAATCAAATTCGTAGCCAAATCGGGAGCTACAGAGGTAAAATTAGAAATGGATGATTTTAAAATCACCATCAAAACCACAACAGAAGCTGCAACCATAGAAAACGCAGGGTACATCCAGCAGGTTCCTGTTGCAATGCCGCAATTGGCTACAGCTCCGGCTGCAACTCCGGTATCTGAATCTGCAGCTCCGGCAGCTCCTTCAAACGAAGATTCAAAATACATCACGGTAAAATCCCCTATTATCGGAACATTCTACCGCAAACCTTCTCCTGACAAAGCTGCTTTTGTTGAAGTAGGAGCATCTGTTAAAGCAGGTGATGTGTTGTGTGTGATTGAAGCAATGAAATTATTCAACGAAATCGAATCCGAAATTTCCGGTAAAATTGTAAAAGTATTGGTTGACGATTCTTCTCCTGTTGAATTTGATCAGCCTTTATTCCTGGTTGACCCGTCTTAATTTGAAAGAACATCATTTGAATTTCTTTTAAAATTTCGAATTGTATAATTTCAAATTACAGAAAAATGTTTAAAAAAATATTAATCGCAAATCGTGGCGAAATTGCTTTAAGGGTTATCAGAACCTGCAAAGAAATGGGTATTAAGACTGTTGCTGTTTATTCAACGGCTGATGCTGACAGTTTACATGTTCGTTTTGCAGACGAAGCAGTATGCATAGGACCTGCTCCAAGTGCACAGTCTTATCTGAAAATGTCGAACATCATTGCAGCTGCAGAAATCACCAATGCAGATGCCATCCATCCGGGATATGGCTTTTTATCTGAAAATGCAAAATTTTCAGAATTATGCCAGAAACACGGAATCAAATTTATCGGAGCCTCTCCTGATATGATTGAAAAAATGGGTGACAAAGCCACGGCAAAAGAAACAATGAAGTCCGCAGGTGTTCCATGTGTTCCCGGATCCGACGGTTTACTGGAATCATTGGAACATGCGAAAAAAGTTGCCAAAGAAATCGGTTACCCGGTTATGATGAAAGCAACTGCCGGAGGTGGAGGAAAAGGAATGCGTGAGATTTTCAAGGAAGATGAACTTGAGAGAGCATGGGAAAGTGCACGTCAGGAAGCTTCAGCTGCCTTTGGAAATGATGGGATGTATATGGAGAAGCTTATCGTAGATCCCCGCCATATCGAAATCCAGGTGGTAGGAGACTCTTACGGAAAAGCATGCCATCTATCGGAGCGCGACTGCTCCATCCAGCGCCGTCATCAGAAACTTACAGAGGAAACACCTTCTCCGTTCATGACCGATGAATTACGCAATAAGATGGGAGAAGCTGCCGTGAAAGCAGCTGAATACATCAAGTACGAAGGTGCCGGAACCATCGAATTTCTTGTAGACAAGGACCGTAATTTCTATTTTATGGAAATGAATACGCGTATTCAGGTAGAGCACCCTATCACCGAACAGGTTATTGATTACGATTTAATCCGCGAACAGATACTTGTTGCAGCAGGAGTGCCGATTTCCGGTAAAAATTACCTTCCGCAACTTCATTCTATCGAATGCCGCATCAACGCAGAGGATCCGTTTAACGATTTCCGCCCTTCACCGGGGAGAATCACGACGCTTCACGCACCGGGAGGGCACGGTGTCCGTTTGGATACCCACGTTTATTCCGGTTACTCTATTCCGCCAAATTACGATTCTATGATCGCCAAGTTGATCACGACGGCTCAAACGCGTGAAGAGGCGATCAGTAAAATGAAACGTGCTCTGGATGAATTTGTTATTGAAGGAATCAAAACGACCATTCCGTTCCACCGCCAGCTTATGGATAATCCGGATTATGTTGCCGGAAACTATACTACAGCGTTCATGGAAACATTTAAAATTCAGAAAATAAACGAATAGTAAAAATAAGAGCCGGGATATACCGGCTCTTATTTTTTAGTAAATATTTTAATAAAAACTTTCAAAATAAAATTAAAAGGTTATCTTTGGTAATTATTAATTTATTTTATCATTACAATGAGAACAGGTACAGTAAAGTTCTTCAATGAATCTAAAGGATTCGGGTTTATTACAGACGAAACAACAGGGCAAGACATTTTTGTTCACATCTCTGGAATTAAATCAAGAGAATTAAAAGATGGAGATGTAGTAAACTACGTTGAGTCTGATGGAAAAAAAGGAAAAATCGCAACAGACGTTGTTGTTTTATAATATATTTTAGAAAATCTATATTACTTATATTCCATAAAAGCATCTGCCAAGCAGATGCTTTTTAAATTTTATTCCCTTTCTTCACTGCTGTCCTCATTGCAGCAACATTGGCACTACCACTTCCCTACTGTTTTAAATACCAAAAAGCGAATGCCTTCCCATTTATTTAAAACCATTATAAATTACTGTCAAATCCTTATAATATTAAAGAATTAAAAACGATAACTTTTTTTATCAGCGCTTAAAAATATATATTTGAGAATTAAAAGCTAACAAACTTAAAATTATGCAATCTTCTCAGATAGATTTGATCCCGATCCTTATGCAGCTTGGGCTCGCAGCGGGTTTTGTATTTGTAACAATTTTGGTATCAGGCTTTCTCGGGCCTAAAAAAGCTTCAAAAAACAAGGACATCAACTTTGAATGTGGTATCGAATCTTTCGGTAACGCGAGGGTACCTTTTAACGTAAGATATTTTCTTGTGGCGATTCTTTTCGTCCTCTTCGATGTCGAAGTCATCTTTATGTATCCGTGGGCTGTAAACTTTCTTGAACTGGGATGGGAAGGGCTGTATAAAATGGGAATCTTTATGTTCCTCCTGATCATAGGATTGCTGTATGAATTCAAGAAAAAAGGATTAGAGTTTGAGTAAACGCACTATATTATGAGTAATTCATCGAACATAAAACAAGTTGCCCCGCCTGAAGGTTTTTCCGGTGAAGGTTTTTTTGCAACAAAATTAAGCGAAGTCGTTGGTTTGGCGCGAGCCAATTCCATGTGGCCTCTGCCTTTTGCAACTTCATGTTGCGGTATAGAATACATGGCAACCATGGCCGCCACTTATGATATCGGCCGCTTTGGCTCGGAACGTATGAGCTTTTCACCCCGACAGGCAGATATGCTTCTGGTTATGGGAACCATCGCAAAAAAAATGGCCCCGATTCTCCGCCAGGTTTATGAACAGATGGCAGAACCGAAATGGGTCATTGCCGTGGGTGCATGCGCAAGTTCAGGAGGCGTTTTTGATACTTATTCTGTTTTACAGGGAATCGATAAGGTAATACCCGTGGATGTTTACGTACCGGGCTGCCCCCCACGTCCCGAACAAATTCTCGACGGTATACTGGAACTGCAGAACATTGTAAAAAATGAATCTGTAAGACGCAGAAGCAGTGATGAATACAAAACTCTATTAAACTCATACAATATCAAATAAAATGAGCTTAACAAATGAAAATATTCAGCAAACGCTGAGCCGGGAGTTTACTCCGCACGTCGAAAACTTTCATATTCTTCACGACATGCTGGCTTTTGAAGTCAGAAAGGAACATTCCTTTGAAGTTATTAAGTTCCTCAAGGAAAATGAAGAACTCAATTTCAACTTTCTCACCGATGTTTGCGGAATCCATTATCCCGATTATGAAGAAGACCGACAGTTTTGCGTAGTTTACCATTTACATAACTGGTTCGACAACATCAGAATACGCGTAAAAGTATTTTTACCTGCAATGAACCCGGAGGTTGACAGTATTGTTCCTCTTTATCCGGGCGCTAACTGGCAGGAACGCGAAACATATGATTTTTACGGAATCATTTTCAAAAACCATCCACAGTTAAAACGCATATTAAACATGGATGAAATGGAATCATTTCCGTTGCGCAAGGAATTCCCTTTAGAAGATCAGGGTAGAACAGATAAAGACGACCGTTTCTTCGGAAGAACAGGTCCTAATTGTTAATGCTTTTATTATGTCAGATTTACTATTAGTCCCTGAGGAAAGATTTCAGAAAGAAATTGATCACATCAGAAAAACAGAAGGGGTGGAATTGTCCATTCTGAATCTGGGACCTACGCATCCTGCCACGCACGGGATTTTTCAGAACATCTTACTCATGGATGGTGAAAAGATCATCGACGGGGAAGGAACCGTTGGGTACATCCACCGCGCTTTCGAAAAAATAGCGGAAAACCGCCCGTTTTACCAGATCAACGTATTGACAGACCGGTTGAACTATTGTTCTTCACCCATTAACAATACAGGATGGTGGATGACGGTTGAAAAAGCATTGGGAATCGAAATTCCGAAACGTGTTCAGTACATGCGTGTCATCATCATGGAATTAGCCCGGATTGCCGACCACATCATCTGTAGTTCGGTTATGGGGGTTGATACGGGAGCTCTTACAGGATTCCTATACGTGATGCAGTACCGTGAAAAAATTTACGAAATCTACGAAGAGATCTGTGGCGCCCGTTTAACAACGAATATGGGAAGAATAGGAGGTTTTGAACGTGAATGGAGCGAAGCCGCCTGGAAGAAGCTGGATGAATTTCTTGCCGAGTTTCCGGCTGTATGGAAAGAATTTGAAGATATGCTTAGCCGGAACCGTATTTTTATGGACAGGACGATCGGTGCCGGAGCCATTGATGCCGAAATGGCCATGTCCTATGGTTTTACAGGTCCGAACCTAAGAGCTGCAGGTGTTGATTATGATATACGGGTAGCCGCTCCTTACTGTTCGTATGAAGATTTTGAATTTGACATTCCTGTAGGACAAAACGGGGACTGTTACGACCGCTTCTGTGTTCGTAATGCGGAGGTCTGGGAAAGTATGAAAATCATCCGCCAGGCATTGGAAAAAATGCCGGAAGGCCCTTATCATGCAGATGTACCTGATTATTACCTTCCTCCTAAAGAAGAAGTATACCACAATATGGAAGCCCTTATTTACCACTTCAAAATCGTTATGGGCGAAATCCCTGTGCCGAATACGGAGGTTTACCATTCTGTTGAAGGCGGGAACGGTGAATTAGGTTTTTATTTAATTACGAACGGAAGCCGGGTACCATACCGTCTGCATTTCCGCAGACCGTGTTTTATTTATTATCAGGCTTTTAACGAAATAGTAAAAGGCCGCAGCTTATCGGATGCGATTATCACGCTGTCGAGTATGAACGTTATTGCCGGGGAACTAGATTGTTAGCATATGGAAACATTACAAAGATATCATCAGGAAATTAATATAACGCCCGCACTTATGGAGCGTATACAGGAACTTATAAGCCATTATCCTGAAGGAAAACAGAAATCGGCGCTGCTTCCCGTACTTCACGAAGTACAGGATGCCCACGACAACTGGTTAAGCGTGGAGCTTCAGAACAAAGTTGCTGAAATCCTGAACATTACACCGATTGAAGTTTATGAAGTGGTTACCTTCTATACCATGTTCAATCAGAAACCTATCGGAAAATATATGTTCGAATTCTGTGTAACTTCCTGTTGCGCCATCAATAAAGCAGAGGACCTGATGGATTATACATGTGAAAAATTAGGCGTTAAACCCGGACAGGTAACGGAAGATGGAATGTTTTCCGTTGTTGGCGTTCAATGCCTTGGAGCTTGTGGCTATGCTCCTATGTTACAATTGGGCGATTTTTATCATGAACACCTTACCAAAGAAAAAGTCGACCAACTCATAACTGATTGTAAACAAGGTGCCATCACCTTACACGATAAATAATATACCATGGGAAAGAAAATATTATTTGAAAAAATCCATGTTCCGGGTATCAAGACCTACGACGTCTACCGCGAAAACGGGGGATATACTTCTGTTGAGAAAGCATTAAAGATGAATCCTGACGATATCACCGAAGAAGTGAAGACTTCTGGTTTAAGGGGTCGTGGTGGTGCTGGTTTCCCTGTGGGGCTTAAATGGAGTTTCATTGATAAAAAATCCGGAAATCCTCGTCATTTGGTTTGCAATGCAGATGAATCGGAACCTGGAACATTCAAGGATCGCTATCTTATGGAATACATCCCGCATCTGTTGATAGAAGGAATGATCGTGTCCTCTTTTGCTCTTGGCGCGAATCTTTCCTACATCTACATACGCGGTGAATATATGTGGGTTTTCAAAACCCTTGAACGTGCCATAAAAGAGGCTTATGCAGCCGGATGGCTCGGAAAAAACATTAAAGGATCAGGCTATGATCTCAACCTTCATGTTCATTGTGGGGGCGGGGCCTATATTTGCGGAGAAGAAACCGCACTTATCGAATCCCTCGAAGGAAAACGGGGTAATCCACGAATCAAACCTCCTTTCCCTGCCGTAAAAGGTTTATGGCAGAATCCAACCGTAGTAAACAACGTAGAGTCCATAGCTTCTGTTCCATGGATCCTATTGAATTCTGGTGAGGACTATTCTAAAATCGGTTTGGGCAGATCTACGGGTACAAAGCTGTTTTCAGTTTCAGGCCACGTTAAAAAACCTGGGGTATACGAAATTGAAATGGGTATGACCGTTGAAGAATTTATGAAATCCGACGAATACTGCGGCGGAATGATCGACGATCGCCCTTTGAAAGGACTGATTCCAGGAGGTTCATCGGTTCCTATTCTACCAGAACACCTTATCTTCAAAACAGCAAACGGAGAAGACCGGCTTATGACGTATGAATCATTGGCAGACGGAGGTTTCGCTACAGGTTCATCACTAGGTTCCGGAGGATTTATCGTATACAATGATACGGCATGCATCGTAAGAAATACATGGAATTTCTCTCGTTTCTACCACCATGAAAGCTGCGGACAATGTTCGCCTTGCCGTGAAGGTACCGGATGGATGGAGAAAATACTATGGCGTATTGAGAACGGAGAAGGAACAATGGACGATATTGATCTGTTGTGGAGTATTCAGGCTAAAATTGAAGGAAATACGATTTGTCCGCTTGGAGATGCCGCAGCCTGGCCGGTTGCAGCAGCCATCCGTCATTTCAGGGATGAATTTGAATACCACATCCGTTTTCCTGAAAAAATAAAGAACAGAGATCATTTTGTGCATGAGCCTTTTTCAAGTGTGAAACATTTAATGCAGAACGCCACCGTTTAAATTATAGATTATGAAAGTTACCATAGATGGAATTGAAATAGAAGTAGAACCGGGAACAACCATACTGCAGGCTGCCCGTATGATCGGGGGTGATGTGGTTCCTCCTGCCATGTGTTACTATTCAAAATTGAAAGGCAGCGGGGGAAAATGCCGTTGTTGTCTGGTAGAAGTATCCAAAGGAAGCGAAGCAGATCCAAGACCTATGCCTAAACTCATGGCATCTTGTGTTACCGGCGTTATGGATGGAATGGAAGTTAAGAGTAAATCCTCTGAGCGCGTTGTAGAATCTCGCCAGGCCGTAACAGAATTCCTGCTGATCAATCATCCTCTGGACTGCCCCGTTTGTGATCAGGCGGGAGAATGCGACCTGCAAAATCTCAGTTTTAAAAACGGTAAAGAGGCTACGCGTTTTAAAGAAGAAAAACGCACCTACGAACCGGAAAACATAGGGGATAAAATACAGCTGCATATGAACCGTTGTATTTTATGCTACCGCTGTGTGATGACGGCCGACCAGATATGTGGATCACGAAATCACGGTGTATTGAACCGCGGTGATCATTCGCAGATTTCGACCTATGTGGCAAATGCCATTGACCACGAAATGTCGGGAAATATGATCGATGTGTGTCCTGTTGGAGCCTTAACCGATAAAACGTTCCGTTTTAAATCTCGCGTATGGTTCAACAAACCGTTCAATGCACACCGCAATTGCGACAAATGCTGTGGAAAAGTAACGCTATGGATGTTCGGGAACGAAATTCAGCGTGTAACGGCCCGTAAGGATGAATACCACGAAGTAGAAGAATTTATCTGTAACAGTTGTCGTTTCGATCATAAAGAAACTGCTGACTGGGTAATAGAAGGTCCGAGAAAATTTGAAAAATTCTCGGTAATCAACCAGAACAATTACACGCGTAAGATGGACAACGTAGAGATCCATACGGAAAAGCAGATCCTCGAAGGCCGCGAACAGGACCGCAAAAAAATAAGCATGGCCGAAGTACCTTATAAAACTTCTGAAAACAGTTAACTATGGAAGAAGCAATCATCATAGAAAAAGGCGTAATCATTTTAGCCGTTTTTGCCATTACCATGTTGTTCGCCATGTACTGTACATTGGCAGAACGTAAAATTGCGGCCTGGATCCAGGATCGCAGGGGGCCGAACCGTGCAGGCCCGGGAGGCTTGTTTCAGCCTCTTGCAGATGGTTTAAAGCTTTTTGCAAAAGAAGAATTTATGCCGAATACCCCTAATACCTTTTTATTTGTATTAGGTCCCTTTATTTCCATGACCATGGCCTTAATGACTTCTGCCGTGATTCCGTGGGGCGATACCCTTGAGATCGGAGGTAGAAAAGTCATCCTGCAGGCCACCGATATCAACGTGGCGATGTTGTATGTGTTTGCCGTTTTATCGGTAAGCGTTTACGGTATCATGATCGGAGGATGGGCTTCAAATAATAAATACTCTCTCATAAGTGCTATGCGTGTTGCATCACAGATGATTTCTTATGAAATTGCTATGGGGCTTTCCATAGTTGCCATCTTAATGATGCACAGCTCAATGAGTCTTCGCGAAATTGCTGCAAACCAGCATGGGATGCACTGGAATATTTTTTATCAGCCCCTCGGCTTCCTTATCTTCCTCATATGTTCATTTGCTGAAACGAACAGGACTCCTTTTGACTTGGCAGAATGTGAACAGGAACTGATCGGGGGCTACCATACGGAATATTCTTCCATGAGGATGGGATTCTTCCTTTTTGCGGAGTATGCCGCTATGTTCATTTCCTCAACGTTGCTTGCTGTACTTTATTTGGGAGCATACAATTATCCGGGTATGAACTGGGCCGCAGAAAACTGGGGGGAAAACACCGCCAATATCATCGGAATTTTCGTCTTATTTGCTAAAATATGCTTCTTCATCTTCCTGTATATGTGGGTGCGCTGGACTATCCCGCGCTTCCGTTACGACCAGCTCATGAACCTGGGATGGAAGACGTTGATCCCTCTGGCAATCCTTAACATTGTCGTTACGGCAGTTATACTGTTATTAACACGCTAAAATCAAAAACTATGTCTATTCAGAATATATCATTATCGGGCAGAAAAAAGCAGGTTTCCAACAAGGAAATGACGCTTGGCGAGCGCTTGTATATTGGAGCAATTGCAGGTGGTATGGCTACTACGTTGAAACATATGTTCAAGAAGAAAGTTACCATCAACTATCCTGAAGAAACCCGTCCGTTCAGCCCGGTGTACAGAGGCCGCCATACGCTTATGCGCGATGAAGAAGGAAGGGAACGCTGCACGGCCTGCGGCTTATGTGCCCTATCTTGTCCGGCGGAAGCCATTACCATGAAGGCTGCAGAACGTACTCCTGAAGAAAAGCACCTGTACCGCGAAGAAAAATATGCCGAGATTTACGAAATCAACATGCTGCGCTGCATTTATTGTGGTCTTTGCGAGGAAGCTTGTCCTAAACAGGCCATCTACCTTACCAAATCCAAGCAGATCGTACACGCCAATACTTCGCGAGAGCACTTTATTTTCGGTAAAGAACAATTAGTAATGCCTTTGGAACAGGCGATCAATAACACAGCAAAATCCGAATAAAAATGATAGAGATTCTTTTTTATATACTTTCGGCTGTTACCTTAGGAAGTGCATTTCTTACCATACTTTCTAAAAACCCCATTCACAGTGCCATCTGGCTTGTAGTCTGTTTTTTCAGCATTGCAGGACATTACGCCTTATTGAATTCTCAATTCCTGGCCATGGTGCACATCATTGTTTATTCCGGAGCCATTATGATCCTCATGTTGTTTACCATCATGCTAATGAACCTCAACATCAGTGATGAAATTTCAAAACCCTTCGTTACCAAGCTTATTGCCACGGTATGTTTCTGCCTTATCGGTTTCTTTCTTGTATCGGCACTGGCACAAACAGCACCGTCACTGGATACCTATATGGACACCGGAATCGACTTCCAGTCCATCAATGTATTAGGTAAAGTATTGTTAAACGAGTTCGTGCTTCCGTTCGAAATGGCCGCTGTCTTGTTGCTGATGGCAATGATCGGGGCTGTATTAATTTCTAAAAAAGATAAAAAACAAGCTTAATATGGAACATGTTTTACAACAAATAGGCATAGACCAATACATTTATTTAGCTATTATTTTATTCAGTATCGGAGCCTTTGGGATTCTGTATCGCAGAAATGCCATCGTTATGTTCATGTCGATCGAAATCATGCTGAATGCCGCAAACCTGCTTTTGGTCGCTTTTTCAACCTATCATGAAGACGCTAACGGACAGGTGTTCGTTTTCTTTACCATGGCCGTAGCAGCCGCTGAAGTAGCCATAGGTCTTGCAATACTCGTTGCTATTTACAGAAATATTGGATCTATTGATATTGATAAACTTAAAAACTTAAAAGGATAGCATGAGCACAACTATACTGTTACTTACCCTCATTTTTCCATTGGCAGGTACCCTTATCAACGGATTTGCAGGTAAGCATTTAGGTAAAAAAATGTCGGGTACGGTTGCAACGCTGGCTATAGCAGCATCGTTCGTAACTTCGTGCATCTTTTTCGCACATTTACAAAATAATCCGGAACCAGTAAAAATCGTACTTTTTGAATGGATGAAATTTAACTATTTCACGATCGATTTCGGTTTTTATTTTGATCAGTTAGCCGCTTTATGGCTTCTGTTCATTACGGGCATCGGAACCTTGATACATCTATATTCTACAAGCTACATGCATGATGACGAAAACTTTTCAAAGTTCTTTACCTATCTGAACTTTTTCGTCTTCTTCATGTTGGTCCTTGTTACGGGCAGCAACCTTGCCATGATGTTCATCGGCTGGGAAGGTGTAGGATTATGTTCCTACCTGCTTATCGGATTCTGGTACCAGAACCAGGATTACAATGATGCTGCAAAAAAGGCCTTTATTATGAACCGTATAGGAGATCTTGGCTTCCTTATAGGGATTTTCATTACAGGATATCTTTTCCATACATTAGATTTCGTATCTCTTCAGGAACAAACGATTGCAGGACTTTCCGGTAGTTCATTTGCCCTGTTGCTCGGAGTCGCCACAATGGCTTTCTTTATCGCTGCCACAGGAAAAAGTGCCCAGCTGCCTTTATATACATGGCTGCCGGATGCTATGGCCGGACCTACTCCTGTATCTGCATTGATACACGCAGCTACCATGGTAACAGCAGGTATTTTTATGATCACAAGACTCAACTTCCTGTTTGATCTTACTCCAAATGTACAGCACATCATTGCCGTGATAGGAGCCGTAACATCATTGGTTGCAGCCACAATTGCACTGGTACAGAACGACATCAAAAAAGTTCTGGCCTATTCTACAGTTTCCCAGTTGGGATTGATGTTCCTTGCCCTGGGATTAGGTGCCTATGAAGTAGCAGTTTTCCACGTGATCACCCATGCTTTCTTCAAAGCCTGCCTGTTTTTAGGATCGGGATCTGTCATACATGCAATTGGCGGGGAACAGGATATGCGTCACATGGGTGGATTGAGAAAACATATGAAGATCACGTATCTTACATTCTTTATCTCTACTCTTGCAATATCAGGCTTTCCACCTCTTTCAGGTTTCTTTTCCAAAGATGAGATATTGCTGACGGCATTCCACCACAATACCGTATTATGGGTTATTGCAAGTCTTGCTTCTATCCTTACTGCATTTTATATGTTCCGGTTGTTGTTCCTCACATTCTTTAATAAATTCCGCGGGACAAAAGAACAGGAAGATCATCTGCACGAAAGCCCTTCTGCTATGACGCTTCCATTGATCATTCTGGCTGTTTTAGCTGCCGTTGGAGGACTTATAAGTATTCCCGGGAGCAGCTGGCTTAATGAATTCCTGAAACCGGTCATTCGTAACAATGCTGCATCTCATCCGCATACCCTGGGCACTACAGAGTACCTTCTAATGGGTCTTGCTGTGGCAGGTGCCTTAATCGGATTGCTCATCGCATACCTCAAATACCTTAAAAATAAACAGGTACCGGTTAATGATAATAATGTATCGGGACTTCAGAAAATACTGGTTAACAAATATTATCTGGATGAAATTTACCAGGCATTGATCGTACAGCCCCTGAATTTTTTCGGTGGTTTCTTCAAAAATCAGATCGACGGACTTATCAACGGTATCGTATTAAGTTTGGGAAGAATCCCTGCTGAACTGTCTTACCAGGGTAAAAAAGCGCAAAACGGAAATATTGGTCTGTATCTTTTTGCCTTCGTCATAGGAGTTTGTGGCTTGTTGTACTATTTATTCATGTGTTATTAAAATTATTACGATGAATTGTATCATAATCTTATTTATCTATATCATTGGCGCCCTCTTCACATTGGTCTCAGGTGCTAAGTATTCGGCTAAAATTGCTTTGGGAACCAGTCTGCTCAATGCCGTAATTGCCTTGATACTGGCAAACGGCTATATGAACGGTGAAGACCTTTCCTTTACATCACAGTGGATTTCGAACCCCAACGTTTCCCTTTCATTTGTGGTAGACGGACTTAGCCTTACCATGCTGTTACTTACTACATTGTTGCTGCCCATTATCATTCTGGCATCCTTCAATACTCTTTATTCAAAATCTAATCAGCTGTACGCGCTTGTATTGTTTATGGCGTTCGCAATGAGCGGTACATTCCTTGCACAGGATGGTCTGGTATATTACATTTTCTGGGAGCTTGCCCTTTTACCCATCTTCTTTATAGGGTTATTATGGGGAAGTGACGAATGGAAAGTCCGCAAACGCGTAATGGTAACCTTTTTCATCTATACGTTTGCAGGTTCGCTTTTTATGCTGGCAGCTTTCGCTTATCTGTATACCAAAACCGGAAGCTTTACATGGAACAGTCTTTCAAGTGCCATTTTATCTACACAGGAAGCCAACTACATCTTCCTTGCATTTTTCCTCGCATACGGGATTAAAATTCCTGTTTTCCCTTTACATACATGGCAGGCCAACACCTATGAAAAATCTCCCACAATCGGGACCATGCTTTTATCAGGTATTATGCTGAAAATGGGTATTTACTCCATTCTGCGCTGGCAGATGCCGATTGCTGGAAATGTATCAGAAAGCATTCTTAAAACAGTAGTGATGTTATGCATCATCGGTATCATTTATGCATCATTGGTCGCTTTGCGCCAGGACAACCTTAAACGCCTTCTGGCCTATTCTTCTATGGCGCACGTTGGCCTTGTTGCCGCAGGTGCCTATATGGGAAATACGACGGGTTATCAGGGAGCTGTTATTCAAATGGTCGCACACGGTTTTGTAGTTGTAGGACTGTTTTATCTTGCAGATATCATTTATAAAAGATATGACAGCTATATGATCAAGGATATGGGAGGCATACGCTCACAGGCACCGAAATTCACGACCTTTTTCCTCATTATCCTGTTCTCCTCTATCGGATTACCGGGAACCTTTGGTTTCATCGGGGAATTTACCCTGCTGTTCGCCTTATCGGAAAAAGAGCTGCTTTATGCATTATTTGCCGGAACATCTGTGATATTAGGAGCCTACTATATGCTTAAAATGTTTCAGAATGCGGTACTTGGAACATCCAATACCAAAGTATTCGCAGAGGTAACGGCCAAGGAATATCTTGTGTTAGGAATTATTTGTGTGGTTTTAATTGGTTTGGGTATCTATCCGAAACTACTGACCGATTTATTCATTTAACAGAACATAGAAAAAATAAACTATGAGTACATTAATAGCTTTAGCATCTTTAGCGGTCCTTATATTAGTACTGGAGATTCTGAATCTCAGAAAAACAATCGTACCGTTAACCCTCATCGGTCTTTTGGTGGCCTTGGGGCTTAATGTCTGCGATTATAATACCTCCCAGTCTTTCTTTAACCACATGATCGAGGTAAACAATACATCAATACTGTTCAACTCCCTGTTCATTGTGTTAACTTTTTTTATTGTTGCCCTTGGACAATCTTTCTATAAAGAGCACTACGAAAAAATTTCCGATTATACTTCCCTGAAGATTTTCCTCCTTATCGGCGCATACTGTATGACCGCCTTTGGAAATATGGTCATGTTTTTCCTTGGACTTGAAATCTTGTCCATCACCTTGTATATACTTGCAGGAAGCGACCGTTTACATATTAAAAGCAATGAAGCCGGGATGAAATACTTCCTTATGGGTTCATTTGCTTCCGGCTTTATCCTGTTTGGAATTGCACTCATTTATGGTGCCACGGCAAGCTTTGATATTGACCAGATCCAATTGGCATCACAACATCTTGCAATGCCGCGCTGGTTTATGGTGGGCTTTGTGATGATGCTTGTAGGCCTTTTGTTTAAAATAGCAGCATTTCCATTCCATTTTTGGGCTCCCGACGTATACCAGGGTGCTCCTCTGTTAACCACAACTACCATGAGCACGCTGTCAAAAGTAGCTGCTGTTGGTGCCTTTTATAAGTTAAGCCTCGTGTTTTTTCCGGCAATGCCCGAAAATTTTACAAGCCTGATTGCATTCCTTATTATTGCAACCCTTATAGTGGGTAACGTTATGGCGCTGAAGCAGAACAACATCAAACGTCTTATGGCGTATTCGGGAATTTCACATGCAGGATTCATGTTAATGGCCATTTTACTGGGAAAAGGGTCAGAGCCTTATCTTTTCTACTATATGGCAGCCTATACTCTTGCAGGAATCGCGGCATTCAGCGTTATCCTTTATGTGTGCCAGGATAAAAAAGAAGAACTCGTTATTCACTTCCGCGGTTTTGCGAAACACCGTCCGGTGCTGGCAGTTACCTTATCTCTGGCTTTGCTTTCCATGGCAGGAATCCCGGTTCTTGCCGGTTTCTTCGGAAAACTGTTCCTGTTTACCGAGGCATTGAAACAAGGCTTTTATACGACGGTCATCATAGCGGTACTTACCTCTATCGTAAGCATCTATTACTACTTTAAGGTCATCATTACAATGTTTACCTATAAAAATGCCGATGCTAAAATCGTATATCCTAAAAATGCTGTATATACAACGGTTGCCATCGTAACTATTATCCTTAATTTAATCATTGGATTTTGCCCTTCAATCATTATAGATTTATTTTAATTGATCAGTTTTATTCTTAATTAAAAGCCGGTTTGTAATGCAAGCCGGCTTTTTTCGTAAATTCGGTCATGATTATTCCCGAACGTCACATAACTGAACATAATGATGCTTTTTCCAGTTACTGGAAAAGTGATCGGAACAGCCTCTTGTCAAGGCTCCTCCCACAAAAACCCGGTCTCGGCGAAAGTGCTTCATGGGTACCTCTTTATTTTGAAATCGATACACTTGGCGATGAAGTAGCTGCAAAATACCTGTTACCGCAAGGTTTTGCAAATGGGCTGGAATTCTTACTAAAGGATTTTCATAACTATCCGGTTAATGCATCCCGGCTTGATAAGGCTACCGACACCCTGTTCCGCCAGTTTACGGAAGTTCCGGACTGGGTAAATTTTGACCTCATCAACCACGGGTCATCCTACTGTAAACGCTGCGGAACATCGTCCTTGTCCGTTTTACGGAATTATTGCCTTATGGGAGGGTATGAATCATCTGCCATCAACAAACCCCTCATCTTTACGGAAGCGCTTAAAAAAGGGGCTGTAAAGAGGTTGTCGGATACTGTGGGATTCTGGATGCATGTTACGGAATCTGATGGATTAAAACCCCATCACGCAGGAATCATCAGCATTTTAGTCACACGCATGATCCATTCTTATTCCAGAATCGCAATTGAGAAAAAGGAAGACTGGAAAACGGAACTATGGGGACGTCCGCTCAATACCTGGGATATGGTTGCTACGAACCTCGGATTTTCCATCGCATTTATGGATGGTCTGGAAAAATTGAACCTTCCTGCTTCCCCAACAGAAATAAACGGTACATTGCATCTTTGGAAATATGTTGGTTATTTGCTGGGAATACCCGCCCGATATTTACCCGACACCCCGGAAGATGCTGCCTATAGCCTGTATCTGTGGAGCCGGACGCAAAAAGGAGCCGACGCCGATTCCAGATCTCTGGCTCACGCACTCTATGAAGAACCGCGTAAAGTGAACTTTACCAAAAATACTTTTATGAAATGGTTCGTACAGAAAACCAATGTGGGATATAACGAAGTTCTTCTTGGAAGTAAGAGTCTCCAATCTCTTGGGCTTCCTTCTTCAAAGGCCCGATACTGGATCCATTTTTTAAATATCATCAATAAAATGATGGATAACCGTGCCAGAAAAGATGCAGATTCATACAAAAAGATGATAAACAGAGGACGCAAAGCTCAGAACAACGTATGGAAGCTCTATCTGTCGGATAAATGATGTAAGCTATTTAGAATCCTTTTTCGAAGCATAGACCACGACGGAAACAAACAAAATCAGGGCAATAATATAGCATGCATACACCACAAGTTTATTGTCTGCAGGATTGTTCATGGCCAGAACAAGGAACAATACCCCTACTGGCAGTAAAAAATCTTTTTTCATTAAAGGCTTCTTTATCCATTAGTAGTTCTTTTACTAAAATCGTTACAACTTCTTAACCTATATTCATCCTTTTTCTTAAAAGAATCCCGAACTTTATAAAAAATAAAAAAATGGAATTAGGCATTTCGATGTTTGGTGATGTAACTCAAAATCCGCACACCGGACGAAAAATAGCTCCCGCTCAGCGTTTAAATGAAATGCTGCAGCAGGTACAACTTGCAGATGAAGTAGGTTTGGACGTATTTGAGATCGGCGAGCACCACCGACCGGATTACAGCGTTACCAACCCACAGCTGTTTTTAAGCGCTGCCGCGGTTTTAACGAAAAACATACGTTTAGGTTCAGCCGTAACGGTTCTGAGTTCTTCCGATCCTGTAAGACTTTATGAAGACTTCAGTATGGTGGATAATATCTCCAACGGACGTGCCCACATTATGGCAGGAAGGGGAAGTTTTATAGAATCGTTCCCCCTTTTCGGATTCAGCCTCAATGACTATGACGCCCTGTTTGAAGATAAGCTCATGATGCTTCTTGAAATCAATGCTAAAAAGGGTGATAACATCAACTGGGACGGACGTTTAACCCAAAAACTCAACAACGTAAGTCTTTATCCTAAACCGGTACAGGAGCAGCTCCCGGTATGGATTGCAGTCGGGGGAACTCCGGCATCTGTATTGCGCGCAGCGCGCTTAGGGCTTCCGATTATGTTTGCCATAATTGGAGGGCTTCCCGTTCAGTTTAAGCCATTAATAGATTATTACAAGGAAAACTATGTTGCTTCCGGTCATGATGCTGCACAGATGCAGATTGGCATCAATTCACATACGTTTGTAGGAGATTCGGCTCAAATAAAAGATGATTATTATCCGTTCTATGCAGCCCAGATGGATGCAATCGGAAAAGACCGCGGATGGGCTCCGTTCAGTAAAGAAGTGTTTTTAAACACAACACGTCCGGAAGGCGCCTATTTCATGGGAGATGCCAATGCCGTGGTTGATAAGATCCTGCAACAGCACGAATGGTTCGGCCATACACGCTTTGTCGGGCAGATGGATGTAGGAGCACCGGACCATAATATGATTATGAAATCGATCGAACTCTTCGGAACAAAGGTAGCACCTGAAATAAGAAAAGCGTTAAAATAAATCAAAAAGCAGTTCCTGCAGGAACTGCTTTTAATTTTAATCGTAATTTTAAGTAATAAAATTCAATGCTATGAGTTTACTTTTTCAACCTTTACAACTAAAAAACCATATCCTGCAGAACAGGATCGTCGTTTCACCTATGTGTCAGTACAGCGCTACCGACGGTTTTGCATCCAACTGGCATCTTGTTCATCTGGGGCAGTTTGCCATAGGCCGTGCAGGACTCATTATTCAGGAGGCATCGGCAGTTTCTCCCGAGGGACGCATAACATACGGCGATCTGGGTATCTGGAAAAACGAACATATTGAAAAGCTTTCAGAAATAGTAGATTTCGTCCACTCACAAGGAAGTCTTATAGGCATACAGCTTGCACATGCCGGACGGAAAGCCAGCACCAACAAACCATGGATCAACCGCAATCAGTTTCATCCTGATGAAGAAAATGGCTGGCAGACCGTTGGTGCTTCCACACTGCCCTTCCATGAAAAGGACCACCCTCCCATTGCCCTGTCAAAGCAGGATATTCAACGCATCATAGCTGATTTTAAGGATGCAGCTGCAAGGGCTGTAGCGGCAGGCTATGATATCATTGAATTACACGGCGCCCACGGTTACCTCATCCATCAGTTTTTTTCTCCTTTGGTCAACAACAGAACCGATGAATACGGGGGAAGTTTCGAAAACCGTATCCGTTTCCTTATTGAAATCGTCAGCGAGGTATCCAAAGTGTTAACCAGCCAGTCGTTATGGGTCCGTATATCTGCTACAGATTGGGCCGAAGGCGGCTGGACCACCTTTGAAAGTATAAAGCTTGTACAATTATTAAAGACCATGGGAGTTGAAGTTGTAGATGTTTCTACAGGTGGGGCTGTGCATCACCAGCAGATTCCGGTACATGAGAATTACCAGGTACCTTTTGCCAACCGCATCAAAAAAGAAACGGGGATTATAACCGGTGCGGTGGGTATTATTAAAACCGGGGAACAGGCCGAAGCCATCCTTCAGAACCAGGAAGCCGATTTCGTACTTGCCGGACGGGCCTTTTTACACAACCCGCACCTTGTTTACCAGTTTGCGGAAGAACTCAACATTTCCATTGACTGGGCACCGCAATACGAGCGCGGAAAAGAGACCGTTAACTAAAAATACTAAAGGCAGAACATTACGTTCTGCCTTTAGTATTATCAGGATTCAGAAATTCATCGGTAAAATGTGAACGTTTTCTTTCTGCCGTAAATTTTCCCCGATTGTACTCATCCGATTTGTTTCGCGGTATTGAAAGGGAATTCCAGTCTTCATTACGCATCATCTTTCCGATAAAAACAATCTGTCCCACATGATACGGATAATGGGCCAGCTGACGGTTGATGGCTTCAAGTACCGTATGGCCTTCATTGCGTATATAGATGATTTTTTCAAGATCTTCCTCTTTAAGGCTGTTCAACGTCTCAAATAAGCGGTTCCAGCCCTTTTCCCATTTTTCAAGGACCGTTTCCTTACTTGTTAAATCATTGTTGAATTCCGTATCGCGCTGCCTCCATTCCTTTTCCCCGTCCGTTGTAAAAATATCGGTCCATCTCGAAAGCATATTGCCGCATAAATGTTTTACAATAACGGCAATGCTGTTACTTTCTTCATTAAACTTCCAGAAGAACTGTTCCTGTTCCCTAAGCTGTTCAAATGTCTTATCGCCTAACTGCTTATAATAGGCAAACTGTTTGCGGACGCTGTTTAAATAATCTGTTTTCATGTTAAAAAAGGGTTTGAACGTTTTTGTTCGGATAACGAAGGTCCATACCGAAAACTTCGTTTAGTTTCTTTATAAAATAGGTTGCCAGTAAAGGTGATTCCAACTCTACATTCTGATGAATAAAGAAGTAGAGTTTGTGCAACCCGGCGCTACGCCATTCCTTCAGCCTTTCGATCCATTCATCAAGGCGCGCATAATCTGAGGGATGATTAGCCCCTACATACCGGATAAAGGCGGCATCGTTTGTTAAACGCATATGGAGCATATCGCGTCTTCCGGCCGTATCGACAATAATGTTCGTTGCGTTGTTCTTTATAAGGACCTTACAATAGTTTTCAAACACCCCTTGGTCCGAAAACCATTCCTCGTTTCGTACCTCAACAGCTAAAGGGAATGCTTTTGGAAACGTTTCAATAAAATGTGTGAGCCTGTCAAGATCTTTAGGTTTAAAATTTTCATGTAGTTGCAGGAATACAGAGCCCAGCTTTTCTTCAAAAAATGCGATAGAATCCGTATACAGCTTTACCTTTTCCTCCGTATTGAGCAGTCTGCTGTAATGACTTATTGATTGTGTAATTTTTGGAAAAAAGCGAAAATCTGAAGGCGTTTTATCCTTCCATGTGGCCACCTGTTCCTTAGACGGTGTGTTATAATAGGTGGCATTAAGTTCAATACTGTTGAACTGCGTGGCATAATAAGCAAGTTCATCCTTGGTCTTGGGAGGATAAAATCCTTTGAGATCGGCCTTATTCCATTTTGCACATCCTACATACACGTCAAATTCCTTTTTTCTGGGGTAGGTATTTAACAGCGCTAAAGTTTCCGGCCTTGTCTGCGGCAGGGTAAAATCTACAAGGGACGCATCTTCTACTTTTCCAAATTTCATTTTTATCTCATTTTTCTGATTCCTCAATGTACTAAAAAATAAGATATATTAGTTAATTTTGATAAAATTTATGTCATGAAAAAAATGCTATACTGCACCGTTATACTGTCTTTTCTCAGCGCCTGTGCACCATCAAGATACCCTAGCACAGGTTATGATGGAACCTGGGTATTGTTTAAGCAAAGCGGCGGCTTTGCCGGAAGAACAACCCCCGCAGATAAGGAATCCCTGCTCGTGATCGGAAAAGGTGTAATGAAACAATATGAAAACGGGACACTGGTGTCGGAAGGTGTTTTTGAAGTTGAAAAGTCCAAAGTAATTCACAGTACGGAGCCACAGGACGTTATTGTATCCGATAAAATCACAAAACAATCCATTGCTGTAGCCGGAGATACTTTGACACTTACAGACCAATGTTATGACTGTTACAGCTATCAGTATATAAAAAAGCGGTAACGTACATTGCGGACCGTATGCGGTTCACTTTTTAAAGAGTTTAACTTTCGGGGAAATAAATCTGGAAGCCGATACCGCGGATCGACTGGATCCTGATGCGATCGTCGAACTGAAAATATTTGCGCAGGCGGCTTATGAATACGTCCATGCTACGCCCGGTGAAATAGTCGTTGGATTTCCATACCTTTTCAAGAATGAGTTCACGCGTAATGAGTTCATTGTTATACTGTACAAGCAAAAGCAGTAATGCTGCTTCCCTTTCTGTGAGCTGGTATTGTTCCTGCCCGTATTCAAGTACTAACTGCCCAGGTTTAAAACGGTAATCTCCGAGAATGTACTCTCCGGATGTACCAGCTGCCTTTGTCCTTTTTAAGATATTGTGCAAACGCAAAATAAGCTCTTCAGGATCACACGGTTTTGAAATGTAATCGTCCGCTCCTAACTTTAATCCCAGGATACGGTCGATTTGCTGGTTTTTAGCCGTCAGGAAAAGAAAAGGCAGTGAAGCGGACTCCTGTATTTTTTTAGCAAGGGTAAATCCGTCCATATCGGGCATCATTACATCCAGAATAGCAACTGCACAATCCCGGATTTCCTTTTTATGTTCCAGCGCATCCAGCGGATTTTGAAACCAGAGAACATCGAATCCCGACATCTCAAGGTATTGTTTTAAGATGAAGCCAAAATCATGCTCGTCATCAACAAGTAAAACGGAAATCTTTTTCATAACTGAATATTTATACTGCATCCTTTTTCCGGCTCACTTACCACTTCCAGCGTACCCTTATATTTTTTCACGATGCTGCGCACCAGATAAAGACCTACACCCAAACCTTTTACATGATGTATATTTTCCGTAAAAACACGGTAATATTTATCAAAAATCCTCAATTGTTCTCCTTTCGGAATCCCGATACCGTTATCCTTAACTACCACGGTCAAAACATCTTCCGGCTGATGCACCTGCACCTTAACAACCGTACTTCCATATTTGATGCTGTTGTCGATCAGGTTTCCCAATATTATTTCTGCTTCCGCCAAGGTTACCTTAAGCGTGTTCCTGATCTTTAGGTCAATCTCCCACATAATACCGGCATGTAAAAGAAGGTAATCTCCCAGGAACATTTCCAGCTGTTCCCTGGTAACCATTGATTGTTCTTCCGGCATGTCGTCAAGAGGCTTCAACAGATGTTCCAGACGCGTGACCTGACGGTCCATCAAAGCCAGAGTATCGTCCGAATAAGATCGTTTCAACTGCATGGAAGCCACTTTCAACGTAGCAAGCGGCGTTTTAAACTCGTGAGAAATATTGTCTATGGTATCGTGTAATATGGATACCTGTTTTTTCTGCTGCCTGTATTTGCGGTAGGAAAGATAATAAAGCCACAGGACAGTTAAAAGTAATAAGATCTCTCCTAAAAAAAGCCCCCATAATTCTTTAAAAAGGATCTGCCTCATATTCAGTACATCGAAGTAGATAGACTGGTCAATCAAAAAACTGACCTTTACCTCAACGGTACTTTTCGGCAACAGAGTACGATCAACCGTTAATTGGCCATCGCTTATACTGGTACTTGAATAGTTTGATTCCCATTTTGAATCACTTAAACCGTAAAGATTTTCGGGCTTCGGATCTGTTTCATAAATGATCAAAGGCTGTGAAACAATCTTCTGCTTGGTCGTAGCATCGGTAACGGAATTCAACTGTTTGCGTATTGCCAGACGTATGCCGGAGCTATTATACCGTTTATCCGTGAAATCTTTAAGGATGGGAGCAAAGCTGTCCTGTCTTTTTCTGAAGTTATCCTCCAGCTCTTTTGTCGAGATCTCTCTTCCCTTAAGCTTTAAATAGATATTTGTATAAAGTTTGTCTTCCCATTTTCCGTTATCCATAAAAAGCTTATCATCATCCTTCTCATTAAGCAATTCCTTAGCCCGGATTTTAATCTCATTTTTCTTGAGCAATACAGTATTGTACAGGAAGTAAGACTGTATCATGACAAGCACCAGAAAGATCAGAGAAAAATATACAACGGGATGTAACTTCACTTTTTTCATAAAACAAATATACACAAACCTTGTTGCGTAAAAACACGTTAACCTGTCGTTAACCCTTCATTAACCTGTTTACTCATTATTCTGGCGCAATTTTGTAGAGCATTTAAGACGTTCGCAGAATGTTTATTAAAGGATTCTTCGAAGGTCGGAATTAACTCAAACAGAATATTTATGAAATTAATTGCCTGCATACTTACAGGACTTTTTAGTGTTGCCCTTTGCGCCCAGGAAAGAAAAGTCCACGGTATGGTACTCAACCAACATGATGAGCCGGTTCCGTTTCTTGAATTAAAAATTTCGGACACTGAAGAAAAGTATCTGCAATCGGTAGCTACTGATTCAATCGGCCATTTTGAGATCCTTTCAGACAAGAATTCGATCATACTCGGGATTGATGACGTTTTTTACAGCCCTTTAAAACAGCGCGTTTCAGTTGAAGATCAAAACACCCCTCTTGTTTTACACCTGCATGATTCAGAAGAACAGCTATCGGAAATGGTCATCCATGCAAAACGTCCCAAAATACGCCAGAAACTGGACCGGCTTGTATTCGACGTGGAAAACAGCACGCTATCAAATCTCAACACCTGGGAAATTTTGAAACGTACGCCAAACCTCTCGGTTAAAAACAACAGCCTCCAGGTTCGGAATAACAGCAGCGTAGTAGTAACCATCAATGATAAGAAATGGCTGATGTCTGCCCAGGAACTTCAGACACTTCTGGAAAACACCCCTGGAGATGAACTTCAGTCCATAGAAGTTATTACAAACCCTCCTGCCCAATATGAGGCGTCGGGGGCTGCTATTGTGAACATCAGGCTCAAAGAAAACAAGCTTTCAGGATATAAAGGTACCTTATACGGTAAATATGAACAAAGCATGTATGCCAAGGGATTGATCGGTACCAGCAACTTCTACAATACCGGCAAATGGAATTTTGCAGCAAGCTTCTACCATGGCGGGGGTAATTATGTACGAAAGAGCAACGACTACGTTTATTATGAGGAAGATGATACCAGTTGGCGTACGGTACTGAACCGTAAAGACACAAGTAAATCCCAGAATACCTGGAATGCAATAGCAGGTTATCAGAAAGATTCGCTTACCTCATTCAATTTCGGCGTTAACGGTTTTTACCAGCCAAATTCTCATGGGCTTTACAACATCCCCACAACTATTTACAATGGAAAGGAGGAGGTTATCTCTTCATTCAGAACTTTTAACGACCATAACGACTCAACAAACCAGATCAACATGTACGGTCAATTTCAGAAAAAGCTCAAAAACCATACTTTTTCTTCAACGCTTCAGTTTACCGGCAACAAAACCACAAAGTTCCAGGATATCCTTACGCAATATGAAACATCACAAACCCGGTTTACAAATGATGAAAAGAACCGGACGAGAGTTTTGGCTATTCAGGCAGACGACACTTATAAAAAAGGAAGATGGACCTGGGACAACGGTTTAAAATTCAGCACGGTTTCCTCTGACTTTACTATGCTTTTTTCAGATACTGAACAGGGAGATTTAGTACCTAATCCATTAAAAAGCAATGATTTTAAATACAGCGAGCAAAATTACGCAGCCTATACCAGTGCGGCCTATGATTTGGACCGCTGGTCGTTTAAGGCGGGATTACGTGCTGAATACACTGATTTGGAAGGGACGGTAAAGCAGGGAGAAGATGTTAACAAACAATCCTACCTACAATGGTTTCCGACACTGTATACCCAGTATACATTTGAAAATCAGCATCAACTTGGAATATCTTATGGAAAGCGCATCACACGGCCATTTTATACCTGGCTTAACCCTGCCAAGTCTTATTATGGAGAATACTCTTATTTTCAGGGCGATCCCCGTTTAAGGCCTACGATAACACATAACATAGAGCTGAACTACAGCTTTAAAAATGCCGTATTCACACCCTATTACCGTTATGAGAAATTTCCTGCTATGGAAATCGTCTTCCAGATTCCGGAAAATAAAAACGTCATGTACCGCTATACCAATATTCAATCAGAAAATGCGTGGGGATTACAGGTATACAAGAATTTCGAGCTCAGTGAAAAGGTTTCTGTTGATGTAAGCGGAAATACGGAATACAAGAAACACTATTTCCATGACCTGGACCAGAAACTTTACGAAAACAAACGCTTGTCGTTTAACGGTCGTGCAAACCTGCAGTTGCAGCTTAACGCCGATAATGACTGGACCCTGAATGCAAGCTATTTTTACACAACCCCAAGTATACAGGGAACATTTACCATTTCAGATTTCTCGAGTACTTCTCTGCAAATGAACCGCAAGTTCTGGAACAAGAAACTTGAAGCTTCCCTTATTTTCAACGACATCTTTTACACCGAAAAAACAAAAGTGTCCACACGTTATGCCAACCAGAATAATTATTTTATCGACGCCAGCGACACGAGAAAGTTTATCATCACCCTACGTTATCATTTCGGTAACCAGTCGGTAAAATCCGCCCAGAAAATAGAACAGACCGACGAACAAAACCGTCTGTAATTATAAAAGTTGAATTAGTTAATACAAAAGCCACCTTTCAGGTGGCTTTTGTTATTTTAAAGATGGTTTTCAAGAATGGTATCTACGACGTAGTTGTAATTCAACAGGTCACGTGCATCTTCATCATAAACCCTTTCCCATTTAAAGGAAGGAAGAAGTATCCGCGCATTTGCCTTGCCGTTCCATTCTACCGTAAAACCATTTTTCTCAAGCACTTCGATAACCTTTTTGGCAACTTCCTTGCTCACCACATCACTCTCATTGTCGATTTTCTGAAAAGCCAGAAACAGCCCTTCCCCCCGAACTGCCCGTTCGAGATCCTGTCCGTGGTAAAAACAGTAACCTTCCGATTTTTCATTATTCTCCCTCAAAGCACGCTCTACCTCCACCACTTCATATTCGCCGTCGCCTGTTGTATATCCCGCATAATGCAGTGCAATGATTCTTTTCTCGGCCAGTTCGTCAAATGCCGCTATTAAGCGCTCTGTCTGTGTTGGGGATTCCCATGCTTCACTTTCTGTACAAAGTTCCCGGTAAACATTCTCAATCTGTTCATACGCCCAATCTTCCGATATTTCATCTTCAAAACCATTATCTTCAATTTCTTCGATAATACTGTTTTGAATGTCTTCCAAACTATAAAATCCCGATCGAACTTGAGTATAAATTGAATCAAAAATAAATTGCTGATCCTCAGACATATTTTGTTTCATAATAAACTGTGCTTTTTAGGCTTTAATTTTTATCATTTTTTGTAATACGAATATATTAATTCCATTTAAAATTTACACATTTCCCCAATTTTTTTTATAGAACCCCATAACTCTTTTTTATGAGATGATATTTCACCCAAACACAAAAAAAGTTAACGTACGCTTTACACCTGTTTTAAAAAAGGATGGAGTACCTTTGCATGCTTAAAACAGATAAGATGAATAAAGGATTAATTGCCCTGGCCTTTGGAGGACTTGCTATCGGAATGACCGAATTTACCATGATGGGTATTTTACAGGATATTGCCAAAGACCAGCATATAGAAATCACGGAAGCAGCACACTTCATCGCTCTTTATGCTTTGGGCGTTGTGGTAGGGGCCCCTATCCTTACCATATTTACAGGAAAAATAGCTCCAAAAAGAGTGCTCTTGTTTCTAATGGTGCTTTTCCTTGTGTTCAACGGACTTTTTGCTGCTGCTCCTGAATATTATACATTGTCTGTGAGCAGATTCATGGCCGGACTTCCCCACGGCGCTTTTTTCGGTGTGGGATCTGTTGTTGCGGCCCAACTTGCACAGAAAGGGAAAGAAGCCCAGGCCATTGCCTTTATGTTCACAGGAATGACGGTTGCAAACCTTGCCGGTGTTCCGCTCGGAACATACATAGGCCATCATTTCTCATGGCGCATCACATATGGGGTTATCGCATTGCTTGGACTCGTAACATTCGCTTCAATCTATTTCTGGCTTCCCGATATCGACAGTAAAAACAACGGAGATCTGAAACAACAGCTTTCGTATTTCAAAAAACCGACAGCCTGGCTTATAGTAGCCATTATTTCCATAGGAACAGGCGGCTTATTTTCATGGATCACCTATATTTCTCCCATGGTAACAAAAGTGGGACTTCTTTCAGAAGACCGTGTACCGCTCATTATGGTCCTTGTAGGGCTCGGGATGTTTTTTGGCAACATACTCGGAGGTAAACTGGCCGATACCATTTCGCCTGCCAAAGCGGGGATCGCCTGCTTTTCAGCTATGGCCATTACACTCATCCTCGTTTATTTCACAGCACATATTACAGAGATGACCTACATTATGGCATTTTTAACGGGACTTGTTGCTTTTACTATTGGATCACCATTGCAGATGATGCTGATAAATTCGGCTAAAGGTTCAGAAACAATCGCCGCCGCCGCAGGCCAGGCAAGTTTTAATATAGGAAATACGCTCGGCGCCTACTTTGGAGGAATTCCCATCACCATGGGGTTGTCGTACAATTCTCCGGTTCTCGTCGGAGTAGGAATGGCAAGTACCGGGGCTATTTTAGCATTTATCTATCTGAAACAGTACCTAACACCTAAAAAAATACACTAACTGTAGAAAAAAGAAACAGAATTTACTGAACATATAACATCCTGCTATTAAAAAAGAGCGTTTTATACGATGGCACAATGCTTGTTTTAAATCCTATATAACATTAATATTTTAAAGCTATGAAAAATATTTTGAAAATTTTCGGGATTTTATGTTTGTCTATCTTTGTATTTACGGCTTGCAGCGATGATGATGATCCGGCAAACAATGATTTTTTTATCGGAAGATACAACGGAAAAGTAACGTATTCTTCAAGTGATGAAAGCAAATCAAATGATAACGGAAGCGTACAGGTAGTAAAAGTGGGAGATAAATATAATTTCCTGTTTTCTGACGGAATTCCGAATATTACGGGAATCGAAATCGAAAAAAATGAGAATTCAGCTGTAATGATCGGATCAACCGAAACGCACTACATCCGTATCAATGCAAATAAACTTACCATCCTGTTTTTAAAAGATGGAGCCACATGGACGGCCGACGCAAACAGATAGCATAAAAAACCAACCTCATCGGTTGGTTTTTTTATTTTAAAATTTAATCTTTCTTAAAAGGATTTAATGGCAGGGGAACAAATTCTGTTTCACCCGGTACTTTAGGGAATTCCTGAGCAGCCCATTTTCGTTTCGCTTCCTCTATTGTTTCCCGGGAAGAAGATACGAAATTCCAGTAGATAAAATGTTCTTCCGGAAAAGCATCTCCACCAAACAGATAAACCGTAGACCCCTCCGTTATTTCAAATTCGCATAAGTGGGCATCCTTCGTAATTAAAATCTGTTTAGGGCCAAACTCCTGCCCATTATGCCGGATGCTGCCACTGAGTATATAAAGTCCGCTTTCACCATATAACCTGTTGTGAAAATTTAATACCTCATCTGCACCCGCCTTGAGTTCGATCATATACAGCCTGCTGTATACGGGAACTCCTGATGTTTTATCTTCAAAAGTCCCTGCAATAAGTTTAAAATCCGTTCTGCCTTCTTTCCATACCGGCAAATCGGCAGCTTCAATATGTACAAACTCCGGATCCATGTTTTCGAGCTGCTTTGGCAGCGCAATCCATATCTGAAGGCCATGCAGGCTCTTATCCACATTGCGCAGATGATCCGGTGTACGCTCTGAATGAACTACTCCTTTGCCTGCCGTCATCCAGTTTACCGCTCCCGGCTGGATAATGACATCGTTCCCCAAACTGTCTTTATGCCGGATGGCGCCGTCGAACAGGAAAGTAAGGGTCGACAGACCGATATGCGGATGAGGTGCTACATCCAGATTATCTCCACTGCCTAATTCCACAGGCCCCATATGGTCGATAAATACGAAGGGACCTATATGGCGTTTCTGCTTGAAAGGCAGCAATCTTCCTACAAGAAAATTACCGATATCTGCAGCTTTTTCTTCAAATATGAAATCAATGTTCGACATATGCTATCTTTTTTATAAAGATACAAAAAATGTATACTCGTAAGGATAATCTACATTAAGAAGGCTTTTCCTTTGTTTCCGGTTCTTCAAATTTGTGTAAATTTACTTTTCTAAAGCATCATGTTATGACAGATTTTGAAAAATACATCCAGCGATACCTTGATCTTATTCCTACTGAAAACTGGATAGCCGAAATGCAGGCCGCATCAGACAAAACATTGGAGTTCTACAAAAACCTGACTGATTCACAGGCAAATTTTACCTATGCCCCGGAAAAATGGTCACTGAAAACATTGCTGGAACATCTTACAGATACTGAAAAGATATTTCATTACCGGGCGCTAAGGTTTGCCAGAAAAGATGCGACCGAACTCGCAGGATTCAACGAAGAACAATATGCCCGTAACAGTTCGTCACACATACAGCCGCTGTCGGTCCTTACAGAAGAATTCAGCATCAACCGGCAGTCTTCAGTGCTGTTCTTTCAGAAACTGTCACCCGAACAATTGCAATGTAAGGGAAAAGCTAACGGAAACGAGATTTCTGTTGCAACGTTAGGAAAGCTCATCGTGGGACACAACATCCACCATCTCCATATCATTAAAGAGCGGTATCTTCCCGCCTTAGAGATTACCGGCAACGGAACATTCTGATCCGATATAGGCCTACATCAAAATATTATAGTAATTTTGCATAAAATTTCATTTCATGATTAAAATAGGAACTATCACATTACCGGAGCATCCTTTATTGCTGGCCCCTATGGAGGATGTAAGCGATCCGCCGTTCCGCCGTTTATGTAAAATGCACGGTGCCGACATGATGTATTCTGAATTCATTTCATCAGAAGGACTGATACGTGATGCCATGAAGAGCAAAATGAAATTGGACATCTTTGATTACGAACGGCCGGTAGGTATACAGATTTTCGGAGGCGATGAAGAAGCCATGCAGCTTTCTGCCAGAATCGTGGAAACGGTACAACCCGATCTTGTAGACATCAATTTCGGCTGCCCTGTGAAAAAGGTAGTATGTAAAGGTGCAGGTGCAGGTGTTTTAAAAGATATTGACCTTATGGTACGGCTTACAAAAGCCGTAATCAAAGGCACTCATCTGCCTGTTACGGTTAAAACACGACTTGGATGGGATGAGGAGTCAATCAATATTGACGAAGTTGCCGAACGTCTTCAGGATGTAGGTGTACAGGCCCTTACGGTACATGCCCGTACCCGCGCACAAATGTACAAGGGACACAGCGACTGGACCCACATTGAGCGGATCAAAAACAATCCACGTCTTCACATTCCTGTTTTTGGAAACGGCGACATTGATTCTCCCCAGAAAGCTAAGGAATACAAAGAACGTTTCGGGCTCGACGGAATGATGATCGGACGGGCTGTGATCGGGTACCCCTGGATTTTTAATGAGATCAAACATTATCTGAAAACCGGTGAAATACTGGCACCTCCAACAATGGCTGATCGTCTGGAAGCAGCTAAAAACCATCTTATCTGGTCAATGGAATGGAAAGGCGAACGTTTAGGCATTGTGGAAATGCGCCGTCACTACACCAACTACTTCAAGGGAATACATGGTTTTAAAGCCCACAGGCAGAAACTTGTTACAGAAGATGACCCGAATGTTCTACTTACCCTATTTGATGAAATAGAAGACTTCTATAAAGATTACGTCATCGAAAGTTTATAAAAAGACGAACCGTCCGGTTCGTCTTTTTTATTGAGGTGTATCTTCTTACACAATAGTATTAGCCCCCCTTTAAAGGTGGTTTCAGTTATTCTTTTCCGAATCAGGGCTTTGATTTACAATATGGAATGTTGTGGTTGCAAAAGGATTTTTGAATCCACCTTCGTACACGGCCTTTTTCACCATATCCTGTATTTCGGAATTCAATGATGCAAAATTCTCTTTTGCAGCCCAGGTCCTGATCGTTAAAACAACCCCGCTGGATGTAAGTTCCTTCACTACGATTTCAGGCTTAGGCGCTTTTAATACACGTGCATCAGCATCTAAAAGCTTTTCAATTGCCTCCTTCACCTCTTTTATATTATCGTCGTAGCTGATCCCCAATTGAAAATCGATACGGCGCTTACTTATTTTGGAGAAGTTACGGATCACCGAATTGGCCAGTGCCCCGTTAGGGCTGAATACTTTGATTCCCTGCGAATTGGATAAAGTAGTATAAAGCAGATCAATTTTTTCGACTGTTCCTTCGGTACCTGCGGAATTTTCAATATAGTCACCCACTTCAAACGGACGGAACAACAAAACCAGAACCCCTCCGGCAAAATTGGAAAGAGATCCCTGAAGTGCCAGACCTGCAGCCAATACAAGCCCTGATAACGCCCCAAGTATTGCTGTGGTCTGAAAACCAAGATTACTTGCAACCATCAAGATTAATAAAGCATACAATATAAACTTAATGATCGACATGAGAAAACCGCGCAACGACATATCTACATTACGTGCTTCAAATCGTTTCCGTAAAATTTTGAGGACCGTTCTGATAATGAACAATCCAATGATTAATGTAAGTATTGCTTTTACCAGTGCCGGAATAGAGTCTACGAGCATTGAAATACTTTTTTCAATAAACAGGGACATCTTGTCTATGGTAACATCCAGGCCTTCTTTCACGTTTTCAGGCTTCACCGCATTAAGGATTTCTTCTTTTGTCTGTGCTAAGGTCGCAGTATCCTTAACTGCCAGCTTTAATGAATCTTTTGCCATTTCAAATTTTTACTACAAAAATAAAAAAAGAGTTACGATGGTAACTCTTTTAAAATGAATATTTATTCAATGCTTAGATAGCAAGCTTTTTGGCGATTGCCTTCGGCAAAGCATTTTTATGTACCATGATATCGGTAGCTTTGTACTTCATAAACTCTTTAGACATATACATATATCCTTTGTAATCGTTTGAAAGTCCCCATGAATTTTTAACAATATAGTACTCTTTTCCATTCTGGTCTTTTGCAATACCTATAATGTGCATACCGTGATCATCTGTTGTTTCATAGTTATCGAATGCCTTCTGGCGGTCTGCATCGGTTACCTTTTTCTCCGGTTTAGGCCCGTTAAACATATCGGCTTTCTGTTCTGCAGTCATCTGTGCAAAATCAATTTCCGGTACATAGGCAACACCGTTTTTCCAGCTGAATCCTTTTTCAGAAACGTCTCCACCCCATGCAACAGTATATCCGTTTTTCAAAGCATTGTCTACGATGTCTACCATTTCGTCCATTTTTACATTCCAAACCTGGTCGAATGCCCAGTTGTCCGGAACCAATAGGGTAAATTTAGAATAATAAGGATATTCCGTGAATGAAGAAACCTCAACATAATCATCCGGGTTGATTCCTACAACCTGGTTTGCAAATGTTTTGGGAGTATATTTTTTCCCTTCATATGTAAATTCCTGCGGTGCATTTCCTAAATAAGTGTCGATAACAGATGTGTAGGCTTTTTCCCAGTTAGCAGAAAGTTTTTCATTTTTGATAACAGAAGCCAGAACAGATTCCAGCATAGAAGACATTTCCGACATATTGTTACGTGTTTGTCCTTCCTGTAACCCGCTGTAAACGCTTCTTGGCACCGTTCCATACTTTTTGTACATGTTCATTACGTCATGGAATGCCCCTCCCTCTCCAAGGGTTACAGCTCCATGCATCTTAACATACATTTTACCTTTCTCGATATAGGCATTACGAGCCGTAAAAATCTGGGCAAGCTCTACCGGCTTTTTCCCCATACGGATCATTTCAGACTCAATGAATGAGTTTCCTGAATAACTCCAGCATGTTCCTGAAGATCCCTGATCTTTGATGGATGTATTCTCTAAATTGATGACATCGGTAAATGTAAAATGATCTTTACTGTTTGCGCTCTGGTTGTTTTTAACTTTATTCATTAAATCATCCTGCGCCGACATTGTACTTGTTGAAGCTATTGCAATCAATGCAGCTGCAAACAACGGTTTTAATTTTAATCGAAACATATTGCTATTTTGAATATTTTATATAGTGAGTACGAATTTACATTTTTTGTTACACAATAAAACAACGGTTTAATAAATATTTTTTAAAACAGGACCCTGTTGCGCAATATGCTTTACCTTTGCCGGCAGAATATTGAATGTTTACATGGAAACGAAAGGACAAGCTGTTTTAACCAAATCCGTTTTATGGTTTTTAACTATTGCCACCGGGCTGGTAGTGGCAAACATCTATTACAACCAGCCTTTGCTAGGATTAATTGCAAGGGAATTCCAGGTAACCGAAAGTGCTGCAAGCAAAATTGCAATGCTTACACAGGTAGGATATGCCGTGGGATTGTTCATCATTGTTCCGCTCGGAGATAAAGTCCCCCGCAAGAAGCTCATACTCGCAAGCATGTTCCTTACGATGTTCTTTTTGTTTTCTATGGCCGCTGCCACCTATTTTCCGTTGTTATACATCATTAGTTTTGCCATCGGGATTGTTTCGGTAGTACCACAACTTTTTGTTCCAATGGTCGCAGAATTATCCGATGAAAGCAACCGTACACAGAATATAGGTATGGTTATGTCGGGTTTGCTTATAGGCATCTTGGCATCCCGTATGATCAGCGGCATTGTAGGTGATCATTTTGGCTGGCGCGCGATGTTCTATACGGCCTTTTTTCTGATGATGCTTACGACAGTTCTCATTTATTTTATCTTACCCGACACGAAGCCTAATTTTAACGGAACATATGCTTCCCTGATAAAATCAGTTGTCCATTTTGCAAAAACAGAACCCCTTTTACAGCTTGCATCGTTCAGGGGCGCTATGGGGTTCGGGGCACTGTCTGCTATTTTTACCACCCTGGTTTTCCATCTTGAGGAAGCGCCTTTCTATGCCGATGCCAGTATTGCAGGCTTATTCGGACTTGTGGGTGCCGTAGGTGCTGCAGCTGCAGCTTTTGTAGGAAAGCTCAACCGGTTCATGTCTAAAAACGCCATCATCACGGCAGCCATTGCAATCATTCTGCTTAGTTGGGGATTTACCTATTTTGCCGGATATACATATTGGGGGCTTATAGCTGGATTTGTTCTAATTGATTTCGGACTTCAATCTACGCATATCATGAATCAGAGCGTATTTTTTGCCATAAACCTAAAGGCAAGCAGCAGGCTTAATACCGTTTATATGGTTTCCTATTTTACCGGTGGTTCACTCGGAACCTTGCTGGGGGCGGTAGCCTGGCAGCATTACGGATGGTCCGGTGTGTGTTTTGTGGGCCTCCTATTTACCTTACTTGCTTTTTCGGCCCATTTGTTATTTCAGAAAAAAGCGGTCCGTAAAGAATAGGACGATCTATCTTTTGCTACTATTGAGTCTTTTAAGTATACGGGGAAGATTTCCGGCTACAAGGCTTGCCGGGGTCACTTCATTCATTTTACCCAGTTCATCTCCGGATTTTCCATGCAGATAACATCCGATGAGTGCGGCATCACATGCACTGTATCCCTGTGCCAGTAAGGAAGCTATACATCCGGTGAGCACATCTCCCATTCCTCCCTGTGCCATTGAGGGATTGCCTGTAGAATTGATGTAGACGTTCCCATTGCTGTTGCAGATAAAGGTATACTGGTTCTTCAGAACAATAACCACATCCAGCGCCATCGCTTTTTCACGGGCTGTCTGCAAACGGCACTCCCAGTTTTCATGTATGCCGAACAAACGGTCGAACTCCTTCATGTGCGGGGTCAGGATGCTTTTCGAAGGCAGCTTTGTGAGGAGGTCATCATATGCCAGTATATTGAGCGCATCGGCATCAAAGACCGCGGGGCATTTCTTTTCCAGCATCAACTTTACGTTTTGTCTTGCCAGATCACCGGTACCGAGTCCGGGACCTATGGCAATGGCATCGAAACGATCAATATCCAGGTTATGAAGTTCTTTTGCATCTATGGTCATAATTTCGGGCTGGTATATGTTCATCGTAGAAAAGGAATCTCCTGGGATACAGCCTGTAACCAGTCCTGCACCGCAAAAAAGGGCCGAGATCCCGCATAATAGAGCTGCCCCCATGGTTTGTTGCGAACCTGCTATAACAAGGACATGACCGTAGGTACCTTTATGGCTGAACGATTGCCTCTTTTTCAGTTTAGAGCTTACATCCTGCTCTTGGATCCAGAAATAGTCCGATGGCATTGCCTGAATAAAATCCTCATCCAGGCCTATAGGTACAAAACACATGTTTTGCGTGTACGCTATTGATTCCGGAAAAAGGAAAGCCAGTTTCGGCCGTTGGAATGAGATCGTGCACGACGCCCTGATTCCGGAGTAATTATGAGCTGCCGGCAATTTCTCATGCCATCCCGAAGGACAGTCTACAGAAACGATATATTCCGATATCCTGTTGATCTTCCCGAAAGAATCCTGAAGAAATCCCCCCAGTTCCCCATGATAACCGGATCCTAAAACAGCATCAACAACAACATGAAGTTCATCGGGTACCTGCGAAACACAATCAATTTCCTTCACAGGCACCTTTAATGCGGCCAGGCGATGCTTATTAATCTGAAAATCTACGGATTCCTTTTTAAAAGCATCGAATATGTAGACCTCCAGATCTCGGAACCCCTTTAAACGCAGCAACCGCGCAATAGCGAGTCCGTCCCCTCCGTTATTGCCCTTACCGCAAAAAACAGTTACTCTTTCAGCCGGTTGTACCACTTCTGTAAATTGTTCAATAAATGCTGTACAGGCATTTTCCATAAGATCCACGGATTCCATACTGCGGCTTTTCAAAGTAAAGGCATCGGCCTCACGCATCCGGTCGTTCGAAATAAGATTCAGCATCCTTTTATTTTTAGTGAGAAATTACAAAATATGTGCGATTCAGCACGGTATATTCCATAAAAAAATCCCCCGGTTGGCAGCCAGGGGATTTTTTTATAATGTTTCTTTTAACCAACGGTAAAATTCGCTTTGCCATACCAGTGCATTCTGAGGCTTCAGCACCCAGTGGTTTTCATCCGGCAAAAACACGAACCGTGATTTAATTCCCTGTAACTGTGCAGCGGCAAAAGCTTCCTGCCCTTGTCCTATCGGCACACGATAATCTATCCCCCCATGGAAAATGAGGATTGGAGTGTTCCATTTTGCCACATTGTTCTTCGGATTAAATTGTGTATAGGTTTTTTGTGCAGCCGCATTATTCTTATCCCAGTAAGCCCCTCCGGCGTCCCAGTTAGAGAAAAATACCTCTTCCGTAGTTCCGTACATAGATTCCAGATTAAAAACCCCGCAATGCGCAATCAGCGATTTGAAACGGTTTTCATGGATGCCCGCCAGAAAATAAACGGAATAACCTCCGTAACTCGCACCAATAGCACCTCTGCGGTCGGTATCTACATATTTTTCCTTTGAAACTTCATCAATTGCCGTAAGGTAGTCTTTCATTACCTGGCCTCCCCAATCTTTGGAAATTGCCTCATTCCATTCTACACCATGTCCCGGCATTCCTCTGCGGTTAGGAGCAACAATTACGTATCCGTTTGCAGCCATCAGCTGGAAATTCCAACGGAATGAATAAAACTGCGTCAGCGCAGACTGGGGCCCCCCTTCACAGTATAATAAAGTCGGATATTTTTTATTCGGATCAAAATTCGGAGGCAGTATTACATAAACCAGCATTTTTTTACCATCAGTAGTGGTCACATATTTTTTCTCTATCTTACTTTTCGCGATTTTGCTGTAGGCTGCATCGTTCACATGGGTTACCTTATTCCATTTTTTTGATTTCAGGTCATAGGAATAAACTTCTGAAGCCGTGTTGAAATCTGTTCGGGTAACGAGTAGCTTATTGGAGGAAAACCCTATAAAGCCGGTTACATCAAACGCTCCTTTTGTAAGTTGTTTTACGGTTACTGCAATTTTGGTAAGCCCGGGAAAATTAACTTCAAAAAGTTGAACAGTACCGTCAACAGCGGCATTGAAATAGACTTTTTTACCATCCTTACTCCAGATAAAACTGTTTACCGTTCCATCCCATCCGGCCGTCAGATTGATATTCACTCCTTTATGACGGACGATGATGTCATTCTTATCCGCCTCGTATCCGTCCCGTTTCATCTGCAACCACGTAAGATCTCCATCCGGAGAAAAAACCGGTTGGGTATCATATCCGGGATTGTCCTGTGTCAGGTTAACGGTCTTCCCTGTGGCAAGATTGTATTCGTATAAATCGGTATTTGTACTTATCGCATAAGCTGTACCCGTTTTCTTTTTAGAAACATACACCACTGATTTTCCGTCAGGATTCCATATATAATCTTCTTCACCTCCGAAAGGAGCCTGAGGGCTGTAATAAGGTTCTCCTTTCAGCAAATCCTTTTTCTCATTGGTTTCCAGGTTTGTTACAAATACATGGTTAAAAGATCCGTCATTGTACTTATCCCAGTGGCGGTAATCCAGTCCGTCGTATACATAAACGTTGGAATCTTTGAGCTCCGGATAACGGTCTTTGCCCGTTACCTGCTGTACTTTTACTTCTTCATTCGACAATTTGAATTTCCCGTCCGGTGACAGGTTCCGGTCCTTTATAAGTCCATCCGCCTTTTCTATCTCCTTTAAACGTTTTCCGTCAATCGTAACCTGGTAGGTTTTATATTCGATGTTGTTCTTCTCAATATTCGGAACTCCCACCTTATAGATGAGGTAATCTCCCTTTTCGGTAATTCCCACCGGGTTCACCCGTCCCAGCTGCCAGAGTAATTCTTTAGTCATAACATTATCCTGAGCATGGGCCTGCATTCCTACCACAGTTAATGTCGCTAATAAAATACGTTTCATTTTTTACTATTTTTAATTGCGGCTAAAATTACGAAATTATAAATGATAAAAATTCCTTAAAGTTTTATTTTGTGCCGCTTAGAGCACCTATATGTTGAAAAATATGAGTAATTTCACGCACATAAAAAATACTACATATCTCAATCCATGGAAGATTTTAACTGGGGCGACTTAATTAATCCTGAATTCTACATAAATCTGGAAATTGCCGGTCATAAAATCGGTCTTTACGTTGTTTTATTTATCGTATTTGCTGAAACCGGATTATTGGCAGGATTCTTTTTACCGGGAGACAGCCTTTTGTTTTTATCTGGAATTTACAGCAAGGCGCTCATGAGCGAATTTGTCGATATAAAAAGTGATTTCGTGAATGTCTGGGCAGTTGCATCACTCGTTGCACTGGCCGGTATTGTAGGGAATCTTTTCGGTTACTGGTTTGGTAAAAAAAGCGGAAATTATCTTTATCAGAAAGAGGACGGGTTTCTTTTTAAGAAAAAATATCTGTTGGAATCCAAAGCTTTTTTTGAAAAACATGGCGGAAGAGCCATCATCTTTGCACGTTTCCTTCCTGTTGTAAGAACTTTCACTCCGATTATTGCAGGTATTGCCAATATGGAATTCAGAAAGTTCATGCTTTACAACATCATCAGTTCCATTGCATGGGCGTACTCGCTCATATTCGCAGGACATTACCTGTACAGATTGTTACTGGATAATTACGGATTTGATCTCACTCATTACATAGAACACATCATCATCATCATCATTGTGATTACCACGGTTCCGTTTATAGTGAAACTCATAAAAAATAAAACAGCTAAAAAATAAAAAAGGGAGTATATTTACATCCCTTTTTTTATGCATATATGATACGAAAAATTTCCAAGTTCATAGGTAAGCTCATCCTTTATTTCCTGGGGATCAGCGTTGGTCTGGTTATCCTTTTTAGATTTGTCCCGGTGCCTTTCACCCCGCTTATGTTTATCCGAACTGCCGAGCAGATATCCGCCGGAGAAAAAATAGTATGGAAACACGACTGGATTCCGCTGGATGAAATGGGCACACACATACAGAAAGCTGTTATTGCAAGTGAGGATGGCAAATTCACTTCACACAACGGTTTCGACGTAAAGGCTATTGAGAAGGCCTACCGGAATAACCAGAAAGGAAAAAAAATAAAGGGAGGCAGTACCATATCGCAGCAAACAGCCAAAAACGTCTTCCTATGGCCGGGACGAAGTTATGTAAGGAAAGGCCTTGAAGCTTATTTTACCTTGCTCATAGAGGTTGTTTGGGGAAAAGAACGCATTATGGAAGTATACCTCAATTCCATTGAAATGGGTGATGGCATCTACGGTATAGAAGCTGCTTCTGAATACTGGTTTAACAAAAAGGCCAAAAACCTTACAAAAGCTGAAGCTGCAGCTATTGCGGCCATCCTCCCTAATCCAAGGAAATTTAAAGCTAAAAATGGTTCCCGTTATATTGAAAGAAGGAAAAGTACCATAAAAAAACAGATGAATCATTACAATAATCCGAGTTATTAATATACTTAATCGATAAAATCTTTCATTTTTTTTATTAATTTTACTTAGAACCCTAATACAATTAAATATGAAAAAGAATCTTTTATTGACGGTAATGGCAGCCGGTTTACTATCGGTAACTGCCTGTAAAAAAGAAACAACAGTGACTACGGAAACTGTAAAACAAGATACTGTTTCTACAACTGTAGTCGAAGAAACCACTACTGTTGATCCTGCCCTGCAGTCAAAAATTGACGAGGCCAAAACCAAATATGACAAAGCGGAGGCTGATGTACAGGCTGCGGTAGCAAAAGGAGACAAAAAGGCGGAAGCTGCTGCTGTGAAAGTACGTGATGAGGCCAAAACTTCGTGGGAAAACCTGAAATCAGGAGTCAACAAAGTTGCCGACGATGTAAAAAAAGGCGTTAACAATGCCGCTACAGACGTTAAGGAAGGTGCAAAAGAAGTAGGAGATAAAGCGAAAGAAGTAGGAAAAGACATTGAAGACGGCTATAACAAGACGCTTGACAAAATGAAAACAAAGTAATTCATAAAAAAACAGCCTCTGAATTCAGAGGCTGTTTTATTTCCTAAGGAAAAACCATCAGGACTTTGTTCTTTGAAAGAACGTTTCCTAATTCCCTTTAAACTCAGCTTTTCGTTTTTCAAGAAAAGCCGTGGTTCCTTCTTTAAAATCTTCTGTACCGAAACAGTATCCAAAACGGTCTATTTCCACATTAAAGCCATTGATGCCGTCTTTGAAATTCGCATTTACAGCTTTAATGGCCTGTGTAATCGCAGTTGGGGAGTTCTTAGCTATTTTGGCCGCGACCTCATTAGCTTTATCAAGCAGCTCAGGTTGTGCAACCATGTGGTTGATCAATCCGAAAGAAAGTGCTTCGGGCGCATCAATCATCTTTGCCGTCATAATCATTTCATTGGCGCGACCTTTACCTATCAGTTGCGGTAACCTCTGCGTTCCTCCATATCCCGGTATAACACCCAAAGTAACTTCAGGAAGCCCCATTCTGGCATTATCGGAGGCAATACGTATATGTGATGCCATTGCAAGCTCCAGTCCTCCACCTAAAGCAAAACCATTGATAGCTGCAATAACGGGTGTTTGCAGATTTTCAACAAAATCAAACAGCAGTTGCTGTCCCTTACGCGCCAGTTCTGCTCCCTGCGATGCATCAAAACTTGCGAATTCTGAAATATCTGCTCCGGCCACAAAAGCCTTTTCACCCGATCCCGTAATGATGATTACGCGTACTTCTGTATCTTTTTCACATTGTGCAAAAGCATTATGCAGTTCTTCAATCGTAGCCTTATTCAAGGCATTCAGCTTCGCAGGCCGGTTAATTGTAATGGTTGCAACAGCATTGTTTTTTTCTACTAAAATGTTTTCAAACGACATAGTTTCTATTTTTAATTAGTAATGGGCAGCTTTACATAAAATGTCGTGCCTTTTTCCAAAATGGTCTCAAAATAAATAGTTCCCCCATAACCTTCTATCATATTCTTGATAATAGCAAGCCCCAATCCCATACCGCTGGATTTGGTGGTAAACTTTGGTTCAAATATCTTATCCCGAATCTCTTCAGGAATTCCAGTACCGTTATCCGATATCCGGATGAGCACTTCATTTCCAAGTCTTTCCACCTTTACAAGAATTCTTGGAAAAGGTTCATAATTGGGAATGGCCTGAATGGCGTTTTTTACAAGATTTGTAATGATGCGGATAATTTGTGAGCGGTCAAATTTAGCAATGATTTCTGCTTCACTTGATTCAAACCTGATAAAATCCTCATTAAATATTTCCAAAGCAAGCTGAACGACCTTTACTACATTCAGCGTAGTGTTCTCCTGGGCCGGCATCGAAGCAAAATTTGAAAATGCCGATGCTACGGCACTCATGGTATCGATCTGCTGTACCAAGGTATCACAAAAATCCTTCATCTTTTCATTAACCCGCGGATCTTCCGGATTAAACCTTCTTTCGAAACTTTGCACTGTCAGCTTCATAGGGGTTAACGGGTTCTTGATCTCGTGTGCCACCTGCCGGGCCATTTCCCTCCAGGCCATTTCTCTCTGACTCTGCGCAAGCTTCTCTGCAGACTCTTCCAGCTTATCCACCATATTGTTATAAGATGAAACAAGAGCTTCTATTTCATAGGAGGCATTTTCTACCTTTATCTTTTCATTTTTCTGGTTGATGTTGATTTTCTGTATACGCTCGCTAATGAGATGAATGGTATTCGTAACATAACTTGAAAGAATATAAGCCAGTATAATCGCCAGGAAAAACATAAAAATATAGATCTGCCCGAACCGGACCAGAAAACTGTTTACCTGCGTGTCATAAAAAGAAGTTTCCTCAACATATGGCATACTGATAATGCCCAAAGGCTTGTACTTGTAATCTTTGATGTAGTTATATGCAGAACGGTACGTAACCCCGTTAATGATACGCAGATCAACAAAACGCCTTGAAGCGGTAGATTCGATAATTTTAAGGATGTTCGGGGAAATCACTTCGTTTTCCACCTTATCCACGATAAAATTTCCTTTTGACGTTATAAGAAGGTGCCCCTTCAGATCATAAATATTGATCTGTATGTTATGGATGGTAGAAAGTTCAAATATTTTTTCCTTAAAAATCAAAGGAAGGTTTTCTGTTGTCGCCGGCAACGTTGTTGTCTGCAAAATAAAATTAACATGCTCATTTACGGCATTTTCCTTCCGGATCAGCCGGTCCTGGTGATAATTCCGTGCTTCCCTTTTAAACTGATAAATGGTAACCATTGCAATAAGGACCGACGAAACGATCGTAAGAAAGATCATGGAAATGAAAATCCTTAACCGTAATGAGGTTCTGGTAATTCGGAATGGTTTTGCCATATCAGTGTTTTTTTCTCTCGCGGACTTTTTTATAATACTTAAAGCCAAGGGTCAGCAACATTGCCAGTATAAAAATACCTGCTACTCCAAATACCCAGTTAATTGCACTTTTTAAAATTACTAAAAACACAACGGAAAATAAAATGATCGTGGCCCCTTCATTCCATATTCTGAAAAAAGAGCCGGTTTTGCGAAGATTTCCTGCTTCAATCTGCCTGACAAAAGCATGGCATTTAAAATGATACCACCATAAAAGCAGTACGAATGCCAGCTTTACGTGCATCCACGGCATCTGAAGCAAGGCAGGATTTTCGAAAAGCATTCCGAGACCGAAAACGGTTGCCAGTACCGCAGCAGGAAACGTGATAATGAACCAAAGCCTGTTCGTCATGATCCGGTACTGTTTTGACAGTATATTGCGTTCCGTTTCAGGCATTAGCTGTGCTTCCGCATAATACACGAAAAGCCGAACTATATAGAAAAGTCCGGCAAACCAGCATACCACAAAGATGATATGAAGTGCTTTGAGATATAAATACATTTTTTACTTTTTAGACCAATCCTTAATCCAGTTACTCACCACCCGGCACCATTCATCATCATCATTAAGGCACGGGATAGCCTTAAACTCCTGCCCCCCGTTGGCCTCAAAGTCTTCTTTCGCCCTCATGGCAATTTCTTCAAGCGTCTCAAGACAGTCGGTAACAAAAGCAGGTGTAACAACCGCTATTTTCTTAATGCCCCTGGCAGGCATATTATCAATTTCCACATCGGTATAAGGCTCTAACCATTTGTCTCCGGCCAGGCGCGACTGAAAGGTAACACAGTATTTATCCTGTGACAGTCCCAGCCGTTCCACAACAAGCCTTGTTGTTTCATAACAGTGCGTACGATAGCAGAACTCCGCCTGGGGCGTTCCCACTTCACAACACATTTCATTTGTGACAAATTTGCGATGCGACTTTGTTTTATCAGTTTTCCGGACATGACGTTCCGGGATACCGTGATACGAAAACACCAATTGGTCAAAATCAAAACCTTCAAGATGCTTCTTTATAGAATCGGATAATACAGTGATGTAATCAGCCTTATTGTAAAATGCAGGAAAATTTTCAATGGTCATGCCGGGAAATTTCTTTTTACGGATTTCCTCCGCAAGCACTTCAATGGTTAAAGTGGAAGCCATTGCATATTGCGGATATAAAGGCAACAGCATTACCTGGTTGACACCCTGATCGTGGAGTTCCTTAAGTCCTTTTTCAATCGTCATGCTTCCATATCTCATGGCAAGTGAAACAGGCACATCTGTCATTCCTTTAACCTTCCGGTGCATCCTTTCCGACAATACGATCAGCGGCGATCCTTCCTTCCACCATATTTTTTTATAAGCATGCGCAGATTCTTCCGGCCTTTTACGTAAAATGATCCCTCTTACAAGAAATGCCCTTAACAGATAAGGAACGTCGATAACGTATTTATCCATTAAAAACTCGTCCAGATACGGTTTCACGTCTTTTGGTTCCGGGCTGTCGGGCGAACCTAAATTCACTAATAAAACTCCTTTCATTCTGTTTATTTTTTTACAAAGGTATTATGTGTTGTGTTAAATATTTTAAAAAGAGGGCCTTAAAATCCGTTACGCAAAGAGATTAATTAACGCTCAGTGACATCAGGTACTTTTTAGGTGTGGTGCCGAATTTTTTCTTAAAGGCCGCTATGAAATGGCTTGCCGTACTATAACCGATCCTGTTCCCTACTTCATTAACGTTGTAGGTACCGCTGTCTAACAGTTTCCGTGCATATTCCATTTTATAGTCAAACAGAAATCCGTAAACAGTATCTCCGTATACCTGTTTGAAGCCCTGTTTCAGCTTTTTGATGTTGAGCCCTACCTCATCTGCCAGTTGTTGTAAGGTCGGAGGCTCTGCCATGTTCTTAAGAAGCAGATCCTTTGCCTGCTGTATCTTCATTGTTTCTTCCTCATCCGTCTTAAACGGACAGCTTTCGTCATCCGTACCTTCAGGCTTGTTGAACAGCAAGCTGAAAAGTTCGTACACTTTCGCCTTATAGTACAGTTTTTTTACAGAAGTATGCAGATTAAAATTCATTATCTGATACAAAGCTACCGTCATCAAAGGAGAAAAGGTACTCTGTGCATAATGCTTCCGGTCGATGTTTTCCTTGTTCAGAAACGGGATGAATTCCGCTTCTGTTGAAAACAACTGGTGAAAACGCTTTATCGATATGATGACGGACACAATCCATGAACCGGGATGGATCTGCAGATGGATCGGCAGGCTGCGCTGAGGGTTATAAAGTGTGAGTCCCGATTCTTCCTTAACCAGTATCTCATAAGCACCCTCGTTAAACAAAAAGGTCCCCTTTCCTTTTAATACGAAGTGAAACTGCATGACCCCATTGTTCAGATCCCTGTTGACAACCTGCATGGTTTCAGTTTCGTTCTTAAAGCGCATACATATAAAATCGTCTTCCAGAATGACATCTTCCTGAGTTCTCATAGCGTTATTTTTAGTTCTTTTTTAAAACTCTTTTTCCAAAACATTCTATTTAGAATTATTCTAAATTTCATTTTACCAACATTCGTTAACATCAACAAATATAGGACTTTTTGAAAAAATATCGTAAATAAAACATCAAAAATAACTTTGGGTCAAAATTAGTCCCTACAGCGTTATTTTTATTGAATAATAGCCCCTAAATTTGTAGTGTTTTATTATGATCGGGATACGAATGGAACAAAACAACAAACCAAAACCATTTCATTTTTATGTTGTGGGATTGAATTATAAAAAAGCCGACGCTGAAACACGGGGTAAGTTCAGTTTAAGCGAACAGGCTAAATCAACATTACTGGACCAGGCACGCCTAGAAGGAATCCCTTCACTTATGGCTATTTCCACTTGTAATAGAACCGAGCTTTATGGTTTTGCGGAGCATCCTTTCCAGCTCATTTCCCTGCTGTGCAAATACAGCAACGGTACCGTTGAAGATTTTCAGCGGGTAGCCTACGTTCACAAAGGTAATGAAGCCGTAAGCCACCTGTTTAAGGTAGGCACCGGTATGGACAGCCAGATCTTAGGAGATTTTGAAATTATAAGCCAGGTAAAAACAGGCTTTACGGTAGCCCGTGAAAAAGGACTTATGAACAATTACTTTGAACGACTTGTAAATTCTGTCATCCAGGCCAGCAAACGTATAAAAAATGAAACGGAGATCAGTACGGGGGCAACTTCCGTGTCCTTTGCTTCAGTACACTATATTTTAAAAAATGTTTCCGACATCAATGAGAAGAACATTTTGCTTTTCGGCACCGGAAAAATAGGCCGCAATACCTGCGAAAATCTGGTAAAGCATACAAAGAACAACCAGATTACCCTTATTAACCGTACCAAGGATAAGGCTCAGAAAATAGCCGGTAAATTCAACCTTATTGTGAAGGATTATGCCGATCTTCAGGCTGAAATACAGAAAACCGATGTACTCATAGTAGCTACCGGAGCTCAGAATCCAACCATAGATAAGGAACTGCTAAACCTTAAAAAACCTTTGCTGATCCTTGACCTGTCCATCCCTAAAAACGTCAACCCCGATGTACTGGAACTTCCGGGCGTAACACTCGTGCATCTGGACACTTTATCCCAGATGACCGACGACACTCTTGAAAACCGCAAGAAATATGTTCCAGAAGCCCTTGCCATCATTGAAGAAATAAAAAACGAATTCGTAACCTGGACACAGGCGCGCAAATTTGCGCCCACAATTCATGCTTTAAAGTCAAAGCTTGAAGAAATTAAGCTGAACGAATTAAACTACCATAAAAAGAAATTCAACAATTTTGATGAAGAACAGGCCGATTTAATCAGTAGCCGCATTATTCAGAAAATCACGACCCATTTTGCCAACCATCTCAAACATGAAGAAACGGAAGTAGATGAAAGCATTGAATGGATTGAGAAGGTATTTCAAATAGAATCTGTTAAAAATGGATAAAATTATAAGAATCGGTACGCGCGACAGCGAACTTGCCCTATGGCAGGCCCATACCGTTGAGAAAAAACTCAACGATTTAGGTTATAAAACCGAAATCGTAGCAGTTAAATCTGATGGCGATGTTATTTTAGATAAACCTTTATATGAACTGGGAATTACCGGGATATTCACCAAAACACTGGATGCTGCAATGCTTTCGGGAAAAATTGATATTGCAGTGCACTCCATGAAGGATGTCCCAACAATGCTGCCCCAAGGAATTGTGCAGGCTGCCGTGCTAACCCGCGCCAATACGCTTGACATCCTTATTCCTAAAACAGACACTCATTTTTTAGAGGCTTCCGGCATCATTGCAACCGGTTCGCTTCGCCGTAAGGCACAATGGCTTCACAGATACCCCCTTCACAAGGTGGAAGATTTACGTGGAAACGTAAATACAAGGCTGCAAAAACTGGAGGATAACAACTGGGATGGAGCCATTTTCGCTGCTGCCGGTTTAGAAAGGATCAACCTGAAACCGAAAAAGTTCATCAACCTGGATTGGATGATCCCTGCACCTGCCCAGGGAGCCATGGTCATAGTAGCAATGGCAGACGATGATGCCGTTTTGGATGCTACAGCTCATTTAAACGATATTGAAGCAGAAATCACAACGTACATAGAGCGCCAATTTTTAAGGATACTTGAAGGAGGTTGTACAGCTCCTATCGGTGCCATCGCCAAATACAACGAACACGACGATACTCTTTATTTCAAAGGCGCATTGTTTTCGCTGGATGGACGACAAAAATTCGAAATTGAGAAAGTGGTTCCCATTGAAGAATGGAAAAAACTCGGGTTCCATGCAGCAAAAGAACTTCTCGGTAACGGGGGGGCTGCCTTAATGGAAGAGTTAAAAAAACAAATCGGTAAATAGATCTTTCAAAAAAGTCATTTGAGATACCAGCTATGAGCGCACCCATCTGCATTCTTTCTACCAAAAAACTGCAAAGCAATCAAAGACAATTTCTAACGAATGCCGGTTTTTCAGTAGTTGAAGCAGATTTTATAACGATCCGGCCAATTCCGTTTCAACTTAAATATCTGCCTGACTTGCTGCTTTTTACATCACAAAATGCTATAGAAAGCGTTTTAAGAAATCCTAAAGCAGATGAACTGAAGCAGGTACCCGCGGTATGTGTCGGTACAAAGACCAAAAGGATGTTAGAGGACAACGGCTTTAAGGTTCTCGCATGTGAACAATATGCTCAGGAACTGAAAACCGTAATTCAAAGTTCCTTCAGCCAAAGTTCAATTGCCTTTTTTTCGGGCAATATCAGAAGCAACACTCTGCCTGATGCAATGACGCGATCAGCTATTGTATTTGAAGAATATTGTGTCTATGAAAACAGCGAAAAAACTGTAAGGATAGATGCCAAGACAGATGGTATTTTATTTTTCAGCCCTTCAGGGGTAAGAAGCTATCTGAAGCAAAACATCCTTTCCGGCCAGATCTGTTTTTGTATCGGTACCACAACAGCCGAAGCTTTAAAGGATTATACCGGCCGTATCATTATTGCAAAACAGCAGACTATTGAAAACGTCATCATTCAGTGTATCAAACATTATAAAAAATAAACCTGCAATAAAATGTTATTGTAGTATGTAAACAAGACCAACATGTTAAAAAACGATTTATTCTTAAGAGCATTAAAAGGAGAAAGTGTAGAACGTCCACCTGTGTGGATGATGCGTCAGGCAGGAAGATACTTACCGGAATTCCGGGCTTTGCGTGACAAATATGATTTTTTCACACGTTGCAGAATGCCCGAAATCGCTGCAGAAATAACCGTTCAGCCCATCCGCATTGTAAAACCGGATGCAGCCATCTTGTTTTCGGATATACTGGTGGTTCCCCAGGCTATGAACATAGAAGTACAGATGAAGGAGAACGTAGGGCCCTGGCTTCCGAATCCCATTCGTACGGCTGCAGCCGTAGAACAGGTAATCGTACCCGATATTGAGGAAACCCTAGGATATGTTATGGACGCGATAAAGGTTACCAAACAGCTGCTTAACGATGAAGTACCCCTTATTGGTTTTGCCGGTTCTCCATGGACCATCTTCTGTTATGCTGTTGAAGGAAAGGGTTCCAAAAGTTTTGATACAGCCAAAGGGTTTTGCTTTTCACAGCCCGAAGCTGCCCATGTACTGCTACAGAAGATTACAGATACTACCATTGCCTATCTTAAAGAAAAAGTAAAGGCCGGTGTAAATGCCGTTCAGATTTTCGACTCTTGGGGCGGTATGCTTTCACCTGCAGATTATCAGGAATTCTCATGGAAATACATCAACCAGATTGTAGAAGCCCTATCAGAAGTAACTGAAGTAATTGTTTTTGGTAAAGGTTGCTGGTTCGCCCTTGGTGACATGGCTAAATCCAAAGCCTCTGCTTTGGGTGTGGACTGGACCTGTTCCCCTAAAAACGCCAGACTTTTTGCAGGAAACGAGATAACATTGCAAGGAAATTTTGATCCTTCCCGTTTATTGTCCCCGATTCCGACCATCAAAAGAATGGTACATGAAATGATCGATGAATTTGGAAAGGACAGACTTGTTGTAAATCTTGGTCATGGAATATTACCCAATATACCGGTAGACCATGCCAAAGCATTTATAGAAGCAGTTAAAGAATACGCTATTAAATAAAACCATTAAGGATGTGCAGTTGGAGCAGAAATATCACAGTAAAGATCATCAACACCGTTTTCATGATCTTTTGTGTATGGCTTCAATCAGCAACAGATTCCTTTTGTGTTTTATATGACATACTTCAGTCCCACCGGACTGGCATTAAAGACTTGTCCAGTTCGTTTTTATGAACTGGATGATTCATTTTTAGTGAGTTTAGATTTGTATCATCCCTAAAGAAATAGAACATGCTTACAGCAGGAAAACAAAGTGAGGAAGAACAACGATTGAATGCCATTTTACAAAGATTATCCGGAATAACGTTTGTGCCCGATAATTGGAATGAATCCGATTTCTGGACGACATTATCAGAAACAGGATTTTCAAAAGAGGACATAATGGACCCGGATCCGGACCTTTTTCTCAAGAAATTTACAGATTCGCAATGGAATTGGGAGCAACTGGAGAAACTTGCCGACATTCTGGTGATCCTAGCCGCTAAACAATCCGATGACCTTATAAAGTACCGCGCCCGGGATCTTTACAAGTTCATTCAGGCTGAAAGCAAAATGTTTTCTTTTAACATCATGAATAAGTTAAATAATTTACAATAATGAAAGAAAAATTTTATCAATACATCCAACAGCTGCAGGATAAGATCACTTCCAAACTGCAAGCCATTGACGGGACGGCCCAATTCCGCGAAGACGTATGGGAGCGTCCTGAAGGAGGAGGAGGTCGTACACGTGTTATTGAAAACGGTGCGGTATTTGAAAAAGGAGGCGTTAACATTTCTGCTGTACACGGAGAATTACCAGAAGCCATGCAAAAGATGTTCAAGGTAGGAAACGTCGATTTTTTTGCATGCGGGCTCAGTCTTGTCATTCACCCTAAAAGTCCGATGGTCCCTACAGTTCATGCCAACTGGCGGTACTTTGAAATGTATGACAAAACAGGAAAAAAAGTAGGTTCATGGTTTGGCGGAGGGCAGGATCTCACGCCATATTATCTTTTTGAAGAAGATGCCCGTCATTTTCATCAGATATGTAAAAAAGCCTGTGATGAACAAGGCCCTGAGTTTTATCCTAAGTATAAGAAACTTTGTGATGAATATTTCTGGAATTCCCACAGAAGCGAGGCAAGAGGCATCGGAGGGCTTTTCTTTGACCATCTGCAGGAATCTCCTGAACGATCCATGGAGGACTGGTACCGCTTTGTAACCGGGATTGGGGACAGCTTTCTGGATGCCTACGTACCAATTGTGGAACGTACCAAGAATCTTCCGTATACTCCGCAGCACCGTACATGGCAGGAAATACGCAGAGGCCGTTATGTAGAATTTAACCTTGTTCATGATAAGGGAACTCTTTTCGGTCTGAAAACAAACGGACGTATCGAATCCATCCTCATGAGTTTACCGCCGCATGTACAGTGGATTTATGATCATCAACCACAGGAAGGATCTGAAGAAAAGCGCCTTATCGACATACTGAAAAACCCGGTAGAATGGGTATAAGCATCAGAAACAACCACAATCCATATATAATGTTTAACCGCTGATCCTAGTTTCAGCAAAAAGATAATATAAAGAATGTTTCCATTACACAGAGGAAGAAGATTAAGAGTCAACGCTTCAATTAGAAGCCTGGTTCAAGAAACTACTTTAACACCTTCCGATTTTATGTTCCCTATGTTCATTGCGGAGGGAGAGAACGTACAGATCGAAATTCCGTCCATGCCAGGAATTTACCGGTATTCCGTAGATTTGCTCGTTAAAGAAATCAAAGAGTTGTTTCATTTAGGAATACGGGCCGTTAACTTATACGTTAAGGCAAACGAAGACGTAAAAGACAATACAGGAAAAGAAGCCTGGAATCCCGACGGATTAATGCAACGTGCCATCCGGGCGGTCAAAGCTGCGTGTCCTGAAATGATCGTAATGCCCGACGTTGCACTGGACCCTTATTCTATATACGGCCATGACGGGATTATTAAAAACGGAGATATTGAGAACGATTCAACGGTTGAAGCTTTAGTAAAAATGGCTGTTTCGCATGCCCAAGCCGGAGCAGATTTCGTGGCCCCTTCTGATATGATGGACGGCCGTGTTCTGCGTCTTCGTGAAGGTTTGGATGCCGCAGGCTTTCATAACGTGGGTATTATGAGCTATTCTGCCAAATATGCTTCTGCGTACTACGGTCCGTTCAGAGACGCCTTGGATTCTGCTCCGAAACAAACAGGAGAAATTGTTCCTAAAGACAAGAAAACATACCAGATGGATTATGCCAACCGCCTTGAGGCGATCAAAGAAGCACTCTGGGACGTGGAAGAAGGTGCCGATATGGTGATGGTAAAACCCGGAACAGCCTATCTGGACATTGTACGCGAAGTTAAGGATGCTGTAAATGTTCCGGTTTGTGTATACCATGTTTCCGGAGAATATGCCATGATAAAGGCTGCAGCAGAAAAGGGATGGCTTGACAACGACCAGATCATGATGGAACAGCTTATGTGCATAAAACGGGCGGGAGCAAGTCTCATATCAACTTATTTTGCCAAAGAAGCTGCTGTTATACTTAATAAAAAATAATCATGAGAAGAATTTTGTTTGTGGGACTGATTGCCGCGGCATTGGTTTCATGCGGAAAAAAAGAAGAACAAAAAGAATCGTTATATCCGGAAGATGTAGCCGTTGCCGTAAGCCCGGAAGAAAAGCTTGTTCAGGATGGGAAAGCACTGTTTGAAAGCAATAAGGCAGCCTGTTTCTCATGCCATGTACCCGATAAAAAAATCGTGGGTCCCAGCATAAAGGACATTGCCACCGCTTATAAGGAAAAAAACGGCAATATGGTGGCTTTTTTACGTAAAAAGGCCGATCCTATAGTAGATCCCTCACAGTACAATGTGATGGAAACCAATTTTGCCATTTTGAAGACGATGAGTGATGAAGAAATTAAATCGCTCGAAGCGTACATCATGAGTACTATAAAATAAGGAAGAGACGCTTTTGCGTCTCTTTTTAATTTCTGGCTTAATATCTTATATCATCCGGGATCTCACATACCGGAATAGGCTGCATCTTATGTTGGTTTATTGTATTCAGCCTGCGGTATATTTTAAATACTTCCAGCGCCCTACCTGTAAAATCCTCTTCCGATTTTCCCTGTTCGGATGCATACATCGCATCCTCAAGCTCATCGTAGCTGGCTCCAAGCTGGTCTTCGTCTGACCGGTCATCCCCGAACAATCCGTCCGTAGGTTTTGCCTTTATGATGTCGTCTGAAATCCCCAGATAGGAAGCAAGGGTACGTACTTCTGATTTCATCAGGTCTGCAATTGGACTGATGTCTACCCCACCGTCTCCGTATTTCGTATAAAAGCCCACACCAAAATCTTCCACCTTATTTCCCGTTCCTACGACAAGTGACCGCCGGATTCCTGCAAAATAGTAAAGTGTCGTCATGCGCAACCTTGATCTGGTATTGGCCAGGGTAAGATGCAACAGGGCCGTATCTTCCGTTTCAGGTAGCATCTGCTTCATCAGATCAAATGCAGGAGTAAGATCCGCCCTCGTACTGCTGATATTTTCATATTTTTCCTTGAGGAACGCTATATGCTGCTGCGCGCGCGACACCTGACTTTCTGCCTGGTGGATCGGCATCTCCACACACAAGGTCGGCATACCTGTTTCGGCGCACAATGTTGACACCACAGCTGAATCGATCCCACCCGAAATCCCTACGACAAAACCTTTCACTTTCGCATTCAGGGCATATGTTTTTAACCAGTTTACTATGTAACCGTTGATTTTTTCAGAATTTATTGCATTATACTTCATTGCAAAATTTGATTAACTATATTTGTGTACTAAAATTATAAAATCTAGCGTTTTTAACGATGAAAAACACGTTTTATTTGCTTGTATGTTCTGTTTTCCTGTTTGCTTGTAGCAAAAAAACACAGGTAAACGATGCTGTTCTTAAAATCCCTATGGATGTAAGAATAGAACGGTTCGACCAGGAATTCATGAAAGCTACACCTGAAAACTTTGCAGCATTAAAACAGAAATATCCTTTTCTGCTGGGTGGAAACACTCCGGATTCTGTATGGTTCCATAAGAAAAACGACACCCTTTTTCATGAGCTGTTCAATGAAACACAGAAAAAGTTTGCCGACCTTTCTGAACTCAGCAAAGATCTTAAACTGCTGTTCCAGCATATAAAATATTATTATCCCAACGAACATCCCGGGAAAGTCGTGACAATTCTTTCGGAAGTCGACATTATGAACCGTACACTCTATGCCGATTCTGTATCCATTATTTCACTTGACACTTACCTGGGCAAGGACCACCGGTTTTATACAGATTTCGATTCTTATATACTTCCGGATTTTGAGCCCCAAAGGATCACAGTCGATCTTGCAGAAAATTTTGCATCGCAGAAAGTTGCTCCGCCGCAGGACCGTTCGTTTTTAGCTCAGATGATCTTCTGGGGAAAAATCATGTATATGAAGGAAGTATTGCTTCCGGAAGTTTCAGATGCCCTAAAAATGAATTATTCAGAAAAACAACTCAAATGGATGGAGGCAAACGAAGCCCAGGTATGGAAATATTTTGTCGAGAACAAATACCTGTTCAGCAACGATCCTAAACTGGTTGCCCGTTTCATACAGCGTGCTCCTTTCTCTAAGTTTTACCTGGAACTCGACCGGGAATCTCCGGGAAGTACAGGTATTTATATCGGATGGCAGATTGTCCGTTTTTATATGAAGAATAATAACGTAACTTTGCAGGAACTGGCATTAAAGGATGCTAAAACAATTTTTGACGAATCTAAATACAAACCTAAAAAGTAATGACCAATCATACATCAGAAATTAAAATTAAAGTAGAACTAGACGAAAATAAAGTACCGGATACCATTCACTGGACTGCAAAGGACGGTGGCGTTAATCATGAAGAGGCAAAAGCCGTATTACTATCCTTATGGGACAGCAAGGCTCAGGAAACCCTGCGCATAGATTTATGGACCAAAGAAATGCCGGTCGACGAAATGAAAGTATTCTTCCATCAAACGCTGGTTGCCATGGCGGATACGTTTGAGCGGGCCACGGATAACACCAAAATGAGTGAGACCATGCGGGATTTTTGTGCTTATTTCGCCGAAAAACTGGAACTTCATAAAAAATAAAAAAAATCGCCTGATAATCAGGCGATTTTTTTTATTTTTATGTTAAACCGACATCCATGAATAAAGTTGCACAGAATAAAAAATATGCCCTGGTGTTTTTAATTATAGCATTAACGGTTTCTTTTTACTGGATTGCAGTTCACTCCATAAATGTATATGATAATGTAGTATTAGGAGCTGTATATGAAATGACTGCTTTACTTACTTTAGTTGTAACCTTTGTTCTTCCTGTTTTTATCCTGGTCCTTGCAATATCAAACAAATTCAGGCTTCATCCGGTATATTATGTTGCTTTGGGAATCCTTCTCATTACGATTTTATTAATGTTTACTGTTTTCAGCAACTGATCATTTTAATTTCATTCCGAATCCTATACCCGTGACCCACTTACCGTTTATCAACGCGGTTTTGGGATTGTAATACAGAGGCAGCTGTACGGCTATTTTTTTATAGGCATAGGTAATGCCCATCCCCAGATTGGGTACCACCAGGCTATTTTTTACTTCGGAATGATCTTCCTTAAACCTTAAAGATGGTAGCATCCCTACCATGATTTTGGAATTTCCGGCAGTATAGCTCACATTCGGGCCTGTAAAATTCAGAAAACCTCCTTTATCAACATACCCGGCAATTACTGTACCGTCAAACCAGCCGGCCTTAACTTCATTTTGTTGTGCAACAACAGGAATGCCTGACAAAATCAAAGTAATGAGTCCAATATATTTTTTCATTTTTTTCAGGCAAAACTAATGCATCCCTTATTTAAGGAATCCGAGACGCAATAAGGCATAAAAAGAATGTAACGAAATGGTGTTTTTATGAAATTAAAAAAGTTTCCCGGGGGAAACTTCTATATAAATCCTTTATTTTTAAAGATATCCTGATTGATCTGATCGATGTAATCCAATAACTCATCCTTCCCTGTTCCATCTTCACTTGATGTTACAAAATAGGGAGGTATTTCTTCCCATCCGTTCGCAAGCAGCGCTTTTTTATAAGCAGCAATATGTTTTTGCACAGAACCTTTGCTGATCTTATCTGCTTTGGTAAAAACAATACCAAAAGGCACTCCGTTTTCACCCAGATAATTGATGAACTCCAGATCGATTTTCTGTGCTTCATGACGTATATCCACTAAAACAAATGCACTTACCATTTGTTCGCGCTTTTCGAAATACTCGGTGATAAACTTCTGGAATGTTGATTTGGTTGATTTGGAAACCTTCGCATATCCATACCCGGGTAAATCGACCAAAAACCAGTTACTGTTGATTTTAAAATGATTGATCAACTGTGTCTTCCCTGGTTTGCTTGATGTTTTCGCCAGATTTTTGTTGTTTGTCAGCATATTAATCAATGAAGACTTGCCCACATTCGACCTTCCTATAAATGCATATTCAGGAATCGGTTCAGTTGGACATTTTTTAACATCAGAATTACTGACAATAAACTCAGCTGTATTGATCTTCATTTTATTTTATGTTACGTTTTTCAAACCATTGATCCAGGATCGAATTGAATTCGTCCGGATGTTCCATCATTGCCGCATGGCCGCATTTGTCTATCCAGTACAAATCGGAATCCGGCAGCAGTTCATGAAATTCTTCCGCTACATCAGGTGGCGTTACCTTATCGTTGCGGCCCCATATTATGCATGTAGGTGTATTCATTTTCGGAAGATCTTTCGCCATATTATGGCGGATGGCGCTTTTTGCGATGGTAAGTGTTTTAATGAGTTTCATCCGGTCGTTTACCGTATTAAACACATCATCCACTATTTCCTTCGTAGCTACCGCAGGGTCATAAAAAACATCTTCTGCCTTCTTTTTTATAAACTCGTAATCACCACGACGCGGATAAGAGTCTCCCATCGCGCTTTCGTATAAACCTGAACTTCCTGTTATTATAAGGGCTTCAACCGATTCGGGATGTACTTTCGTGTAATAAAGCGCAATATGTCCCCCTAACGAATTACCCAGCAAAATAACCTTTTCAAATTTTTTATGTTTAATAAAGTCATTCACGAATTTTGCAAATGCCTTTACATTCGTTTTTAAAATATTCAGCGTGTAGATTGGTAATTCCGGCAGCACAACTTTATATCCTTTTTTGGGAAAGTAATCGGAAACACCGTCAAAATTACTTAATCCACCCATTAAGCCGTGTAAAATAATAATCGGTGTACCTTCACCTATTTCAACATACCTGAATTTACCTTCTTCTTTTATATTTCGCTCCATATATGCGATTGTCAATTCGTACAAATATACGATATTAATAAAATTTCATGTAAAATTAAAGTGGTTTTATTAACATTTAAAATTTAACAAGCCCTGTTGTACCGATTCATGAACTGAAATAATTAGTAAAAAATCATCAAAAAACGTATACCCATTTAAGATAACACTAAAATATTTTTAATGGTTTATAAAAAACACCTAAAAATATTTACAATCTAAAAATCAACAACTTACGAACTATAATACTCATCCCAAAAACTTTTCAACAAAGTGGTAAAAAGTGGTAGAAAGTGGTAAAATTTTACTTACTTTTGTTTTGTTAAACATCTTTAACCGGAATTGATGCAACCGATCGTAGGTACATATGAATGTAAAATCGACACCAAAGGAAGGGTGCTGATACCTGCTGCATTAAAAAAACAGCTGGTTTCCATAGGTGATGGTTTTGTGCTAAAACGTTCTGTTTATGAAAAATGCGTAGAGCTCTGGCCTATGAAAGAATGGAACATTATGCTGGAGAAGCTTAATACCTTAAACCGTTTCAACCGCAAGGCCGACACCTTTATCCGTAAGTTTATGGCAGGTGTAAAAATTGTGGAAATAGATGAAGCGGGCCGTCTTCAGATAAGTAAAGACCTCGTAGAATTCGCAAACATTTCGAAGGATGTGGTGTTTTCTTCAAAAATCAATCTTATTGAAATCTGGAATAAGGATTTATATGAACAAATTGTAAATGATGATGAAACGGACTTCGGAGATTTAGCTGAAGAAGTCATGGGAGGAATAGATAATTATGGAGCATAACGAATACGAATATCATAATCCCGTCCTATTAAAAGAAACGGTAGACGGACTCAACATAAAACCGGACGGCATTTATGTGGACGTAACCTTTGGAGGCGGCGGGCATTCAAGAGAAATCCTGCGCAGACTGGGACCGGATGGAAAACTGTTTGCTTTTGACCAGGACACAGATGCATTGGAAAACGCCATTGACGACGAACGTTTTGTGCTTATTAATGAAAACTTCCGTTTTATCAAACGCTTTCTTAGGGTGCATGGTATAAAGGAAGTTGACGGCATTTTAGGTGATTTTGGTGTTTCATCGCATCAGTTCGATGTTGCCGAAAGAGGCTTTTCCACCCGTTTTGATGCTGCTTTGGATATGCGCATGAACCAGAACGGGAATTTATCGGCTTACGAAGTAGTCAATGATTACGACGAATCAGAACTAAGCCGGCTGTTTTTTAATTACGGAGAGCTTACCAATGCCAGAGGCCTTGCCGCAGCCATCGTAACAGCACGTAAGGAACAACCTATTAAAAATACAGAACAGCTTAAAAAAGTATTGAGCCGTTTTTTACCGGCTCATAAAAGCAATAAGATACTGGCTCAGATTTACCAGGCTATACGCATAGAGGTGAATCAGGAAATAGACGTTCTCAGAGAGTTTTTAGAACAGTCGCTGGAGCTTCTGAAACCGGGAGGCAGGCTCAGTGTAATTTCTTATCATTCCCTTGAAGACAGACTGGTAAAAAGGTTTGTGAAAAACGGGATGTTTGAAGGAGAACCTGAACGCGACCTGTTTGGAAAATTTGAAGTTCCTTTTACCACAATCGGAAAATTAATTGTTCCGGGCGAAGAAGAAATCAGCAAAAACAACAGAGCACGAAGTGCGAAATTAAGAATAGCAGAAAAGAAATAATATGGGGTTGAATAATATAATAAAAGCTAAATTTTTGGTTGAAGGGCAATCATTGAAAAACTGGCTTTTCATTATATATGTTGTTTTCTGGACACTGGTACTGATTGCCAATAATCACTTTTACGAACAAAAGATGATGAAGGCGAAGGATCTGACAGAACAGGTTAAGGAACTGCGCTCGGAATTTGTTGATAAAAGATCGGAACTTATGCAGTTGCGTATGGAGTCCAACATATCCAAGCAGATGGAATCTTTCGAGATATTTCCTTCATCAGTCCCTCCGAAGAAGATAAAAGTGGTGGTTGAAAAACAAAAAAAATGGTATGAGATATGGGATTAGCTAAGAAAAGCGACAATAATCGTATCTATTTCGTATTCTTTGGAATGCTTGCCATCGGCATTGCCATTTTTGCCAAAATGAGCATCATCCAGTTCAAAGAGGGCGATCAGTGGCGCAGCAAAGCAGACAGTCTCACAATAAAAGACGAAATCATTCCTGCCAACAGAGGAAATATCTACTCTGCAGACGGGAGCCTGCTCGCTACCTCAATTCCAAAATACACCGTTTTTTTCGATCCGTCATCACCATCGGACGAAAACTTTGAAAAGTATGTCCGTGGGTTTTCCGATTCGCTGGCCGCCTTCATTCCGAAGAAATCAGCCGGTGCTTATGAAGCCTATTTTCGCAAAGCAAGATCACATAAGAAGCGTTACATACATATAGCAACTAAATTAAGCTATACCCAGTATATGAAGCTCAAATCGTTTCCTTTGTTTAGTCTGGGAAAATACAAAGGAGGAATGATCGTAAACCAGGTACATGTTCGGGAATACCCTATGGGCATGATCGCGAACCGAACCATAGGTTATGAGCGCATCAATGACGACAAAACCATTACCCGTAAAGGAATAGAAGCAGCATTTACCGATTACCTCACAGGTAAAGAAGGAAAGAGGAAAGTGCAGAAGATGTCCAAAAACCTCTGGAAACCGATCCATGACGAAAACGAGATCGACCCTAAGGACGGCTACGACATTACCACCACCATAGATGTATACATCCAGGATATTGCACATCACGCACTATTAAGTTCTTTGGAATACTATGAGGCCGATCACGGCACAGTAGTGGTTATGGAAACCAATACCGGGCAGGTCAAAGCCATTTCCAACCTTGGAAAAATCGGAGACGGATCGTATCGGGAAACGGTTAATTACGCCGTATTGGAACGTCACGACCCGGGATCTACCTTTAAACTGGCTTCGTATCTTGCCCTGCTTGATGACGGAAAAGCCGACACCTCCTCTATTTACGATACGCATGGAGGCATCGTCACCTTTTCAGGACGACAGGTACGCGATTCCAACCACAGAGGATACGGGAAAATATCCCTGGCCCGTGGTTTTGAGGTATCTTCCAATACCGTTGTAACACAGGCTGTTTATAAAGCATATAAAGACCATCCGAAGGATTTCACCGACAAGATGAAGACATTAGGTTTCAATGGCACGCTTGGGCTTGATTTAAAAGGTGAACCAAGATCTTATATACCTGTTCCGGGAGACCGCAACTGGAGTAAGATTGCCCTTCCATGGATGGCTTACGGTTACGGTATCCTTGTGACGCCGTTGCAAACCTTAACGCTGTACAATGCTGTTGCCAATAATGGAGAAATGGTAAAACCCCAGTTTGTAAAGGAAATACGCGATGTAAACCAGGTGATCAAAACCTTTGACAAGGAAATTCTGAACCCTCAGATAGCCAAACCAAGAGTAATCAGCGAAATGCAGACCATCATGAAGAATGTGGTGCTCAGGGGTACCGGTAAAGGATTATTGTCGCACGACTTTTCAATGGCAGGTAAAACAGGGACAGCGCAAATGAATTACGGGAAGTCTGGCGGTATCTATTATGCTTCTTCTTTTGTAGGCTATTTTCCTGCCGACAATCCGAAGTATTCCTGTATCGTGGTCATCCACCGCCCTACCAAGCACAGTTATTACGGAGGGGATGTTGCCGGCCCGGTTTTTAAAAGGATCGCACAGAAGATATTTACCGATGTTCCTTCCCTAAAAGAGATCCGCAACATCGAAACACCTTCACAAACCGCATTGAAGGGCTACAAGAAATATTACACGGACGTAAAGCAGTCGGGTAGCCTCATGCCTGATGTTACAGGTCTTCCGGCAATGGATGCCCTTGCCCTGCTCGAAAATTTAGGACTGAAAGTGTATACCGTCGGATTTGGTAAAGTTGCAAAACAATCAGTTGCATCGGGACAAAAAATAACAAAACAACAAACCATTACATTAGAATTAAGTTGAAAAAATTAAAAGACATATTATACAGAGTATCAATAGATGCTGTTAGAGGGACTACCGATCTGGTAATCTCAAACCTTGTCTTTGATTCCAGAAAAGTAACCGGAAACACCGTGTTTATTGCGCAGAAAGGAACCCTTTCTGACGGGCATGAGTTCATTGACAAAGCCATAGCTTCCGGTGCTACAGCCATCATCCACGAAGAGGATCCGCTTCATTTCCATGATGCGGTGACTTACATAAAAGTTTCCGATGCCAATGATGCACTGGCGCATATGGCTGCAAACTTTTACGACAATCCTTCCAATCGGTTGACATTAATAGGCGTAACGGGCACCAACGGTAAAACAACCATCACGACCCTGCTCCACCAGCTGTTTACCAAAGCGGGATACAAAGTTGGATTATTATCTACCGTGAAAATCCTCATTGGAGAAGAAGCTTATCCTGCTACGCATACCACGCCCGACTCCATAACCATAAACCGCTATCTGAACCAGATGGTGGAAGAAGGATGCAGCTACTGCTTTATGGAGGCAAGTTCACACGGAATTGCACAGAAACGCACCGCCGCACTTAATTTCAAAGGGGGCGTATTCACCAACTTATCGCATGATCATTTAGATTATCATAAAACATTTGCAGAGTATCGTAATGTAAAAAAATCATTTTTTGACTCACTTGCTAAAACTTCTTTTGCCATCACCAATGCAGATGATAAAAATGGCGCATACATGTTGCAAAACAGCTCTGCAAAAAAAATCAGTTACGGCATACAGAACGTCGCAGACATTAATGGTAAAATCATTGAAAGTCAGTTTGACGGCATGTTGCTTAACATAAACAATCACGAAGTCTGGGTACAGCTTATCGGAAAATTCAACGCTTCCAACCTGCTGGCCATTTACGCAACGGCAATTGAACTTGGGCTTACACAGGATGAAGTGCTTCTTCATCTGAGTACCCTCCGCAGTGTTTCGGGCCGTTTTCAGTTCATCGTATCCAAAACAAAGATTACAGCCATTGTGGACTATGCACATACACCCGATGCGTTGGAAAATGTGTTAAAAACTATAGCCGAAATCAGAACATACAACGAGCAACTTGTGACCGTTGTGGGATGTGGAGGAAACCGCGACAAAGAAAAGCGTCCGGTAATGGCACGCATTGCAACCGAAATGAGCGACACCGTTATTTTTACATCTGATAATCCCAGAGATGAAGATCCGTATGCAATCCTTCAGGAAATGGAAGCCGGCGTAGAAGCGCAAAACACCAATCGTTTCATCACCATCGAAAACCGTCATCAGGCCATTAAAACAGCCTGTAAGATGGCAAAAGAAGGCGATATCATACTTATCGCAGGTAAAGGACACGAAGATTATCAGGAGATTAAAGGAGTGAAACACCATTTCAACGATCTAGAAGAAGTCATCCATTATTTAAACGAATACAATAAGTAAAACATGCTATACTACTTATTAAAATATTTAGACTCGATATTCGACTTCCCAGGAGCCGCTCTATATCAATTCATCACATTCCGGTCGGGAATCGCATTCATTCTTTCATTACTTATTTCGACGATCTTCGGAAAAAAGATCATCTCCTATCTGCGCAGACAACAGATTGGTGAAACTGTAAGGGAACTGGGCCTTGAAGGTCAGAACGAAAAAGCAGGTACTCCTACCATGGGTGGGATCATCATCATCATGGCTACGCTGATTCCTGTCCTGTTGCTTGCCAGGCTCGAAAACATCTATGTACTCGTACTTATACTTACCACTATATGGATGGGGGTAATCGGCTTTCTGGACGACTACATCAAGGTATTTAAAAAAGATAAGGAAGGTTTAAAGGGACGGTTCAAAGTTGTCGGACAAATCGGATTAGGCCTCATCATAGGAGCTATTTTCTATTTTCACCCGAACATCACGGTGCGTGACACTCCAAGCATCCTCCTGGAAACAGGCGTTACGAGCAAATTCGACATCAAATCCACAACTACCACCATACCGTTCTTTAAAGACAACGAATTTAATTACGGTCAGCTCATTTCGTGGATGGGGGAAGGATATGAAGATTATGTATGGCTAATTTTTATTCCTATTGTCATATTTATCGTTACGGCAGTTTCAAATGGTGCCAACCTTACAGACGGAATTGACGGCCTCGCAGCCGGCACCTCAGCCATAACGGTCGTCGCCCTGGGGATATTTGCCTTTGTATCAGGTAACTTCGTATTTGCGAATTACCTTAACATTATGTACATCCCCAACTCAGGTGAAATGACCGTATTCATAGCCGCATTTGTAGGTGCCCTCGTCGGATTTCTCTGGTACAATGCCTATCCTGCCCAAGTTTTTATGGGAGATACCGGAAGCTTGACCATAGGTGGGGTTATTGCCGTTCTGGCCATTGCAGTACGTAAAGAAATGCTTATTCCGGTATTGTGCGGTATTTTCCTTGCTGAAAATTTATCCGTGGTTTTACAGGTCAGCTATTTTAAATATACAAAGAAGAAATATGGTGAAGGAAGGCGTATTTTACTCATGTCCCCCCTGCACCATCATTACCAGAAGAAGGGATATCACGAAAGCAAAATCGTAACCCGGTTCTGGATTGTAGGTGTTTTCCTTGCAATTTTCTGTGTGGTTTCATTAAAATTAAGATAAGATGCGCCTGGTTATTTTAGGAGCCGGTGAAAGCGGCACGGGTACGGCACTTTTAGGTAAACAAGAGGGATACGAGGTTTTTGTTTCGGACTTCGGAACTATTGCCCCGGTTTATCAGGATATTCTTGAAAAATCCGGCATTGAATGGGAACAGCAGCAGCACACTGAATCAAAAATACTCAATGCTGACGTTGTGGTTAAAAGCCCAGGAATACCCGATAAGGCACCCATCGTGAAAAAACTCAGGGAGCAGGGAGTGAAGGTGATTTCGGAAATTGAGTTCGTCTACGCATTTGCTCAGAATACCTCAATAGGAATTACAGGCAGCAACGGAAAAACCACCACAACGCTGCTAACCTATCACCTGCTGAAACAGGCCGGTTTAAATGTAGGGCTTGCGGGTAATATAGGTGAAAGTTATGCAAAACAGGTAGCCGGATATCCTGAAAAACTGTTTGTTCTTGAACTCAGCAGTTTTCAGCTCGACGGAAACATCGATTACCGCCCGCATATCGCGGTCATCACCAATATCAGTCCGGATCATCTTGACCGATACGATTACAAATATGAAAATTACATCGCTTCAAAGTTCCGTATAACGATGAATCAGACCGAAAAGGACTACCTCATATACGATGCTGACGATGAAGCCATAACAGACTGGCTCAGCAACCATACAACAAAAGCTCAGCTGGTTCCCTTTTCTCTGACAAAGAAATTTGAAAAGGGTGCCTATTTAGAAGACAACAATATTATAGCAATGATAAACGACGAAAAAATAACGGTTCCGGTAAAGGAAATCGCAATAGAAGGTAAACACAACGTAAAAAATGCTATGGCTGCTACACTGGTTGCGCAGATGATGCGTGTTCGCAAACAAACAATACGCGAAAGTCTTTCCAATTTTCAGAATGCGGAACATCGTTTAGAAAAGGTTGCTAAAATAAATAAGGTTCAATACATAAACGACTCCAAAGCTACGAACGTAAACGCTACGTACTTTGCCCTTGAAAGCATGAACACCCCTACCGTATGGATTGTCGGGGGCGTGGATAAGGGGAACGACTATGATGAGCTTATGAGTTTTGTACATGAAAAGGTAAAGGCCATTATTTGCCTTGGTATTGACAATCATAAAATCAGGGAAGCCTTTCATTCGATCGTAGATGTTATGATAGAAGCTTCTTCTATGGAAGAAGCCGTTAAACTGGCTTCAAAACTTGCGGAAGAAGGAGATACGGTTCTTTTATCACCTGCCTGCGCCAGTTTTGACCTGTTCAAAAATTACGAAGATCGCGGAACACAATTTAAAAACGAAGTACATAAATTATAAACAAAATGAGAAAGTTATTATCCCAATTTCAAGGAGATAAAGCTATCTGGGCCTACGTAGTTTTGCTGGCCCTGTTCTCGTTTATGCCTGTTTTCAGCGCCAGCACCAACCTGGTTCATGTTGTGGGAACCGGATCTATTGTAGGTTTGCTGTTCAAGCATTTCGGGCACATTTTTGTCGGTATTGTCATTATTTTCCTTGTCCACAGGATCCCGTTTGACCGTCTTAAATACCTGGCTCCGGTAGCATGGATTCCCGTTTCGCTTCTATTATTCATCACCGCCCTGCAGGGAATGATGATCGGAGGTGCGAATGCCAGCAGATGGATTAAAATACCTCTGCTCAATATTTCATTTCAACCGTCGTCCCTGGGATGGATTGCGCTCATTGCGTATGCGTCCTGGTTCCTTTGGCGCTTTGCTGATGAAAAATACACCTTTGGGTGGTCCTTGTTATGGCTGGGTATCCCAACCCTGTTCATTATAGGTCCTATTTTTCCTTCCAACCTCTCAACTGCCGTAATCATTATGTTTACTGTGGGGCTAGTACTGTATGTAGGAAAATATCCGATAAAATATATGACCCGTATCATTGCAGGATTTGCAGTACTTATCGTATTGGCGATAGGTGCTTTCAAAGCTTTTCCGGATATGGCTCCTTCGAGATACAAAACATGGGAAGCGCGTTTTTCAAGATTCGGATCTGAAGATAAGGATGAAGACCGTTACCAGATTGAAAATGCCAAAATTGCCATCGCCCAGGGACAGATGTTCGGAGTTGGGCCGGGTAAAAGTGTTCAGAAAAACTTTCTGCCCCAGTCGTCTTCCGACTTCATCTATGCCATCATTGTTGAAGAATTCGGTTTTTTAGGAGGGTTATCCATTTTAACGGTATACATACTTCTATTACTACGGTTTCTGGTTGTTAGCAACAGGGCACCCAACCTTTTTGGAAGATATCTTGCCTTCGGACTCGGTTTTTCAATCGTTTTCCAGGCCTTTATCAATATGGGAGTAGCTGTTGAAATCTTTCCGACCACAGGTCAGCCCCTGCCCCTTGTGAGTTCAGGAGGAACCTCGATCTGGATGACCTGTGCATCTTTAGGCATCATCCTTAGTATTTCGCGCAAGGAGGAACAGGTTAAGGAGCAAATGGCAGATCAACAGAGAAAACAGGAAGAGTTCAAACGCATACTTGAAGAGCAGCAACTCATCGATGGCAACGATCAGGATGAAGAAAATCCCATGTTTGCCGTAATAGACAAACAGGTATAACAATAAAACATCGTTTCAGAACGGGATAAAATACAAAACAGATGAAGACGAATGCAAAATTTATAATCAGCGGAGGCGGGACTGGTGGGCATATCTACCCGGCCATCGCAATTGCAAACGAAATCAGGACTCAGCTGCCTGATGCCGAAATTCTGTTTGTAGGTGCCCGCGATAAAATGGAAATGCAGAAAGTTCCTGCAGCAGGATACAGAATCGAAGGTTTATGGATCTCAGGCATCCAGCGTAAATTGACTTTAGACAATGCCCTTTTCCCGTTCAAGTTCCTGTCGAGCCTGATGAAATCCAGAAGCATTATCAAAAGTTTCAGACCCGATGTTGTTATTGGCACAGGAGGTTTTGCAAGCGGTGCAGTAGTGAAAGCCGCTCAACAGATGAACATCCCTACGGTAATCCAGGAACAAAATTCCTACCCGGGAATTACAAATAAAATGCTTGCTCCAAAAGCTGATGCCATCTGCGTGGCCTATGACGGGTTATCATCTTATTTTAAGTCGGGCAATATTATTAAAACCGGCAACCCCGTACGCCAGGATCTTCTGGATGTAGATTCTAAAAGATCGGAAGCGCAGACCTTTTACAAGCTTAACCCGGAAAAGCAAACGGTTGTGATCCTTGGAGGGAGCCTGGGTGCACGGAGGATCAATGAGCTTGTTGAAAAGGAACTCGCGTTCTTTAAAAAAGAAAAGGTACAGGTGATCTGGCAATGTGGGAAATTCTATAGCAGTGAATACAGGAAGTATCATAATGACAGCGATGTATTTGTATACGATTTCATAGAACGTATGGACCTGCTTTTTTCAGCTGCCGACATTATCGTTTCGAGAGCCGGGGCTTCGTCTGTTTCGGAGCTGGCCATAGTGGGAAAACCGGTCATCTTTATCCCGTCACCCAATGTGGCGGAAGATCACCAGACAAAAAATGCGAGAAGCATTACGGATAAAAATGCCGCAGTACTCATAAAGGAACCCGAACTTGACGTACAGTTCAAGGAACAGTTCATCCGAATTCTGCAAAATGAGCATGTACGTGCTGCATTATCACAAAATATAAAATCATTGGCACTGCCCAATGCAACAAAGGATATAGTAAAAGAAATTTTTAAGTTAGTTCGATAATGGATTTGAAGGAAATACATAATGTATTCTTTATAGGGATTGGCGGCATTGGAATGAGTGCCATTGCCCGTTATTTCAAACGTCTTGGCATGAACGTATCGGGTTATGACAAAACGCCCACACACCTGACCCAGGAATTGGAAACAGAAGGTATTGCCATTCATTATACGGATGAACTGTCGAACATTACCGATACATACCGCGACAAAGAACATACACTTGTAGTATATACCCCTGCCATTCCGAAGCAGCATTCTGAGCTCAATTATTTCCAACACAACGGATTCCATGTTAAAAAACGTGCAGAGGTTTTGGGAATCATTACACAAAACACGTTTTCTCTTGCCGTAGCAGGTACACATGGAAAAACCACCACCTCCAGTATGCTGGCCCATATTCTGGTACATGCGGGTACTCCGGTGACAGGTTTTCTCGGCGGGGTTCTGGAAGGATACGACACCAATCTTATAGGTACGGGTACCGATGCAGCCGTTGTGGAGGCTGACGAGTTCGACCGCTCCTTCCTGCATCTTCATCCCAACATCGCCTGTGTTATTTCGGACGATGCAGATCACCTCGATATTTACGGAACAAATGACGCAATCAAGTCATCGTTTGCCGAATTTGCCAGCAAGATTGAAGATAAAAACAAACTGTTCATAACCCAGGGAATTCAAAATATAGAAGGAACGCAGGTATCGGTAAACGGTACTGCAGAAATAAATGCCTATAACCTTCGGTTCGAAAACGGAAAAAGGGTATTCGACCTCAATTTGAAGGGAGAGATTATAAACGGCATCGTATTGCAGATGCCCGGAGAACACAACGTATTGAACGCCACGCTGGCTTTTGCCATGGCAAAGGAATACGGTTTGAGCAACGAGGAAATAAAAGCAGGACTGGCTTCATTCAAAGGAATCCGTCGTCGTTTCTCCTATAAGATCAATACGGATCAGCTGGTGATGATAGATGATTATGCACACCACCCGACTGAGATAAAAGCTGTAAGCCAGGCAGTGCATGAAATGTACCCTGACAAGAAGATTACAGCAGTGTTTCAGCCCCATTTATTCTCCAGAACACGTGATTTTATGGACGGCTTTGCCGAAAGTTTATCAACATTTGAAAACCTCATTTTGCTCGACATCTATCCAGCACGCGAGTTGCCAATGGATGGCATCACTTCCGAGGTGTTGATAAGTAAGGTAAAATCGCCTTTTAAAATTTTGATAAAGAAGGAAGAATTAGTATCTTTTTTAAGAGAATCTACGCCAGAAGTTCTTTTAATTATAGGGGCCGGAGATGTAGGTGAAATGGTCGATGATATAAAATCAGCTTTGCAGAAAAATAATTGAAAAAATGATTAAAAAAATCAATTGGTTCGATGTATTTTTGGGGCTTGTAATAGCCGTCATGTTTACGTTACTGGCTTTTGCCAATAACAGGAACGACGCACGTTACGTTGAACAGATTGATGTAAAACTTTTAAGTTCTGACAATCACTTTATTACGCAGGAAATGGTTGAAAAACTCATTGTACAAACCTTTCCCCGTGATTCAAAGATAATCAACAGTGAACTGAACCTAAAAAAGATAGAAGACAAGCTCAACAAGCATTCAATGATTGCCCATTCTGAAGTTTTTGTGGATGTAGATGGAAAACTGCACGCAGAAGTCACGCAGAAAAAAGCCATTGCACGCGTGATCAACGGGGCCGACAGCTACTATATCGACGAAGACGGGAACCAAATGCCGTTATCACACCAGTTCAGTGCGCATGTACCCGTTGTCTACGGCCAGCTGAAAGCACGGAACAAAAAGGCGTTTGCCCGTTTGCTCAACACCATCAGTAAGGATGAGTTTTTAAAGACGACCATAACAGGCATTCAGATCAATCCGGACCAGTCGTTACTGTTCACCGTACGCGATTACGGTTATTCGGTTGAATTCGGATATATGAAGGAAATAGAAAAAAAGTTCGACAATTATAAGGCTTTTGTACACTATTCCAAAAACGATACCCTTATCGGGTATTACAAAAATGTTAATTTGAGATTTACAGAGCAAGTAGTTTGCACGAAATAAAAGGTTATGAATAAAGAAAACATTGCTGTAGGATTAGATATTGGAACAACGAAAATTGTTGCAATGGTGGGTAAAAGGAACGAGTACGGAAAACTCGAAATTCTGGGTATTGGAAATGCCAAAAGTTTAGGAGTTAAACGCGGCGTTGTAAACAATATCACACAAACTATTCAGTCTATTCAACATGCGGTGGCACAGGCATCGGCAGAATCGGGATGTAAAATCAACGACGTGGTGCTGGGTATAGCCGGACAACACATCCGCAGTATCCACCATCAGGAGTACATTACGCGCGACAAACCTGAGAACGTTATTTCCGAACTGGATATTGAGAAGCTTATTGCTCAGGTACAAAAACTCAATATGCTGCCCGGTGAAGAAATCATCCATGTATTACCGCAAGAGTTTAAAGTGGACGAAGAAGGTGGTATAAAAGAACCCATCGGAATGTACGGACGCCGACTGGAAGCCAGTTTCCACGTTGTAGTTGGGCAGTCCTCTTCCATCCGCAATGCCGGAAGATGTGTGAAAGATGCCGGGCTGGACCTTTCCGGACTTACACTTGAACCCTTAGCATCGGCAGATGCTGTTTTAAGCAAGGAAGAAAAAGAAGCCGGTGTTGCGTTGATTGACATTGGTGGCGGTACTACCGACCTGGCTATTTTTAAGGACGGCATTATACGCCATACGGCCGTTATCCCTTTTGGAGGAAACGTCATAACAGAAGACATAAAAGAAGGTTGTTCTATTATTGAAAAACAGGCTGAACAATTGAAGATCCGTTTTGGATCAGCATGGCCAGGGGAAAACAAGGACAACGAAATCGTTTCAATACCCGGTTTAAGGGGACAGGAAGCTAAAGAAATTTCCCTGAAGAACCTTTCGAAGATCATACATGCCCGCGTGGTAGAGATCATTGACATGGTTTTTTCCGAAATCAAGGCCTACGGATACGACAATCCCCGCAAAAAGCTTATCGCCGGTATTGTCCTTACAGGAGGAGGTTCGGAATTGAAACATATTAAACAGCTTGTTGAATATATTACAGGGATTGATACCCGTATTGGCTTTCCAAACGAGCATATTTCGGGAGAATCGGCCAAACTGGTTTCACGTCCGTTGTTTGCAACTGCCGTAGGACTGATGATGGAAAGCGACATCAACAACTCCCGCAGCAGACTTTACGTTCAGGAACACCCTACAGCCGTAAAGATTCAGCCAAGAGCAGAACCTCTTGGTGCAGCAGTGGAAACACCCGGTACAACACTTACAATGAATACCATAACAGACAAGTCGAAACAGGCCGAAGCTGTTACAGATAATAAAGAAGAGCACGTAGATGTGGAACAGGGAACGAAAGAATACATTGAAAACCGTTTTCTGGGAAAATTTATAAAGAAGTTTAAGGATTTTATTGACAAAGCAGAGTAAAAGAGAAAACACCGCAATATATGGATCACACGTTTGAAAATTTAGCATTCTCTCCGGATTTGCCAAAAAACAAATCGAATGTAATTAAAGTAATTGGAGTTGGTGGTGGTGGTAGTAATGCCATTAATCACATGTATAATCAAGGGATTAAGGGCGTAGACTTTGTGGTATGTAATACCGATGCGCAAGCATTAAACAACAGTCCGGTGCCGATAAAGATTCAGTTAGGTTTAACATTAACCGAAGGACTTGGTGCAGGAGCTAATCCTGAAGTGGGACAGCAGTCTGCACTTGAAAGCATCGAAGAAATCGAGCAGTTTTTAGATTCCAACACCAAAATGGTGTTTATCACTGCCGGAATGGGTGGTGGTACCGGAACAGGAGCTGCACCGGTTATTGCGCAGCTGGCAAAAGACCGTGATATCTTAACGGTTGGTATTGTAACGATTCCTTTCCAGTTCGAAGGAAAGGTACGTCAGGAACAGGCTCTCAAAGGAGTAGAAAACCTTCGTAAAAATGTTGATTCCTTAATCGTTATCAACAACAACAAATTGCGTGAGGTTTACGGGAACCTTGGCTTTAAAGCGGGCTTCTCGAAAGCTGATGAAGTATTGGCTACGGCATCACGCGGTATTGCAGAGGTGATTACGCATCACTATACGCAGAACATCGATTTAAAAGATGCCAAGACCGTTTTGTCTAATTCCGGAACAGCCATTATGGGATCTGCGGAAGCAAGCGGAGATAACCGTGCAAAAGAAGCCATCGTAAGTGCTTTGGATTCACCGTTGTTGAACGACAACAAGATTACAGGCGCCAAAAATGTCCTGTTGCTTATTGTTTCAGGAGAAAATGAAATCACCATTGACGAAATCGGAGAAATCAACGACCATATCCAGATGGAAGCAGGTCATAATGCCAACATTATTATGGGGGTTGGTGAAGACTCTTCATTGGGAGATGCCATTTCTGTAACCATCATTGCTACAGGTTTTAACGTGGAGCAGCAGAAGATGATTGTGAATGCTACGGATGAAAACAAGAACAAGATCATCCATCATTTAGGGGAAGAACAAAAAGTTATTGCTGATTTGTCAGGAAATAAACAGCCTGCCTTTACCGCAGCACCAACTCCGGAGCAACCTCTGAACTCGAACCACGGTTATGAGGCAGCACCTAAAATCGTTTACAATTTAGATGATGATTTTACGGGCAGCCAGACGGTAAACGAGGTTGAAAAAAAAACAATAATCCAAACTCAGCCTATTGATCAGGTTCCGGAAACCGCACCTGCCGTCCAAAATAATCATTTTGTGACCGGACAGGTTATACAACCGGCACCCCAACAGGTTGAAACACCTCAAAATATAGTTAAAACGGTGGACATCCGGGATATTATCGTTAACGAACCGGAGTTTATCATCGTTAAACCCAGACAGGTAGTTCAGGATCTGCAGCCCTCTATGATGGCACAGTTCACTTTTGACTTACAGGAGCAGGAATCTGAATTTGAATCAGCACAAAGTACATTTGATTTCGAAATCCAGCCGGCACAGCAGGTTTCTGTACAAAAAACAGAACAGCCCGATGAAGTAATCCGCTATAATCTAAACGATTACATGGAGGTGGAAGAACAACTCCTTACCTCCAAACAGAAAGCGGAAGAACCCGTAAAAGAGGATGAAGCGTTTTCATTCACTGTCCGTACTGAGGAAGCCGTACAGGCACCGCAACGTGTTATCAGTGAAGACAATTCTCCCCTTGAAGCATCTATTAACGATATTCTGAAAGAGCGGGCAGAAGAGCGCAAGCGTAAAATGAAAGAGTTCAACCATAAGTTCAATGCCGCAAGTAACCAGATTAACGATCTGGAAAATGAACCGGCGTATAAGCGTATGGGAGTAGATCTTACACAGAATTACGGAGGAAACGTATCCCGTACTTCACTGTCTTCAGATCGCAACAATGATTTGCAGCTGCGTTCGAACAACTCTTTTTTACATGATAATGTAGACTAATTAATAATTAGATTTATATTTACCAGACCTCAAAATAATGATACTGTTTTGAGGTTTTTTTATATATTTGCAAAACCAATTTTTACAGCATGAGTTTACAAACCACTATCGCAACTGCTCTCAAAGAAGCAATGAAGGCAAAAGACCAGATTGCTTTGGAAGCTTTAAGAGCTATAAAGTCTGAGATTTTATTAGCGCAGACTTCTGGAAATGGGGACATAACGGAAGCAGATGAAATTAAACTTCTACAAAAACTGGTTAAGCAACGTAAAGATGCAGCTGCTATTTTTACAGATCAGGGAAGAGAAGATCTTGCAAATCCGGAATTGGCGCAGGCTGCTGTAATTGAACAGTTTCTTCCTGCACAGTTGTCTGAAGCCGAGGTTGAGGCTGTTATAAAATCAATTATAGCTGAAGGAAATTTTTCCGGAATGCAGTCTATGGGCCAGGTAATGGCCATTGCCAACGGTAAGCTTGCGGGTTCTGCTGATGGCAAAACTATTTCAACTTTAGTGAAAAAGCTGTTAACAGCCTAACATATTGTCTTCGTAGTTCAAGGGATAGAATGTTAGATTCCGGTTCTAACGATGCAGGTTCGAGTCCTGCCGAGGACACAAAAAAAGCAATCTGTAAGGATTGCTTTTTTTATTATTATGCCTACAGAAACGCAGCATTTGTTCTTTAAACTTTTAAAACAACCACAAACTGCTTCTCGCCGCCGTAATGGCTGTAATACAGATACCCCCCGTGTGTTTCCATTATATTTTTAGATAACGCGAGCCCGATCCCTGCTCCGTCTTTCCGCGTCGTATAAAAAGGCAGGAAGATTTTGGGAACAATGGCTTCATCAATCAACGCTCCTGAATCCGAAAAGATGATGTGCAACCTGCTTTCCGTATGCCTCGTTCTAATACGTATTTCCTTTAACGGCATCCCGTCCAATGCATAGATACTGTTTTTTATAAGGTTGATAAATACCTGCTCTATCTGCATGCGATCCACGTACACCGTAAGATACCCCGGAACATCAGTATGAAAAAAAATTCCCTTTTCATTTAATTCCGATTGGAAAGACTGCTGTATTCCGCGCAGAAGCTCTGAGAGATTTTCGTCAGATTTCACCGGATTCGGCAACATGGTCAGCTGCCGGTACTGCTCTACAAACATCTGAAGGTGCCGGCTCCTGTTCATGATCGTATCAAGACTTAAACGAATGTCTTCTTCATCTTCTTCTGATAAGCTGCCCTGTTCAAAATATTCCTTCGTAGAATTTGCCAGCGAATAGATTGGCGTCAGCGAATTAATGATTTCGTGCGCAATTACTTTCATAACGTTGATCCATGCTTCTTTTTCAGTTGAATCTATCACGCGCTGAACTGAATCAAGAAATATGACATCATACTCTGAGAATGCAATACGGGTCTTTGAGTTACGTAATACATAAGTCTGACGTTCTTCATCAGGAAGCTGTATTTCAACGGTTGTTTTTAATTCTTTAAAGGAAGCCTCTTCCAGTACCTTACAGAACTCCGGAATAAACCTTCTAAGATAACTCCATGAGCTCGATTCCGGAACATCAAACAATTGTTTAAAATAACGGTTCATAAAAATAATCTTCCGATCCTCCTGCTCCTTTTTCAGAATGAGAAATCCCGATGAAACGGTATTGAGCAATTCGTGATACACCACTTCTTTGGAATAGCTTAAGCGGTGATCTTCCTTCACTTTGCGGTACAATTTTACACTGTTGCTTTCCGTTCTGCCATTCCTCACAGGAAATTCCAAGCTAAAGTCGTCATAAAGCAAAGCATCCACCACCTTGTGCAATACCATAAAGCGCGGATGTAAAAAGTAAAGGGCTTCGCACAGAACCATCAGAGCAAGCATAAGGGTAAATACACATGAAAACCAGTACTTTTTAAAGGCAAAAAAAGCAGCAATAAATAATAAAGCTCCAAGCAACAGACATCTTGCAATAATTCTAGCCATTACATTCCCCTGTTTCATATGTTTTCCGTCTTAATATCGTACTTTTCCATTTTGCGGTATAATGCAGCTCTTGAAATTCCCAGATAACCAGAGGTCTTGCTTATATTCCCTGAAAAACGGCGCAAGCCTTCCACAATCTGCTGTCTTTCAACATCGGATAAGGTTTGACCTGTTCCGGCTTCCTGCAATGTACCATCTTCATCGAATCCCAGGTGTTCCATCGTAATGAGATCATCTGCGAGAATAACGGCACGTTCAATCCTGTTTTCCAGTTCGCGAATATTCCCGTTCCATACGTAACGCTCAAGAAACAACAGGACATCCTGCCGTACCTCCGGAATTTCCCTGCTATACTTTAAAGATAAGACTTCAAGGAAATACCTTACCATTTCAGGTATATCAGAACCCCTGTCCCTTAAGCTGGGCATTTTGAGAGAAATGGTATTGATGCGGTAGAACAGATCTTCCCTGAACATTCCCTGTCCGACTGCTTCCTGCAGGTCTGAATTTGTGGCCACTATGATACGAACGTCAATTTTTCGTACTGTACTTTCACCCACCCGGCTAATTTCCTTTCTTTGAATTACCTGCAGCAGCTTTGCCTGCAGGTGAAGCGGCACATTACCGATTTCATCAAGAAAAATGGTTCCCCCGTCGGCGTTTTCAAAACGGCCTTTAGTATCTGTTTTTGCATCAGTAAAGGCTCCTTTCGTATATCCGAACAGTTCGCTCTCGAACAGATTATTGCTTAACGATCCAAGGTCCACATGAACGAAGGGACCTCCCCTTCTTGCCGAATCTTTATGAATCTTCTGGGCAAGCAGACTCTTTCCTGTTCCATTTTCACCAAGTATCAGCACCGTAGCATCAGTCCGCGCTATCTTTAATGCCGACGTATACACGTTCCGGATTGCTTGTGAGTTACCTTCAAAAGGTCTTTGTTCTACAACCGGTACTTCCTCAGCATATTTACGGTACTGCTTTACAGCATCCTTTATGAGCTGTACAAGTTTTTCATTGTCCCAAGGCTTTAGCAGGTAATCTACAGCACCGAGTTTTAATCCTTCTACAGCAGTTTGAACGTTTCCATACGAAGTCATCAGAACAACTTTTGTCTTAGGTTGCAGCTTTTGAATTTCCTTTAACCAGAAGATCCCTTCCTTTCCATCTTCATAACCCGTTCTGAAATTCATGTCCATGAGCACCACGTCTATGGTATTTTCAGCAAAAATCCCTACTATTTTCTTAGGATCATAACAGGTAATGATGCATTCAAAATACCTTTTCAGCAGTATTTTGCCGGCAATAAGAATCTCTTCCTGATCATCTATAATCAAAATGGTTGCCTGTGTCTTTTTCATTTATCTAAGTTGGTTGTCCGATTCTGAACAAAGCAGTGTCCGATTCCGGACACATTGATTTTTACATATTTAATTAAAGCACCTTTTTTCAAGCGGTTAGCTCATTATAAATTTCCGGCACGCTTTTTCCCTTTTGATTTAGAGCCAAATAGCATAAAAAAAGTAGTTGCTTCCGGTAAAATTAAGAAATAATGGATACCAAAATCAAACCAAAAAATAAAAAATACAAACGTTATGGAATTGCAGTCTTGTGCATTTCCGTGCTAAGCATTTCGGCCTTCTTTGCCGCAAGCGGCCCCCGTACCTTATCCGTAAACAGGAATGAACTGCTTATTAAGCCGGTAACAGAAGGCGTGTTCGAAGACTTTATCGTCTTTCAGGCTCAGTTGGAACCCGTCCGGTCCATACTGATCAATGTTACGGAAGGAGGCTCGATTCAGGAGATCTTTGTTGAAAGCGGGGAGACAGTAAAAGCGGGAACACCTGTTGCCCTGCTTTACAACCCCAATACCGAGTTAAACTACCTTACACAGGAAACAGCCATCATTGAACAGATGAACCAGCTCAATGTTGCCAAGCTTTCCATCCGGAACCAGGAACTGAATCTTGAAAAGGATTACGTAGCCATAGAACATGATTACAACCAGTCGAAACTGGAATATGACGTTAACAAAAAACTATACGAACGCGAAGTCCTTGCTAAAAACGAATGGCAGACTTCCCAGGAGAAACTCCGGTATCAGGAAGAGCGCAAAAACATTATTCAAAAGAGCCTTGCAAGAGAACGCACATCCAACGGACTGCAGTTAAAACAGATCAATGAAGCGCTCAGCATAATGGAAAAAAGCCTTACCACACTGAGGAAGAACAAGAAAAACTTCCTCGTTGTAGCTCCGGAATCAGGAAGATTAAGCTCATTTGAAGCAACATTGGGACAAACGGTAGAAGCAGGAAAAAGCATAGGAAAAATCGATATATTAAGCGGATATAAGCTTGTTTCTATGACAGACGAATACTATCTTGACAGGATCCGGGAAGGACAATCGGGCCAGGTTGAGATAAAAGGAAAGGAAATCCGGGTGAAAGTCGTCAAAATCTCACCTGAGATCAAAAACGGAAAGTTTAAAACCGAACTGGAATTTATTGATAAGATCCCGGAGAACTTACAGGAAGGCCTTTCGGTAGGAGTTAAACTCTCCCTGTCGGAAAGCCAGAAACGCCTTATCATTCCAAAAGGGTCATTTTATGCCACAACGCTTGGAAAATGGATCTTTGTCGTAGACAATAAGAAAGCGGTCCGACGAAGAATTGAGCTGGGACGTGAAAATCCGACGACCTATGAAGTAATATCAGGTTTAAAACCGCATGAGAACATAATCATATCAGACTACTCCGACTATGAGGACGTAGAAGAATTAAAACTAAATTAAACAATGAAGATGAGAAAATACATCACCTTATTAGCTGCCTTGTGCATATTTACCACAGGCTTTTCCCAGACCTGTAATTGTGAAAGCAATTTTGAATGGGTGAAGAAAACGTTCGAAGAGAACGATGCGGGATTTGAATACATCCTTGAAAGAAAGGGACAACAGGCCTATGAAGACCATAACAGACGCATCCTATCTAAGGTGAAAAATACGCAAAATTTACAGGATTGTTCTTCTCTGTTGTACGACTGGCTTGAGTTTTTCAGATCAGGGCATATTTCCATAAGGCTGACCGATATTCCACAACAGGAGACGGCGCTACCTGTACAGCAGGATTTTTCAAACTGGGAGCAGTTCCGTATCAACCTTCCTGAATTTGAAAAATACCTGAAGAAAAAAAAGGATCACGATCTGGAAGGAATCTGGGAAACAGGCCCCTATAAAATAGCTATTAAAAAGAAGGGAAACCAATACATAGGAACTATCGTTACTTCGGGAGCCGAAACATGGACCAAGAACCAGGTAAAGCTGAAGACAGATGAAAATATGGAGCATGTAGTATTCTACATGCGAGATCATTCCGCAATAGATTCAGAGAAGATAAAATTCTTGGGAAACAACTATGTTCAGATTGGCAATATCCAGCTTAAACGGAGTTTTCCTGTATTACCTGCCGACGAAAATGTGGAGCGCTACCTGACCATGCTGACAACAACAAAACCTTATCTGGAACAATTGAACCGTAATACGCTTATGTTCCGCATACCGTCTTTCAATCAACAAAGCAAGGCAGCCATCGACAGCGTAATCCAGAACAACAGGGACCTTATCCTTAAAACGGAAAACCTCATAATCGATATACGGAACGGAACGGGAGGAAGCGACAGCAGCTTCAGAGAACTGCTTCCTATTCTTTACACCAACCCCATCCGTACAGTGGGGGTAGCCTACCGCTCCACCAAGCTAAATAACCAGCGTATGCTGGATTTTATCAACAAACCCGAATATGGCTTAGATGAGGAAGATAAAAAGTGGGCCAGGACTGCATATGAGAACCTTGAAAAAAATCTTGGAAAGTACATGAGAATAAATCAATACGATGTAACCCTAACACAATTAGATACCGTATATCCTTATCCCAAAAATGTGGGAATCGTCATCAACCGCGGAAACGGCAGTACAGACGAGCAATTTTTACTGGCGGCAAAACAAAGTAAAAAAGTGAAGCTCTTCGGAACAACCACACACGGGGTACTGGACATTTCCAATATGTACTATATTGATTCTCCGTGCAAAGAATTCCAATTGGGTTATGCCCTCTCCAAAAGTAAGAGAATTCCGGATTTCGCAATTGACGAAATAGGCATACAGCCCGACTTTTTTATGGATGCGGACATCCCGGAATACGACTGGATAGATTATACCGACAAGATACTGAATGGAAAACCTTAAAACTTAAGAACCGATGATCAAAATTGAAAAACTTACCAAAATATTTTCGACAGAAGATGTACAAACAAGAGCACTCCATCAGATTGACCTCAGCATCAAACCAGGCGAATTCGTTTCCATTATGGGCCCTTCCGGTTGTGGAAAATCAACCCTGCTCAACATCATAGGCCTTCTTGATTCCTTTAATGAAGGAAGTTACCGGCTTTTAGAGCAGGAAATGGCTCATTCTTCGGAGAACACACGTTCCAAAGTGCGCAAAAACACCATCGGGTTTATTTTCCAGAACTTTAATCTTATTGATGAACTTTCGGTTTACGATAACATCGAACTCCCGCTCATCTATGCCAAAGTTCCGCAACGTGAACGTAAAATGCGGGTTGGTGAAATTGCAGAAAGGTTAAATATTGTGCACCGGCTGCAACACTTTCCGCAGCAACTTTCAGGTGGACAACAGCAACGTGTAGCTGTAGCAAGAGCACTTGTAATAAGACCCCAGATCATCCTCGCTGATGAACCTACGGGAAATCTTGACAGTACCAACGGAAATGAAGTTATGGAGCTTCTGACAGACCTGCATATACAGGGAACCACAATTTTAATGGTGACCCATTCTCCCGGGGACGCCGCTTTTTCTGAAAGGATTATCACCATGAAGGACGGGGAAATCCTCAGCGAAAAAGTAAACGATAAGAATGTAAATGTCTTTGTAAAAAACCTATAGAACACATGAAAAAACTCGTTATACTCTTCAGTTTAATCTCTGTAACGCTCAACGCTCAAAACTCCGAAACCCGTAAAACCGGAGATTTTAACAAGATAAAATCTGTAAACGGCGGTCACATCGTCTATCATTTTTCAACTACGCCAAAGGTAGTGATCGAAGCGGCAGAAGCAGCAGACCTTAAAAAAGTGGAAACAAGAACTGAGGGCAAAACTCTCGTAATCAAGACCCCTAAGACGGAAAAAAACACGCAATTAAAGAACTTTGAGGTTCATGTATACGGCAATACACTGCAAAAAATAGATATCGGATCGGGAACCGTATTTAAAATTCAGGATGAAATACAGCTAACCTCATTCAGTATCGAACAGCAAGGCTACAGTGAGGTGAATATGGGGCCAGGGTTGCATGTAACAGACCTAAAAGTGGATATACAGTCACATGCCATTTTAAAAGGAAACCTTATATCTGAAAATATAGCTGGGTCTATAAGAACCTATTCCATATGGGAATCCAATATAAAGACAGGACATATGCGGTTGGACATTCAGAAATCAAGTATCGTTTCCCTTGAAGGATCAGCCCGGCAGATCAGCCTTAGCGTTACCGGGAGCTCTATTGCAAATACTTTAAAACTTACAACTTCAGCCGCTGAACTTATTTCAGAAGGTTCATCCGTTGTGGAAAGCTGGGTTACCGGATCTTTACGTGCGAAGGCTGAAAATACAAGTCAGATCCTTATAAAAGGAGAACCGGATCTTGCCGGCATCACTACGCGGAACATGGGGCTGATTGCAAATAAAAATGGTAAAACCTACTCAAATACATTCTAACAATGCTTAAAAACTGGCTTAAAATATTCTTCTTTAATTCCGTTAAAAACAAAGCCTATACATTTTTAACCGTTCTGGGGCTTGCGATCGGAATTACAGGAATCATCTTTTCCTCCTTATACTGGAAGGACGAAAACAGTTACAATCAGTGGAATCCGGGCAGGCAGCATATCTTCGAAATCCTCAGTGTTATGCCTGACGGGACGAACTGGGGTTATGCGCAGGCACCTCTGGCTCAAAACATAGAGTTAAAAACCGATAAGGTGGAAGCTCATTGTTATTATCTGCCTTATTATGTGGACTATACTTTTACGGTAAATAATAAAAAGGACTACTTTGAGGATATCCTGATTGCGGAAAATAATTTCTTTGATTTTTTCCCATTTGAATTCGTAAAGGGAAGTAGTGCTTCGTTTAAAGGTCATAAGAACGGTATTGCCTTGGAAGAAAAGGAAGCGCTGCGCATCTTCGGAAACAAAAACCCGATTAATCAAACCATCACAGGTACCTCGGGGGCATCTTATCCTGTTCTTGCCGTATACAGGCTTAACGGTCATTCTTCTTTAAAGCCCAAATATGTACTTTCCTCTATTTACGACCAGCTCTCAAACGATGAAGAAGCATGGGGAAACTATAATTATGGTCTTATGCTGAAACTTAAAAATCCCGGCGACACGGAATCGATTATTAAAATAGGCAACGAAATCCTGGTTGAGCATAAAATGAAGCCCGAAGCTTTACAACAGGGTATCAGCATGGAACAATACCTTAAAGACTACGGTAAATACACGGTGGATATGCAATCCATTTCCGATGCCCGTTTGGGCAAAAAGGAGACCGGGTTTCAAGAAGGAAAAGGCAACCTTTTATTTCTGCAGATCATCCTGGCTTTATCCGTACTCATTCTGGCTTTATCCATCATCAACTACATCAACCTTTCCACAGCCCAGGCCATACGCAGGGCAAAGGAAACAGGCGTACGCAAAGTAATGGGGGCTTCCAAGGGAAATATCATAGCGCAGTTTGTATTTGAAACAGCCATTATCAGCCTGTTTTCCTTAATGCTTGCTTTATCTATAACTGAGGTTACCCTTCCAATGTACAACACCCTTATCAACAAAGAACTTGAACTCATTTTTATTGATTATGTTCCTTATCTGCTCGTGATTTTCTTTACCGTGGTCATTTTCTCCGGGCTGTTCCCTGCCGTGTATATTGCAAACTTTCAGGAATTAAAGGTTTTAAAAGGAAATTTCTCCAGAAGCCAGAACGGAATATGGATACGTAACGGTATGCTGGTTGTACAGTTCATCATCGCCACCTTTTTTATTTCCGGGGGCATCGTGGTAACACAGCAAATCAACCATCTGGCACAGAAAGATCTTGGTTTCAATGCCGATCAGATCATCAATATAAGGTTCCAGGGAGAAAGGAGCGGAACGAAATTCGATTTCTACGAAAGTTTCAAACAGGACCTGTTAAAAATAAAAGGAGTCAAAGACGTAAACATTTCTACTTTCAGCTTTGGAAATTCAGCTTCTTCCTCGTCCGGTTTCACGCTTCCTGATTCAAAATTTTCAACCCAGGCGCAAAACATCGCTTTTGATTTTGGTTTCTTAAAGATGCTCAACATAAAACTTGAAAGCGGGCGGGACCTTTCACCGGACATTCTATCCGATTCAACTGAAAATGTCCTTTTGAATCAGCGGGCTGTGCGGGACCTTGGAGGAAATGTGCCTCTGGGAACCGAATTTATATGGAACGGACAGAAAATGAAGCTCATAGGAATCGTTAAAGATTTTAATATGTCCTCACCTCAGGATGAAGTACCTCCTATGCTTTTAATGCATATGAAAACGGTTAACTGGATGCAATCTAATGTAAATAATGTGCTTATAAAGGTAGATCCGACCGATATTGCTTCTACCATGGGAGCTATTGAAAAATTCTGGAAACAGAAAGTCAATGCCGATACTCCTTTTGAATATGATTTTATTAACAGGCAGTTTGCCCGTTCCTACGAAAGTTATGTTAAACAGCAGAGATTATTTATGGTAATGAATACAGTGGTGATTATAATAGCGCTTTTCGGCTTATTTGCCCTTTCCTCCTATACTATGGAGCGCAGGTATAAAGAAATCGCCATACGCAAAGTTATGGGAGCAGAAACATCAACGTTACTTCTTCTCTTATCCAAAAATTATATCTACCTGGCGGTTTTAGGCTTTATACTTGCCATTGTTCCGAGTTATTTACTCATGAACAGCTGGCTCGAAAATTTTGCCTACCGTATTGATATTTCCATCTGGATTTTTGTTGCCACCTTTATGGCTTTACTGACCCTTACATTAATGGTCGTTATGTTAAAAGCCTATACGGCAACCCGGATCAACCTTCTGAACTACTTGAAATATGAATAGACAACTGTTTGTATGGATGCTGTTGCTGCTTTTCTCGTTACCGGGAAAAGCACAGCAGTTCTCTTTAGAAAAATGCCTGAGGCTGGGAAGGGAAAACAGTCCCGATTTTAAAATACAGATGTTAAAGGTAGAACAGAAAAAAACCGCCAAAAGATCGTTTGCACAGCAATTCCTGCCCGAGGTCGGTATTTCCACTTCACATGCATATAATTTTGGTTCGTCAATTGATCCATCCACAAACAACCGGCTTCCTTCCAACATCCAATCCAACACATTTTCCCTCGATGCCCGCATTCAGTTATTTGATTTTTCCAAATGGTTTACCACCGGTATACAGGAACTTGACATCGAAATAGAAAAAGCGGAACTGACCGTCATCGAAAACCGGTTCTGCCTTTTGGTACTGGAAAAGTACATGAAAGCTCTTTCCCTTCAGGAATGGGCAGCCACACAGGATTTCCAGGTTCAGAATTCCGCAATACAACTGCGACGTATTGAAAACGAAGTTACGGAAGGACAGCGTCCTCAAAGCGACCTGTACGACATAAACGTAATATATCTGCAGGATCAGGCTTCTTTTGAAGAAACTTCCCGAAAAGAAATCCTGGCAAAGCTTGAACTTCTGCAGCTTCTGAATACTTCTCAAACAGGTGCAGAATTGCTGAATCTGTCTGTTCCGGAATCTTTATCCGGAAATGATCAGTTCATTGTGGACGAACACCCTGTACTCAACAAGTACCGGATTTACCAGGAAAAATCGGAGAAGGAATACAGGCAGCTCCTGTCCAACGTTCTTCCAACTCTTGGTATAAACTATTCCTTCGGTACTTTTTTTGCTCAGCAAATCAATAATTTCTCGGATACCCGTTTTCAGTTTGGCAATCAGTTGAAAGAAAATAAAAGCCATTACATCGGGGTGAGCCTTTACATACCCCTTTTCAATAAAGGTATCAACAGGCAGCAGCGCCATCTAAAACTAATGGAGCAACAAAGTCTAAATGAAGAAACCGCAAAAGAACGCAAACGCCTTGACGATTTCGTAGCCGGTGAGCAGACTAAATTAGCGCTTCTCAAAAAGGCCCGTTATTCTCTGGAAGAATTAAAAAAAGCTTCACTGAAATCTTTTGAAACTACAGAAAGCAAGTATGTTTTCGCAAAGATAGATGCTTCTGTTTATAAATCTGCCAAAAACCAGCTGTTACAGGCCCAGTTCAACCTTTTATCCAACCAGCTGGAACAGCTTGCTGCTTTATGGTCGTTGAAACTGGCTTTTGGAACGATTTAAAATTCATAAATCCCTAAAAAAAGCGCTGCGCGAAGAGCTCCTTCACGCAACGCTTTTTCTTTTTATGATCTTACTTCTTTACTATTTTTATGAACTGAGAAGATTCATCCGTCATAATCCGCAGCATATAGGTTCCAGAGCTTAAACGTGAAACATCTACTTTTACCTCTTTCGATTCATAAGACTGCTTTTCAACAAGCTGCCCTAATATACTGTAAATCTCCACACCTTTAATAGCGTCTTTATATGATATGGTAAGCTCTCCATGTACCGGATTCGGGTAGTACAGTAAATGGTCTTCGTCCAGTTTGTTTGTCCCCAGCGTTATTCCTACATCCACTTTTGTAGGATAACTTGAACATCCGTTACCATCGATCAGAACCCCGTAATAACTTTGACCGTCAGCCAGCAAACTTCCCTGTGACAAAGGATTTACCCTGTTTAATGCGTCCTCATAACTGTTAAACCATACAATTCCGGATTCGTTCATCATAAGATCGGATACTTTAGCCTGGTAGATAAAATTCTGTACCAGGCTGCCGGTAGGGGCATAAGGACGGTTGTAAATGGTAACCTGAACCTTCGTACGATCGGATAAACACCCGTCTGTGTCCACTGCTACATAATAATACCCGTTGATAAGCTGGTAATCATCAGGTAACCGGGCAGCCGATAGTGCATCCTGGAACCATACATATTTTAAGTTTGTTGACCCTGCCAGATACAGATCGCCGACCGTGGCACTTTCACATAATTTAAAATTATTCATCGCCGGGGCAACTACACTGATGACGCGCACGGCTACTGCAACCCTGGCAGATTTACAAGGTCCTAACTCCTGCTCTACATAATAATTACCTGTTAACAAAGAGGTTCCGGTGGCTAAAGGAGTTGTTGACTGGGATGATGCATACCAATTTATTGTGGCTCCCGGAACAGATCCCGCTACAAGATCAGCAACAGTTCCACTTCCGCAAAACGTCTGGGCATTTACTGAAGGAACCGGTACCTTGGTTCCCACTAAAATCTGGATTGCCTTACGCTCCGATTCACATAGGTTATTGGTATACGTGCTTACATAGTAAGTGCCTGAAACCATAGCCTGGGTTTTGGACAGTTCCTGTCCTCCCGTTAAAACTGTATACCATTTAAGCTGGCTTGAAGAAAAACCGTCAATACTTATATCCTGTATGGAAACCGCATCACAAATGGTTAATTGCGTTGTACTTATAGGCACGTTACTGTATATAAACACCTTAACAGGATACCGGGTTAAACTTTCACAACCGTTCAAGGTCTGGCTTGCATAATAAGTTCCCCCGTTAGACAGTACAGCCGTTGGCTGGAGCTCATTTGCAGCACTTGCACTACTGTACCATTTTATATTACTTCCCGATACCAGCAGTTGCGATAAGGTCGGAACTGCAGGGCTACAAAACGCCTGAACGCTTTGCCCCGTAGGTGCCGGAGTATCATGAACTGTTATAAGGGCTGTTGCTCTTACTACCGTTTCACATCCGTTGATGGTTTGTGCTGCATAGTAATTGCCCGACCTTAACACTTCGGAAGGTTGTAAAGGACTACCCCCTATTCCTTCCTTGTACCAGGCAACCTGTGAACCTGTAGCAATAAGATCGGAGACAGTCGGGTTCATCGACTTACAGAACGATTGGTTCTGTACCACAGGAGCGGGTACATCATCTGGTTCGGTAATTGTGATACTCAAGGTAACATTACAGCCATTCGCATCCTGTACCGTTACATTATACAATCCGGCTTTTAGCTGATCTATAAATGACGCTGTTAAACCATTGGACCATTTATACTGATAAGGAGCCGTACCTCCTGTAACATTCAGATTTATAGTACCATTCCCTCCTGTGAAACAAGTAACATTCGTTTGTGTTGCCGAGGCAGAAAGTACCGCAGGTTCCGTAACAGTTACATGGGTTGTAACCGTGCATCCTAAACCGTCGTTTACTGTAAGGGAGTAGGTTCCCGCTTTAAGGTTTTCAATCTTATCGGTTACTGCACCGGTTGACCACTCATACCGGTATGTGCCCCGTCCTCCCGAAACCAATGCGGTAAGGGTACCGTTACTGCCTCCGTTACAACTTACATTTTTCTGAAGAAAATCGACAGCAAGGTCTTCAATGACCACAACATCCAGCTGTTTTGTTAAGGTACAGCCTTTCGCATCAGTGATCGTTACCGAATAAGGCCCCGAAATGAAGTTTTCCAGACGATCTTTTGCAGATCCGTCAGACCATGCGAACGAATAAGGAGCGGTGCCGCCGGTCACTTCCGCAATAACCGCGTCGCTTGAAGCACCTCCACATCCTGCTTTTTTCTGGGTAAAGGAAGCTTTCAGTTCGGCAGGCTCCGAAATGATAACATTTTTACTTATCGTACATCCTTTAACATCGGTGACCATGACACTGTAAGTACCGGCTTTTAGCTGATCTGCTTTCGCTGTAGTTGTTCCATTAGACCATACATAGGTATAAGGAGCAGTACCCCCTTCTGTACTGATTATGGCTTCTCCATTCGTACCTCCATTACAGCTTACATCTATTTTATCTATATTTGCGGCCAAAACAAGCGGTTCCGAAATATTTACCTGTTCTGCTTTGACACATCCGTTGGTATCTGTTACCTCTACATCATATACACCTGCTTTTAATCCAGAAACAGTTGCTGAAGTACTTTTATCGTGTTTCCAGTAATAGGAATACGGAGCAGTTCCTCCTGATGGCACAATGGAAATCATTCCATCTGAATTCCCGTTACAGCTTACATTCGTCTTCGTTACTGCAGTGGCTAAAACCGCCGGCTCTTTTATCGTTACCGATTTACTCACGGTACAGTTATTGGCATCGGTAATGAGGACCGTATAGGTACCGGCCGTCAAATTCGATAGGGATGTCGTTGTTGCACCATTTGACCACGAAAAACCATATGGGGCTGTTCCGCCTGAAACGGAAACGGAAGCGGTGCCGTTTCCTGCTCCGAAGCAGCTGATGTCTTTAGAAGTCATCACCGCTTCTAATTGCGGAACTGTCAATGTAACTGCAACAGACTCTGTTCCGGGCAAACAGTTTCCTTTTAAAATCACTCTGTATTTATACCCGTTATAAGCCCTTACAACATTGGAAACGGTAAGAGCAGAAGTAGTAACCCCATTATAAACAGCATCATCTGCCAGATCGACAAATCCGCTTCCCTTATTTACCTGCCATTGATATCCGACTGTATTTAAAGCATTAACTGAAAATACCGCGTTGTTGCCAATACAGGCCAGTTGATCTGTAGGCTGTGCTGCAATTGAAGCCGCCAGGATCGTTTTTAGCTCCAGTTCTGCAATTTTGGAGCACGTTCCAAGCTTTACCAAAACATATAATGTTTTTGCAACAGAATTATAAGAAGTCGGAGAAGTGACAAAATTTGTGTTTGCTGCCTGTGCATCTGCCAAGGTTGTATAATAAGTAAAAGTTACTCCGGAGGTTGCCGAAATCTGAGGCTGTGCACTTGTTAAATCGAACGTTGCCGTAGCTACCGGCGAACAACCTGTTAAAACAGCCTTTTGTACAACAGGGACCGGATTCACTGTAACAGCAACCGTTTTTGTGAATACACAGCCATTAGGCGTTGAAACAGATACGGTATAGGATCCTCCTGCCGAAACGTTTAAAACCGTCCCCTGTGTACCATCCGACCATGTAAAGGAATTTCCGTTCCCTGCAGCCGAAGCTGTTAATGTGGTTGAAGTTCCTTCACAAAAACTCAGGCTTCCCGTTATCTGGACTCCAGGGTCAGTTTCTGGAGTTATATCAATCTCAACGGGCTTACTCGTACAGATTCCGTCATTATGGATTAAGGTATATTTCCCGGGTGTACTTACCGCAATAGATTGTGTTGTAGCTCCCGTTGACCATACATTGCCATTTGTAAAATCCGATGTCAGCGTTACTGTTCCGTTCGGGCACAATATTTCAGAAGAAGCCGTGATAACCGGAAGGATAATCTTATCTATATTAAGGACAATCTGTGCAGTCACAGAACATTGTCCCAACATCACATTCACATAAACTGTTTTAGCTCCGGAAGTATACGTTGATGGATTGCTGATCGCATTATTGCCCGTCTGTGCATCGGACTGATTTTCAAAATATTTGAATGTTACCCCCGGTGTGGTGCTGATTTGATTCTGTACAGAGGTTAAATCAAAAACCGCATCGTTGGTCTCTGAACACATGCTCATGTCGGTGTTGGCAACAGTTGGATTGTTTACAATGCTTATATCTATGGTTTGTGATGCCGCGCAGTCATAATTTGCTGAAGAAACCTTAGCCATAAACTGTCCGGGTTGCGTAATGGTATAAGTATCTGTAATGGCATTCGGAATAAGTGTTCCGTTCCGGTACCATTCAAATTTAGCATTCAGGGCACCGGTATTTGCTTTTATGGTCTGATTTACCGTATTACAGAATGCAAGGGCATTGGGCAGTGCAGTTCCCGTTGTATCTTCAAGGATTAGGGAAGGAGCCGTTCCATTTACAAGTGCAACGCTCGCAGTGCTTGTACAGGTACTTCCGGAAATCATTACCTCCACTTTATAGTTACCGGGTTGTGTAGCCGTATATGTATTTGTATTGGCTCCCGGAATCAATACATTATTAAAATACCACTTAAATGATGCATTTACAGCCTGTACGTTTGCTGCCAATACCTGCTGTGAATTATTACACATCTTTACGGTTGCCGGTAATACGGAGCCTTGTCCGTCGGTAATCTTAACACCTATGTCAAATGATCCTGCCTCTAAAAATACAGCAGTATCAAATTCGTGATCGAAATAATCGGCAACTACCATCTTAAAATGATAAGTAGCGCCCGGAACCACAGTTGCAGTTGCAGTCAAAGGTATTGTGCGTCCCTGAAAGTTCGTATCGGAATTTGTAGTATTATATCCCGCAAAAAACTGTTGGTTTACTGCTGAGCATGTTGCAATGGCCGAACTTACAGCAGGGTGTATATTAGAAGTGCTCACCACGCCTCCCCCGTTGGGAAGGACTGCCAGATTCGTATAACTGGGATCGCCCACTTTTTTAAGCAACAGGGCGAATGCATCCGTAAAGTTGCATTCATAACCCATATTATATTCTTCAGATGCCAGTAAGTAATTAAATGTAATCTGGTCAGAAATAGCAACAAAATCAAATTCTATATAGCTTGAATTCGTTAAAAGGGTATTGGAAATATTAAGTGCGGAAGCCAGGTCTGCATCTCCTAAGGTCTGCAGGAAATCAGATAAGGTTGCAGCAATGTAACTGTTTCCTGCTTTTCGGGCAAACCCCGTACTCAACACAATTCCTGCATCAAACGGGAAAGCTGAATTCTCCTTTTTAAAATACCCCCAGGAACGGTTGTTACTCGTTGCAGCTAAATTAGGGGAAACGGCTACATTAGTCGCATTCGAACTTGTACAGTTTCCTCCTCCTGATATCAGCACGTTGTTTACCAGTTGTGAAATATTGTAGGAAGATTGTGTATAACTGGAATTATTGACAGAAATAAAGTCACCAACTGCCGATGGAGCTATAACGATATTGGATACCTGCGACGGTTTTCGTGCCGGAAGTGTCTGACCCCACAGCTGTACATTACATGATAGCCATATCAGCAATATGTTTAGTACCAGGAAAGTAGTTTTTTGTTGCATTTTATGTAATTTATATTTTTCACAAACATCCTGATATAGGATCTTCCTTTAAAAAAATTAGTGCAATATGCCGTTAACGATTCAAATGTATATACAAAACACACCCAATCAACAAACTACATGTTAATTTAACAAAAAATGAGGTTTATATTACAAAAAAAGAGGTCTACCTCTTCTGTATAGCTTAAAATCCGTTTCGTCGGAACAAATTTTTATACAAACAAAAAATTTAAATTAAATTTAGGTTCTTAAAATTATCGGTAAATGGCAAAAAACATATCTTCTGAACAAAAGACAGAGTTGCTCACCACATTACAAGAGCGCTTTAAAAAAAATCCGCACAGGCATCCTGGACTAGAATGGGACGCTGTTGAGAAAAAACTCGAAAAAAACCCCGTAAAACTATGGTCGGTTTTTCAAATGGAGCAAACTCAGGGAGAACCTGATGTTATAGGTTACGATGAGATTGAGGATGTTTTTGTTTTTTGTGACTGCTCTGCGGAAAGTCCCAAAGGAAGAAGAAGCCTTTGTTACGACGAGGAAGCGCTGAATTCCAGGAAAGAACATAAGCCCCTAAACAGTGCCGTCAATATGGCAAAATATATGGGTATTACACTTCTAAACGAGCAACAGTACAGGGATCTTCAGAAATTCGGACCTTTTGACTCCAAAACATCAAGCTGGATCGACACCCCAAAAGAAATCCGTAAACTAGGAGGTTCCCTTTTCGGTGATTTTCGTTATGATCAGGTATTCATTTACCATAACGGGGCTTCATCCTACTATGCGGCAAGAGGATTTCGCGGATTGCTTAAAATATAGGTACATGGCCGAAGATATAAACAAATCTGTTTTCCTGCTGCTGGAACAGCCCTTTTCAAATTTGATACCCGACGTTGAGTGTTCTGATTATTCAGGATGCAGCTTTTTACTTGGCAGTCATACCATAAAATTCAGAAACGCTAAGGTTACCCCTAAGAAAGAAGGAGCATTCACCGCTTTATGGAAAAGAGATTCTGAAGGAAAAACCGTTCCCTTCGAAGAAAAGGACCTCTTTGATTTCTACATCATCATGGCAACACAAAATTCAAGGACCGGGTATTTCATCTTTCCTTCGCACATCCTTGCAGAACATGGGATCTTATCAACAGAGGATTCAACGGGAAAAAGGGGATTCCGCTTATACCCGCCCTGGTCCTGCCCTGATAACAAACAGGCCCTGAAAACGCAAGCATGGCAACTATGCTACTTTATTGAGAAATCAGGAGTTACAGGATTCGAAAAAATCATTCAAAAACAAGAAAAATAATGGACTTACATATTCGGGAAGAAAAACCGGAAGATTATAAGACCATCTTCAAAGTTATTGAAGATGCTTTTCAAAATGAAATCCTAAGCAATCATAAAGAACAGTTGCTTGTGGAAAAGTTACGGAATTCTGCGGCCTTTGTTCCGGAACTCTCCCTTGTGGCAGAACTCCATAACGAAATGGCCGGCTATATCCTGCTGACAAAAATCCTCATTGATTCCGGAACAGAGCAGCATAAAGCTCTTGCCCTTGCTCCCGTTGCCGTTTTACCAAAATACCAGAACAAAAAGATAGGAAGCCGGCTCATTAACGAAGCCCATGACCGTGCAAGGCAGCTGGGTTATAACGCGGTTATTGTTTTAGGACATGCATCCTATTATCCCAGGTTCGGCTATAAAAGCGCCGAAAGTTACAACATTTCACTTCCTTTTCAGGTTCCACCTGAAAATGCCATGGCGCTGGAGCTTGTTCCGAATGCTTTAAAAGGAATACAAGGTATGGTAATATATGATGAATCTTTCTATGAATAAACCCAAAAAAATAGTATTCAACTGGAGCGGTGGAAAAGATTCCGCCCTTGCTCTTCACAAACTTTTAAAGAACGGGGAATACGAAGTCGTATCCCTGCTCACCACCATCAATAACAATACCGGAACCTCATCCATTCATTCCATACCCGTATCCGTTCTTGAAAAACAGGCTCATTGCATCGAAATCCCGCTTTATAAGGTATTCGTATCAGAAGATCTGAAGGATTATGATGCTTCAATGAAGGAGGTTGTAACTCATTTTAAACAACTTGGAGTTACCTGCTTTGCATTCGGAGATATTTTTCTCACAGACATCAAAACGTATCGCGAGCAAAAACTGAATCCCCTGGGTATAGAAGTTTTGGAACCGTTATGGAATATGGCTTCTGAAGAAGTGATGCGGGAATTTCTAAAATCCGGAATCAAATCCCGGATAATTGTAACGCAGGCTGATAAACTGACTTCTGCCTATATAGGAAAAGACCTGAACGCAGCGCTTGTGAATTCCTTTCCTGCTGATGTGGATCCCTGCGGAGAAAACGGGGAGTACCACACCCTTGCATATGATGGTCCTTTTTTCCGTTCTCCCCTTGAATTCCATATAAACGAAACCACAACCATTTCATACGACATCCTTCTGGATTCCGGAGAAATAAAACGCTTTAATTACTGGCAGGCCATAATCATTTAACAACATCTACATGGAAAACAAACTTTTTGTCCTTCTCGTCCTTATCTGTTATGCATGCGGCAATACCACGCCATCCACTCAAGACAAGCAGCAGCCATATGTTCATGCTACACAAAACGATGAGAAAAAACAGGAAAATCAGGAAAAAACAAAATCAGGCCGGTTTATATTCATTTCCTATAATGATGACGGGGATTATACGCTACTTAATGCAAGGCAGAAGGGAGGTGAACTACAGTTCGTCAACGACCTGAATGAAAAACGGGATCTTCTGCGTGGCGATATCATTGAAATAAAATGGAAACAAGATTCCGTTAGCATGGCCGGTGACGGTAACAGTCCTTTTCCTGCAGAAGTATTGTTATCAGTAAAGAAAATAAAAGACGGTGCCGTATCCGGATTTCGCAAACGTCATAAAGCTCCTATTTCCTATCACTGGAGCCCGGAATACAATTATTCAAAATCCTATCTTGACCGCCTGTATCTCATAGCTGAATATTATATTGCGCATTCTACAAACAGGCTGTTAATCGGACTTATTGAAGAAAATGCCGGGCTATCCTATTCCGTTGAACAGCAAAAGCGCAATAATAGAGAATATACTGTATTGGGAATCGGGAGTTCGGAAGATCACCACAATGTAACCGTACAATGGCTCTTTTTCGACCCTGAAAAACGGGTGCTTTACGAATATGATCTGCCAAATGATGAACTGCATTATTTTGATACTGTCCCATAACCTGTAATATAAAAAAAAGGCTTATCTTTAAGCTTTTATACAAGCATTTACAACAATGACCATTTCAAATTTTTATTTGTCGGATAGTCGCCTGATATGCCTCCTGCATACCTTGTTGTATTTGCATGACGATGCTTTTTTAAAAAGTTCAAAGGAGTTTATTTCCTGATCCCTGTCACGACTCTTGACAGGGAACCATTCGATTTTTATATAGCTCTTTTTAAACGAACTCTTCCGTTTTTACGGAATATGATCTCATTGGATAAAACTTCAGCTATAACTTCAAATATTCAATGAAGAGTTATGGATCATAACTAAAAATGGAGATAATAAAGAACATCATGTCACAAAACATCATTTTAACAACCGGAATATACGACCTTATAAAAGATCATGTCAGAAGAAAAAAAGTAACACCCGCTGAAGAAGAGCTCCTGCTAAAAGAACTGAAAAAGGCATCACAGGTATTAAGGAGAGACCTGCCATTGGATGTTGTTTCAGTAAACCGCAGAATCACTTTCAGAAATCATACAAGCAATGAAGAAAAAACCGTGGTATTTGTAGGTCCTAAAAAATCAAAACCCAGCAAAAATAAGATCTCCATCCTCTCTGATGAGGGAATTGCAATGATAGGATACCGATCGGGTCAAACAATTGAATGGCCTTCTAAAAAAGGCACCCTAAACCTCGAGATACTGAAAGTGGAAGAACTTATGTGACAACCTTACATCCCCGTTGAAATTACGGGGATGTTCTATTTTTATCAGGATCTGGATTCCGTTTTGAACCAATACAGGAACTCCAGGCTGAATACGTCTTGGTTTTGATCGTCCTGAGCCATTCTCCTTATTTGTTCCGCAAACGAAGAATCAAGGACAACCTCAGGTTTAAGCAAATATTTTTCCACGAGTTCCGCATATTCCCACACACGGCCTTCCCCTGCCTCAGCAAGGTATTTACGGTAACGACGTTTAAAACTACGGATACGGGAAAGTGCATATTCGAAATTTCCGAACTGTGCATGCAGCAAAACCTCCATTAGATTTTTACGGATGGTCCAGAGCATTCCCATTTCCTTTTCGTACCAGGCATCAGTATGCATAAGTTGTCCCATTTTTTTTAAGGCCAACCTGTCCTGCCGGTAAGACAGCAGCATGGCATGGCAAAGGCAGATATCTGCTGCCTCTTCTGGTTTTGCTTTTTTTGTCAGGCTTCGATCCAGCTCTTCTACAATTTCTACAGCTTCAGCAGTACGCCCCATGAAATGAAGGTTCAGACTTTGTAATAGCCGGAACCTGGTACTGAAAACCGCCTGATACTTTTTATCCTGATCCTGCATAAGCACATTCATCTGGTCAAGATATCCCATACTTTCGCGAAACATACGTTTTCTGAAACTGAAATTTGCGAGATAATACACTACGGCTATATGGTAATACAAATGATGCGGCACCTCTGATTCTGACTGCTTCACCCTCCTTACTGTAGTTTCGATATAAGGCATGATAAGAGAGAAATTCTGCCTGATATTCGCATATTCGTTGGCCAGTGACAACATCTGGTAAAGCGACCGGTAATTAAGCAGATCATCACTCGAAATCCGGTATTCAGAAACAGTACGTTTAATGAACCTTTTAAGATCAATGATTTCCCCGTTTTGCTGTGTGCGCATAAAAGCATCCTTTAAAGATGCGTAAACAATGCTCAACCTGGTTTCCTTCATAAGTTTTTCCTGATTTTCCATAAGCCTTGTACTGATAACCGATAAGGTTTCCCTTTTATTCCAGTATACATAATCCAGCTTTGTCTGCAGGATTTCATGAAGCAGGCTGTATTGTTCCAGGGATACAGCAAGATTCTCAGCTTTATCAAGACATTTAAATGCAGGTTTTGGCTGCTGATTCTCCAGTAAGAACCTGCTGACGACCAACAGCCGTAACGCTTCATGTGCCTCTCCGTTGTTTTTTTCAAAACTTTTATTGGAAAGGAAAAGGATCAAATTGGCATACAAACGCTTTCTCAGGGCATGATAAGCGCCTTTATCCGATAAAACACTTCTATTTTTATTCGTTTTTATATCGCCCGTTCCTAGCATAGAGAACAATGCAATATTCTTTACATCTTTTCTTTTGTTTTTTTTCTTGAGGAACGACACAAACTCCTTTTTATCTGAATAATTCAGTAATGAAATCAAATCAGAAATGATATCCATAAACTGTAAAAAGATTTATTATATAGTTTAAAAATACAAAATATATCGTCAGTTATGTATAAAATATGTGTTTCGGAAATAATTTTTAAGATGCACCTTTGTTCCGTACAAATCACTAAAGTAAAATGATATGGAAACTTTAAAATCATCTGTTACACCAGAAACCGGCGTTTCGGTAACCGCTAAAAAAACAACTGCGTTAAAAAGTCCTTTAAAACCCACGGCAGCCTTTACCGGGGCTTCATGGACAGCCCTTTTTACAGGAACTATCGCCTATTGTGTAGGTTTGTGGAATGCCACAATGGAATTAAACGAAAAAGGGTATTACTTTACAATCCTTCTTTTCGGCCTGTTTGCCGTCATATCAGTACAAAAAACAGTACGTGATAAAGCGGAAGGACTTGAAGTTACAGAACTTTATTACGGTTTGGCCTGGTTTGCAACAATCGCATCGATTGTACTGCTTATCGTAGGCTTATGGAATGCCGAACTGCTGTTAAGTGAAAAAGGATTTTACGGCATCTCTTTCATGCTGAGTATATTTGCAGCAATAGCAGTTCAGAAAAACACCCGGGATGCAAAGCTCATCAGCGACCTGGAATTGAAATCATAAATAGTAATGCGGCCTGCCAAGGCCGCTTAAATTATTTTTACCTTCTTCTTATGTGAATGATGAAGCCTGTATGTCAGGCTGATTTTCAAACTTCAAGCATTAAAAACGCATTTTATGATAATCCTTCTTATAATGGAACATGTTAAAAATCATTCCTCACATAACATAAGAAAATCACTTTATTTAAAATATGTAATTTTAATACTTGGAAAATGCTCCTATATGAAAACAGACACACTTACCGAACTGCTTTACGAATACGATTTATTTGAAAGGGAAATTACGCTTAAAAGAAATGAATATCTAAAAGTAGGTGGCAGCACGGATACCAACATTTACCTTGTCACCGAAGGCAGCCTTAAAATTTTTATAGAGTATGGGGAAGAGGAACACGTTATCCGGTTTGGGTACCCTCCTAACCTCATTGCGTCGCTTGATTCGTTCCTGTCAGGTAAACCCTCTGGATTTTGCATACAGGCATTAAGGAAAACGACGGTAAGGATCATTTCAAAAGAGGCCTTTACCGACTTTTTGGGTAAAGATGCTGCACATCTCAGACTTTGGATCATCCTTTTAGAACAGCTGATCCTGCAACAGATTGAGAGAGAGAAGGATCTTCTTATCAACAGTCCGGCAGAACGGTATGCACGCGTGTTAAAAAGAAGCCCTTTATTGTTTCAACACATCCCCAGCAGGCACATCGCCAATTATCTCAGGATGAAACCCGAAACCTTGTCCCGTTTGAAGAAATCTTGATCCTAATCAAGCTTTATAAAAAGCTTATAGCGGACCTTTGAAAAAAACAAACATGGAATTTATAGCCCAAAACCTTTTAAACGAACTCGCTGAAATTACCCGGTCAAACATTTCAGCGGCACAATACTTCAAAACAAAAAGCATCGAAGAATTAAACCTGCGCCATTCAAACGAAAGCTGGAGCATTCTGGAATGTCTGGAACATCTGAACCGCTACGGGATTTTTTATATTCCCGAAATAAGAAAGAGTATGCAATCCAATATTGATAAACGGCCACGCCAAAAATTCAGAAGCGGGTTATTGGGAAATTATTTTGCAAACAGCATGAAGATAAAAGAGGGGTCAGGCAAAATGAAGGCATTCAGATCAATGGATCCCATTCACAGCGTCTTGTCACGCCAGGTACTGGATCTTTTTATAGAGCAGCAAAACGAGCTCTTGGACTTACTTGAAAAAGCCCGAAACTGTGACCTGAATAAGATAAAAACAGGCATCAGCATCACAAAGTTAATCAGAATCAGGCTTGGTGACACATTCAGGTTTGTCATTTATCATAACCAAAGACATATTAAACAGGCGCGGAATGTTCTCGCCTAATGGCTTGATTTTTCTAAAAATTCCAGACTGCATTTTCCATTTCGTGATAAAGCAGTATGCTCCAGTGCTCCTGAGAAGCCTGTCTTTGCCATATTTTACGCCATTCCATTGCCTTACGGCCGTCATAATCGGTTTTAAAAGCTACAGGTTTTGCCAGATATCCACGTGTAGGGAGATTATCGGCTCCGTAAAAACAGGTTTTCCCTCCTTCGGAAATCCAGAATACCTGCATAAAAGGCGTATGACCACCCGCTACTTTGAACCGTATTTCCTCGGTTATGCTTCCTTCATCATCCGACAGCCAGATAATATTTGGAAGCTGCTTCAATTCGCGCAGCAGCGGCTGATTATATGAAAAGCTTTCTGTCTGCTGCAAAGCATATTCATATTCTCCTTCCTGTATGTAAATTTTTGCAGAAGGAAAATTCTGGATGAATGCCGTTTCCTTAAAAAATCCAAGTCCGTCGGCATGGTCCTTATGCAGGTGCGAAATAAGTACTCTTGTTATGGAGGAAGGATCAATACCATATTCCCCTAGCAGCTTTACAAGAACCGGAGAACCGGAATCGGGAAATCCCAGTCCGGTATCGAGCAGGATGATATCGTTAGAAGTTTTAACGATAAAGGGCTGTATCGCCATCTTTATTAATTTACTTTGCTCGCCGGGTTGTAGATACTCAAAATTCTTCCGGGCATCCACCTTAAAATCACCTTGTTTGATGGCAATAACTTCCATAATAATTTTTCAATCGTTCTATACAAAGTTAATCATTTCAACACTATGTTTTGGAAAGGGCTCTTGGGATCTTCCGCATAATATCCGGGCTTATGAAATGTTTCCTTTTATCTGAAAAAAAATGCCGGACCTTCAGGCCCGGCACAACAATCAACAAATGTATAAACAACGCTCTCTATTCAGAGGCTTTATTAAACTTCAGTCGGTACGTAACCCCTAACTGAATCCATCTTCCGGGCATCGGTACCGCAGCAGCTTCCTTATAACTCGAATTAAAAAGGTTCGTTGCCTGGGTATATACCTGGAAGGACGGAAATTCGTACATCACACGCATATCGGAAACAATATACCCTTCATTTAGTTCACGCTTTATATAACGGTTCTGAAACTGGATCCCCAGCTGACGGTAACTATAGTTTAATCCCACTATTGCCTGGTGTTTAAGGCTCTCAATTTTATACTTGGAAATGATTCCGTTTACATCCTCTTCTTTTTTCGGACTCAGATACTGATAACTCAACATATACGAAAACTTCTGATCCGGAGAAACTGCCATTTCGTGATTCCATCTCACATTAATTCCTCTCATATTCTGTGTTCCAAGGTTATGAGGCTGGTAGGGAACTTCTGCCGAAACCCTTGTCCAATCGATAAAGTCACTGATCTTGCGTTGGAACAGACTTGCTGTAAAGCGCTTTCCGTTACGGTTATACTGCACTCCTGCTTCATATTGCCAAGCAGCTTCTGGTTTTAAGTCAGGATTTCCAATATTTCCCGGCATCTGGTTTATATACAGGTCCGTAAACGAAGGAATACGCTGGCTGCTGCCAACGCTGGCCTGAACTTTCCAGTCTCCGCTTAACAGATAGGCAACATCTGCTCCCGGATACCACTGGAATCCATAATCGGTATTGTAGTTCCAGTAAGCTCCTGCATTTACCAGTAATCTCTCATAAAACGTGTTTCTGTATTCTGCAAACCACCCATGGTTTTTACGGTCGTGTGCCCCAAGGTTTGAGCTATGGATTTCCTCCAGACGCATTTCATATCCGACACCAAAATCACCGAAATCAGACGTATATACACCGTTTAATTCAAACATGAAAGCGTTGGAATAATGTAAGGACCTGGCTTTACTGAGATCGTTTCTGTAAAATCGGTAATCATCCTCGTTATAACGGTTGCTGATACGGGGTTTAATGGTTATCCGGTCGGTAAGTTTGTGTTTGCTTCCAATACTTAACATCATCGTCTCAACGATTTCGTGCGATTCTTTATCATACGGCGCGGCATAATAACCGTTTGCTCCGAATTCATTGTTAAGATATCCGCCCATCCATTCCAATGAATTCCCCTCATTAAAAGAAACATTTCCCTGGTAAAGGGTCTTAAGGTTGTCAGAAGCCGTATTGTAACGCTGCCCGTTATAGTCCTCCTTAGCTACAGAAACAAGGTGATGTATTTTTCCCGTATGAAGTCCAGCTGTGGCCTGAATTCCTCCTCCCGCATAAGTTCCGTCACCATCACCGACTTCCTTCTTTTTAAATGAACTGCCGCCGTAAGCATGAAGCTGTACAAAATCATCCGGAGCAGTCTTTGTCACAATGTTAATGGCTCCTGTCAGTGCATTAATACCGTAAATACGGGCTGCAGGCCCTTTCAGAACTTCAATGCGCTCAACAGCTTCAAGGGGGATGGGTAAATTCATTGAATGATGGGCAGTCTGTGCATCACCCATCTTAACCCCGTTCCATAAGATCATCGTTTGCTCAAACGATCCTCCGTCTATACTGATATCGGCCTGGGACCCAAAGGGACCTCGCTGCCGGATATCAACCCCGCTGATGTAGCTCAATACTTCATTTATTGAGGATACAGGCAATTTTTTAATTTCTTCCCTTGTTATGACCTGAATATTTCGTGTAGACCTCTGAAAAGGAATTACCAGGCGGTTTTCCTGGATCACCATTTCATCCATTACTTCATCTTCATTCTCCCGTGTTTGAGAAAGAACAGTAAATGGGAGACATAAGAATGCCAAAAGCAGGTATTTTTTCTTCATTATATTTCGGTATCTTTAAAAACAAGGCAAAATTCGCAACTTGCCGGACGATGACAATAGGCCGGTTTAAAAAAAAGAGGTAGTCCGGTTAACAAACGTGCCCGGGAATCATTTTAACCGTTCCTTTGTACATACTTTGCCTAAACCCTTAATACCACCCAAAGGACGTACTTCCTACTTACAAAAATCTGCATTTCATCTCACATCACCCTGACTTATAGGCAATAATGCACATCACAGGGGCCGGAACTGCTGTTCGGGGGATGGAAAACATTGAATTAAAATCATGAAAAAAAGTTTAGCATCAAGGTCTGCCGTTCCCGGCAATGAAAAACTTTCTTACTTTTGATTAACTTAATCATAATAAGATGGAGGAACTTAAATTCAGAAATGCACAAATGGAGGATCTCGAAAGCATCGTTGAAATTTACAACTCTACTGTAGCCTCCAGAATGGTAACTGCCGATACGGAGCCCGTATCGGTTGAAAGCAGAAAAAAGTGGTTTCATGAACACGATACCGTAAAAAGACCCTTATGGATAGTGGAGGACCGTGACAATAACCTGGTTGCCTGGGTAAGTTTCCAATCCTTCTACGGGCGACCGGCATATGACGGTACCGCAGAAATCAGTATTTATCTTGAAAGCGGTCAGCGCGGAAAGGGACTGGGAAAACGGATTCTCGCATACTGCATCAGGCAGGCCCCCGTTTATGGTATACGCAACCTTTTAGGATTTATTTTTTCGCATAACACACCCAGCCTGAACCTTTTCAGATCGTTCGGATTTAAAGAATGGGGCATATTACCGGATATAGCCATACTTGACGGACAGGAAAGAAGTCTGACCATAGTAGGTAAACGACTCGTATAAACACTATTTTAACAGATTCGGTACCTTTTTATAACATTCAGCTCATAGCAGCTTTTTTCAAAAACGATACCTTTAAAATTCACCATCCCTAAGACATTAATTTATGAAGTGGTTAAACAAAACAGTTTTAGAAACGGAAAACGTAAAACTGATTCCATTGGAAGAACTACATGCAGATTCGTTAATAGAGGCTGCAGCAGACGGAGAACTATGGAATCTTTGGTATACATCCGTTCCCAATGCCGGAAGCATCCGTTCCTATATAGCGAAAGCTGTTTCAGATTTTGAGCAGGACATGGGAATGGCCTTTGCCGTAGTAGATAAAAAAAACAACCATATTATAGGTACAACACGTTATACGAATGCGGCTACGGAACACAGACGCCTTGAGATCGGCTACACCTGGTATGCCAAAAGCTACCAGAGAACACATGTAAATTCTGAATGTAAATTATTGCTGCTTCAGCATGCTTTTGAAAAATTACAGGCAATCGCCGTAGAATTCCGTACCAACTGGCACAACCTTAGTTCAAGGAATGCAATTCAGCGGCTTGGGGCAAAGCAGGATGGAATTTTAAGGAACCATCAGATATTGCCTGACGGAACTTTAAGAGATACTGTTGTATTTTCCATTATAGAAAGCGAATGGAAAAGCTGTAAAAAAGCATTGGATTTCAGAATACGGCAAATGCATGCAGGAAACAACAATATCTAATGTATTTAGATATATGGTGGATTCCCTCGTTTTGTTCATACACAAAAAAAACTTAAAAAAATAATTTATAAATTATTTTTAGTATATTTGATCTAAACCATTTAATAAATTGTATATGAAAAAATTAGTTTTATCAGCATTATTCGCATCAAGTATCCTAGTAGTTTCTTGTCAAAAGAAAGAGCCAGTAGTTGAGGAGCAAACATCAACAGAAACAACCACTACTACTGATCCGGTTACTGAAACTGAAACAACGACAACTACTACGGAAACAACATTAGAAGTTCCTAAATTTAGTTCTCCGGAAGTTCAGAAATATGCAGAAGAATATACGGCATATGTAAAACAAACTATTGAAGCAGCAAAATCCGGGGATGCTGCAAAAATATCCGAACTTCAGGCGAAAGCAGCTGAATGGACTAAAAAAGGTACTGAAATTGCTGGAAAATTAACAGCAGAAGATGCTAAACTTTGGCAGGATTACAACATGAAACTGTCAGAGCAGTTAGCTGCAGGAATGAAAAAATAGTAATTTAATAATTTAATTGGAAAGACATAGCTTACGCTATGTCTTTTTTATTGGAACCAACCGTTATTTATATAACTTTTTTCTTTATATTTATTTAAAAAGATGTAATTATGAAAAAGATCGTTTTAAGTTTCGCAGCAGTTATGTTTATTTTCATTTCCTGCAAAAAAGAAGAAAACCGACAACAGGTTCCTATGTCAGACCCACCGGTAGAAAGTGTGAACGAATCCACTACTAATACCAATATTGCAGAAGACAATATGCCGGTACTTAGTGCACCTGATTTTAAATATGCGGAAGCAGATCAGTTTGCTAAGGAATACGTTGATTTCCTTAAAAGCTATACCGTAGCCTCTGCCAATAAGGATTCCAAAACATTGGACGAGTTGGGGCCTAAACTCAATGAATTCCAGAAACGCGGTGTAGAATTAACAAAAAGGGTGCCTCAGGAAGAAGCCGTCGCATTTCAGGATTTTCTGAATAAAGTAGAACAATACATCCGTTAATAAAAAGAGCTGCATCAGGCAGCTCTTGCTATTTAAAGAAAACGCATCTTTTCACTGGAAACTATCCTGTTCAATGGTTTTTCGCTTTTCCGGAACGGGGGAAGGACAAGGTTTCTTTCCTTTGCGGCAGCCGTATAAAAAACTTCTCGGGATCTGTGATCCTCATCCACAACATTAAAAACAGCCGATACTATTTGACGGGACATAATAGCAAAAACGGCTTTACATACCGTATCTTGCCGAACAAGATTTACCGGTTCATCTCCATCCTCTATGACATCCTTGCGTGCCAGAAAATAAACCGGATGCCGGTCAGCCCCCCACAATCCGCCAAGCCTCAGCACAGTAGCGTTTAAACCGGGCAGTTCCAGGAAAAGGTCCTCGATATCCTGTAAATGCTTTACCTTCGGAAGTTGTACCTGCAAAGGAGACCTTTCATCCACCATCCCCTTGCATCCTGCGTATATCCCCGTAGAACTAAACAGAATAACATCTGTTATACCGAAATGTTCCAGTTGTTGTATAAGTTGCCTAAAGCAACCGTACGCAACAGGAGGCAATGAAATAATGAGAACCTGCAAACCTTTAAAAAATTCAAGATCTCCATACAATCCTTCTTCATTTATCTTTACACAAAAAGCATTCATATGCTGTTGCTTCAGTTCCTCCCTCCCCTCTTCAGAACTCGCCGTCACCTTTACGTTAAAACCTTTATGATCTAAATACGAGGCCAGTGCCTTACCAAGCCATCCCGCACCCAAAATACCTACATTCATCATTATTTAAGCTTCCTTAATTTGTAAAGGTCTAAACGACGATCCTTCTTAATCCGAACGCTTCCCAGCTCATGCAATTCCTTCAGGGCATTCAGTTCCACATCCACAATAAGCGTCATTTCCGTATTCGGGGTGGCCTCTGCTTTGACGCCATTATTCGGAAAAGCAAAATCAGAAGGTGTAAAAACCGCTGCCTGTCCATACTGAATATCCATATTGTTAACTTTCGGAAGGTTTCCGACACAACCCGTTATAACAACGTAACATTCGTTTTCTATGGCTCTTGCCTGCGCACAGCTCCTTACACGGGTATACCCGTTTTGCGTATCGGTAAGGTACGGCACAAACAATATCTCCATTCCGTCTTCACTCATGATGCGTGAAAGCTCAGGAAATTCCACATCATAGCAGATAATGATTCCAATCTTTCCGCAATCAGTATCAAAGGTCTGAATAAGGTCTCCCCCCTGCATACCCCAGTAAAGGCGTTCGTTAGGGGTAATATGAATCTTACGGTACATTTCGGAAGAACCGTCGCGCTTACATAAAAAACCAACGTTATACAGGATGTTGTCTTCCAGATAAGGCATGCTTCCTGTAATGATGTTGATGTTGTACTGGATTGCCAGCTCCTGAAAACGCTTATGTATAGTGTCTGTATATTTCGCAAGTTCCCTGATGGCTTCCGATTCTGACAAATGATTGTAATCCGCCATAAGAGGTGCTACGAAAAGCTCGGGAAAGGTTGCGAAATCACTTTCATAGCCGGAAACAGCATCAATAAAAAATTCTGCCTGATCAAAAAACTCTTCCAGGTTGTTCAGCGGCCTCATCTGCCACTGGATGAGCCCCAGACGCACCACGCTTTTTTTGGCGTTGATAAGAACCGGGGATTTGTCGTACGAAATATTGTTCCATTCCAGCAATACGGCATAATCACGGGAATCATGGTCTCCTTCCAGATAATTGCGCAGCAGTCTTTTAATATGAAAATCGTTATTGACCTGGAAAGAAATAACGGGATCATGAATCTCCTTTGTCCTCACTTTGTCCAGATACTGTTTCGGAGTCAGCTCCTTGGCATAGTTATGATAATTGGGAATACGGCCTGCAAAAATAATGGACTTAAGGTTCAGCTGTTCGCATAGTTCCTTACGCCCGTCATATAAACGCCGTCCCAGGCGCAGCCCCCGGTAATTCGGATGGATGAATACGTCAATACCGTACAGGACATCTCCTTCGGGATTATGCGCATTAAACTTGCTGTCGGTTACGATATCATTGTATTTATGGTTGGACAATGCGAGGGTTTCGTCAACAATGAGCGATAATGCAGCTCCAACGACCACATCATCTACTACAATAACAATCTGACCTTCGGGAAACACCTTAAGCAGCCGCCGGATCTCTTCCTTTTTCCAGTAAGGATCTTCCACTCCTTCCTCATATGCCTGCATCATGGAGTTTTTAAGTTCTATATAGTCTTCTATTTCAAGATTTCTAAGCTCTACCTTGTTGATTTGCATATAATTGATTTTTTGCATATTGTATGCATTAAAATACAAAAAAAGAGGGAAGTGCCTCCTGCTTTTTAATTTTTCTTAACCAAAATAAGCCAGTCATTGTCAAGAATCATATATCCCTGGTTATAGACGAAATAATAGGTGTTCTGAGTTTTCGTGGTGTAGATGGAAGTCATATGAGAAAAATCGAATCCGGCATCCATGAGCTTTTTACGCGGCACCTTCGTTTTTCCTTCGGCATTATAATCACATAAGATACGGTAGTTTTTGCGCAGGGTATAGTTGATATTGCGCATAAGGTTCGTTGTATCTTTGTTTAGTTTATTGTTATAAGTATTTCTGCATGCATCGTTACAGAACTTTTTGTCCTCCCGTCCAATAAGTTTTTCGCCGCATTCCAGACAATTTTTGGTCATTTTTATTTTAAAGATACAAAATACTAGTCAATATCCTGTGTTTTAGCAAGATAAAAGACGATCGGGATTTTTATCGCAAAGAAAATAAAGATAAAAGAGTAAGCCCTTTCCCCTTTATTATAAGAGAGGGTCTCCATAAGGATAATGCCGAAAATTACCAGCAGGCTCGCCGCAAAAAGTGAAAGGGTCTGCTTCATAACAGGTTTAAGAAGCGTTTTTTTATTTTCAGTTATACCACCATGCCCGAAATTCAGGGGAACATCTTTCCATTTGATCAGGTACAAACCGGCAATAAGCAACGTATTGATTGCCGCCAGAAGGTATAAATGTCCCGCAGATCCAAATGCATCAGCCTCTCCCTGGATATTGAAATGTGTAGGAACGGACTGTACGTGTTTATGGTTATATCTCAAAACAACAATCCAGAACAAGACCAAGCCTGCAGCAACTGAAAAATCTGTTATTTTCTCTAACAGGGTGTATTTTGCAGCATCCTTATCCATTGACTAAAGCTGTTTTAAATGTTTTTGCAGTTCGCTACGGATTTCCATATAATTGCTGTAGTACAGACTGGAAAAAACAGCAATCGCTTTTTTTCCCTTTATCAGGTAGCAGTATTCCTGGTATTGGCCCCGCTGTCGGAAGTCGCGCACAGCAAAACCATCTATTTCTTCCATTTTCAGCAATCGCTTAGTACCAAAACCAAGCAGTTGCTTTATTTCAATCGAGCCATCTGAAATTTTAATCACGGACATCCGTATGTTCATTTCCATAAAAAATCCCCAGATGATGATAAACAAACTTACCAATCCGCAAAACACCAGAAAAACCGTAAGCCCCCAATGCCATTGGTTTTCAAACATTTCCAAAAACTTCCGTATGATAACTGCAGTTAAAACAGGAAAACTTATAATGAGTAAACTGTAAAAATAGGCTGTATTGCTTAATTTCGATTTCATGAACCTTATATAATTTTTTCAAATTTAGCGTATAATTTCCAGAAAGAACGATTGTTCTCATAAGTAAAATGTTCCGATTTCCATTCGTTGAGCCTTAAGTCTATAGAAGATTCATTCTGTGTATACTTCCCGATGAACAGGACGTTTTCTTCAAAGTACAACCCGAAATGGTCCTTTAACGTGTGAAGGTTTTCTACCTGAACCTGTTCAAAAAACAAAATAGTATGTTCCGGCACAAGGAAATCCAGCGGCACCGCAATGTCCTGTGTCAGTTCCAAAGCCATAAAACGGTTCGCACTGTAAATTGGAAATGAAAGTTGCTCTGCCTTTTCCACATCAAAAGCTCCGTCTCTTACCTTTTGAATGGTTTCCCGGTTAAAAAAGGGAATATTTGCAAATTTTTTTAGTACCTGATGCTGATGCTCCTCATTAAAGTAATCATTAAAGTTAAGTATTTCATTAACTGAAAGCTGTTTGGTCAACAGATGCTCCAAAGGTATGCCAAAATAATTAGCAATTTTGATAATCGTCTCTATCTTAGGCTCTGCCCTCATTTCTTCATAGGAGGAAATATTTCCCCTAGTAAGGCTAAATAGATCAGCAAAAGCCTGTTGACTCAAATTTTTAACATTTCTAAGCTTCTTTATATTATAACCTATTTTACTCATCAGAAAAAAATTATATTTTTTTTGCTAAATATATTAGCATTTTTTATACCTTTATGCAAAAGATATATGCAAGATATAAAAAAATAATACAATGTACTTTTTAAATATCGAAAAATACATACTTGATATTGGATACAGTATTAAGTATAAAAACAGAAATGAAGGCATTTTTGTTATTGAAAACGAAGCCGACGGGGTACACAACCTCATCATAGGAGTAGCAACACCGGTACTTATATTTGAGCAGTACCTGTTTACCTTAGAACAGGATCATGCCGATATTTTTAAGGCGCTCCTTATGAAGAACAGGGACATTATCCACGGTGCCTTTGCTTTGACAGAAGACGGGAAGAAGGTGATTTTCAGGTATACGTTACAGATCCACAATCTGGATTTCAACGAATTCGAAGCTGCGGTTAATTCGCTGAGTCTGCTTGTAAATGAATATTCTGATCAGCTCATTGCATTTTCTAAAACCTAAAACTAAAAAATATGAATATTTTCAAAAGAATTTTCAGAATCGGACAGGCCGAAATTCATGCGGTTGTCGACAAAATGGAAGATCCTATTAAAATGACGGAACAGGGGATCCGTGAAATGCGCGAAGACCTTGACAGCGCCATGGAAGCCTACGCAAAAGTAAAGGCTCTTGCCATACGCACTCATAATGCAGCGGATAAAAAACGGGAAGAAGCAGCTGCTTATGAAAGTAAAGCTGTAGTGCTTTTACAGAAACTGCAGAAGAAGGAACTGGAAACCGACCTTGCAGAACGCCTTGCACGCGAAGCCCTTCATTTAAAAAAGACATATGCTACAGAAGCCGTTGAACTCGATGTACAGGCAAACGCACATGATGAATCGTCCAACGAAGTACATAAAAACATTGAGGTACTCAAATACAACATCACCAAGTGGGAAGCTGAATTAAGTACAATTAAAGCACGGGTGCGTGTTGCAGATGCAACGAAAGTAGTCAACAAACAGCTAGCGAAGATTGATTCCAACAGCACCATCAGCATGCTGGAGCGCATGAAAGAAAAGGTTGAGGAAGAGGAAGCCCTGGCCAAAGCTTATGGAGAAATGGCTACTGCCCGCCCGAATATAAATGAAGAGATTGACAAAGCTATAGGAAAAAACGATGTAGAAGATGAACTAAACAATTTAAAAAAACAAATAGGACTTGAACCATGAAACGATTCGAATACAAAACATTGAAAATTAAAGTAACAGGATTCTGGAATACCGAACTGGACCTGGATCATGTAGACAGCACGCTCAACGAAATGGGCAGCCAGGGATGGGAACTGATCTCAATCGAAAGCAAATCTATTTCGGGAAGCGACTATTTCTATTATTACACTTTTAAACGTGAAATTTAAAATGACACTATGACAGAACTTCTGAACCTGTTATTCAATCCTCTTTCAAACGGAATCATGACCGTATTAACCGGGATCTCCCTGTTCTACTGGGTATGCATGCTGTTTTCCGGAGGCGGGGACACCGATATGGATATTCATTTCGGGGATGTTGCCGATGTAGATGTTGCCCATGATCTGGATAGCAATACGGATGTGCACGCAACAGAACCTTCTTTCTGGTCAGAAATGATGGAGTACATCAATATTGGAAAAGTTCCGCTCATGGTCATCATTACGTTGTTCAAGTTCATAGGCTGGATTATTACCCTTTTATCAAGCATCTTGCTGGATCTCTCCGGTTGGGGAGTTAAATCGGTACTGATCCTGATCCCTGTCTTTTTTATTACGTATATCATCATGCATTACATAACAAAACCCCTTGTCAAAATGTATAAAAACATCGGATATAATGGTGAAGAAAGCCATGATTACCTGGGACGGACCGGCATTCTGAAATCGACTATCGAAAACGACCGCATCGGAATCCTCGAAGTGACCATCAACCGCGACGTCATACGTTTGAACGTAATAAGTCAGCATGGAAAACAACTTCCATACGGTACCGAGGTCATGATCATTAAAGAAAATAAAGATCCTAAAATTTATGAAGTCGTTCAAAACATTACCATTCACAATATATAATTAAACACAAATGAAAACTCTAATGACAAATTTTTTACTTATTGACGGACTATCCGGTGCTTCCGGCATTATTTTACTTGCACTGGGCGTAGTTGTATTCCTTATCCTGGCGTTCTTCGTAGTACTGAGCATGTTCTATAAAAAGATCCCTCAGGGTAAAGCCATTGTACGTACAGGTGTGGGTGGCTCCAAAGTAGCCTTTAACAAGGGAATGTACGTAATTCCGGTGTTCCACAAAATGGAAGTAATGGATATTTCGGTTAAAAAAATCGAAATTGCCCGTATGGAGAACGACGGTCTTATCTGCCGCGACAATATACGCGCCGATATTAAGGTTGCCTTTTTCGTAAGGGTCAACAAATCGGTAGATGATGTTATAAATGTTGCTCAAAATCTTGGATGCGACCGGGCCAGCGAACCGGACACCCTTAAAAGTATTTTTGAATCCAAATTTTCCGAAGCTCTTAAAACGGTGGGAAAAAAGTTCGATTTCATTGAACTTTATGAGGCCAGAAGAGAATTCAGAGATGAGATTCTTAACATTATCGGTACGGATCTTAACGGGTATATCCTCGACGACTGTGCAATAGATTATCTGGAACAGACCGATTTAAAGTTTTTAAACCGGGACAACATCCTGGATTCTGAGGGAATTAAAAAAATCACAGAACTCACGGCCAAACAAAATATGAATGCCAACCTCATACGTCGTGAAGAAGAAAAAGTTATTACCAAACAGAACGTGGAAGCCCGGGAAGCCATCCTGGAACTTGAACGACAGCTGGCTGAAAAAGAGGAAAAGCAGAAACGTGAAATCGACAACATAAAAGCCCGCGAAGAAGCCGAGATTACAAAAGTACGCGAAGAAGAGCGATTAAAAGCCCAAACAGTGCGCATATCCACGGAAGAACAGTTAGCCGTGCAGGAAGAAAACAAGCTAAGACAAATCATTATTGCGGAAAAGAACAAACAGCGCACCAATGCTGTGGAAACCGAGCGCGTGGAAAAAGACCGCGCCTTAGAGCAGACCGAAAGAGAACGCATTGTGACCCTTGCCCAGATTGATAAAGAACGCTCAATCGAAACGGAAAAGAAATCGATCCAGAACGTTATAAGGGAGCGTGTTCAACTTGAAAAAGGGGTGGTAGAAGAACAACAAAACGTTAAGGATGTTGAAGTATACCGTGAGGTAGAACGTACCAAACAGGCCGGAGTTATCGCTGCTTCTCAGGAAGCAGAAGAAAAGCTGATCGCAACAGTTAAAGCCGCGGAAGCTGCAAGAATTGCTGCTGAACAGGAAAAAGAAAAGAAAATCATTGATGCTGATGCAGAGAAAAGCATCGCGGAGCGAAAGGCTCAGGAATTGCTTATTGATGCAGAGGCCAGAAAAGAGGCTGCAGCCAAGGAAGCAGAAGCACGTAAAATAATTGCAGAAGCACAGGCTAAAGAAGAAGCCGCTATAGGTCTTTCCGAAGCGGAAGTTATGATTGCCAAAGCAGAAGCAGAAGAAATACAGGGAACGAAAGCCGCAACCATCATTGAGAAAAAAGCGGAGGCATTGCGTAAAGAAGGTCTGGCACAAGCCGAGGTGGTACGTGAAAAAGCTCTTGCTGAAGCAAAAGGAATCGAAGAAAAAGCAGCTGCAATGAAAAAACTCGACGGCGTTGGTAAGGAACATGAGGAATTCAAGCTGCAACTGCAGAAGGAAAAAGAGGTAGAACTCGCACATATCGGCATTCAGAAAGATATTGCTTCTGCCCAGGCCGAAGTATTATCCGAAGCATTGAAAACAGCTAAAATAGATATCGTGGGAGGTGAAACCATGTTCTTTGAGAATATTGTTCGCCAGGTTTCGAACTCTAAAGGGTTCGACCACCTTATCAACAACTCCGAGCACGCACTGTCCATAAAAAATTCCTTGTTGGGACCGGACGGCAAAGGAGACCTCGCCGAAAAAATACGGGGACTTGCTTCTAAATACGGCATTTCCACAAACGATATCAAAAACCTTACGGTAGCTGCTGCCCTTATCAAACTACAGCAAGCTGCAAGTTCTCATGGAGACGAAGAAGATACCGGATTTATCAATTCTCTCTTCGGAATTGCAAAAAACCTGGGTATTTCGAATAAAAAAATGAATTAGTTTTTGCTTACGCTTGTCACTCCCCTTTTTATGAGTGACAAGCGGCTATGAGCGAAATCCTTTTATCCAACGCATGAAACCAACTATAATGCACGAAGAAAAAGAACCACAAAAAACACCACAACATACAATTGATTCCGGCACTTACGACATCATCCGTAAACGGCTCCATTCCCAAAAGGAGGTACTGATTGACAAATTGCAGGAACTAAACAATGCCCGTAAGGAAGTTTTCAATACCGCCGGATTTACATTGAAGGCAAATCAGCGGATCGATACGGAAAACACCTGTGTAGCCCGTGGGATCATTGCGCTTGACAACATCTGCGTCTTTGGATATAATGTGCACTTCGGGCTCCGGACCGAAATCCGGCTTGAAGACGTATTCAGCATTTACCGGTTTGAAAACGACCAGTTTGTTCCGCAATCACTGGAACTCATTAACGATCCGAATTTTATCTCCGATTATGAAAACCTGTACCGGTATTACCGGGATTCTATTTTTTCAAGATTTCGTCGTACGGAGAACTATCTGTACATGATTTTTCAAACGGGTAAAAACAAGGAAGATCTAAAGGCCTTTAAATGGCTTATTCGTGACGGGAAGCTCGTTTATCAGGACGACCGGAGCATTCATGAAGTAAAGACGCCGGAACAGTTCGATTTCCAATGGGTAAAAACAGGCCTGGAAGACCGTCGTCTGGGGAAATTCCCACACATATCCGTACAGGAAAAAGTGTTCATTGAGGCAATCCATGGAGACATCACCTTTAAAGTTGAAGACAACACCGAAACGGGAAAAGGGATCTATTCTGAAAAAGTAACAAACCTTGACCAGCAGCTGGATGATGCTGAATATTATTATGCCGATCTAGGTAATCTTGTGGCACTGCGCATCAAACCTTACCAGGAAGATTTCAGGGCCTATGTCTTCAATGTCCGTACAAGAGAGGTCATCAACCTTCCTTCACTTAACGAATCGGCTATTCTGCTTCCGGACAATCAGGGAATCATCTTCTCAAACGGTTATTACCTGCAGAACGGTACCCACAAAATATTTGACGTCCACCTCAACAACGTACAGTTCCTTCGTAAAGTCGCCTCTCCAAATGGTGAAGACTTCCTGTATATCTTTATACAAACCGAAACGAATACGTATATCCTGATGTCGTACAACATCATTCAGCAGGTTGTGGAAACACCGATTATCTGTAATGGTTTTACTATTTTTAACGATGGGAGCCTTATCTATTTCCGAACGGAACCTGAAGCAATACGCCACCATCAGGTGCAGATTTGGGAAACTCCCTATATGCTGACCCTGAAAGAAGATCAGTCTAAAAAGGAAGACCCCGTTTATAAGGTAGGTAACAAACAAGTGGTACAGGCCATGGCCGAAGTTCAGGAAGTAATCCAGCTATTGCATAAAGAAGATTCTTTTGAAGGCCTGTATGAAGACCTTTTTAAGAAATCCTCCTCGTTACTAGATTCCTATTTCTGGATCCACGATGAAGCATTAAAGAACCTGGGGAATCCCTTAAACAAGATCAGGGAAATATCGAACATGGCTATTGACGAGTTCGTTAAAGTTCAGGAACAGAGAAAACGAGCCGGCGAGCTTTTACATCAAACAAAACAAAAGCTCGAAGATCAGGTTTTCAATATTAACGGCACTGTTTTTCAAACTCTGGATCAGCTGGTAAGACAACTTTCCTCCCTAAGGAAATTACAGGGAGAAATCATTGATCTCAAAAATGTTCCTTATACGGATTTAGAAAAAACGGAGGAACTGCTTGTACAACTTTCAGAAATCAGCAACGGTTTATCGGAAAGAACCATTGAATTCCTGCTTAAGGATGAGGCCCTGCTTCCTTATGAACAGATGGTTGCATCGCAGAAAACAAAAATCGAAAGCATCTTCAAAACCTATGATGCAAAGGAAGTAGAAGAAACAAACATCCACATTTCGGAGGAGTTGGAACTGCTTATTGACATCCTCAATAGCCTCAAAATTGCCGATGCAACGCAAACGACGCGGATTGTTGAGAAAATTTCCCTGATATTCGCTTCATTAAATGAAATCCGGGCGCAATTAACAAGGAAACTCAATAGTTTAAGGAGTAAAGAAGCTGTTGCAGAGTTTTCAGCTCAGCTTGCACTTTTGGAACAGTCTGTTACGAATTATCTTGAATTGTCTACTTCTGCGGAGAAAACGGAAGAGTATTATACCCGAATCATTGTTCAGCTGGAAGAACTGGAAAGCAAATTTTCAGAAATTGATGATTTTACCCTGAAAATTGCAGATAAACGCGATGAAGTAATCAAGGCGTTTAACAGCCGTCGCGAGTATCTGGTTAACCAGCTAAATAAGAAAGCAACATCACTGGAACAGATCGGGCTGCGCGTACTCAAAAACATCGAGAACAAATCGCAGACTTTTTCATCCCGTGAGGAAATCCTGAGCTTTTATGCTTCGGATCTTATGATCGATAAAGTGCGTCAACTTGTTTCGGAACTTAAAGATCTAAATGATGTTTCCAAAGCAGAGAATATTGAAAACCTGCTAAAAAAATCTCAGGAAGATGCGCTCAGAGTATTGCGTGATAAGGCAGAACTTTATGTAGACGGAAAAAACATCATTGCATTGGGACAGCATAAGTTCTCTGTAAACAGGCAACCGCTAGCGCTTACTCTCCTTAACAGGGACAATGACCTATATTTCCATCTTACAGGTACAAATTTTTACCGAAAAGTTTCCAATGAAGAACTTTATGAATACCGCGACATCTGGAATCAGGAACTCGTATCTGAAACGGCTGAAGTATACCGGGCAGAATACCTGGCTTATAAAACGTTCGCAACATCGAAACAACATAATAACTTCGATGCAGAATCATTCATTACGCTTGCCGCAGAACAAAATTATTCTGAGGGATATATAAAGGGCGTTCACAATGCCGATGCTGTTATGATTTATGAAGGGTTGGCAGCTCTCGACAAAAAACTTGATCTTCTTCGATACCACCATGGAATACGCGTGGCATCCCAGCTGTTCTGGCATGACCTTTCCGAGGAGATACGTTCCAAATTGTCGGCCCTGATACATTCAACCCATAACGTATTAAAGATGTTTCCGAATTCTGAGAGGTATCCGGATGTAATTGCAAAAATTAGCGAATTGTATTCCCGATGGGAAACCTCCATTGACTTTGGCAAATTCAAACCGGCAGCACCTGCAACCTATTTGTTCGAGACTTTCACGAAGTATGGAAAATTCTCGATGAGCAATGCCGCAGATCATTTAAAACAGGAATTTACCCGTCTCTTGGAAAGTAAAAAGTCGCTGAAGAGTTTTCAGGAAGATATCGGCAACGATCAGTTCACATGGGAAGACCGTTTTTATCTTGTTCTTAACTGGCTGCACGCCTTCGCAGATGAACATCCGGAATACCATGAATATAGAAAATATATAGAAGAAACAGCAGCCGCACTTCTTTTCCCTGAGGATATCTATGAACTGATCTTCGCTGCAGACGAAATGGAGATCAAAGAACTAAAGGGAAATCACGGCAATCTGAACGACGGGTGCCTTAAAATCCAATATCACAGCTTCCTGACCAAAATGGAACACTTTGAAACAACTCAGGTCCCACGGTTTGAGGCCTTTTATAAACTTAAGGAATCCTTAAGCAGCGCATATGCAACAAATCTGAAGATTTCAGAGTTAGAACCTAAGGTACTGACTTCCTTTATGCGCAATAAGCTCATAAACGAAGTGTATTTCCCGCTTATCGGGAACAATCTGGCAAAACAGCTGGGGACTGCCGGTGAGCGGAAACGTACGGCAAGGATGGGAATGCTGTTGCTTATCTCCCCACCTGGTTACGGGAAGACAACTTTAATGGAATACCTTGCAAAAACGATGGGGCTTCACTTTGTAAAAATAAACGGTCCTACCATCGGACATTCCATCACATCAATTGATCCGGCCGAGGCCAGGACATCCGGGGAACGGGAAGAATTAAAAAAAATCAACCTGTCCTTCGAAATGGCCGATAACGTGATGTTGTATCTTGATGACATACAGCATCTGAATCCTGAATTTTTACAAAAATTCATTTCACTTGCAGACGGACAACGGAAGATGGACGGTATTTTTGAAAATGAAAGCAAAACCTATGATTTGCGCGGTAAACGGTTTTGTATCGTAATGGCGGGTAATCCTTATACTGAAAGTGGTTCTAAATTCCAGATCCCCGATATGCTTGCTAACCGGGCAGATGTTTACAATCTCGGTGATGTTATCGGAGATACTGAACATCTGTTTAACCTGAGCCTTATTGAAAATTCGGCAATCGAAAATCCTTATCTGGAAAAGATAACGTCAAAATCACTTGTAGATTTTTATGCACTTGTGGATGCTGTTGGTACAGCTTCCGAACAGTTGCCCGATCTGGAACGCATGTATCCGAAACAGGAAATAGACGATTTCATCGCCGTATTAAAGCATGTATTGAAAATACGGAATACGGTAGTCAGCGTAAACAGGCTTTATATAGAGTCTGCCGCCATGCAGGATGTTTATCGTACAGAGCCTCCTTTTAAATTACAGGGATCTTACCGTAACATGAGCAAACTCGTTTCAAAAGTGGTGCCGGTAATGAACGAGGATGAACTCAACCAGCTTATTCTTTCCCATTACGAAAGTGAATCACAAACTTTAACAGCCGATGCCGAAAGCAACCTGTTGAGACTAAAGGTCCTTATTCAACTGGCAACCGATAAAGAGAAAGAGCGATGGGATGAAATCCGGGCCATTTTTCAAAAAAACAATAAGAACGGCGGCCTTGCAAAGGACGACCGCTTATTGGCACAGTTTCTGGAATTAAATGAGCACCTGGAAGGTATTGCCAAAACCTTACAAAATATAAAGCAGCAACCTTAAGCGACATCAAACGATTACAATCGACTTTAAACGATTACTAACCGAGTAATGTTTTCCATTTATTTCAACTTTGTCCAGTAATCAATTAATAATTAAAATTAAACGCCATGAGTACATTAAGAAACAACGTCCGCCTCATCGGAAGAGTAGGCAACAATCCGGAAACAAAAACATTTGACAACGGGAACAAGGTAGTGTCTTTTTCACTTGCTACAAATGACTTTTACTACAACGACAAAAATGAGAAAGTAGAAACAACCCAATGGCATAATCTTGTTGCCTGGGGAAAAACGGCAGAAATTATTCAGAAGTATGTAGAGAAAGGGAAAGAAATTGCCGTTGAAGGCAGATTGACCTACCGTACCTACGAAGACAAAGAAGGGATCAAACGCAGTATAACGGAAATCGTTATTGGGGAAGTTTTATTCTTTTAAATAATTCAAGATCCTGATTTCTCAGGATCTTTTTATTATTTTCGTCAGCTAAAACAATATATATGCCCTTTACTATACGACCGGTATCTTCAATTACCTATGATACACTTATTGATATCTGGGAAAGATCTGTACGTGCTACGCACGATTTTTTGCTGGAAGAAGACATTCTGTTCTACCGTCCGCTGATTCTAAATGAATACTTTGATGCGGTTGAGCTGGTAGCCCTGTGGAAAGACGATACCATTGCAGGGTTTGCCGGTGTTTCAGATAAAAACCTTGAAATGCTGTTTATCCATCCGGATTTCTTCGGAAAAGGGTTCGGAAAAACTCTTCTTCATTATTGTATTGAAAAATTAGAGGTTGAAAAAGTAGATGTAAATGAACAAAATGAACAGGCCCTTGGATTTTATCTCCATATGGGATTTGAAATAACGGGACGGTCCCCATTGGACTCCATGGGTAAACCTTATCCAATTTTACATATGCATCTTAAAAGATGATCACCTAACGGTTTAATAATACAAATTTTTGTTTGGCAACACATTAGACAAAATTCAATAAAAAAAGAGGATGTTGAACATCCTCTTTTTTTATTGACGGTCGTCTGCTGACGGCCCATAGATACCGGGTACCGGAATATTTAATAAACGAAGATACACCGTTAATTGTCCCCTGTGATGAATAAGATGATTCGTAATAATAAATCGCAAGGCCGCTGCCTTAGGCATTTCTGCTATAACGTGCTCGCCCGCCTTTAGTGTCCAGGTATTAAAATATGTTTGTTCATCTATAGCTTCTATAAGCTTACGATTCTCTTCATAACCCGTTTCAAGCAAATTCAAAAGATCACCTACGCTTGTTAACCTGGATGGAATATAATCAGTGTGAAAATCAAATACATCCTTTGTTATCGCAAAATTTACCCAGTTGTGCAGTTCCACAATGTGATTAGCCAGTTGGCCGGTAGTCATTGATTTTTCATGAGGCTTCCATCCAAAGACATCATCCTTTAAATTTCTGATGATCCTCGCCGTATTTTTCTTTTCTCGTTCTAATTCTACTAAAAGCGCTTTCTGTATACTCATTGTCGCTGTGTTTATTTTATATTAAAATTACATTTTTTTTGAAGGATCTTTTTTAGTGCCTGAATTAAATATCTACATTTGCATTTAATTAAAACAAATCTAAATAAAGATAAAATGAAAACAGAACTACCCTTTTTTAAAATAAGGGAAATTCAAAGCAGCCGCATCTTGTCCTGGATGTTATTCCTTCTTTTCTCAGGATTTTTTCAAACAGTATCTGCTCAGAACATTACGTTAAATTTCAAAAATGATTCTAACGCCTCTATTGAAGATGTAAATCTTATCCTAAATGATTCACTAGTCATAACTTCTTCTTCAGATGGCAGTATCGTCATCGATAAGGCCCAAATCGAAAACCAAACAGTTACCATAAGCGCAAACGGGTATTTAAACATTCAGAAAACATTTCCCAAAAATATAACCGGGCAATATTTCCCTTTTATTTTAAAGGCGGATGATACGCAGCTTAATGAAGTCATCATCACTGCCGGAAGAAAGGCGGAGAACATTAATACGGTCCCTTCTTCGGTGACCATACTTACTCAAAAGGATATTCAGGCGCAACAGAATATTTCTACGAATCTTGCCGCAATTATCGGTAATGCTGTACCGGGCCTGGGTACTGCAACAAATAAATCGACCAATAATGGTCAAACGCTTCGTGGTCGCCAGGTCCTGGTTTTAATAGACGGCATACCGCAATCAACCCCTCTCATGAACGGTTCAAAAGATCTTCGTACGATTGATCCCGGTGCTATTGAGCGTATTGAAGTGATCAAAGGTGCCACCTCCATATACGGAAACGGTTCAGGTGGCGGAATCATCAACTACATCACAAAAAAGAACAATACGGATAAAGCCTTTGGAGGAACAACTTCCATAGGAACCTCCTTTAACCCTGTAAATGGCAGCGGAACACTGGGGTACCGCGTTTCCCAATACTTTTCGGGAAGAATAAACAAATGGAACTATACGGTTGGTGGTACAACAGATTACACCGGACTTCAACGCGATGGGGAAGGCCTTCCCATAGGACAGACCGACGGATTATCAAATACCTATTCTTATAACGGTTTCGTAAAAATAGGATACGATATAAACGAGCGTTCTTCTATTACAGCTCTTTACAATTATTACGGCAGTACGCAACATGCGAAATACATCAGTAAAAACGGTATTTACGGGCAATCTCCGACAACCGGAATCCGCGGAGAAGAGCCTGGTAAACCAGCGGGTACTCCGTATAATCATAACGCCATGATAACCTATACGCATCAGAACGTATTTGCAAATACTCAACTGGATGCCGCTGCCTATATGAATACCTTCAGTTCTATGAACCGTTATGTGACTTCCGGTACCGCGTGGTACGGCCCGGGACAAACCATGATAAATTCGGACAAGAAAGGGGTTCGCATCAACCTTAACACACCTTTCAATATTGGAAATGTTTCTTCAGAAATAACATACGGGCTTGATTTGTTAAACGATATCACCTATCAGGACCTCGTGGATGGAAGAGTTTACATTCCCAAACTGAATATGGTGAATGTAGCACCATATGCGCAACTCAAAATGGATCTTTTCGAATATCTTATATTCAAAGGAGGCATCCGGTACGAAAATGCAAACGTAAAAGTAAAGGATTTCAACACCATCGCTACAGGGCCTGGCAATGAAGGGAGTATTTTTGTGCAGGGAGGAAAGATCCCTTACCGCGCTACCATGTTCAATGCCGGTATTCGCTACAACAAGTACGATGTTTTTAACCCTTTTGCGAGTTTTTCGCAAGGTTTTGCTATTAACGAATTAGGACGCATATTACGCAGAGCTACAGATAATACACTGGCAGCCATACAAACCGACCCCATCATTACAAACAATTATGAGGCAGGATTCTCTTCCCGCATTAAAATGATCCATTTTTCTGCAGCGTATTATATCAGCACTTCCAAGCTTGGAGTAAACCTCATAGATGTCGGCGGCTTTCTGATGCCTCAACGTGAACCTGAAAAGGTAAGCGGTTACGAGTTTACCATCGATGCCAAACTTTCCCAAAAAATAAATATCGGCGGAAGCTACGCTTATGTTGAAGGAAAAGCCAAGCTTGACAATGGATCTAAAATTTATCTCAACGGCTCCCGCATTGCTCCTCCAAAAGCGACAGGTTTCTTTACATTTAGCCCGACTGAAAAATGGAACCTTCAGCTATTCTGGGTTTATACAGGCAGCAGAGACCGTTTTGAACTCAACGATAAAGGAAAATATAATAATAGTGAAGGTCCTGTAAAAGATGTAAGCCTCTTCAATTTTTCCGGCAGTTATACCGTAAATGAGCAATGGAGTATAAGCCTCGGAATTGAGAACCTGCTGAACCGTACCTATTATCCGACCGTAAGTCAGTACCGCGCACTGGATGCGGAATACGTCAGAGGTAATGGAACTATAGCAAACCTCAATGTTCATTTTAAATTCTAAGCATGCTTAAAAAACAGATTTTATGGCTGCATAAATGGTTGGGACTGCTTTGTGGGATGGTCGTTTTCGTAGTAAGCCTTACGGGATGTATATATGTTTTTTATGATGATCTGAAATTATCCGTTTATCCTGAAAACTATTTTACAGATACTGCTGTCTATGAAAACCAGGAGGCACTACCGGTAAGTTACCTTGCAAAAATGGCGCAGGAAGCTCTTCCGCAAGGTGAAAAGCTCTCCCGGATCGACTTATATCCTTCAAAAAACCGAACCTGGGTTTTTCGCGCGCTTAAACGTGATAATGATGCATTCGGGTACTGGAATTATTACACCTATTATAAAAGTGTATTCGTAAATCCTTATACGGGAAAAGTTCAGACAGTTGAAAATACCAGAAACAACTTCTTTCAGATCGTACTGCAACTACATATGAATCTTCTATTAGGCAAGAAAACAGGTGGCACCATCGTTGGTTCTGCAACAGTTCTTTTTATTATTATATTACTGAGTGGCCTGGTTTTATGGTGGCCTAAAAAATGGAAAAGAAAAACTCTGAAACGTAGCGTATGGTTCGATTTTAAAGTAAACCGGAAACGTTTAAATTATGATCTGCACAATATTTTGGGTATCTACAGCATCTGTTTTGCGCTATTGTTCTCATTCACAGGACTGGCATTCGCCTTTCCGGCATTTAAAAAAACCTACGTACAAGTATTTAACAGTTTAGGTAGTACAGAATCAACAAGATACCAGCCAAAGGATAATCATTTGCCGGAAGTCTCTAAATATACGGTTGACAACGGTTTATATTTTATCCTGAAGCAGCACCCGGACGCGGATATGGTTTCGATCCGTTTAAAAGAAGATACTACACAGGACATGCAGGTTCGTCTGAAGAAAGATCGTAGCGGACATTTTGTATGGTACTATTTTGATATGGCAACCAACAGCATTAAAGATGTAGAAATATCAGAGCTACAACTGCCCGGTGACCGGCTCGCTTCTATGAATTACGATCTTCATGTAGGCAGTTATGGAGGATTTGGCACCAAAATTCTTGCTTTCATAATGGCACTTATCTGTGCATCGCTGCCGTTAACCGGATTCATCATCTGGCTCAACAAGGGCAGTAAAAAGAAAAAGAAACGGGTATAATTTCTGTTTTGTTATCTAAAAGTCTTGTCGAAACAAGACTTTTATTATATTTACAATATGACGTTTACTCAGGTATTTTTACTGATTATTTTGGGAGTATGCTTTATTTATTTCCTCGTATTTACGGAAGTAATGCGCTCAGTCGTATCAACAAATTATGGTCGCGAAATTTATCTCAAAAAGAAAATTAAGACAACCCTTTTCCCGACTGCGGATTTCAATCCGGCTTACAAAACCATAATCCCTTTTTACCACAAGCTATCCTATAATGACAGATTAAGGTTTCACGAACGGGTTCTTTTATTTTTACAAAAATATGAAATCCATCCCCGGCAGAACCTTACACTGATGCAGGCCGACAGGGAACTTATTGCAGCTTCTTATGTAAAGTTGACATGGGGCTACAAAGATTTTCTCGTAAATTCATTTAAATATGTTCTGGTATATCCTGATGCCTATTTTTTCGAACATAGCGAACAACTGCATGAAGGGCATTTCAATCCTTCTCAGAAAGTGATCATGCTGGCCTGGAATTATTTTGTAGACGGCTATTCGCGTAATGATGGAAAAAACCTGGCACTTCACGAGTTCACACACGCCATTACAATGGCTTTCCTAAGCAAAAAAAATCAAACTGTTTCTGCGGACCTCTTCAGATCTTACAGCAAGCAGATACTGTTGCTTACCCGTAATTCAAATTACCTTGAGTACCTGCGTACTCAGAACCTTTTAAGGAATTACGCATTTGAAAATCCCATCGAATTACTGGCAGTACTTGTTGAAACGTACTTTGAAACCCCGGAAAGAATAAAGACCCGGGCACCTGAACTATTTTCCTACACCGAAAAGATGCTAGGATACCACAAACTTTTTAAAAACTAAGATTTTTCATTGTACTGCAAATATTCAGTATAAAGAATCACAATATTTACAATCCGGAAGAATACTCTGCATATTATACGTAAATTTATAGTACCACCTTAAAATAATTTACGTTATGAAACCTGTTGTTCCTGTATCTCAGATAATGTCGCGAAATGTTATCAAACTAAACCTTGACGATTCATTGGCAAAGGCTGAAGAACTATTCAAAACACATAAAATAAGGCATATTCCTGTAATTTCGGGATCAAAGGTTGTTGGAATTTTGAGTAGTGCAGATCTGCTAAAGGTAGCAGTACCTGATTTTTCGGATGATGAAACTGCAGTAACTTCCACACTTTACAATATGTTCAGTCTTCAACAGGTGATGACAAAGGATGTAGTAACTGTTTTAAGCTATACCAGCATTAAAGAGGTGGCCCAGATATTCATTTCCAGCGAATTCAGAGCGCTCCCTGTTGTATATGAAGATCGGCTTGTAGGCATTGTGACAACCACGGATATCATCCGGTATCTGTTGTCTCATTATGAATAAAAAGAATTGCTTCGCAAAATATGATACAATAAGTACCTTGCTAATCCTTAAAAAACATACTGATGAGTTTATATGATCAAATTGCATCCGAAGGTTTACGTTTACCTTCTGAAATGGGAATTTTTGGAAGATATAATGCTTCTCTTTATACTTTCGAGTCCCTCAATGGCCGTTTATTGGAATCCCGGGATTTCGAGATTGAAAGCTTTACGGAAATTGAAATCGAAGATGAAAACCCTTCTTTACAGAAACAATTTTTGCTGAATATTGTTTACAAAGGTATTCCCTATGAAATTAATCTTTTTACGGTAAGTTCCCATGCTGTAAATATTGAAGATTATGCCCGCATAAATACAATTGATGAGGAAGATGTTCTGCTTGCCCATGCAGAACAGTATTATCTGGAATCGTCTATGTATTTTTCGGAAAATATTTTGGAAAGTTTCCATTTACAGCTGAAAGTCCTTACTTGTTTAGTAGAACAGCCCACGCTTCTAATTGATTTCATGCCTGCAAGGTTACTTTCGGGAAAATGGGCCGTTTTTGCATCCAGAGCCATCATCCCACCTTCTCCGCAATATATTTACACCATCCATGCCGTTTTCGACGAAATAGAAGGAGAAAAGGTATATTGGCTGCATACGCACGGCCTTCACCGTTGCGGAACAGTTGAACTGGAAATGATCGACATCCGCAATGGGGTAAACGAACTGAACGGATTATTAGACGCCATGGTTTCGCGCTTTATTTATGAACCGGCGCCGGAAAACAAACCCTTCAATATGGGATATATCGGATACGGGCTGAATTTTGTATGGATCAGATGGGAAGATATGATTATAAATTATCCTGCTGAAATACCCGGAGGTCTACAGGAACGTTCCCCCGAAGAAGTAAATTACGGTCCTTCGGGAATTGTATTTCTTTCGGAAAATGATGAAATTTATGCTCCCGATGTACTAACAGATGAATTAAGAGAGAATCCTGTATATTTTATCAAGGATGAAGAAACAGAGCGGATGTCTGCTTTAGCATATGAACAATTTGAGTATTACCGGCAGATCTTTGGTCGGAATAACGGTATGGAAAACTGGAGATTCATGGTAAAACTCGGGCTTCCGGTTGATGAAGGAGACGGACATGAACATTTATGGTTCGATCTTATGCAGATTAAAGAAGACAATAGTCTTGAAGTTATTCTACTTAACCAACCATACCAGATTCAAAAATACAGACAGCACGACAAACTCACACTTCCACTGGAATACCTTACAGACTGGCTCATTTATTCTCCTGAAAAAGCCTATACAGCCGACAGCATCTATGAATTAATAAATTAAAAAGCGTTCCGTAAAGGAACGCTTTTTCTATAGTGATGTAATACTCTTTAAATTTTCAATGGTTGCCAGCGGATCTTTTGCATTAAATACAAAACTACCTGCTACCAGAACATCCGCTCCGGCTTTCACAAGCTCCGCAGCATTCCTATCTGTAACTCCTCCATCGATTTCAATTAATGTTGCTGCATTATTTCGGTTAATTATTTCCTTTAGCTGCTGTACCTTCTTATAAGTATTTTCAATGAATGACTGACCTCCGAATCCAGGATTTACACTCATGATACACACAAGATCGATATCTCCAATGACATCTTCGAGCAGAGCTGCATTCGTATGAGGATTTAAAGCAACACCTGCCTTCATTCCTGCGGCTTTAATAGCCTGTAATGTTCTGTGTAAATGAGTACAGGCTTCGTAATGTACCGTAAGAATATCAGCTCCAAGCGCTTTAAATGTCTCAATATATCTATCAGGATCAACAATCATTAAATGCACATCAATCGTTTTTTCAGCATGCTTTTGAATAGCTGCAAGAACGGGCATACCAAAAGAGATATTCGGTACAAAAACCCCGTCCATAATATCAATATGGAACCAATCGGCAGCACTGCTGTTGATCATCTCAACATCTCTTTGTAAATTACCGAAATCAGCCGCAAGAACGGATGGAGCAATAATAGTTTCCTTCATTTTGTGAATTATTTCTGCAAAGATACAAATACTTACAGTTTACCTTTTACTATTTAAAAGGGAATTAACTTTATTGCATAAAAAAAGCCTGACTCATTAGAATCAGGCTTTCAAAGAAAGGCAGCGACATACTCTCCCACATTAAAATGCAGTACCATCTGCGCAATCGGGCTTAACTTCTCTGTTCGG